>Ga0114996_10007680_pt1 | contig 12147 bp, 12 predicted proteins | sample ArcticOcean_MG_C_4_FD_87039 | JGI IMG/M metagenome (GOLD analysis project Ga0114996, IMG submission 87039) | Marine microbial communities from western Arctic Ocean - ArcticOcean_MG_CB4_134 | ecosystem: Environmental > Aquatic > Marine > Oceanic | place: Arctic Ocean: Canada Basin | collected... | reverse complement strand
TGATGGTTTTTTAGTTGGCCTTGAGCCAGATAGTGGAAAGGTAAAGTGGAAAACAGAAAAGCTTCCAGCACCTGTAGCAAGAAGAGGTTTGACATTTTCTAATGGTATTATTTATGTACCTACGGCCGTAGGTATTTATGCTGTTGACCACACTAATGGGTTATTTTTGAGAATGAAAAGCTCAGGAAAACCTACGGTTTATGGCTCTAACATATCTTTTACACCTCCAATAGTAACTAATAAAAGTGTGCTTGTTGCTCATTTCGGATATATAGCATCTTATGACATAAATACTACAAAAATGTTATGGGGAACTTCTTTAAAAAAAAATGGTATCCAGACCAGAGTTTGGTCTGGAATATCGTATGATGATGAGCTTAACATTGCTTATATTTCGACATCAAATCCCCTTGAATTTATCGGAACTGATATGGGTGATGGCGAGTATTCTTGCAGTCTAATTGCAATTGATGCATCAACTGGAAAAATATTATGGCAGTTTCAAGATACTAAGCATGATGTTTGGGATCTCGATGTAGTTGGACCACCTTTACTAACGGAAATAAAAGTTAACAATCAAACTATCCCTGTTGTTATTGCGTTGTCAAAAACAGGTAATATATTAATGGTTAATAGAAAAAGCGGTAAGCCAGTATTTAAGTATAGCTATCAATCAGTGGATTCTGGTAAATACCCAAACCACCAAACATCAAAAAAGCAAAAAAAATTCACCTTACCTGAGCCTATTTCTTCAATTAATTTTGATATGAAGAATGATGTTACCAAGCTATCAAAGGAACAAGAAAATTATGTTAGGCATAAACTGAGAAATGCACAGGCTGGAAATTATCCCCCTTCAAATCTAAAAAATGATGTCGTTATATTTGGTATCCATGGAGGTCCTGAATGGCCTGGTGGGGCGATTGATAATAAAAATAGATTGGTAATACCTTCAAATAAATATCCAATGATAATAAGAGCTGGATTTGTTATAGCAAATAATAATATAGATACCAATGAAGAGATAATAAACCTTAGGTCATACAAAACATATTTATCGAACTGTGCTTCTTGCCATATGGCAAATCTTTCAGGATCGTATGTAAATGAATTTATCGGAGATAAGTATTTTCCTTCGTTAATTGGTATTTCTAGACTTAAAAATAAAGAAAGTCTAACCTCATTAAAAGCATTTAAATATAACCATAAATATTCAAATGATATTAACTTAATGGAATCAGATTTAGACGAGTTATATAATTTATTTTCCAGGATAGATTTAATAACGAAATCTGATCAGTTAATCGTAAGCGATTTCCAGCTACTATTGGATAATCATAAGTTACCAGGATCTAATCCTCCATGGGGATATCTAAGCTCAACAGATTTAACTTCAGGAAAAATTTTATGGAAAGTTCCTTTTGGAATTGCTACTGATAAAATAACAAAAAAAAATTATCCTGGGGATATGAATTTTGGGGGGGTGATAACAACAAAATCTGGGCTTATCATAGCCACTGGAACAAGAGATGAATACAGTAGATTTTATGATGCAGATAATGGTGCAGAGCTTTATAAAGTGAAATTACCTTATGCAGGCTCATCTCCACCAATTTCATATATGTATAAAGGTTGTCAGTATATAGGGTTTAATTCTACAGGAGGTCGTTTTGCAGGGTACGGTAAAAACGGTGATGCATTTGTTGTTTTCAAGCTTGATTCTTGCGTTGCTGAAGAAAATCTATCGTGAATATATTCCGAAGAATAAATAAAAAAAATTGGTACATATTCTTTTGAATAAAAAGAAAATAATACTCATTATGGGCGCATCTGGGTTTCTCGGAAGTCATCTTTTCAAATTTTTTTCAACTAACCAAGATTTTTTTGTATATGGACTATCCAGGCATCATTTAGATAAAAATATTTATATCCTCTCTAATAAAAGAAAGGGAAAAATTGAGACCAAAATTTATAATAATAAATTATCTATATTTAAAAATAATAATTTTGATATTGTAATTAATGCCATATCGTATGGTGTTAATTACAATGAGCAAGATTCTGAGCTAGCTAAATTTACCAATATTGATGTTTGTAATCAATTATTTAGCATGTCTGCAGATTTTGGAATAAAAACTTTCATTCATTTAGGTACAAGTGATGAATATGGAGCTATGAATGGAACTATAAATGAAGATACCCAAACAAATCCCCAATCAATTTACGGGATTACAAAGCTTGAGGGATCAGAGAAGCTATTGCGATCTTCAGAAGGATATTCAACAAATCTTATAATTCTTAGATTATTTAGCATATATGGGCCTAATGAAAGTGATTTTAAACTTATGCCGACTATTATTAATTCTCTAAGGAATAATAAAGAGATAATGATGACTGGGGGCAACCAAATGAGAAATTATCTATATATAAATGATTTGTTAAATGTAATACTTACAGTTTCCTCTGGAATAAAATACTCTCAGAATAAAATCTATAATGTGGGATCTAAAAACACATTAAAAATTAGAGACATCGCAGAAGATATTAGTGCGATTATGATGAGTAATTTTCAATTATTTAAATGGGGTTTGTTACCATACAGAGAATCTGAATCTTTTGAATTTGAGGTGGATTTGAGTAATATTTCTCATTTATTAGATCTGAAATATGAGAATTACACGCTTAAAAAAGGCATAACAGAAATTTTAAATATAGGGAGTAACGCTAATGGATAAGATAAAAAAAATAGAAATTTGTTGCCCTGTATTCAATGAGGAAGAAAATATTGAAGACTTTTTTTCGGCCTACACTAAAGTCACCCAGGCTCATAAAGGTAAGTATATTTTTAGTTTTTTATTTTCAGATAACTGCAGCACAGATAATAGTTTTAATATTATCAAGGCTATGGCAAGTAAATATAATAATGTATCAGGCATTAGATACTCGAGAAATTTTGGGGTTATGAAATCAATCTATACAGCAATAATCGAATCTAAGTCTAACTGTGATGCAATTGTAGTTTTTGATTGTGATTTACAGGATCCGCCAGAACTATTAAATAAGTTCATTAAAGAATATGAAAATGGTTTTAAAGTAATTTATGGAATAAGAACAGATCGAGATGAGCCTTACCTAATGGGACGCCTTAGAAAGTGCTATAAAAAAATAGAAGCAATTTTACAAAAAAATCCATCAAATCTTGAGTCTGGAGCTTGGTTTCTTGATAAAACTATTGTAGAAGAAATTATTAAGAAGCAACATTACCAACCCTATCTTTCTGGGCTAATAAACAATATAGGATTTAAAAAAACTGGTGTTGAATACGAACGCTTAAAAAGGCAAAAAGGCATTGCTAAGTTTAGTTATATATCATATTTCTTATATGCTATTGATGGAATAGTTGGTGGCTCAATTGTACCTTTAAGAATTTCAATTTTTGTAGGACTTATTTTTGGGTTGCTGGCGATATTTGTTGCAATATACTTTATTATTGCTAAATTATTTTTAGGTATAGATTTTGCAGAAGGTGTGGCAGCAATAATTATTCTCCTTCTTTTTAACTTTTCAGTTAATTTCTTCTTCTTAGGAATAATTGGAGAGTATGTTGGAAGAATTTTTAAAAAAGAAGAAGACTCGCTTCCGGCAATAATTGAGGAAAGGATTTAATAATCACTAAATTTTGAAAATATTTCTTATATTATTGGCGTTAACAATCATTACATCTGAAGTTAAAAAATGAAAAAACTACTCCCACTTTTATTATCTAATTTAATCTTATTATAACTACGATTTAATACACCTAACCACTACCATATAGACCTAGTAAGTAGGAGGGGTTGCTAAAAGCAAAAATCAGGTTTAAGCTTATTAAAATCAAGTGTTATGAGAGGCTCATAATGACCATGAAAAAACTATTAACAGCATTATTATTAATGTTATCAACAGGACTAATGCTATCAACAGTAGTTTTAGCTGGTGATTGTGCTGACGACGATGATCCCTCTGCTTGTAGAGCAGAAAGAGCAGAATCTAGAGTGGTGAAAGATGCTCTTCTGGAGGAAGTCAAAGCTGGACGTCTAACAGTGTCAGAAGCCGCAAAGATCTTCCGAGGTGGAGCTCCAGGTCCGGAACCAGGAATGCCAGATAGACTCATAGAGTCTATGCTGTTTGATCTCAAAGATGCAGGAGGTTCATCGTCAATATCGTCAATGGATCGAGGAGATTCATCGTCAATATCGTCAATGGATCGAGGAGATTCATCGTCAATATCGTCAATGGATCGAGGTGGGATTACCGATGCGGAGTACGACAGTATGACTCCCCTGGATCGAGGTGAGATTACCGAAGCGGAGTACGACAGCATGACTCCCTTGGAGCAAGAAATTCACGATGAGGGAAGGGAGCTTAATTCGGAAGAAAGAGCCAATCTCGCGGATTTTGATGCAATAGAAGCCGCAATTTTAGAAGACCTCCCAGGGGCTGTGGATGCCACAACATTAGCAAGGGCAATAAAGGCCAAAGCTGCTGCTTTGGGGATAGAGGTAAAAATAAATTATGCAAAAAAAAGAGGGTTGAGTTGTTTCTCTATGGATCCCGTGTCTAAAAAGATCACTACTTCTTCTTGTTCAAAGACCCCAGAGGCTCTTGACGACTGTGGTGGATCCATGGGAGATGATTATAAAAGTGGAACTATGGTCTGTAATGGCTTTAGTCTTGTAGGGACCAAGATCGAATAATCTTCTTTATTAAAGAACTCTAAACTTACACTGTACATCCTAACCTGCTTAAAGTTTATAGCATTAATAAGAATTTACCTTTATTTAACTATATAAACTATTGTTTTATATGCTAATATTTATCTATAAAACTAGTATAAACAAGTATTGCATTTGCTGGGCTACAGCAAAGGAAATATTAATGCAATCTTTATATAACCTTAAACTTCATGCCTAAAAAATACCAAATCTCGTTAGCTAGAGTTTCGTTCGTTTCTTTAATTATACTGTTTAGAGTAGGATTGACTTTATGAAAAATGACGTTTAGAGTTGTACAAGTAGAAAATTTTTAAGCACTTTCAATGTGTTTTTTTCAATGTGTTTTATTTAATGAAATTATAAATTTACAATTACAGGAGATTTCTAAAGATGAGAAAATTAAAAAATCAAAAAGGCTTTACCCTGATTGAATTATTGGTAGTAATTGCGATTATCGGTATTTTATCTGCAGTCGGCATACCTGCCTATCAAGGTTTCCAACAAAAAGCAAAATTTAATGCAGCGAAGACAAATTTCACAAATGCTAAAGGATTTATTATGGCTGAAATTTCCAAGTGTAATGGCATGGCTGCTACTGAGACGCTCAGTTTTACTGATGCCACAAATGCTGCCCACACATTGGGTGTGTTGTGCCCACTAAGCAATAAAGATGATGGAAATACTCAAGGTGCAACTTATTTTAGGACACTGTTGTGGGATAAATTTAAAAACCCGTACAGTGTAGCGACTGGCGTAATATCTGGTGCAACTACTGCTGCTACTGCTGCTACTGCAACTACCCAAGTGATTAATACTCTTGCGATGGTTGGACAGATGTCTTTAATTGCTACCGCAGCCGTTGCCCCCGCTACGTCGGCAACTATGCGTCTTACTGTAAATATTGGTAGCCAAGTTGCTGGCGGTACTATTCAAGTACTAAACGAAACTATATCTATTGCAGAATAATTGTTAAGAATAAGGGAATGAATATATGTTGTGGCCAGTAATTCTTGAATTAGCTGAGAAAACTAAACTCTCTGATATTCATATTCATTCGGATGCCAATATCTCCTATAGAGAGTTTGGCGATATGGTTCAGATTGAGCATCTTATTAAAGAAGACCATATTAAAAAGTTTCTTCAAGAAATTTTAGATGATAAGGACTATGCTGGCTTTGTTGAAAGTAAGGATCATGATTTTGCAATAGAAAAAGATGGGAAAAGATTTAGGGTTAACGCATTTCAAGATTCTGGTAAATTTGGGTTAATTTTAAGAAGAATTGAATCCGATCTTCCAAATTTTGATGACTTAGGTCTTCCTGCTTATATCCGAACCATCCCTACTTTAGACACCGGACTTGTTTTGGTTACTGGAGAAACGGGCTCAGGAAAAAGTACAACTTTAGCTGCCTTAATTGATGTAATTAATGCTACTAAAAAAGGACATATCATCACCATTGAGGACCCAATAGAATTTCAACATAATTCTAAATCTAGCGTAATGACTCAGCGCGAAGTAGGGCGTGATACCAAAAGTTTTACGAATGCACTGAGAGCGGCTCTTCGAGAAGATCCAGACGTTATTTTAGTGGGTGAATTAAGAGATGTAGAAACGATTTCATTAGCATTAACTGCGGCTGAAACAGGCCATTTAGTCTTTGGAACGCTTCATTCTAATAGTGCCCCTTCCACAATTAATCGAATTATTGATGTGTTTCCGCCTGAACAACAAGGACAAGTGACATCACAGCTTGCTTCCTCTTTAAGGTGCGTTCTTACTCAAAGACTTCTTAAAACAATTGATAAGCCAGGCCGTGTGGCTGCTTTCGAATTAATGATATGTAATAATGCAATTCAAAGCCTGATTAGGGAAAATAAAATTTTTCAAATTGCTAACACGATGCAAATGGGCAAAGCAGAAGGTCAAATGCTAATGGATAATTCATTAAAGGATCTTGTTTCTCAAAACAGAATTGCTCCATCAGATGGCGCCTAGACTTGGCATATTCAGGCCCTCGGCTGAGAAAAACAAAGGATTTACATTATTAGAATTAATGGTTGTAATTGCAATCATCGGAGCTCTGTCTGCGATTGGCATTCCTGCTTATCAAGGTTATGTATCTGACGCAAGAGAAAAAGAAGCAAAAAATACGTTACAAACAATCGCACTACAACAAAAAAGTTTCTATTCAGAAAATTTTAGTTATTTCTTCACCACTCTTGTAGATGTGGATCAATCTGCCGTTATTAATACAGGATTATTTTCGTCGACTTCGGGGCCGCTCCAGACCACTGAACGTTTGTATAATTTTTGGATTATAAATACCGGTGCAGACCCACTTATTGCAAGAACATTTAGGGCCGTGGCACAAGAAAGAAGAAACACTACTACATTCTTTAGTATCGATCAAGAGATGAGTAAAACTAGCACAATCAATGGAACAGCAGGGGGTAGCTGGTAAGTTTGATTTTTTGGAATTACCTTATTATGAGTATAGACCTCATTCCCGCAGTAATATTAGGATTAATTTTTGGTAGTTTTTTTAACGTTGTAATTTACCGAACTCCTATTGCCTTAGAAGCTAAAATTAAAGGTAAGACACATCGTTCACTATTAGAACAACTAGCTTGGCCAGCTTCCTTTTGTCCAAATTGTAAAAATAAAATTTCATGGTTTGATAATATCCCGGTTATATCGTGGTTATTACTAGGGGGTAAATGTCGTCAATGTGGGACATTAATAAAGTTACGTTACTTCATAGTTGAGTTACTTTCCGCCATAATATTTAGTTATCACTATTTAAAATTTGGCTATAGTTTTGAAGCTGTGTATTGGGTAGTCTTATTTTCTATTTTAATAGTTTTATTCTTTATTGATGCCGAAACCTTTTTTCTTCCTGACTTTTTAACCATCCCTCTGATTATTTGGGGGCTATTAGGTAGCTATTTAGGAATTGTTAATATTGATTTTTATCACTCTATTATTGGTGGCATTACAGGTTTTTTAGTATTATATCTACTTAATTTATCGTATAAAATATATAGAAAAATAGATGGCTTAGGGGCTGGTGATTTTAAACTTCTTTCGGCTTTGGGAGTATTGTTTGGTTGGAAAGGTTTACTACCAATGTTAACTATTTCCTCAATCTTGGCCTTAATTTTTATTTTATTAATGACTGTATTTAAGCAGCAAAAATTTCAATCGACTAGCATGATTCCGTTCGGACCTTTTTTAATAATGTCGTCATTATTCATGTATGCTAATTTGTATATACTTAAAATATTTTAAGGAAAATTTTATGAAGAATAAAATCATTAATTATATTTTTTTACTAGCTTCAATTTTTATTTCAACCTCAGTTTTTTCAGAAACAAAGCTAGAGGCTATTTGTGCAGAATCTATGGCAGAGGTATCAGGTTTATATGTAGAATCAACAAATATAGTTAAAATAAAACAACAGATTAATGAAAAATATAAAGGTATCAGATTAAGGAAATTTTTAAAGAATCAGTGGTTGTCTGAGATGAAGAAGGGTAAGGATTTTACACCGAATTCTTTTTACGTACAAAAAGATAAATATACCAAAAAATGTGTTCAATTTGTTCGCGATAATTAAATATGGCAAGCATTAAAAGTACAAAATTTAGCCACAAGTTGTTGAGCCGACAGAAAGGGTTTAGTCTTTTAGAGTTGTTAGTAGTGATTGGTATTCTGGCTGTAACTAGCGGTTTTATATATCCGTCAATCGGTCAATGGAAAATAAAGCGTAACATTGAAAAAGATTTTCAAACAATAGTATCAACTATCGATTATCTTAAAACACGCACACGAACCGTTAATGGGACAAGCATCTTATATTGCGCTGCTGGTGATCCCCTAATTATGTCTTATTTAGTTTCTTCCCAAAGGAATGACGCTGCTGGCGCTGGTGCTGAGTGGACAATTCATCCTGATTTTGTTGTTAATACAATAGAAGATCCAGCCGCCGGAGTTTCAAATTTTAATCTAATAACGGGGGATGTAAATGTGACTTGTTCCAATACAGCAACATTATTTAATGCCTCGGGTAATGCTGGATCAAGCCCAGGTGGACTAGCACTTTTAATAGAGGTTAATTTTAGGGATGGCAGTGTTGTTGATTATGCAAATTTTAATGCTTATAGGGTAAGACTAAATACAGCGACTGCCTATGTTCAGAAATTTAAATATAGCATAACAGCGGCAAACTGGGTTGAGCTTAATTGAAATTAAACTACAATAAAGAAAAGGGCTTTACCCTCATCGAAGCCATTGTTTCATTAGCAATTTTTGCTATTGCTTTTTCTGGTTTATTTCTGTTTTTTGGAATGGCAACCTTGGCGAACAATAATACAGAAAAGAGAATGCATTTAAACCTTGTGGCCAATCGTATTGTCGAGTCCATTGCTGCAGAATCTACTCGTTCTGATACTGATATTTTAAATCCTTTTGTAACTCCAACTGCATATAGTGGAAGCTTAGAGGACTGTACTATTTATCTTCCGACTGATATCAGACGAACTTGGTGTGACTCTCTGAACCAGAAAGTTGGGCCTGAAGGAAGCTATGCCGATGAAGAAAGAACAATAACAGTTGTAAATGACGATACTGATTTAATTGTGAACGTGAGTTTGGTTGTCGATGGTGGGTCAGGAGCTAATAAATTAGTCAGCAGCTTCTTCACTAGAAAAATTAGGGTCCCCAACCGAAGAACCATTCCCGAAGGTTGCGTGGACAGACATAATGATATGGTGGCATATATTAAGTCGGAGAAAGAAAAATGTGATGCAGGCACCGTCCCCTTCATAACAGTTAGCAGAACAACGACGACTGCTGGTGTTCTTGAATATAAGTTGTCGTGCCCCGATTATATAATGTCAGGCAGTGGATTTGCAGAGATATCAGGTTTGCCCGGTAACAGTATATTGGATCCTAGCTACCGCACATACTTGGCCATGACTTTTTTTCAAATGCACGTCCTGGAAAAAGTTTGGATTAAGGGAGATCCGTCATCCACATACTGGGAAGGGGATACGATATATGGTACGGGCTATCCCTGGGCAGCACCTGGTTTCGGGGGTGCCGTGGCAGGTAATATATGGATTGCAGGTCCGCAAGAGACAGATGCTGAAATCTGTGAAGATAATCCAGGTATTAATAACATGTACCTACCCAACGTTAAGTGTCATGTGACTTGGCCTACGAAACCTATAGTTAATGTTTTTTCATGCTGTCCTAAAGATACGGACATAAATTCATCTGGCAACTCGGCTGAAGGTTTTCAAGATGGGACATATAAAAAGTGTCAGTTACGACCACAAGTCACACCCCATCACTACATACCTTATATGGGTGACGGTTTTGATTTTACTAAGTAAATGAAAATAAAAATTAAAGCTTATGCAATTATATGGATTGCTATAATAATGCTAGAGTAAATTTATATGTTTAAAGTTAATAATTTTAAAGAATATAGCAAGGGATACACTTTAGTAGAGCTATTGGTGGCCCTTGCAGTTTCAGCTATTGTGGTAGCTGGGACCCTCGCCGGCTATACAGTCTTTGCAAAACAGTATGATGTGTTAAATAAAAGAATTGAAATGGATCGAGATGTTTTAAAAGTGATTGATCTGATTCAATCTGATATTGCAATGGCAGGATATAGAGATTATAGATCGAGTATTACCTTTTTACCTAGTCAGTCGATTACTTTAACAAGCGCAACAGATCTTTTGTTATTGTTTGATGATTATGATAGAGATGGACTGTTGTATCGTTCTTTAATCAGGTATTCATTAGGGCCAGGCTATGAATCTGCTGCTTCGGCGGGTGAAATAAGATTTCGCATATATCGAGATTGGCGAACATGCACCGCCCCAGAAACTGGATGTGATTTAACTTCATCAACCTCTCTTTATGGAACAGCAACTTCAGATCAAGGGGAAATTATCATAGATAAGGTAACAACATTAGCCATTACTACATTACACCCAAAGCAGATTGGAACTTTTTCGAGTGAGCCACAATTGGTTAATTTTCAGCTTGAGCTTACAGCATCAAAATTGGGACAAGATGCCACAGAATATATTACTAAGAGTTATGACTTTATAGCGAGGGCAAAAAATGTTTCGATGCTGCCTTAATAAAAAATCAGATTTCCATAATCAATCCGGAATGACTTTGGTTATCACCTTATTGTTAATGCTCACTTTAACGCTCATGGCATCTGCAATTACCTTTGTAGTGAATAACCATTCTGATCTGACTAACTCTGTGACACAAAGGCCTTTAGCCATGGATAGTGCTAGTACTTGTATTGACCAGGCACTTACATGGATGCAGACATCAACAGGAAAATCTTGGCTAGCCGCAACTGAAGTTGTTGGAGCGACTGCAGGAAATGATTTTTATGGTGTTGGTGCAGATCAAGATCTTGCTGCTGATGGCGGCCCTCTTTCTACTACAAAATCACTAGTAACAGATACGGCTATCAGTACTGGTGATACTAGAGGAGCTAAATTTATGAATCGAATGGCCTTAGCAACTTGTACCTCAGTGCGAATGACGGTGGTTAAAAAAATAGTTGGTGCTGTCGCTACAAGTCAAGCTGGGATAGGGGGTGAGGCTGGGACTGTTAATGAATACGATTCTTCAACGGCGGCTGAACCATTAGCTACTTATACTATTCTTATTGTATCCGAAGGAATTTTTAATGCTCCGATCATTGCTGGTGGCGGTATTGATACTATTGATGCATCAGAATGGACCCAAAATTCAAGTAAGGCCACAATTGAAGTTGCGATAACCTATGAAATCTAGACAATCAATTAAGTTAATATAAAATATAAACTATGAAAAAATTAATATTCCTTTTAACTTTTCTTCTATACAGCCAAATAATTTTATCCTGGCCGACAGGCGCCGATGTAAATGGTTTTATTATCTTCAACTCAACCACTGCGGCAAATCAAACCATAGCCTTAGGCATTCGCCCAAGTGCCGAAATGGCTGCCACAAATGGAAATGTCGCCACTAGTCAATCAGCGAATTATAAAAATGCTACTGGGATAGCTTATAAATTTCCTGATGGAAATTGGATGGATGCTACCACGCCTGGTTGTTTGTGTGAGGGTTGGGGTGCTGGCGCAGTGGATCAATTCGGTCGAGAATTCCATGGTGAAGCGGACAAATACCATGGTTCTCCTAGTAATGTGCTGGTTAAAAGTTTTGTTCATGATGAAACCAGTATTAGTTCACGTACATGGATTAACGACCCATCCGGAAATGCTGTCATGGAGGTCATTCATCAGTTTGGTCCATCAACTCTCCGACCAAATGAATTATTTGAAGCAATTGTTACCATCACTAATATAT
>Ga0114996_10007679_pt1 | contig 12148 bp, 10 predicted proteins | sample ArcticOcean_MG_C_4_FD_87039 | JGI IMG/M metagenome (GOLD analysis project Ga0114996, IMG submission 87039) | Marine microbial communities from western Arctic Ocean - ArcticOcean_MG_CB4_134 | ecosystem: Environmental > Aquatic > Marine > Oceanic | place: Arctic Ocean: Canada Basin | collected... | reverse complement strand
TGGCATGCAAATGTCCAATCCCCTACTAAACCCATGCTCGTCAGTTTTATCTTTTTGAATTATTCGTCTATTCTTTTTTAATTTCCACATCCAGCTTACCGGCTTTCCTTGATATTTCAATTCTAACACTGCTTCTGCGCCCATCATAGCCCCTGGCGGGCAAGGCTGCTTCATGCCTTCATATGGGTTTGTTTTGATCAATCGCTTAATATTTATATAAACCCCCTTTAAATCTTTTTCTAATATATTAAATGTATTATTGCTAAAGGTGAAAGTTTTGTTCAATTTTTTCATATTATCCTTTACATGCAAAACCCTATGTCGACCCATATTCGATTGTGGTCATAGTAAGGCTTGCGCTACAGCAGCATTGTAAAACACGTTGAAATTATATAGACGGGAATTATAACCCAAAGGGTTAAAAGCTTCAGTATAAATCATTAATATTTGTAATATTGTCGTTTTTATGTGGCTGGAGTAATTTGCAATTGGCCGTAAGCAAATTCTGAGAAGTTGTGTAATTGCGATCTTACTGAAATTCTTCTCACCATTGCACCTGGCCACATTCTCGCCCCAATTTTACCATATGGTTTATCGTCATCAGTGGCAATTGAAAAATATGGCGTGTCGATATTTACTGGTGTTGTGAGGCTTGCACTCAGGCTAGTACTTGGTGGAACAAGTAATTTATTCCACCAAATCCACACTTGTCCGTCTCGAAGCATTATTTCTAAATTGTTCCAATATTCGTCTTGAGCACCCCCTATTTGTGCGCCCCCATCAAACACTACAAAATTAGATGGTGACGCAGTGGGCTGTGTCCCCACACCTGTATATGTTCCAGCTTGCGAGTAAACAGCACTAACTGCATAACCGGAGGATAAACCTCTTACAAAGTCATCTAAATCATCTGCTGCAAGATCTTCTTCATATCCTAAACCCATGTTAAGGGTTCCAACTTTAAATTGTAATTCGACTAGACCTGTCGCTGGTGAAAAGCCGAATTCTATTCTCACAATTGGATTGTTGTAGTCTTGGTGTAGTAGTTCAGCTAAATCACCTGCTGTGCCAAGGTAAGCATTTTCATGATCACTTACTAAAATCACTGAATCAAATAAATCATCAGTACCACCACCAGTGACTTCTTCACCAAAATCACTACCGGTCATGTTCAACATTTTTCTATTATAGTTGAAAATAACATTATGGTTGGAAAGAGGCTGCAAAACTCTGATGGCCCCAAATGGTGGTAAATCGTGGAATTGCACACCTTTCACTTGTACATAATGTAGCCCCCTGACGGTGCCTGTTCTAATCACTTTCATGTATTTATTGGTGTGTTCGTCAATATTTCCTCGAAGGATAATGTCTATTGGCGTAAAATCAGAACTATTAGGTCTGCCAATATCCATGGAAATTATAGCATTTTCAAGTTCTTTTCTATGCCACAACATCACGGGCCGTTCACTAAAATCATCATAATTGTTTGGATCAGCAACAACTTTTAGTGCCGGTATGGTCGTGTCAATAACTGCCCTGTGTTCTTTGTTTATATCGGCTTCTTCTGTTCCAGCTGTGATAGCGACACTGAAATCTAACAATGGGTCATCGAGTCCAGTCAATCCCCATTGGCTGGTTTCAAAATTTCTTGCTGCTGATTGTAATACGGATGATGTTCTATCATCGCTGCCTGGACCTGCTTGAATTTCATCTCTAGCAACAACCGAGTCGCCAAACTGAACGCCGCCTGCCCAAGACCATAGATTCTTCGGGTTTAAGCTTGGCTTTTTATTAAAGTAATATCGACTGATGGGGCTTCCGGCCACCTCTCCAATTTTGAAAAACCAAATATCGACCAACGTTCCGGCTGGCAACAAATCAATTGTAGAATCAAAAATTTGAATTTGTGGGTCGGCTCCCGCCGAGGCATTTTCGGGGTTTTTATATTGCCAAACATTAGTGGCAGTGAATTCGCTGCCAATAGCTTTATGGTTATCAACATCCCACATCTTGCACTTATATTGGTTGGTGCTAAGAATGGTTGTTGTGTAATCTGTAACCACGGCCATTGCTTTGGTTAGCAAGTTTCCTTTGTATAACAGTGATCCTAAAAGGCCGGGGTCTACATTAGGGCTTAATTGGAAATCCATTTGATTTCCATCATTGTCTTTGCCCATGAAATAAACGCACTCAGATACCCCACCTGCCCCAGGAGTAAAAGCCCACCCAATTTCAGTTTGAGCCAGATTTACGCTATCGCGTTTAAGAACCATTTCATATTCTGCTGTTCCGGGAGCGATAGAATCATCATATCGTTTAAAAACTAATGAAGGATAGTTGCCTTTGTTGGCAAGACTGGCTGCTGGATTTGCTGGGTCAATTATCGTAGATTCTGGTAACAAGTATATTTTCATCTCTCCATAGCTGTTGGTTCCTGGTAATTTACCAGAACACACGGGAGGTCTGATAGCATGCACATCTGTTTCATCTTGTACCCAAAAGATTTGGGTACACTCTTCGCATGCGCAATTCATTGGTATTGGGCTGTCTACAGTAAATCTGACAACATTGCCTATTCTTTCCAGACTAATGAATTCAGTGCCAGCCGCCAGTATGATATCACCCTGCAGCCAACCTCCATCATCTGGGAATCCAGCACCCATAAATCCTAACACGCCCATTCTTGTTTGTAACAGCGCGTCTAGTTTACACTTATCGTCGGCTGATAATAGACCGGGGGTATCACATGTTGCCGATGGCACCGGGTCTTCTGCTATATGTGTTGCCCCATGAAAACTGGGGAATATAACTTGTGATTCTTTGAAATATAATGCTCGTTGAGCATCATCATACTGATAGCTTGTGATTAGCTTATCAGGTCCTTCAATTGATATAAATTGCTCATCTTGCAATGAAGCTGACGCTGGAATTTTTGATAAAGCCATTTGCTATCCCCGACAATTTTGTTTTCCGGTATTTATTTACTAAATTCGAAAAATAATTAACATCAATTATGAAAGCGTTACAACGTTAATTTATTTTTGAGGGTCTAGTATTTCTAAACACACAAATCTACTTTAGAACACTTGCTAGTTTGCGAAAATATCTTCTGGCAGCACATCATAAGATTCAAGGTTCTAAGAATGTCATCCCAAATTAGTTCAGTAATTGTATCAAAAATTGTATTCTCCAAAAGTCAGATTGCTGATGGGGGGAAGGATCAGAAGATATGCGAAGAAAATGGACAAACGAGGACGAAATCTTATTATTAAATTATCGAAATGATGGTTATACCCAGAAAGAAATTGCGGAGATTATGGGTAGATCCGAAGATAGTGTATCTAGCAAATTTCAAAGAATGAGGGCTGCAGCAACAGATGGTAATCTAGATTTTGAAGGTGATCTAGAGGCTTCTGCGGCATCACATGAGAAATTTGAGCATGCAGAAGACGATGATAATATTAATATAAGGTCGGTGTCCGAAAGAATAAAGACGGTGGAGCAAGCCATGGAGCATGCTGTTATCGACACCACTATTTGGATGGTTGATAAAGTTAATATTAATTCTTGGGAAGCTCCATCAAAAGAGCATGGCATCACAAAACTGTGGCAAGTGAAAGTATGGCTGAAGAGACGGGCATCCAAACCAATTACAGAAGGATTAGATATATTATATAAAAGAATATTAACCCATAAACCTAAAGTTCCTAAACGAAACAGAAAACCAATAACCGATGATAAACATATGCTTGAAGTATCATTGTTTGATTCGCATTTTGGCAAATTAGCTTGGGGACCCGAAACCGATTCAGAATACGATATCGAAATAGCCGAAAATATCTATAGTAATGCGGTGACAGATCTTTTAGACAGAGTGTCGGGGTATAATATTGAAAAAATTTTGTTTCCAGTAGGTAATGATTTTTTTCATGTTAACAATTGGATCTTAACAACTGCTAGGGGCACGCCGCAAGACCATGATGGAAGATTTCAAAAAATATTTGAAATTGGCAGCATGGCGATAATCAAAAGCATTGATAAATGCTTATCCATGGCCCCTGTTGAAATAATTTGGGTGCCTGGGAACCATGACCCAGAAACATCATGGTATTTATTAAAATTTATGGATGCATGGTATAAAAGCATAAACGATGTGATGGTTGATAAAAGTCCTCAGTTTAGAAAATATGTGAAATATGGCACAAATCTCATTGGATTCACGCACGGCAATGAAGAACCACACAGAGATCTGCCAGCAATAATGGCCGCCGAAGTTCCCGATATGTGGGCCGACACGCAGTGTAGAACCTGGCATTTAGGCCATACTCATAAAAAGAGTAAAATGGTTCATAACATCGAAGACACTTATGGCGGCGTTACTATTAGCGTGTTGCCTAGTTTAAGTGGCACTGATTCCTGGCATTACAAAAAAGGCTATGTTAAAAGCAATAGGGCAGCAGAAGCTTATTTATGGCACTATGATGATGGGTACGCCGGGCATTTCAGTGCAAATGCCAGATTTCAGAGGACATGATAATATGAATGACCATAGGCTGTTTTTACGATGGTGGCTGCTTATTACATTAGTAATTTTAGGTGTGGTTTTCGCAATTTTATTTGAGATACCATCTAAAGTTTATGAAAATGATGCTACAAAACTAAGTTTTTTAATTGTTGGAATATTTATTATTATGTCTGTGCGATGTGGGATACAGACTTATAATAAGGAAATATTGCGACATCTGGATGGCGAATTGGCTAAGCAAAAAACTAATCAACTGAATAGCGCGATAGAAACTGGGTGGTTTGTTAGTGATTTATGTTTAACCATTGGTATGATGGGAACTGTGATTGGGTTTATTATGATGCTTGCTGGTTTTGGGGCTGTGGATGCCAAAGATGCAAATTCAATACAAAATTTAATGTCCAGTATGAGTTCTGGTATGGCGACAGCGTTATACACCACACTTGCTGGGTTAATATGTAGCTCTTTGCTAAAAATACAATATTTTAATATAGACAATGCTAATGTGATTGAAAAATGAAAAGATTATACCATACTGACACCGCATTTTTGGATTTATTGTTTAATTCCCTAATTGGGTTCGTAGGTCTATTCTTTTTAGCATATATTTTAGTTAATCCGAAATCTGAAGAAGAGAAAAAAATAGACTCTAAAGCAGAATTCATTATTATTATTTCGTGGAATAAAGATTTTGATGATGATGTAGATTCATATGTCCAAGATCCAGAAGGACATTTAGTGTCATTTAAAAGGAGAGAAGATGGGTTGATGCACCTTGATAGAGATGATCTTGGTTATCGAAATGATGTTGTCAAAACGCAATTTGGCGAAATAAAATTTGAAGAAAACCAAGAAATTGTAACTATCCGTGGCATAATCCCAGGTGAATACATTGTTAATGTTCACATGTATAAAAAAACGAATGCTGAACCCGTAGCGGTTAAGATACAACTTGATAAAATGAACCCATATTCAACAATTGTTCAGAAAGAAATAAATTTGGATATAACTGGTGATGAAAAAACTGCATTCAGGTTTGTTGTTGATAAAGATGGATCTGTGATAAATATCAATAGTTTATCAAAATCATTAACCAAAGCTGCAGTCGCAGAGTAGGGGCAAAATACCACATCATGAAGACGATCATCCATGTAAATCAACATAAGCTGAAGGCGAACACGAAGAACGGGACCAGCGACCCAGTGCTGACAGTGAAAGATTATAAGAGTAATTGCTACACAAGTGAGGTGGTGATATTGGGATCGGACGGAAAAGAAGCGGCGCGGGTGGTGTATCGCCCGCATAACCCGCTGCCTTGTGGTGCACGTTGCTGGGTCGAGACTCAGGGGAAGGTGGAAGTGATATGACAGAAACAATTGGTATTCCGGTAGCTTTTATCTTATTAACAATTTTGATATTGTGGGTGGTAATAGGTGTAAAGGAAAATGGTGGATAAAATCTTGCCTTATATCATTAACTCTTTATTTCAGTATTGGTTTATGGGTGTCAATAAATGGATTGTTAGGTTGGCCTACAACTGACGGTCCTCCCCAAAAATTTGAAATTCATTGGGTGTTGGTAGAAGAACCAAATAAGAAAACTGGCAATTCTGGAGCTATTTATATATGGGCCAGTGACATTAATGTTGACAAACAATCTTTTTCGCCTTTTGGGTCTAAAAAGCCACTAGATAAACCAAGACTTTATCAACTGCCATATTCTAGGTCGACACATGAACAAACCGAAGCCATTTTAGAAAGATTGAAAAAGGGCGAAAGATATATGGCCACTCTTGATGGAGAAGGTCAAGGCAAGGAAGGTGAAGAAAGTGATAAAGCTGGTGAGGGGAGAGAAGGTGAAGGTAAAAGTGGGGAATCTGGGGATGGAAGCTTAAGTCAACAGCAAGACCCTGTTTTTCATGAATTACCGCCACATAAATTACCAGACAAATAAATAATCTGGTTCTTTGTCATATATAGAAGTTCGTACTTGAAGCATATAATCGGGTTGATATTTTTGCTGCATTTCTATTTTTTGCTCTTTCGGAACAAAAATCATCATTTTGTTAGTTGAAGACGCATATTCCATGGCTTCTAAGACATTAGATTTTTTAAAATCTTTGTCATATATTGTTAAATTGACCATTCTGCCGTCGTATGGTTCATAGTCAAGATTGATAAAATCCGCAAATCCATTGTTGAGTGCGTTGTCGAACCTGTCATTTGGCATTGTCATATATTTAATACCCAACAATGCACAAGCTATTGCTCTATTACCATACCCAGGATACAAGTCTAGAACTGGCCCTTTAATTTTTAACCTTTGCAAAATCACGGCATAAACAACAGGATCAAAAAGCTTCGGTCCCCACAATGCCGACATTATTCTAAACAAATTGTGGGTATTAATGGCATAATTTTTGTTAGTTAAGTTTTTAATCGCTTTCCATGTCTTCCTGGGGCTGGATAAAAGACTGGAGAGTTCTTCTAAACCAAAATAATGTTCGATGATTTTTCTGCCTGGAGCTGGTTTTCCCCCTAATCGAGGATAAACAGTGAAGCAATCGCCGTTAATATACTTTGATGGTTTATATTGTTTCATTTTAGATAATTCAGTGTCTAAAATGTGATTTGGATATTTAGGCCATACCCACCCTCGGCTATTTAATAGTTGTATAAAATTTTGAGATGCTATTCTTTGTTCTATGACTGAAGCTTTGTCCCATTCGCTTCTTTTAATTGTTAAATGACATGGATATTGATTATCTTGACCCATATCGTTTTCATATTGCCATGATATAGCTGGTACTTTTTCTAATTTGCTATCTTCTTTATTAATTGCAAATGCGTATCTCCCTTTTGCTGGTTTATCTATGAAATAATTTTCAGAAGCATATGTCATAAATTTAACATGCAAATGATCGTGTTTTACTATTATCCGCCTTACCACATTTTGATTTTCTAGGTTATATATTAATTTGCTCATCCACAGATTTTTCCTGACAAAACCTCCAAAAGTTTCTTTTGAATTTCTAACTGGTATATTAAATCTGTTAAGCCACGACACAAATGTGTCCCGTGAGACACTTGCCTTTCTAGCACATTCAGATAAACTTAATCCATAATCAACATAATGTTTTTGGCACCAATTTTTGTCATAATATATGTTGGTGGATTTTGATGATTCTTTGACACTTTTTATTTCAATACCATATTTTATAAATTTTTGTCGTATGGTTTCGTGATGTCTATCGGTTGCTTTTGCTATTTCTCTTATACTATGGGTGCGGTATTGTTGCCTAAACCAATTTTCATTATCCCAATTATTTGGGGCAATGATTGTAGAAATTTTAGGGAGTGATGTTCCACGCACTGCCCCATTAGAGCCTTTAGATACGCCAGCCTTCTTTTTCCATCTTCTTATGGTATTAGCAGATTTTTGTGCTATTTGCGCAAAATCATGTGTGCTTAAGTATGGATATTTTTCAAACCATTCTCGTAAACTACCCGAACTTCTGGTATCAACATTGGCAAAACACACTTTGTATTCATGGATATCGTCAATCATGGCTTCTATAATGGTGCATGATTTGCGGGCGTTTTTCAGTGTTTGCGAAATCCGCTGTGGCATTGATTTTAATTGTTTTATTCAATAAAAGGTTGCGGCAAAATGGGATTCCATCTTCGAAACGCAACAATTTGAATCCATCAGCATGCATTTCATATTCGTCATCTAAATAATTTTCTGCGACACTTATGTTTTGATCAAATGTGCTGTCGTCATCAAGCACATCGTTCAAAGTCCCTATATTGTTTTCTTCACTAAATAAATAAATCGCAGTCATGTCGCATATACCACCCGGCACACCAGAATCGACATGATATTGATATTTTTCTTTTAGTTTATCCATTTTATTTGTGTATAATCCAAAAAGATAATCTTTGAATTTTAAAACCATATCATGCTTCCAGTATGATATACAACCAGAAGCACTCCATCTATAATTATTTTGCCTTTTGGCTTTACACACTTTTCCGGCATAATTCTCTTCAAACAAGCTTTCTTTTTCTGAATAATCACAATATGTCATAACATCTGAATCTAAGTATACTATTGGTGTCGAACCAAAATTTTGTTTTTTAATAAAATTGGCTAAGATAATCCATCGCACATAGCATGTTAGTTCAAACCCACGTCCATTGGTTGACATATGTTGGTACAATTTATGAAACTTTGCAACATCATCATGGTAATCATATAAATTATGATGCTCTACATCGATATCAGAATTAGAATCATCACTGAGTAATATTACGTGGTCGTTGAATTTTTTACATTGCTTGATTGATATGTTAAGATATGAACTATTGCCTGTATGAAAGTAAATTATAGGAATACTCATACTGGCATTTTCTCAACGACATATCCATTGACGGCAGGGGAATAATAAATAAAAGATTCTTCTAGTTCATCTAATTCATCTTCATCACTTAGGCTTATATCTTCTCCTTGTTCTAATTCTCTTCTATTTTGTTCTCGTTCTAATTCGAACAGTCTTTTTGCATCTTTGGGTTCATTTTGATCTTGAGGTTCTTCAAAATCTTGTGAATGATCCGGAGGATTTTTAGCATCTTGCTTTGCATAATGCAATTGCATGTCTTCAGGACTCAATTCATCCTCTGGCGTAGCCGCTTCTTTTTCTCTTCTATATTGCAGAAATGCATTTCGTGCGGCATTCATTTCTGGTGTATCTTCTGGTTTCGGTTCTTCAGGCACGTCGTCTCTTTGTGCTACTACGCCTAATCTATTTTGAAGGCCCGATAAGTCGTCTGGATATTTGGGCAAATCGTCTAATTCTTTTTGTCTTTTTGACCTAAATAGACTAGCTATTTTCTTTCTGATCCAATCTATAGATGCTTTCTTTATTCCTTTTTTCGGGTATATTATGTCTTTTTTAGCACCAGAGATATAGTCCATATTATATGTTCTATAAAAATTTTTGAAAACATCTGGTACCAATCTTCTACCGGCCCAATATCGTCCATACAAATTATGTGGTTTTATAATGTCTGGCAAAGCCTTCTGCAAGTCGTTAACTTGATGGCTTGTTAGATAGTGTAAGTTGATCCCGCCCAATAAATTGTTGCCAGTACTCGGATGCCTGTATTTTCCAAGCATGAGTATGTCTGGGCTTGGGTCGACATTAAAATTGGGATATCCGAATTTAAGCCTAGGGCCTTCGCCGTCCTCTACAAGTAGAGTCGCTGAGACATATTTAGCCTCTGTGGGCAACAAATTTAGGGCAGTTGATAATTTCATTAGTTTTCATGCTCGCCCGTTTGTTTACAACATTTTTTATAAGTTTCTAAAACATGATCGCAACCTTCCAGAATCATTGATTTTTCTTGATCTGTAAGGTTATTGGGGTCTTTTACAAGACCGTCTTTATACAACCCAGCTATATATTCTTTTACTGCTGGATTTTCTAATTTTTCGCCAACACTCATATTTCACACCGTTGTTTTTTGTTCTCATAAATGTTCATCATGAAGTTATTTACCAACATCCTGTTATACATTGTAATTACGTAGTTGCAAGTTTCTAAAAGAATTTGGTGATCAATATCGTCGATATTTTCTAGTAAAATCGCAGCGGTTTTTTGAAAATCTTCTCCTAGAGCACTTGCACCCGGAATAACATCTCCTCTTATAAGTTGCGCAGCCGCCGCAATTTTAGAAAGCCCACTTGTTTGAGCTTTATTAATACTAACGGTGCTAAGGGTTATTTCTCTTCCTGCGTCTCTTTTCGAAGTACCCACTTTAATTTCTCTCACAGTCGGAATCCCAAGTTCTTGAAATTCTTTAGTTTCTTGCGCAAATTCGTCTTGAACGGTTCTATTATTGAATCCTTGGGCTGTCATTAATTCAACCATAGGAGGGACATATTCTGGGGATTCGGGATCTTTTCCAGAACCACGTCTCCATATTGATTCCCATAAAACTTCTTCGCCGCTTTCATTTGCATATGGTTCAATTTCAGGATCTTCGCCTGGCCGCCACCAGCCTTGGCCATCTCTGGGAACATCAGTGTTTAACCTTACAGCTCCTTTTCCATCAAAGTTTTCCACACCAAATGTTCTAAGGATCATTCTGAGTTCCATTGCTTTCATTCTGCCAGGAGCAATGTCCTTCATGCCTTTGTGAAAGCCCGGTTCTTCTTCAGTACCCTTAGCGTAGTCGTGTACTCTTTCTCTTGCTTGCCGAACAGCTGTCGTAGTATCTTCGGCATTCAGCAATTCATTCATATCATATCGTAAAGCAAGATCAACTAATTTGCTCACTGTTCTAGGATCAGTGATAGCGCGCGATACAGAATCCATCCTACTAGATCGTTGCTGTTCAATATTGCCAGCTAAAGTTCCTTTTTCATCGTTTCCTGCTGCTGGGACGTCCATACTTTGTATACCGTAATCTTTTGATTTACCTCTGCTTAGATCAGTGATGGCTTCTCCTTGACCTCTTTCAAAACCTAAAGTCCCTTCAGATTCTGAATTTACTTTTCCAATAAAATCTTGAATGTTTTGCCTAGCATCAGATATGCTATCTTCATTATTGTTTTCTAATGCATCCGCATAGCTCATGGTCAATTTATAAAAGTCATTAGAATACTGTTCAAATGGATTGTCGTCATGTTTATCTGGAAGCTTTTGTTGCCGGTATTTCCCTTTAACTTGGTTTGCAAGATCTCTAACAACTTCTGGGTCTTTGGCGGCTAATACACCTTCGAGTCCGGTGATACCTGTTGCTCTTGATCCTATGACTCTTTTGGCCCTAGCTGTTAAACCGACACCCTTGCCCATGGCTTCAATTACATCACGTTTCATCCATGCGATGATGTTGGTTCTTGATTCATCAGCACCAGCCCTCAACATGGTCATTATTCGGGCTGCGCCATTTTGATAAGCATCCATAATATCTGACTGATTCATTCTGTCAAATCTTCTAGCTTGTTGAGTAGCCCATCTCCATAATGGCGCACTCGTCATCGTTCTCCCTTGGGAGGTTTTGCCACCGTACCGTGGACTTCTGATTCGTTCAGCGTCTGTGAGGCTATTTTTCCCTATCAAGGCAGCCTCACCAGCTATTGCTACAACTATTTCATCTGCGGTCCATTGGGGGGCAGATTGACCTTTGAGATATTTGTACCCAGTTGGTGCTTCCCAATCATTGGCCCACGCTGGGTTATCAGTCATTGGTCCAAGAGTAGCCTGTAGTGCATTTTCTGCCTGCTGTCTGTCATAACCAGCACTAAATGGTTCCTTCCATGAGGTATCATTTGCTTGCTCTCGCAGCACATTAAATCTTCGATCTATTTTCTGCATAAGATTATAAGTCATTTTCTTTTCCCTATTTGCGCACTGGCGTTTGTTTGGTATACTTTATATTTGAGGGGATTACTCAAATAAGGATTTTCGGCTGTCAATCATGGATTTTGCGATTTTATAGTGATCTGTTGATACTTTTTGTTCTTGTTTTGTTGTGGCATCAGTTATATGATTAGTAAAGAATAATTTACAACATAAAATGGGATTATTTATATATATTTTTTTATAATCAATAACGT
>Ga0114996_10007677_pt1 | contig 12149 bp, 25 predicted proteins | sample ArcticOcean_MG_C_4_FD_87039 | JGI IMG/M metagenome (GOLD analysis project Ga0114996, IMG submission 87039) | Marine microbial communities from western Arctic Ocean - ArcticOcean_MG_CB4_134 | ecosystem: Environmental > Aquatic > Marine > Oceanic | place: Arctic Ocean: Canada Basin | collected... | reverse complement strand
TAAAAACTATACTATATGCTATAGAGAACTCACTAGATGAAGTATCCGTAGATATAGAGTGTCAATTGGTAATGGATATATCAGTACCAAAAGAGGATTACGTCAAAGCTCTCAAAACGAATTCACATACTCTATTGGAATATGAAGAGTACGAACTATTATCGGAGCTACAAAAATGGATTGGTATTGAATTAAATTAATAAATAAGTTATGAAGAAGTTATTATTAATAGCGGCAATGTTTGTTGGAGTAACAACATCCGCACAAGAAGTTTACATTCCGAATGCGTTTACACCGAATGGTGATGACCATAATGATGTATGGAAGCCTGTGTTTAATGATACGTTAAGTATCTCAAATTATTTATTAGAAGTATATACGAGAAGTGGTCAACTTGTATTTGAAACAAGAGATTCACTTCAATATTGGGATGGTACATATTGGGGCTCTGATGTTAACGAATCAACATATGTATATAGGTTAGTTATGAAAACTGATACTGATGATATTAGAAGAGAGGGATTTTTAGAAGTATTAAGATGAACAGAAAAGAACAAACTGAAAAGTTCGCATTAAGTGCAATAGGATATACGTTTGCCGTTTTAGGTGTTTTGATTTTACTATCAATGTTAATACATTAAGATATGGAAATGACAGAAAAGCAAATGGGGGCATTAGACCGAATGTGTGGCCATCGTACCGGTGACTCGTATGAACTTAATGGGTACAAAGTAACTATGTTAGGATTAGATAGATACCAACTTAACTTCCCAGAATCCCCCAATGGTGATACTAATTCTACAGTTGGAATCGATAAGGATACAAAGTTACCTATCAGCATCCAATCTATACTAAAACAAATGTATGCTAATTGGTTAATTGATATAAACAAAAAAATTAATAATTAAGAAATGAAAAAAGTATTAACAACAGTAGCATTACTCATCGGAATGGTGGGTATGACACAAACAATCCCCTCAGATAAGGTAATTCACTTTGCAGCAGGTGGTTTTATAACATCAACTACCTATATAGGGTTGAATCGGTTCGAACTTAAAGAATCTAATAGAGTATTAATCTCAATCGGTACAGGTATTGTAGCTGGAATCGCTAAGGAAGCCTACGATGCGAATCGTGGTGGTAAATTTGATGGAAAAGATATACTCGCAACAGCATTAGGCTCGGTATCAATAACCATTCCAATCATTATAGGTAGAAAAAAACACTATACTGTTAAATAAACCCAATGGTTGAGGTAATCGCAACAATAATATTCTTCTCAATGGGGTATATACTTTACCTTTTAGACGAAAAAAAGAAGTAAAATATGGCAAGTATAAAAGTATTTATGAAAAATGAGGATAAGGATGTTCAAATAATTGGCATTCCTAAAGTCCCTAAAAATTTAAGTAAGCAATTGACTAATACAGATGGTACAAAATCAGTTTATTTTGTAGATAAAAACTACGGATTAAGTAATGGGTTGAAATCAGCTATGAATTTCTCCATTATACACCCAATCTACTCAAATATGTGTGAAATACAATGTGAAATAGAACGAATAGATTAAAATTTATCCTAAATAATTAGGAAATTGGAAATAATTTTCGTATATTCGTAGTTATGGGATTGAATAAAGTATATGTGCCTGATTTAGTATCACTAAAAAGGTTAAATGTAGAAGAAATTTGTAAAAAATATTGGAAAGTTGATGTATTAATAGGGCCTTCTGATAGTATAGCGCATATTCATCTATGTTTAGATAGATTTTATAAGAAATAACCAATGGCCCGTTCATCTAACGGCTAGGATATACGGTTTTCATCCGTAAAATAAGAGTTCGATTCTCTTACGGGCTACAATAGTAAAAATAATAGTAAATAAATTAGGATATATGAATTAAATTTTGTATATTTGTATTCAAATGATGTGGGAACGTATAAACATAACTGATAAAATAGTATATCTAAAGAAATTGATGGAAAATTCGAAAGAATCTACAATAGATGGTGGTGATATTCAGATTGTAAATGCACTTATTACAGGCTCACTAAATACATTTGATGGTGAAATGGGATTTGATATCCAACCACACCATATGAGGTTTATGAAGAAGTTATGGGATAAATCAATTAAAGCACAAAATGATGATTCGATAATATCGGCTATTAAAAAACGTACAATGAAATTTGATGAGATATAATTAGGTTATATCAATTTTTATTTGTATATTTACATAACATATGTGAGAGAATGGTTAAAGATTGAGATAACGCCGCTCAATTTAAGCTACCGGTTATCATTCTCTATATTGTGGGGGAAGAGTTAAGGGAAACTCGTTGTACTTCTAGTACAAAGAAGTTGGGTCAGTTCCAACCTCTCGCTCAAAGGTGGATACGGAAGGGATTGAAGCAGAAATTGGCATTGCCAGACACAGCTAGCCTTCTCTTCCCCACCAATTTTAATTAGTAAATTATTATGATAGCAGAAGAACAAATAGAAGAGATACTTATGGAAGCTCATTCATATGGTATCAGAGAAGAAGTAATTGAAGCAAGTAAAGTAATACGACATGATAACCCTAAGTTAACCCAATTGGAATCAATTGAACGTGCTTTCAGCCAACTACTAAGTAAGTGGACTCCATTATCTTAATGAATAAAGGCTACAAACCACTACCCGATTACTTAACAATCAAAGAAAGTAAGATTGATGGGTTGGGATTATTCACTAAAGTAGATATTCCAAAAGGTACACATATAGGCATATCACATATTAGAGTAAAGTATAACGTTACAAAGGATGATTGGTTGCGATTACCATTAGGTGGTTTTTATAATCACAGCGATACACCTAATTGTGAAAATGTAACTGTATCAGATGAGTATGTACAACCCTATTTAGAATTAAATGCAATAGATGATATTAAAGTAGGTGATGAGATTACCTGCAAATATATATTTTATGATCCATCATTTCAATCAAATTAAGACTTAACAATTTGTTAACATTGAAAGTTTGGTAATCCCAATCTTTTTTCGTACTTTAGTATTGTAATCATTAAGAGATATACAATATGAAAAATTATCAAGCAATTTTATTATCGGTGGCTGGATTCGTAATCGCTACCAAAACTATGAATGGAACACTCTCCAATTACATCACCTTTTCGGGGGTGTTGAATGAGATGGCCGTTACATTGTTCGCAATTATGTTATCTATGATAGGTTTACTATCCATAGATTATAAGAAACTAATCAAATCCCTATTTTAATTGTTAATAACTTTAACAAAAATTAACATAAAATGTTAGGTTATTAACTATAAAATACCTATCTTTATTATGTAATAAGAAAGGGAGATGATTGAAGCTAGTAGAAATTTAAAATTAAAAAATATGAGAAAAGACACACACACACATTCTAATTATTGGATTGGGGATGATTTGTTTAAAGATGATGATTCTGATTTAATAGATGAGGTAGGAAAGAAATCCTCAAACCTAATGGCTCTTGCCTCTTATAAGAGAGCAATTGGTAACTTCGTTAACATTGTAACTAATGATAATATTAAGGTTAAATTTGATGAGCGTGGTGATTCTTATACTGATGGTAAAACAGTTACTATATCAGCTAAGATGGATGGTAAGGATTTTGATTCAACCGTTGGGTTGGCGTTGCATGAGGGTTCTCATATCAAACTAACCGACTTCACTACATTAGAAGACCTAAGAGCTAACGATTATCCTAAACATATCACTTATGATTATTTGGAATCTTTAGAAGAAAAGCATGGAATGGGTTACAATCAGACACGTTCGTATGTTCAAGGTATTGTTAAAGATTTAATCAATATTATTGAAGATAGACGAATTGATTACTATATCTATTCTACCTCTCCTGGTTATAAAGGTTACTACCACGCAATGTATGATAAATACTTTAACGCTAAAATTATCGATAAGGGGTTAGCCTCTTCCGAATACCGAACTGATGATTGGGAATCTTATATGTTCCGTATCTGTAATTTCATTAATGAGAATCGTGATTTAGAGGCTCTACCAATGTTACAGAAAGTATGGGATATGATTGACCTTAAAAATATCAAAAGATTAGAAAACACTAAACAGGTAATGGAATTAGCTTGTGAGATTTTCACAATGGTTGAAGATACATTACCTAAAAAACCTCAACCAGAAAATGAGGATGGTGACGGTGAGAGTGGTTCTGATGAAAATGAAACCGGCGAAGACGGTGAAGGAAATGGTGGTGGTGGTGATTCATCAGAAGCTAATGGTACTGATAATACTGATGGTGAAGGTGGTGAATCTAAAGATGACTCTAATGGTACTGATGATTCCAATGGCGATGCTGATGGTGATGAGGTTCAAAGTGGTTCTACTTCTTACAATCCAAGTGGAGCAGGTGGAGACGGTGGTAATAACACTATTGCTGAGCATGAATCTAAGGGTGGTGGTAATGGTAAGTTTACAGACCGCCAGAAGAAAATGTTAGAGAACGCTATTAAGAAACAAAAGCAATTTCAAAATGGTGATATAAAAAAGAAGAAAGTTTCCAAAACTGAACAACAAAAATTAGAAACATTATCTAAAGCAGGTATTGAAGAAAAGTTAGTTGGTAGTGATTATAATTCAGATTATGCTTGGAGACAATCAAACAAAACGCCTGTTGTTGTAGTTAGAAACTTTTCAAAAGCATTAGTTGAATCAGATACGATTGGTATGTTAAGTAGTTACTCTTGGGCATGTGAAAGTAATCAACCATCTATAACTAAAGGTATTCAGATTGGAACTATGTTGGGTCGTAAGTTGAAACTTCGTTCTGAGGAACGTTCGTTAACTACACCTCGTATGAAGAACGGTAAAATATCAGGCAGATTACTACATGAGTTAGGTATGGGTAACACAAACATATTTGACCAGATTCAAATTGATAAACATAGCCCAGCGCTTGTTCATATATCAATTGATGCTAGTTCTTCAATGGGTGGTAGTAAGTGGACTAGTTCACAAACTTCAGCAGTTGCCATCGCTAAGGCGGCTTCAATGACTCCCAATTTAGATGTAGTTATATCTTATAGAAGTATTCAAGGTAACCAACATAATAGTGTTCAACCACTTATGTTAATCGCTTATGATTCTCGAAAAGATAAGATTAATAAGATTCAACAATTATTTCAATATCTTAATCCTTGTGGAACTACACCTGAGGGTTTATGTTTTGAGGCTATCTTAGATGATATCATTAAAACTTCTAACGGTATTGATTCATACTTCATTAACTTCTCTGATGGTTATCCAGGGTTTAGTAATAAAGATATTGAATATGGTGGTGATGGTGCAATCGTACATACAGCAAAGCAAGTTAAAAAAATGGAGTTGGCTGGAGTTAAGGTATTATCTTACTTTATATCAGGTAATAGTTATGATGTATCTTATGGAATGGAAAGTTTCAAACAGATGTATGGTAAATCATCTGAGGTTATCAATGTAACCAACTTAATACCATTAACTAAGACGTTAAACAAATTATTCCAATAAAAGATTTAACATTTTTTAACATTTAAAATTTGGTAAATCCAATTATTAATAGTATCTTTATTATGTAATAAGAAAGGGGGGTTAGTTATCCCCATCACTAAAAGATAAGAAATAGTTAAACATTAAAAATTAAAAATTATGAGTAAAGCACAAAGAAGCGTATTTTGTAAAGTTGTTCGAAATGAGAACAAAGAGTTAATATTGGTTGATTCCAATGGAGTTGAATTTTTAGTTCCTCAACTTAATGAGGCCGGTAGTTCTCTTTATAAGAGAGCAGTTGCAGCCTCCAACAACCCCACTAAGTACTGTTTTAAGGTACGTGTGAGTGGTAACCTTACAGAAGGTTCAATTGAGTTTGGGAGAGTGCCAGGTGAGAAGTTTAACGGCGCTGAGCCTGTTGGGAATTTCAACAAACCAAATGGTGGGTTGGAACAATACCAAATGAAATCAACACCAACACCTACAGAGGTTGTTGCCGCCCCATTAGAAGATGATTTTCTAAAGTTCATTCACAATGAAGCAAAGGATTTAAAACCACAGATGTTGTTTATGAACGAACTGAAGTGGAAATATCTTATCCGTAATATCATTAGAGGTAAGAACATTATGATGACCGGACCAGCTGGTTGTGGTAAAACTATGGCCGCTAAGGCAGCTGCTAATTCAATTGAAGGTTACACTATGGAAATCTTCAACTTAGGTTCAACGCAAGACCCGCGGGCTACGTTAATTGGTAATACACAATTCGATACTAAAAAAGGAACTGTGTTTTCACCTTCACCTTTTGTTCAGGCCATTCAAACTCCAAATACAGTTATTGTATTGGATGAGATTACGAGAGCACACCCTGAAGCTCACAACATTCTAATGAGTGTTTTGGATGCTGGGCAACGTTACTTACGTTTAGATGAGGCCTCTGATTCACCTGTTGTGAAAGTTGCTGAAGGTGTTTCCTTTATCGCTTCCGCTAACATTGGTAATGAATACACCGCCACTCGACAATTGGATAGAGCAATTGTTGATAGATTTCAAATTATTGAAATGGATACTTTAACTAAAGATGAGGAAACAAATCTACTTCAGATGATGTACCCATCTATTAATATAAGTAGTATTCAATCAGTTGCTGAAATCACTTCTATGACTCGTTCAGAAGTTAAGAAGGAAACACCACAACTTACTAACGCACTTTCGACTCGTACAGCAGTTGAGATTGGTTCACTACTTTATGATGGGTTTACTTTGGAAGATGCCGCTGAGATTACTATCTACCCATTATTTGATGATGCGGGTGGCGCTCAATCTGAGAGAACATACATACGACAGTTTGTTCAGAAGTTCGTTGGTTCTACTGAAAAAGAAGACCTTTTCAATGTAGAAGCCGATACATTAGATAACCCATTTTAATTTAATCTTTAACTACTGAGAGTAACCCTCAACTAAATGGGGTGGGGATTACTTTCTATTATAATAAAATTATGTATAAACTAAATTTAAATCCGGCTGATACGTTACAAAACGCATTGCCAGAAACATATACTGAAAAAGAATTGTTAAATTGTTTGGAATTGATATGGAAAAATCGTATATTTGTGGAACAATCTGATATGATTGTATTAAGTAACATAGCTAAATCAGGCACCAATGGAATTTAATAATAAACACTTAGCAGATACTATCGTTAATCAGTTGACTGATGATAACTATTTTGAAAATGAGTTTATCGATAAGCATAAATTCAAAGTACGGTTTTATAAGATATTACAAAAATCTGATTTTATATCGAAAGCAACAAACGAAGAAGAATTACTTAATCTTATAATGGATGTGGTAATTAATCTTAGCCGAAACATAATTAAAGAGAATGTTGATAATACTCTTAACGAATTAACAGAAAAGGGATTAGTAAAAGAAGTAATAACAAAAAGTGGTGAAGTTGGATATACACTAAACCAAAGTAAATAAATAATATGAAGAAAGAAGAAAACATAATTCCAGATGAATACTGGAGTTCGCTATCAGACTCTGAAAAAGAGGGTATGGCTAAAGCAATGGAAGAATCAGAAATGTTTCTTATGAATGAGCAAGAGTGGAAAGAATTAGATGAAGAATATTATTCACGTCTAAGAGAACGGTTTGGCAAAGGACCTGATGAAATTGGCCCACGTGAATTTAAATCGTTTAAATCGGTTAATTTACCATTGTGGATGTTGGTTATTCCATCTGGGAGACAGAAGGATGGTGATACCTATATTCAATACTTCCATACCATATGTGAAGACATGGAAGATACTAACTGTAATGGTTCGTATGAAATGGTTACAGAACAAGAATTAGAATCTAAATTTAACATTAAGTATAACAATTAAAATCAAAACAATTATGAAGTATTATATCGCAAAAGTAAAAGTAGTAACTACCGATGATAAGGGTAGACAAAAGAAAATGGTAGAACAATATTGTGTTCACGCCGTATCCGTAACAGATGCAGAAGCAAAGGTACATGAAGAGTTTAAGAACGATGGTTTAGAGTTTGAAGTAACTCACGTTAATGAAACTAAAATTATTAAAGTTATATCGTAATGGATTTGAATTACGCATTAGGGGCTACCGTAGTAGTTACCATCTTTAAAAAACATAAAGTGGGTAAGGTTGTAGAGCGAGCAATTTCCTTAAATAACATCGTACACAATGTAGAAATGGAAGATGGTAAATTATATGAAAGTGTTTCTGTAATGGGTGATTCTGACATCTATATAAATTCAGTTATGACTAAAGTATTTAATAACAAATAGAAGATGGCAATTGATATAGCAAAGTTTAAGCGATTAAAAAAGAAAATACTAAAGAAATTTCCTAATGCTTTAACAAAGATGACTCGTGGTGGTTTATATTATGTATCAGATGGTGAGGGTAACACCCTTACCTCTGAGTATATGATACCAGCTCAATCGACTGTGGCATTAGCATGGCATTGGTTAGGTGAAATAATTCGTATTGATAAAAATATTCAACGAACAAATCCTAAAAGACTTAGTACGACTGATTTTGAAAAGAAATTTAATAGAGTTTCTAAAAGAAATAAGAAGATTAAATAGGTTTTATTAATAGTTGTTTCATATTTATAATAAATGTATAATTTAAATTAGTAGTTATGAAGCACGAAAGAAAATCCTATGTTAACCAACCAACGGAACTTGATAAGAAAACACAAGAACGGTTTGATAAGTTGGGTAAGAATTACAGTTCAATTAATTTTGAAATGTCAAATTCAATAACAGAAACGAATGTTAAGGATAGATCAACAATAATAGGTAGTTTAATTGTAGGTAACCGTCATATAGAACTAACCTACTCAGAATGTAACAGAGTAATGGAGATACTATTAGATGCACAAACTACTGTTAGACAAAAGCAGAAGTTGGGTATGTTCTAATGAACTCCAATGACTTGTTTAAGCAACTTGGAAATGGAGACCCGGAAATGAAGAACGCTCGGGACTGGGTTTCCTATAAAAAGTTTGAACAATCAGTTCCAACCATATTAACTTTAGAAGAGTTTGTAAATACTGTTTTAAAGAAATCTATTATAACGGATGCTAAACCACAGTTGTGGTTCTCTACGAGATATATGGTGTCTAATTATTTAGAATCGGATACTGATATGAGTGATGAGTATGTAGATAAGATGCTTGATAGAATCAATATGTTACATAAAAGTATTCAGAGTTCTGATGGATTTAGCCACATACACCAATTTTTAAACGTATTGGTTGAGCACGTTTCTACCAAGCGAACTATTGTTCCAAAAGAAGTTTTGGAATATTTAAACAAATTATATAAAACAAAAGGAATAACCTAAGATACTTATATACATGAAAGTAATAGAACAAGTAACAGATGAACAACACAGAAATGTTTTATATGAAATCATAAGTAAGTACAAAGGAGATACCCGCCTTTCTGAATTAAAATTGTATATGTTGAGAAACGATTACTTTTTACAATTCGGACATGAGCCCACACGGTTGGCGTATCAGATATATGTAGAATCTTTAAAATAAGGACTATTATGGATGATAATGATTATTGGGATGAAGTTGAATACAACTTCTTTAATACATTAGATGATGTTGATAAGTTAATGTATATGTACGATTTAATGTTAGGTGATTTTCAAAATGATTATTACGGCATCGATGATGATAGTGATTTTGAATTTGATGAGTTTGTTGATGATGATACACCCATTAGGCAAGAGGTAACTGCATTAATTGATAAATCAGGCTACCTTTCAATAACAGGCGCTTCGGTTGAACTTTTAAATAAGGTTGTAACTACTATGGTAATGGATGGCATGATTCTTTCAGATAAAAAACTAGCAATGTCCGATAATGGTGAGATTTCACTAAACTATAGAGTAATAGGTACGACAACTCCAATATCAGTTAACTGACAATTTGTCATAACCCATATGACAATATTTCCGATTTACCATTATGGTACATCATTTGAACATTACATACTATAAATTATTAAACTAAAATAAAGTTATTATGCAATACAATATAGACACATTGATTGATAGGTTAAACTATCAAAGTAAAAATAATCATATCTCCAAATCGGAATCGGTTTCGGATAATATGAATATAGATAACGATGGAATACTAAATATGGAATTTGATGTTCCAGGGTTTTCCAAAAATACAGTCACAATAAAATCGGCTGGGAATCGATTATTTATTAATGGTGAAACTGATAGTAGAACACTTAATAAAGAGTACAAAATTCAAGAAAGATGGGATGCACTTAATGCAACCGCTGAAGTTCTTAATGGTGTACTTACTATATCAATACCACCTTCGATTAGAAATGAGGTTAAGGTAAAAACAATATCAGTTAAATAATGTTATGTAAAGAAGTTATAAATATATCGGATACGTTGTATATTGTTCTAAGGAAAATCAGAATTTCAGATGGACCTATTGTAGAGACGTGGCGTGAACATCTTAGAGCCGATAGGGTTTTTAAAAAAGAACCCTATTTCTATTTCTGTGAAGAAATTGTAGATGTTGAACCGATTGAAGAAGATAACATAACAACTGATTAACTAAATTAAGGGAGCTTTTAATTAAGCACCCTTTTTTTATGCCCAAACCTTAACAATTTGTTAACATTAAAATTTGGAAATATGGAATTAATTTCGTATCTTTATTATGTAATAAAAAGATTAAAGTTATGAGAGAATTAGATAATTGGTTTGGTGGAAATCCAATAGAACAGATAGATAAGATAATAAGTGAAATGTCCGCTCACGCAGATAAAGCTGGTAAGGTTGTAGATTGTGGTGTTTGTAAGAATACTAAAATTCAAAATGGACATAAGTGTAATGTATGTAAATAATTAAGAATATTCTAATAGAACTTTTAACAATTGTTAACATTATAAGTTTGGTAATACCACATTTTAATCTTACATTTACAGAGTAATAAAAATTAATAGTTAAACATAAAAAATAAACAATATGCAGAATTTAGGATACGCGTGTATCAATATGACATTGGGTTCTCAGAAACCTAGAATTACTACCAATCGTAGTATGATTAAGAGAACGTTCAAAGAACGTGGTGTAGAATACGCATCAGAGCTGAGTCTTCAGAATTGTAGAGATTTGATTGAGATTATCAAATGGAATCATCAGAATGGTATTAACTTTTTTAGAATGACTTCAGGCTTATTTCCATGGTATTCTGAATATAAGTTATCAGATATGCCACACGCTAATCGTATCAAAACCCTATTAGCATCTGCTGGTAATCTTGCACAGACATATGGTCAACGTATTACATCACATCCTGGCCCATTCAACGTATTACCATCACCAACTGATAGAGTAGTACAAAATACTATCAATGAACTAACAGACGATGCTGAAGTGTTCGACCTTATGGGTTTATCTCGTACTCCTTACAATAAGCTGAATATACATTGTAATGGTGTGTATGGTGATAAGATTTCTGCTATGGATAGATTCTGTAAGAACTTTGGGAGACTCCCTGAGTCAGTTAGAACACGTTTAACGGTAGAGAACGATGATAAGGGTAGTATGTACTCAGTAAAAGATTTAATGTACATACATGAGAGAATTGGAATCCCAATTGTTTTTGATTATCACCATCATAAATTCTGTACAGGTGGTTTAACTGAAGAAGAAGCTCTGAGATTAGCGGTTAGTACTTGGGGTGATATAAAACCTGTAGTTCATTATTCAGAATCTAAATCATTACACGAAGAGAATAATAAGATTAAACCACAAGCACATTCAGATTACATTTCAGAATATATAAATACTTATGGATTAGATGTAGATATTATGATAGAAGCTAAGAAGAAAGAATTAACCCTAGCTCAGTACAAAAACGTGCACGCATGAGGTGGGGTTTAGCTTGTTTGATTATTTAATTCTTTTTATTTTAATATTTATTATTATGTTTGTTGTTTTAACAACATTGTCTTGCTTTAAGATAATAGAGTTATATATAAGTACAAATCAGGAATTTAGTAAAACCAATAATATATAAAATAAT
>Ga0114996_10007676_pt1 | contig 12150 bp, 10 predicted proteins | sample ArcticOcean_MG_C_4_FD_87039 | JGI IMG/M metagenome (GOLD analysis project Ga0114996, IMG submission 87039) | Marine microbial communities from western Arctic Ocean - ArcticOcean_MG_CB4_134 | ecosystem: Environmental > Aquatic > Marine > Oceanic | place: Arctic Ocean: Canada Basin | collected... | reverse complement strand
TGCTTTCGATGAACACACAGTCGGCCGTATCGGCCCCGGCGGCAAGAGCCTTGTCGATCAGGTCATTCAACAAGGGCAAGAAATCCTTTGGATCATTCATTCGTTATTGTCCAGTTGGGTTTGCGCGTTCCAGGAAGGTCATTTCCCCTCCTAAAGCAAAAAAAAATGTAAATTTCCGGTAAAAAGAGTTGAGGTGTTCCCAAGATGGTAGAAAGATACCATATCAACATATGACGTTTCTATTTAGTTTTTCAGACCTAACATTCATAAATAACACCAAGTGTAACTTGACGTCCTTTGGGGAAGACCATGCCTAGACAAGAACCCGTAAAACAAGACCCCGGCTTGTCCCATCAGCGACAGGAACTGGGTTCCGCCGTCGTGCGTTTCGCTGGTGATTCCGGGGACGGCATTCAGCTCGCGGGCAGCCAGTTCACACAGTCCACAGCCATGTCCGGCAACGACCTGGCAACATTCCCGGACTTCCCGGCGGAAATCCGTGCGCCCGCCGGCACTACGTTCGGCGTCTCGGCGTTCCAAATCAATTTCGGAGCCGAAATCATCATGACCTCGGGTGATGATTGCGACATGGTGGTGGCCATGAACCCCGCTGCCCTCAAGGTCGAACTGCGGGAACTGAAAATTGGTGGTCTGATTATCGTCGATACCGGCACGTTCACAGAAAGAAATCTGCACAAAGCGCATTACGACGACAACCCGCTGGAAGGCGATACGCTTGCTCCGTATCGGGTCATCAAACTGGATATGTCTGCGATGACCCTGGAGGCCGTCAAATCATTTGATCTTGGCAAGAAGGGCGCCCTGCGCTGCAAAAATATGTGGGCCCTGGGTTACGTCTATTGGATGTATGACCGCGACCGCCAGCCGACTATCGACTGGCTCAATGAAAAATTCTCTAATCTGCCGGATGTGGCGGCGGCCAACATCGCAGCCTTGAACGCCGGACATGCTCTCGGGGAAACGGCTGAAACTCCTCACGACCTGCACGGCTTCTCCATTGGAAAATCAAACATAATACCCGGTGAATACCGAACCGTGACCGGTGCCGAGGCGTTGACGTGGGGTCTGGTTGTCGGGGCTAATCTGGTGGGTTTGAAAATGACGTTTTGCTCTTACCCGATCACGCCGGCCACATCGATCCTTCACTACCTGTCAAACTTAATGGAATACGACGTCGTTACCTTCCAGGCGGAAGATGAAATCGCCGCCATCTGTGCCGCCATCGGCGCGTCCTATGCCGGCTCACTGGGAGTAACGTCGAGCTCTGGCCCCGGTATCGCGCTCAAGGGTGAAGCCATGGGCCTTGCCATCAGCACCGAACTGCCGCTGATCATCATCAATTCGCAACGCGCCGGGCCGTCCACGGGCATGCCGACCAAGACGGAACAGTCCGACCTTTTCCAGGCCGTGTTCGGGCGCAACGCCGACAGCCCGCTGGTTGTCCTGGCGTCCCGTTCTCCGTCGGATTGTTTCGAAGTCGCCATCGAAGCTATTCGTCTTGCAACGAAATACATGACGCCTGTGATTTTGTTGACCGATGGCTATATCGGCAATGCGGCGGAACCTTGGCTGATCCCGGATGTCAATGATTACGAGAAGAACCCGGTCACATTCCGCACTGACCCGGAAGGCTTTAAGCCATTTATACGTGATCAATTGACGCTTGCTCGACCGTGGGCGATCCCGGGAACGGTGGGTCTTGAACACCGCATCGGCGGGTTGGAGAAGGATTCCGAAACCGGCCACATATCCTATGATCCGAAAAACCACCAGCGCATGACAAATGTCCGCACCGCCAAGATCAACGGCCTCGCCGATGACCTGCTGGCACAAACGGTAGAAGTAGGCCCCGAAGAGGGCCAATTGGCCGTCATCGGCTGGGGATCGACCTACGGACCCATCAACCGCGCCGTCAGCGCCCTTCGCGAAGAAGGCCTGAACGTTTCCCATATCCACCTTCGCCATATCTGGCCGATGCCGAAAAATCTCGGTCAAATACTCAGCGGATTCAAACAATGGCTGGTGCCTGAAATGAACAACGGCCAGCTGGTGACCCTGCTGCGCGCCCAATATCTGGTTGATGCCCAGGGCTTGAACAAGGTTTCTGGACAGCCGTTTAAAATTGCTGAAATCGAAGCCGCCATTCGCGACAGGTTGGAGAAATGACATGAATGTCGTCACCCCACCGGAAAAACTTGAACCGAAGGATTTCGCAACCGACCAAGAGGTACGTTGGTGCCCGGGCTGCGGGGATTATGCCATTTTGAAAGCCATGCAGCGGACTTTGGCTGATATCGGTGTAAAAAAAGAAAATACGGTCTTCGTTTCCGGCATCGGCTGCGCGGCGCGCTTTCCATACTACATGGCGACCTACGGCTTTCACACTATTCACGGCCGGGCACCGGCAGTTGGCACCGGCATCAAACTTGCCAACCCGGACCTCGACGTCTGGATTGTCAGCGGCGATGGGGATGCCTTGTCAATTGGCGGCAATCACCTGCTTCATGTCTTGCGCCGTAACGTGAATGTGCAACTTTTGTTGTTCAACAACGAAATTTACGGCCTGACCAAGGGCCAGTATTCACCCACGTCACGGGCCGGCACCCGGTCCCCATCAACGCCCTTGGGGTCTATCGAAAATCCGGTTTCCGCCGCCGCCTTTGCACTGGGCGCCGGTGCCCGCTTCGTCGCCCGTTCCGTCGATACCATGCAGGCACACCTGCCGTATGTCTTCCGACGCGCGTACGAACACAACGGCACATCGTTCGTGGAAATTTTCCAAAACTGTATCGTTTACAATGACGGGGTATTTTCGCAATTTACCGACAAGGCTATCGCCGACGATAACGAAATCATTCTTGAACACGGCAAGCCGCTGATCTTCGGCAAGGAAAAAAACCAGGGCCTTCGCGTTAAAATCGGTTTATTCGAACTCGAGGTCGTCACCATCGGCAAGGACGGAATTACCGAAGCGGATATCCTTATTCACGATGAAACCAACCGGGCGTTGGCTAACATGCTGGCGTTTATGGAACCGCCCCTATTCCCGGTCGCCATCGGAGTTCTATATTGCCGCCCGACGACGAGCTACGAAGACGGTGTAAGGGAACACATGAACGAAGCCCGGCACCCTGATTCCGGAGGTGACCTGAATGCGCTCTTGCGGCGCGGACATACCTGGACCATAACCGATTAAATGAATTTTATTCGATGAGGGAAATTCATGCCGGTTAGTGTCGCCGTTGTCGGTTCAGGTCCTGCAGCTTTTTATACAACTGCCGCCTTGATTGATTCAGGTGAAGACGTACTTATCGACATCATCGAACGGTTACCGACGCCTTATGGCTTGATCCGTGATGGTGTCGCGCCGGATCACCAGACCACCAAGTCGATAACCAAAAAATTTGAAAAAACTGCACTGCAGGAACAGGTCCGCTATTTCGGCAATGTCGAAGTCGGACGCGACGTCCAGCTCACCGAATTGCGTGAGGTTTATGACGCCGTCGTGCTTTGTGTTGGTGCGCCGGGAGACAGCACATTACCCATTCCAGGCAACGATAAGATCGGCGTTATCGGCGCCGCTACGTTCGTGCGATGGTACAACGGACACCCGGATTTCCGTAACCTCAACCCGGATCTGAATATATCCAGTGCGGCCGTAATCGGCGTCGGCAATGTCGCCATTGATATTTCCCGGTTGCTGTGTCTGTCCGTTGAGGAATTATCAACCACGGACCTGCCTGACTACGCGGAAACGGCCATCCGCCAATCCCAGTTGAGCAACGTTCATATGATTGGCCGGCGTGGCCCGACGGATGCAAAATTTACCAACGTCGAACTTAGGGAGTTGGGAGAAATGGCCGAATGTGCTCCCCAGGTCCGATCGGAACAGCTTCCTTACGGAATTGAGGGCGATTACCCGGACCGGGACAAACGTCTCAACGAACGCAACCTGGAAACATTACGCCAGTATTCCGAACGAAGTGCAGAGGACAAACCTAAACGCATCCTTTTTGAATTTTTTGCATCCCCCGCAGAAATTCTCGGAGATGACCGGGTCAAAGGCATCCGGATGGAACGCACTCAGGTTGAGGACGGACGTGCCATCGGCACCGGGGATTATTTTGATATCCCCTGCGGTCTGGTCATTTCTGCCATCGGCTATCGCGGTGCCCCCATTGCCGGCGCGCCCTTTGACGATAAGCGGGGGATCATCCCTAACAAAGACGGGCGGGTTGAAGACGGGCTATACGTTGCCGGGTGGATCAAACGCGGACCGTCCGGCGTGATTTCCACCAACCGTCCCGACGGCGTCGCTATCGCCGCGTATATCCACAATGACTTTGGAGGCGAAACCAGGGAAAGCAAACCGGGACGTAAAGCCCTGCAAACCATGCTGCGGGATCGCAACGTCCGGGCCGTCAGCTTCGATGACTGGAAAAAAATCGAAGCCGCTGAATTCGCCAACGCGGAGGAAGGCCGGCCACGCAAAAAATTCGTCTCCATTGAAACCATGCTGGACGTTCTCGATCATTCCTGAAACAGTAACCATCCAGAATTTCGGGTTCAAAAACCATGACTGAAGAAACCTACGCCGGCGAAATAACCCCCCAGAATACCTGGGACATGTTGGCCGAAAACCCAAAAACACAATTAATAGACGTCCGTACAGACGCTGAATTTGCTTATGTCGGAAGCCCCGACCTTTCCAGCCTGGGCAAGGAGCCGTTGCAGGTTTTCTGGAAGATTTTTCCGGCCATGGACGTCAATCCGGACTTCGCCGAACAGGTCACTCGGGGCCTTGGGCCTGACGCCGACAAGGACACGCCATTGTTGTTCTTATGCCGATCTGGCATTCGCTCGCTTCATGCCGCCGAGGCCATGACCTCTGCCGGCTGGACCGCGTGCTACAACATCACGGGCGGGTTAGAAGGCGACAAGGACGACGGCGCGCACCGGTCAACGGTCAACGGCTGGAAAGTCGATGGATTGCCCTGGAATCAGGGTTAGCCCAACGCCCGGCCGAGATCTTCCTTTATATCTTCCGCGTCTTCCAGACCCACTGACAGCCGCACTAGCCCATCCGTAATGCCAAGGGCCTGCCTTTCTTCGGGCCCGAGTTTATGGTGGGTGGTCGTAGCCGGGTGTGTGGTCAGGCTTTTGGCGTCTCCCAGATTGTTGGAAATATCTATCAGGCCTAGACCGTTCATGAACTTGAAGGCGCCCTCCTTGCGGCCATCCACCTCGAAGGAAACAATGGTGGAGCCACTGCTCATCTGGCTCATTGCCAAATCGTGCTGCGGATGGCTTTCAAGACCGGGATAAAGAACCTTTGTGATCCCTTTATGCCCGCTCAAGAATTCGGCAACCGCATGGGCATTTTCCGAATGCCGCGCCACCCTGAGGTCAATGGTTTCGAGGCCCTTCAACATCACCCAGGCGTTAAAGGGGCTTAGTGATGGGCCTGTGTGGCGGAAGAACGGCACTAGGCAATCTTCAACAAATTCAGCGTTATTGGTCAGGATGGCGCCCCCCATGGTGCGCCCCTGTCCGTCGATGTGCTTGGTCCCCGAATACATAACAATGTCCGCGCCCAGTTCCAGAGGGCGTTGCAACACCGGTGTCGCAAACACGTTGTCAACAATGACTAATGCGCCTGCCTCATGCGCTAAGTCACAGACTGCCCGGATATCGATTATCTCAAGACACGGATTAGACGGAGACTCCAGAAACACGCATTTCGTTTTTTTCGATAACGCCTGTTTCCATTGCTCCAAATCGGTGCCGTCCACCAGCACATGTTCAATTCCGTACTTGGGCAGTATTTCCCTGATGATGTGCAAACACGATCCGAACAAAGCGCGCGATGCGACCACCCTGTCGCCGGCCTGAAGCTGGCAAGCCAGGGATGCGAATACCGCCGCCATTCCTGTGGAGGTGGAGACACAGGTCTCGGCGCCTTCCAAAAGCGCCAGGCGCTTCTCAAACATGGTAAGCGTCGGGTTGGCGTAACGCGAATACATGTAGCGTTCGATGTCGCCGGTGAAAGCTGCCTCAGCCTCTTCAGGGGTGTCGTAGACATACCCAGACGTCAGAAATAACCCTTCGCTGGTTTCGCTAAAAGGGGATCGTTCCGTCCCGCCCCGTACGAGCCGGGTCGATTGACGCCATTGGTCCGGATTCAATTTTTTGCCGCTCATGGAAAATCCTCCATCTCGCGTCGATCCGGCAAGAAAAAAGCCCCAACCGCTCGGGTCAGGGCTATTAACAGCTCCGACCTTTTAGCGATTTTTTTTAACGTGGGCGCAAGCCGGTCGATCAAATCACCACGTAACGGTGGGGAGTAAAGCTCTCTTGGGCGGACAAGGTCAAGAAATAAAACCACCGTGATCGCCTTTTCCCTCGTCTTCTTTTATAAAGTTACCATATCAACAATGCCTTGGCCGTCCGCATGCCATAGCGATAATGCAAAAAAAGAAAGTAGTTTTTTATGACCAACCTTGCCGTTACCGATGAGCTTTTTTTTACCCGTGGGGGACTGGACAAAGTTCGCATTCAAAATCTGGTCGATGACGCCCTGACGGGAACGGATGATGGCGAATTGTTTCTGGAATACTGTCAGTCGGAAAGCATCGTGTTTGACGATGGTCAGGTCAAAAGCGCCGCTTTCGATACTTCGCAAGGGTTTGGCCTGCGCGCTATTTCCGGTGAGGTCACCGGCTATTCTCAAGCCTCAGATCTGAGCGAAGACGCCATTAGACGCGCCGCGGAAACAGTTAAAACTATCCGTACCGGTAAGGGCAGCACATTCCAAGCCCCCCCCGGAACCAACAAAAATCTTTATCGGGACGATAATCCGCTGGCCTTGGTTGACTTCGAAACCAAGGTTAAACTGATGACCGACATGGATGCCTATGCCCGCGGCAGAGATGAGCGGGTCGCCCAGGTCACCGCGTCCCTGTCCGGAAGCTGGCAGGCGGTTGAAATTATGCGGGCGGGCGGCGAGGGAGCCGCCGATATCCGTCCCCTGGTACGGTTGAACATTTCCGTGGTGGTTGAAAAGGACGGCCGCATGGAAGCCGGTTCGTACGGAGTCGGTGGGCGTGTCACCTACGATCAATACCTGGACGAAAATACCTGGAAAGCGGCGGTCGATGAAGCCTTGCGCCAAGCCCTGGTAAACCTGGAATCGGTGCCGGCCCCGGCCGGCGAAATGCCGGTGGTGCTGGGACCGGGCTGGCCCGGGATTTTGCTGCACGAAGCCATCGGACACGGACTGGAAGGCGATTTCAACCGCAAGAAGACATCGGCCTTCGCCGGGCTCTTAGGCGAACGGGTCGCAGCCCCGGGCGTCACCGTTATCGATGACGGCACCATAGAGGACCGGCGCGGATCATTAACCATTGACGACGAAGGGACGCCCAGTGAAAGCACCGTCCTGATTGAGGACGGGATTCTTAAGGGATATATGCAGGACCGCATGAACGCGCGGCTGATGGGGGTGGCGTGTACCGGCAACGGCCGACGGCAAAGTTACGCGCATGCCCCGATCCCCCGGATGACCAACACCTACATGCTGGCCGGCGACCACGACCCGGAAGAAATCCTCAAATCCGTCGATAACGGCATCTACGCCGTCAGTTTCGGCGGCGGGCAGGTCGATATCACATCGGGGAAATTCGTCTTCTCCTGCACTGAAGCCTACCGCATCGAAAACGGCAAGAAAGGCGCTCCGGTCAAAGGCGCAACATTGATCGGCAACGGCCCCGACGTACTGACCCGCGTTTCTATGATTGGCAACGATATGGAAATGGACCCCGGTATCGGGACCTGCGGCAAGGACGGACAGGGTGTTCCTGTCGGCGTCGGCCAGCCGACAATGAAAATAGACAACCTGACCGTCGGCGGCACCGAAGTCTAAAAACCTTAGTAGGTATATTCCTGGAAAATTGGAGTAATCTCACCTTCCCAGCGGCCCTCATAGGCCGCCAACAATTCATCGGCCGGCGTTAATCCGGAATGGGCGGTTTGAAACAGAGGTTTGAGAAAGTGGGTTTCGTCCATTCTTAAGCTATCAACGCGTTGCCGGTTATGGAGGCCCTTGTGCGAGATTTGCAAAGCATCGAGGGCGACTTCCTTGACGGTCCGGTTGCGAAAGGGCGTCTTCAGGGCCAATCGCGGAACCTCGGCCCTGAGCGCTTGTAATTCCTCAATAGACCAGTCCTTGACCAGATCCCAGGCGGCGGCGCGGGCATCCCCGTCATAAAGCAGGCCGACCCAGAATGCCGGAAGAGCGCAAAGGCGGCTCCACGGCCCGCCATCAGTGCCCCGCATTTCCAGAAACTGCTTCAGGCGAACCTCGGGAAAGGCCGTGCTCATATGGTCGATCCAGTCGCCTAATTGAGGCTTCTCGCCAGGCAACGCCGGGAGTTTTCCATCCATGAAATCCCGGAAGGATTGACCCGAAGCGTCAATATATTTGCCGTCGCGATAGACGAAATACATGGGCATATCGAGCAGATAGTCCACATAACGCTCAAACCCGAACCCGTCCTCAAAGACAAACGGCAGCATGCCGCTACGGTCCGGGTCGGTATCGGTCCAGATGTGGCTGCGATATGAAAGGAAGCCGGACGGTTGGCCCTGTTTGAACGGTGAGTTGGCCCAAAGCGCCGTCGCCACCGGCTGCAGGGCCAGTGAAATCCTGTACATTCGAACCATATCGGCTTCCGAGGCGAAATCCAGATTGACCTGCACGGTGCAGGTTGCCTGCATCATTTCCAGTCCCAGGTGGCCTTTTTTCGGCATGTATTCCCGCATGATCCCGTATCGGCCCTTGGGCATCCACGGCATATCCGAGGCGGTCAATTTGGGGTGATACCCAAGACCGATAAAACCGAGGCCGAGCTCACGGGCGATGGCCTTGACCTGTTGCAAATGGCCGGTGACTTCGTCACAGGTCTGGTGGATGGTTTCAACCGGCGCGCCGGATAATTCCAGCTGTCCGGCCGGTTCCAGGCTGATATTGCTGCCATCCGGCTTGGCAAGGGCAATCGGATTTCCGCCTTCCAGCACCGGAGTCCAATCGAAGCGGGTCAAGCCGTCGAGAAGCGCGCGCACACCTGCTGGGCCCTCATATTCCAAAGGACTGAGGTCTGCCAGATGATAGGCGAATTTCTCGTGTTCGGTGCCGATGCGCCAGTCTTTCTCAGGTTTGCATCCGGCTTCCAGGTATTCGACCAGGGACGCCTTGCCCTCGACAGGGGTTTGCTTGGATGGTGTATCGGCACTCATGGACGTCTCATTTCAAGTCAATATTAAAATCAAGGCCGGCGATCACTACCGATGACAGCCTGCCAACAAGCCATGGCCGTCAGCGCGGCCGTTTCAGCGCGAAGAATCCGCGGGCCCAAATCCAGGCCGATAACAAAATCCAGTTTTCCCAAGGCGTCAAGCTCGTCGGCGCCAAACCCACCTTCTGGCCCGGTCAGAAAACCACAGTCCTGAGATAAGCCGTTTGAGCCTGAGCGCAAGGCTCCCAGGGCTCCCGCAATGGGTTGGCCGGCCCCACTTTCGTCCAGCACAAAAAGCCGCCTGTCCTTCGGCCAACCGTTCGTAAGCTCCTCCAAAGTAACCCGCCCGGTTATTTCGGGTATGGTCAAACGCCGGCATTGCTCCGAGGCTTCAATGGCATTCGCGCGCATGCGTTCGATATTGACCCGGGCCGAATTGGTGTTTCGGGTGAACACCGGACTAAGGCGCGAGGCCCCTAATTCCGTTGCTTTTTCGACAATAAAATCCGTACACGCCTTTTTTAACGGCGCAAAAGCCAGCCACGGGCCGGGCTCATCCACTTGGGCTCGGACTTGGTCTTCCACCGTCACCGAACATTTCTTCTTGCCTGGAGTTTCGATAACGCCGGACCATTCGCCGTCCCGCCCGTTGAATAGACAAACGCCGTCCCCCATCGCCAAGCGCATGACGTGCGACAAATAATGCGCCTGAGAAGGAGCCAGATTAAGCTCCATCCCCTGGGCTAGGCCCGCCTCGACGAACAGGCGGGGATTAGAGTTTGACTGTGTCATTTTGAAATCATTATCTTTCACAGGGTTATAGCATTAACGCTTGTTGGTTTCGGGTATAGTTTTAAACATGGCAGAGACTTCCGACAATTTCGCCACGGACATTCCCCGGGAGAGCTGGATTGACCGTTTGGCTCCGTCAAGCACCCGGCCTTACCTGCGTCTAGCCAGGGCCGACCGACCCATCGGGACGTGGCTGTTGGTGTTGCCCTGCTGGTGGAGCGTGGCGCTGGCGACCCCGGCCTGGCCGGATGTGAAAATGTTTGCCCTGTTCGCCATCGGCGCCCTGGTCATGCGGGGCACAGGGTGCACGGTCAATGACATCGTTGACCGGGATTTCGACGCCCGAGTAGCCCGCACCGCCACCCGTCCCATCGCCAGTGGTGAGGTCAGCGTAATCCAAGCCCTTGTTTTCCTCGGCCTGTTGTTGGGATTGGGGTTGCTCGTACTATTACAGTTCAATGCCTTTGCCGTGACGCTGGGGGTTAGCTCGTTGGTCTTGATTGCCCTCTATCCTTTCATGAAACGGATCACCTACTGGCCGCAATTATTTTTAGGCTTTACCTTTAATTGGGGCGCCTTGCTGGGTTGGGCGGCCGTTACGGGAACCATGTCCCCTCCGGCCATCGCCCTATATGCGGCGGGAATTTTCTGGACGCTCGGATACGACACCATCTACGCCCATCAGGACAAGGAAGACGATATTATGATCGGGGTTAAATCCACAGCCTTGAAATTCGGCAACGCGACGACGCCGTGGTTGTTCGGATTTTACGTTGTCACTATGGGTCTGTTGGGGTTTGCCGGATATCTGGCCGGGCTTGGTTGGCCGTTTTATTTAAGCCTTGCCGTGGGAAGCTTACATTTGATCTGGCAAATCAAAAGCGTTGACATCACCGACCCCAAAAGCTGCCTGTCCCGATTCAAATCCAATCGGGACTTTGGCCTTATTGTGCTGGCCGGGATTATCGCCGCACAAACCTTCGCCTAACGATCCTTCCGATTCCGGCAGATCGGCGGTTTTTTGCCCGATATGGAATAGGCCATTTCAGAGAAAACCTTAAAACCCGGTCCGCCGTAACACGGCATTGGCTGAGAGTTTCCAGGATCGTAGCTGATCTCCATCAAGGCGATCGTATAAAGCACCATCGCCGCCGCCATGGCCCCGACATACAGCCGTCCATGGCGAGGTGGAGATTGACGGTTTCTGAATTTCATGGCCCCGAATTCAACCGGGTTCAGGCGACCTTCACTAGCGCGGGCCTTCACCTCACGCTCCAGGTGTCTCACCCAATGGGGCACGGTTTGCCGAAACATATATTCGACGTAGGTGTTTTCCAGCACACGGGTATCAGGCTCGCGGCCTGTCCAGCGCCGGAAGGCAAGATGGAAAAAATCGTATTCCGTTATGCCCAGTTTATCGGCGGCGCGGATAACCTTGGCGAGGTCTGAACGGTCTTGAGAGCAAGCAACGCGCATAGTGAAACTCCGGATTTAGGAAGTTCCCCTCTCATTTCTTTTAAAAATAGTCCTGTTCCGGAACGAATCATAGGCTAATCGGCGTAAAGCCCGGATAATCGAAGGGCCAACTCGTGGACATCATCGCCTTGGTTCGAGCGAGGCGAACTTGGGCATCGGCAATTGCGTCACCGATAAAATCGTCGATTTTCCGGCCAGGGTCCGTGCAGTCCCGGACATACCTCTGGACTTTTTCCTGGGAAAGCGATGGCCAGCAGCTGCCTTCGGCCTTGATTTCGCTGAGCGCGATAGGGCAGCCGTCCCGCTCCAATACCCCCCGTCGACTGCAATAAACGAACGCCGAGGCCAGTTTTCGCCCCCGGTCGAGCTGAAGTTCAATGCCATCCAGCCTGCCGAAATGATAATTTTCGCTAGGGACTTCGGTTTCGTGCATGCGGCTTTCCTCCTCCGGCGTCAGCCAATTGATAAAAAGCGTCATCACCGTGCCCGGGCAATAGGCAAGCGTTGCCGGGATAGCCCCATATGTCGCCACGTGGGGCGAATAAACCACATCGAAATTGCACAATCG
>Ga0114996_10007673_pt1 | contig 12151 bp, 8 predicted proteins | sample ArcticOcean_MG_C_4_FD_87039 | JGI IMG/M metagenome (GOLD analysis project Ga0114996, IMG submission 87039) | Marine microbial communities from western Arctic Ocean - ArcticOcean_MG_CB4_134 | ecosystem: Environmental > Aquatic > Marine > Oceanic | place: Arctic Ocean: Canada Basin | collected... | reverse complement strand
TCCAGTATCAGAGAGGCCCCCCTTAGAACCCTTTGAACGGTCCCCTCGCCACGGTCATGGTCCAGTAATTCCTTCAGCCATTGCTGAACTCTGTAGAATTGGAAGGTGACTTCCCATTTCCATTCAGGCCATTCGTAATCCTTCACATCGACGGCCTTGTCATGCTCAATTTTAAGATCCTTGAATTCCTTTTTTTTAGCCGTGTATTCAACCCATTCTGGCAATTCACGTTGTTCTTTGTTTCTAGGATCAATTCCATGGGGTTTATTCGGTTCGCGTGGAAGGTCAATCGGTTCTCGCGGAACTTTATCTTCTTCTTCAAATGCGCTCCTCCAAACTCTTTGAATCCCATCTTTGTTATCATAGGAAGAGAATGATACTAGGAGAGCTTCCTTTGCTCTTCTTTGAGAATCAGTCTTTGCAAATAGTATACCAAGACATTTTGCAGACAATGCCGTCCACCGCTGATCTTCTTCATCGCCGGTAATCTCGTCGTTTCTGTTGATCTTGTTCCGCTCAAACATGTCTACATTGAGAATTGACGACTTCAGGCTGACTTCGGGGTTAACACCTGATAGGTCGTCGATGGCAAGGCTTGTGATCATCGCTCTTACTGAATTAGGATGCAAAGACCAGTCCAGCGGTCTAGTTGCCACATCGATATCTGGATACCCCGCAATCGTCTTGACTAGCCGGTCGTGGCGTTCTTTGGGAGACATAGTAGGTGTCGACGTACCGGGCCAGTTATCTAGGAAATCTGCGATATTGAATAGAATCATGTCCCCATCCAAGTCGGTTGATGGATGTTCCAACTCGTCGTTCGTCGGGTGCCAAGGATTGGCAGCAAGATCCACCATGGTGACACCTAGCCATGATAGTAGAAGTCCGGTTCTTCGACCTCTGTGTTCTTCTCTTTCTCCAACGCCATCATCTCCTGCATCACAAGGTGCTGGAAGTGGGGGCCAGTCAGCAACATGCGGAACACCTTGAATCCTAATTCTGTCAGGGACCACTCTGCATTCTCCATGTCCAGATTCACCATCCCTCGTGAGTGCATCTCCACCATCATCCAAGGTAGTACGCTGGTTTTCGTGTGAATATCTTCTAACGTTCCTTTAGCCACTTCATGCATGTACGCGACCTCGGTCGGCTTGAGGCTCATAGCCATCTTCATCGCCGACAGGCTGGGAAACTCGATGACATCGCGGTTGGGCATCACTGCCTCGCCATCCCCCGGCTTGATGACATAGAAGGCCGTGCTGTCCAGAAGGCTGGCCGCGGTCATAGCCACAGCAGCCATGTGCATTGTTCCTCCCGTCAAACCAACCTTCCAAAGGGATGTGTCCGGAGCCCCGCCTTGCGTGTCTTCGAGGGTATGCTCGTGCCTGACGATATCAAACACGCAACCCAGCAGAGAGTCTACCGCAGTTGGTTCGAAAAGATCCTCTACAGACTGAACCACACCCTTGCGGAAGTCGAATCGCTTCGACCAGTCGTTGAGACGTCTAACATATTGAGTATGGAATCTATCAGATGTCACGATGTTGACTGCATCAGGGACATAGTGCTGAATTGAGGTGATCGCGTGCTCGTGGTGGCCACCCATGAACAGGACGAGGACCCGGTCAGGTCTAGGTCTTGGACCATCCTCCGTGAGTTCCTTTTTCTCGTCTATCTCGGATGGCGATATATCCTCGGTCTCGGAAGACGAGTCCCCTGCTGCCTCAGTTCCCATGCTACCCGCCTTTTGTTTACCCATGATTAACCCTGCTCAACGGAAACTGCCTCCACAATAGTGCTTGATGTCAACCATGACAGAGTATTCAACGCACAGTCTGATGCTTAGGTCGATGGTATCAGCACGACAGTCAAACCCGTTTCAGAGCGAGCGGGTCCGAGTCCCTAGTGTAAACAACAGTGGAACTGGGGGCGATGCTGAACTGGTTGAAGTGACCATCAAGGCTTGGCTCAATCGTGATGTCGAAGTGGTTGTCAAGGTACCTGTCAGTGGAACTTGTAAGGACGCTATGGAGCTCAGTGGCTTGATGGCTCGGGATGGTTCACCTTGTCATTGCCTCAACCAGAATGGACGCATCATTGACAACAAACTGGCACTGAAATTTCCTATGTTCCAGATTGGGGTGCCTCCGACATTAGAGCCTGTATGGATTGAGGGGGTAGAAAAGATGAGTGGCGGCCTTCCGGTGGGAGTTGGATTCCTCCAGGATGGGACCAAGGCCTTCGTTCCAGGCGTAGGTGTTTCAGATTTCGTCTGGGTGTATAGATGCCGTGAATGGGTGACTGATGGAGAGCATCGCTGTAACGCCACCCGCGTGCGTGTGGAGGAAAATTCAAATCTGTTCGAGGTTGGGGATCTCATCTTTGTCACCCCCGAAGTCGGCGATACTATTCACCCGGTGTACAACTCATCCAGTGGACTGCTAAACAGATCGATGAGGATTGACTTACCCAGAGGCGTGGGGCACAACCGATTCGGAGGAGAAGATTGGGCCGTCAAAATTATGTCAATTTCACCGCTCCAAGGTGTTTTTCTTCCAAATGGAACTCATTGCTTGAAAAATACACTAGAATCAGTACGAAATTCAGATGTTCTAAATGGTGAAATTCAGTGGTACGATTGGAGAAAGAAATTCGGATTCATCAAGCAAGAAAAGGGGGGCAAAATATTCTTCCATATTTCTCAAGTAAGGGGTCGAGTCAAAAAGGGAGACGCTGTTGAGTTCCAGATTGGTGAAGGCCCCAAGGGTCCAAACGCCATTAACGTCAAGAAAATAAAGTGAGTTCACAATTACATCTGAGTCAAGGTTGACGCAAACTGAACATTACAGTCTGACGAGATGGTTGGTATGGGTAGCAGAGTCTGGTTACGCGGTGGATTGCAAATCCATTATACGGGGGTTCGAATCCCCTCTCATACTCCAAATTGGGCAATTAGTGTAACCAGGTTAGCACCCGGACCTTCTAAGTCTGGGGTGGGGGTTCGAATCCCCTATTGTCCATCTCGACCAACAGAGAAGATGATGTCAAGAATGACGTCGAAGAGGATTCACAGGCTGACGATGTAGTTGGTGATGGTGAGTGATGAAACCAGCACCTGGGAGTGACATTACCACGCTCCCCTTCCTGGGCATGAAGTAAACTGCCCAACAAAAGAGGAATGAACATGCAGAAGGACATAGACAAGCAGAACGGAATGCAGAATGTGTACATCACGGTCTCGAACGCGCTCGACCAGAGCGACAAGACGAGGATCGAGGTGGCCCGCGACCTCACAGTGGCCCAGGCCGTCCGTCAGGAGGGACTGGCTCCGGCTGGAGCCTTCGATGTATTCGACGCCTCGGGTCGTGTAGTCTCTGACCAGAAGGCCTCGCAGCTAGCCGACGATAATGTCTATGTGGGGGTTCAGAAGGTGGCCGGTGGTGGAGAATTTGAGCGAGTTGGGTTAACAGAAGCAGAACTCAATGAACTACGAGTCTTGTATCCAAGCATCCAAGCAGTGAAGCACTTGAAGATGGGGAATGGTCGGATTGGAGGTTTCATTATCAATCTAAGAGGTGTGACATCCCACGCTGATCCAACTGAAAGGTTCTATCGATTAATAATTGATGCTAGAGGATTTCCATTGAAGAAACCAAACGCCTTCGTGCTCTCTCCTTGTGATGAAGACATTGGCCATTGTAACATCTACCATTCGAACACATATTCATTATTACCGAATAAGGAAATCTGTGCCATCTGTGATGGGGGTTCGGCCAAGGATGCGTTTGAGAGTTGGTCAAAGAACCGGGCTTTCCGAATCCGCGCTTGGTTGAATCACATCCAAAGTGTCCTCTCAAATCCAAATCCTGACGATCGAGCGAGGAATATCTAGGTGGAAATCATGGATGAAATCACACTTACATTGAACGCCAGCAGAGTGCTGCCCGGAATAATGCCACCTCAGGCACTTCGTGTCCGTGTAAGTGTTGATGGAATCGCACATCTCACACGTATCAATGGACCACGACTCACAGACATAGCTGATGGGCCGCTTGAAGTGGTTGCCCGTACACTTCTTCGTGTATCGACGGGCGCATTGCCTGCCTTTGAGCAAGAACACATGCATCTGGCTGCAGTCGGTGAAATCGTCTTGCTCATGACTCCTGGCTCAGGAATTCAAATCGAGCTGAGCCGGGCTGGCTTAGAGGAGTTAGCCTGTCGTCTGGTGATTATTCACAGAGACAAGGAAGGTTCTCTGATGAACTGTCAACCCCTGGGCAAACCGCTGCATGAGATTCCCATAGGGAAACTAGTGAACAATAGAATTAGTCAGGAGGTAGAGGAAATTGATCTGCTCTGATGAACATCGTTACCATCGCCAAATCGGCCTCGTCGACCAAGACGCTGTCGGCTCCATGAGAGTCTCACTTGGTGGAGACGCGAACCTTGTCCTTGCAACCCTGAGTCAATTGGTCTGTGCCGGAGTAGGAACCGGTGATGATGGAATGATCTGCATCCGTGCTGTGGGAGATTCCGTGATTGGTGCTCCTCGTCACGCATGGGTATTCTCACAGAATGGTGAGATGAATACTTGGAATGACCTCGGTGAGGCAATCAGAGAAAGCCACGGAATCACTCTAGAATTCGGCACTGTTGCAGGAGGCATCCATCTTGAATGCGTGCGTGGTGGGAATCCCGACTACTCTGCTGCTAATCTGTACGCTACCATATGGCATGGCCAAGCAGTTCTCTCAAAGTCACCCCTGAAATTCAGCCAGCCACCCAACATCTCACCTTCGATGCTTGATGCCTCACTCGAAATTGCACTCGGGGCAGCAGTCGTGCATCGACTCTTCGCCATCGAAGGCGTGATTCGTGCTGAGCCACTCTCCGATCTCTGGATAACGCTCACCGGCAGAGCCGAAGGAATGATGCCCGAAGAGGCTGCGAAGCGCTTCAGTTCCATCTACGGAGGACCCACCGCAACACCGCTGCCCGATGGTAGCGGCAGTCTGGTGCGATTCCGCATCCCACTCGAGTCGACGCCAGCAGAACTCCTGGAAGGAGTCGTTCACGATTGCGTGGAACCAGAGGTTCTTGCTAATGACTGGGTACAGGCAGTAGGTCCATTTTCGATAGATTTTGAAAGGGATGGAAGCGTGAAGACGCAGGAGTTGGATCTTCCAATTGAACTTGATTCAGCGAATCTCCTGGTCCTCGGAACCGGGGGATTAGGAAGTTGGGCAACGCCATTGTTCGCTGCTGGCGTCAGTGCAGAAGGACTGAATCTCTCACTAGTGGACGCCGATGACTCGGTGGATGTGCACAACCTGAATCGACAGGTACTCTACACATCAGACGAGATCGGCATGCCGAAGGCTCCAGCTGCTGCCCGTCGCATGCGCGACATCCTAGGTGACAACCCCACCATCATCGCCATCCAAAACCGACTGGAGCAGAGACACACCACACCCCAAATCGAGATTGCCACATCCTCCACTGATGAGGCAGTTTCTCTCGAACAACTAGTTGGCGAAGAGAATGTGCTCGATGATGCACCACTCCGAATGGCGCTTGAACAGATGGACATCGCTCTCGCTTGCCTCGACAACCAATTTGCCCGAACCATGCTGAACAAGTGCTGCATCTCTGCCGGAGTACCGATGGTCAATGGTGGAGGAGAGGCGTTCGCCGGTGTTGTCGAGATATTGGGAGATGGCACCTGCATGGTCTGCCGTTACGGAAGAGAGACTGCATATGCTCAGGAAGTAATTTCATGCCAAGAAACTGGCACAAGACCTGTGGCATCCATTGTCACCACAACGGCATGGGTTGGAGCCATGCAAGCGGCACTTGCCCTACTAAAACTGGCTGGAGTCAAGGGATACAAGACTGGCATGGGATGGGATTGTGGCATCGTGACGGAGAGAGCGGTGGGATCCCTCCCCTGGGTCGAAGGAGAGTGTTCGTGTCATGTTTGACATAAATATCGCATCACAGACTGACGAATGGGACGAGGTGAACAACATATGGAAGAAAATATGACACTACGGGTGCAGGATTTACCTGCAGACTTTGCGCATCAGGGCATCATCGCGGTGTCAGATGAACTTCTAGCAGTCCTAAACGCTCAGCCGGGAGAGGTTGCCTCCATCCATGGTGGGCGAGAGACATGGGGGAGACTCGTAGTCAACGAAGAGATTGAGGAGGGTCATGTTCACATCGATGCAACTACTCGACTCAATGCGGGAGTACCCGAAGGGGGCCAAATCCAACTTGAGGTTGAAGAGGCCACACCTCTATCTTCAATCGTGCTAGCACGCGTAGGTCGTCCATCAGAAGAAGACATCGAGCAATTGATCCGAGGAAGGCTCCGCGACAGGATTCTCTGCCAAGGAGACCACATCACGCTACCAGCCCCTGGTGGAGTTCTCGAATTGCAAGTAGTTCGTTGCAGACCGAAGAAGGGGATTCTGAACGAGAACACGAAAGCAAACATCCATCGCAAGCCGGCAAAGCGGCCATTGGTGAGCACCTCTGATGTCTCATTCGCTGACATTGGTGGACTTGCCGAGCAGATTGAACGCCTCCAAGAATGCGCCATCGTCCCCCTTCTGCACCCCGAGCTGTTCATCCACTCTGGAAAGGAGCCAATTAGGGGAGTTCTCCTTCATGGTGAGCCGGGGACAGGTAAGGGAATGCTCGCAAAGGCGCTCGCTCGCGAGTGCCACTGCACCTTCATTGCCGTATCAGCACCGGAGTTGATCCAGGGAGTATACGGAGAGAGTGAAAAGGGGCTGAGGAACATCTTTGAGAGAGCCAAGAAGGAGGCTCCAGCCGTCATCTTCATCGATGAGGTCGATGCGATTGGTGGTTGCCGTGAAGAGTCTCGTGGGGGCATGGGGCAGAGCTTGGTCACACAACTCCTAGTTCTCATGGACGGAATGCAGAACCGTGGCCAGGTGATGGTCATCGGTGCGACCAACAGGATTGACTCACTCGATGGTGCTCTTCGCCGAGCAGGGCGATTCGAGAGGGAAATCGAGTGCCCGGTCCCAAACGAAGAGGCAAGGCGGGAGATTCTTGGCATCCACACTCGTCACATGCCATTGGATCAAGATGTCGAACTCGATGAACTAGCTCGCCTCTCGGTCGGCTTTGTGGGGGCCGACCTCGACCAACTCTGCCGCGAGAGCGTCTATGTCGGTGGGCGTCGTCAATTTGGTTTCGATGGGCTGATGGAGGACACTGAACTCGACCCTGAAAGGCTCTCTGAGTTGACATACAACATGGTAGACTTCGAAAACGCCCTCTCTCAGGTTCGGCCTTCAATCAAACGCAGAATGGAAATCGAAATCCCAAAGATCAGCTTTGAGCACATCATCGGCCAACTCGAAGCAAAGAACGCTCTGCACAGCAAGGTGGTCAATCCACTGAAGCATCCAGAGTTGCATCAGCGCGCAGGCCTAGTAATGGGTTGCGGTGTCTTGATGCATGGTCCTCCAGGCAATGGCAAGACGATGCTTGCCAAGGCTGTTGCAAATTTGGCTGGTGCTCAATTCCTCCAAGTTAAGGGACCCGAGTTGCTTTCAAAGTGGGTCGGTGAGTCAGAACGTGGAGTTCGAACCCTCTTCGCCAAGGCGCGCAAGATGTCCCCCTGCATCATCTTCTTCGATGAATTCGACTCGCTGGGCGCAGATCGTTCCTCACTAGGAGATGGAGGCAGCCGTGCTCATGCCAATGTGGTAAACCAACTCCTCACAGAGTTGGATGGCATGGAATCACGGGATGGAATCGTGGTCCTTGCGGCAACTAATAGGCCCAATCTCATCGACCCCGCATTCCTTCGACCCGGACGCCTAGGTGTCCATGTCGTGGTCGGAGCTCCCCAGCGCGCCGACTACCCTGACCTGATTGGAGTACACCTGCGAGACACCACTCTTGCAGATGGGATTGACCTCTCAATCATTGCCGCCTCACTTCCTGACAAGTTGTCCGGGGCTGATGTGGCTGGCTTCGTGACTGAAGTAAAGCAGCAAGCAGTACAACGGAATTTGAATTCTGAAGACCATGATATCGAGGACTTCAAGATAATAGATGCCGACTTCGGCGCTGTCCTTTCAATGCTTCATTGGAAGACAGATCTAAACACTCAGAATGGCACAAAGGCCTCAAGTCTCATCACAATATAGGGCTCACACCCTTTTTATGGTTTAATGAAAACACGCTTGCTAGACGAGCATGTATGACCACCTGATGTTCATTTCGCATGAGCAATTTGAAACACCCGATGAATCGGGATTTCCTCAATTGTTCAACAAGTATCCTCCACGAAAAGTGGTACTACTCACCACCAAACCGGATGACAGCCCCCCCGACTCAATCAGAGAAGCCACTGGAGGGCAGTTTGATGACTTTGAATTCCATATGGTTCGACCACTAGGGGCCGATGCTCTTGAAGATGAAGCGTTACCATTCCTCATATTGAATGACATCTACGATGGCCTTGCAAAACATCTTCCAAATTATTTGAATTTGGATCAGAACTGTGAACCGCTGTTGATTACACTCTCAACCGGTTCGACTCTGCATTCGTATCTTCTCATGACTGTCGGTCTAGCCATCAATGCGCGCTTCATTACTTTAGACGGAAGGTCTGGAGATGATCCTGTATCAATTCACGATTGGTTGAATGAGGGGGCCTCCTTTTCAGTCGAGAGCAATTCCAGCCAAGAGAGAAAGGCTCGTAATATCCTCTCAGCGATGCTTATTCAAAAGACGATGATTGGTCCCACGACAGATTATTCACTACATGGGTTCTACACTGCCGATGAGATAACTGGGGGTTTGCAAGGAGAATTACCTCTCGCACACGGATTTCACAATACTGCAAAGCCACTGGTACTTCATGGCTTCTTGCAGGAAGAGAAAGAAATACACAGAGGAGAGTTAGAGAACCTTGAACCAACCTTGACATCATATTCTGAAGGCATTGATGCTGCAGAGAAGGAAGAACGTACTCCAGACGAGACCGCCGTTCAATTCATGGATTGTCCTAAATGTTTGGTTATTGCAGGAGTTCCATGCACTGGTCTAGACACTTTAAGTTCAAATATCGCACATCCTGAGAGATGCAGTGCTCTCTACAATAAAACGAAAGAGTTGAGGAAGCGGGTTCGTACACTCAAGAATTTGTTAACAGAACCCAATAGATACCGACTAACTGCCTCTGGTTGGCTTGCAGCACTACAATCACTTTCACATACATTGGAAAGCGAGGGGCTTCCGTTGTACGGAATTGATGGTAGTGAGGCTACAGATTTAGCTTGGTTATATCCGAATGACGAAAAGAAGATCCGCGGCAGAGTCACAGGCATCAGGGCTTTCAAGAAAAACATCAGCCAAAAACTCAATGTCACCAACATCCTGAATACAATCGGAAGTGCAGATGCCAACATTACCATCTATTGCAGACAGCGGCCTGAGATGCCAGGTGCAGCCATCGAATGGGATCGAAACATCACACTCACATTTGAAGAAGGCGGCACCTTCACAGATTACCAAAAAGAATGGGAAGATGAATTGGATAAAAGGCAGATAATTCAAGACCATTGGTGTCTATTCGACGCCTTAGGATCTGGACTTGACGAAGCATTCCGCTTGTTCTGCGAATGGGCTTGGCCTAGGCTGACAACTAAACTGCGCGATAGATTAGGTGAAGAAGTTCCTGTTCAATGGTCCCTCGATGTAAATCAACTCACCCGCCCACAGATGATCTGCGCTTCATTACTCGCTCAGAACTGGCTGATGTCTATGACTTATGTTGCCAAACGAGGAGGAGAGTTAGGCGTACGAGATTTTGAAGTGCCGTCATCATCCCGGAGCGCAACTCTGCAACAACACATTATCGAACTTCCAGACAGGGCATGGGCAAAACTAGTAACTGGCTCATTCCTCAATGGTTGGGACATCCAGCACAGAGTTCTCGTAGCGCTCTATATCTGGAAGTTGAAACGATCAGAACTAATTAAGGACAGAAGAGAAATGAGGAAAGCAGACCCCCTCGCATGGGAGCAGGGTATGGAATCTATACCACGCCCGGAAATCCACATCGTAAATCTTAGGGAAAAAATCGATGAATTTGTCGATTTGCAGCAGTTGCCAGAAGATTACAGATTGGTTTCTGAAGGCGGGGTAATAAATGTAGGGAGAACCCCCAAAGACCTTCAATCAAAGGGTTGGATTTCAACACAGAAAGAGGGCAATCGTTTACTGATGGCTCTGACACCATTTGGCGAATTTCTTGCACGCATCATTATGGAGTCAAGAGGCGATTCGGGGATGAGTGAGTAGTATGTCCGATTTTCGAGGATATCACAGTTCAGAATCAGACGAGATGTGGGCTCGCAGAGGTGGAAATCCAAGAAACGAAGATGATGATGAAGGAAATCGATGCGGCTTCGGAGGCCGATTTTCAGGCACATGTTCAATTAAACAAGAGAACGAAGGGAGTGTGAATGATGAAGGAACTTACACCTTCGACCGCACAATTTTCAAATGCACAGAGTGTTCAGCGGAATGGGGATACAACCCTTTGGAAGAACCTGTTGAGGAAGACCACACTTCATCGGTTCCCGTTTATGGGGAAGACCCTGAATGGGTAAACACCTGTTTCAAGGTCAAGGAGAGAGTTGCTCGCCCAGAACAATCCGCGAGAAATGCAGCAAAACAGATCGATAGAATGAAGAAAGCCATGAAAAAAGGCGATGTGGAACAAGGCATTAAATCAGGCACAACTTTTACTTCTCGTCAAAATTCTTTACGACAAGCAAGAAATCTGTTGGGAATTTCACGAAAAGCACATGGAACTCTAGAGGGGAAAATTTGTCCACCGTTCCAACACTACGAGGGGGAATACGACAAGTATGATATGACTGGCATCGAGATCCGAAATGATGTGATTTGGAGAATCTCTGAACATTATTTTCGCTCAGGCCTACCACCAAGAAGTTTCCATATTAGAGGAACTCCTTCCTGTATCTTGGAAAGCCATCAGCGAAAGTTTGAATCATCGCTAGATGATAGTAATGACTCACCTTCAAATCAGCATAGAATATGCCTTGAGAGTCTGCTCGACATCGATTGTACAGAAATGAAACCTTGGGGACTCAGCCATTGGCTGCAAAGATGGGAGAAAACACATCCAACCATTCTCAAGCGTCTGTTAGTTAATGGTGGGCCTATGAGTCTGCACTTCCATAAGCTTCTTGGAATTCAATCCAGCAATTTAACTTCCTCCTTACATGAAAGGGTGAATGGAATGCTTACAAACATGGTGGACTTCAACATCGTAACCCTCAATGATGAGAGCGTTAAGATGATCGAAGATCGAGTGATTGAATTGCTGAACTTAATGCAAATTTCTGAAGATGTAATTTTAAATGATCAAAACGCACTTCAGTATCTTTTCGACAATTGGTGCACCATCGGCTCACCATCAGAAGAGGGTTGGGAAAAGACTGAATTCTGGTCTATCTCCATAGAGAAAAACTGTATCTCAAGTGGAAGCATGAAATTGACATCAATCGTTCTTGGACTATGTGTGGCACAGGCTATCTTTGAATTGTTTACAACTAGAATCACTGCAAGCAAGGCCATCCTCCAAAGAGTGGTGTTTCCAGATTTACTCTGGACTGGCTGTAAAATCGACCAAATTATCTGGGGATGGGGTGGATTGATGGACAGACTTGGCAGAAATCCAGTCACAGACCACATCTGAAGTCAGGCATGACACAGTGACTAGTTCACGAACTGACGTCATAGTTGATGCTCAGCACACAAAACAAACAAGTGAATGGAAGTTCGGAACCCGGTGTTCCCTGCCAGAATGAAGGTGAACTTGTAATCGAATGGCTAAATCGAGAAGGCCACTTAATTCTTCGAACTCATCAGAAAGTAGACGCTGATGCAGCCTTCAGCGCTGCACTGATGATGGAATTCCGAAAAGGGCTCAAGTTGGACCTCAAACCGGCCTCCTTCGCTACCAACGAACCGAATGTGCTCGCGGTGGATATGCTCGAGGGGAGCAATGCAGTAAAAGGGCTAGCACAGGGTTCCGCATTCGGTCTTCTTGTGGAAGTACTGAGCGTGA
>Ga0114996_10007669_pt1 | contig 12156 bp, 11 predicted proteins | sample ArcticOcean_MG_C_4_FD_87039 | JGI IMG/M metagenome (GOLD analysis project Ga0114996, IMG submission 87039) | Marine microbial communities from western Arctic Ocean - ArcticOcean_MG_CB4_134 | ecosystem: Environmental > Aquatic > Marine > Oceanic | place: Arctic Ocean: Canada Basin | collected... | reverse complement strand
GCTTCAAAAAAAGCGCCTGAGCTAGGCCCTTTCGGTCGACACTACCGAAAATCGGGAGACCAACCGGTGAGGCTATCACTGTGCCTGTGTTACCCTAAAATCGCCCTTTTTGAACCATGCCCACTAATGTCAAAGTTTCCCCATGTCAGTCCATGCGGAAATTTTCCCCTAAATAGATCCGGCGCACATCGGGATCGGCGGTCAACTGATGCGCGCTACCCGCCGTCAAAATACGTCCGTCCACCAAGATATAGGCGCGGTCAGTAATCTGCAAGGTCTCCCGAACATTGTGGTCGGTGATGAGAATGCCCAGATTTTTCTGCTGTAGCGAGGAGACAATGGCCTGAATGTCCTCCACCGTGCGCGGATCGATGCCGACAAAGGGCTCGTCTAACAACATATAGCTCGGCTCGATGGCCAGAGCACGGGCGATCTCGACGCGGCGCGTTTCTCCACCTGACAAGGTATCGGCCTGCTGGTCGGCGCGATCGTGTAAATCCAACTCGCCCAACAACTCCTCCAAACGCCGTTCCAGTTCGCGCCGCTCCAGACCGCGCATCTGTAAAACAGCGCGAATATTCTGCTCGACAGTCAACTTGCGAAAAATCGAGCGCTCCTGCGCCAAATAGCCGATGCCTTGCCGGGCCCGTTGGTACATAGGCATATGGGTAATATCAGTGTCGTCCAGATAAATCCGCCCGGCATCGGGGGTGACAAAGCCGACAATGCTGTGGAAAGTCGTGGTTTTGCCTGCCCCGTTGGGGCCGAGTAGGCCGACGATTTCTCCTTTCTCGACCGACAGGCTCACCCCGTCGACCACGCGACGGCGGCCATAGAGCTTGTGAATGTCTTCAATTACTAAAGCCATCTCCCGTCATTCCTCGCTCTGTGGCGCGTAGATATCGCCTGCGGGTCGAACGATGTCCACCTGTCCGACTTGGCCGTTCTCCAACTTTACTTCTATCTTCTCGCCGCGAAAATGGCTGGGGGTAAATTCTTCCTCGCCCTCTTCTTGCGACGGGCGGGAAAGCACTTCGGCCCCTCCCAACACCTCGACCCGTTCGAGCACCCCTTTAGAAAAGAAAAGGAGCATGCGCTCGCCTTTAAAACCACTTACCGAACCCCGCGCCAGATGTTGGTGCGTCATGTCGGCCGCCCCTTCGAGTTCGATCCGTTGTAAACGTTGGGCGGCAAAGAAAAGTTGCCCGCGCTCGCTCTTCATCCAGACCATCTGCTTTTCTTGCGAACGCATATCGCCCTGGAAAGCACCCTGCAAATAAACCTGAGTAACCCGACCCTCAGGCAACAAAACCACCATAGAATCTGCCTCCAGTCGGCTGTTATATGATACAGCCGACTGGCGCAATTTCACTGCACCGGCTACGGCGAGACGCTCGTCGGCCTCTGTGTAGACTCCGCGTTGCGCTTCCAGGTCTAAATCGCCCGCTGTGAGGCGAAAATCGGGTTCGCCGACTAATACTCGATCTTGCAGATCGAAGTGCAATTGCTCGGCACTTATCTGCAAGGGCTGGGCGCGTCGCAATTCGAGACGCGGGTCTTCCCGCAACTCCAACTCCTCGGCGGCCAGATCGAAAACAAGGCGGCCTGCCGTGGCTTCCCCAGAGAATTCGGGTACTTGCAACACTGCCGCACCATCGGCTTCCAGATTCTCCTGGGAAATGTGGTAGACAAGGTGCTCGACGCGCAATTCTCGCTCTCCTTCGCGATAGACCACCTGACCGGTAGCAACCACCTGCTCGGGATCGTTGGCATAGTCCAATTGCGCCGCGGCAACGGAACGGTCACCTTGGAGGAACTGTGCCGGCTGACCGCGCGCTTCCACCTTCTGTGCCACTCTATCCTGGACCAAGACGTCGGCGTGCAATTCGACCTCGCCTTGGTGCCACACCACCTGGCCACGGGCTTCGGCCTGCTCTCCTCCTAGATCGTAATCGAGCGCCGTCGCCGTAAAGTGCCGCAGCGAATCCACCCCCACCACACCACCAGAAAAGTACATAAACCCATCAGCTTCTATATAACGCGCCCGCCGGCTGCGCAATTCGACATCCCGATAGCGCACCGTGGCACTGTCGTAATCCACTTCCACATAGCCGTCGAGATAACGGCCCTGGGCACGGGGCGCGCTAATACTCACTTCGTACTCCTGCCCCTCCCGAGCACTCGTCCAACGCCCCGCTACAGCCTCTATGGACCACTGTTGAAAATCGAAGTCTGTTCTGAGCCCTCTCCCCTCTTCCTCCCCCTGTGGCGTGCGGATCTCTACTCTATCCGGAATCCATACCTCCTCTTCCTCTCTGTTCCACACCAGCGTATCGGCCCGCACAGAAAGACTATCCCGGGTTTCAAGCAGCACCTCCCCCGTTGCAGTAATCTGCGCTTTTGCACGATCTAAGGTCAAACGCTGCGCCTGCAATTGCGAGCGACGCGCTCCCCCGGCAGCACGAAATTGCACTTGTGCCCCGCTATCGGCATAGGTCTGCTTTCCCTCTACCCACATATAAACCGCCCGGATCTCCACCTGCAAATCCGGATCTCCAATATCGAGACGCGCCCCCCACACCTCCCGATCCGCACGGGGCGCCGTTGGTGCCGGCGTCTCTTCTCTAGGCGGTGTCTGGCTGCAGCAGATTAAAAAGAAGGCTCCCAGCAAAAGTAATTTTTTCAAATCCATGCATAGCACAATAAAAAACGGCCGCACTCTCCACCGGAAAGCGCGACCATTCACTATTCTCTCCATCCAATCGCCCTTACGCCGCCTGACCCAGCCGCTCCTCTTGATAGGCCAGCGACGCAGCGACAAAACCAGCAAACAGCGGCGCTGGATTGTCCATGCGCGACTTGAACTCTGGGTGCGCCTGGGTGGCGACAAAAAAACGGTGGTCCGACAATTCGATAAACTCCATCAGCCGCGTGCCGTCCTCGCGCCGATGGTATCCCGAAAAGACGAGCCCCTCATCCTCGAGCACTTCGACAAAACGCGGCGACACCTCGTAACGATGGCGATGCCGTTCCAGCACCACCTTATCGCGCTCGTGCATGATCTGGCCAACGCGGAAGGCCTGCTCCTCATTCTGCGTCAATTGGCAGATGCGCTCGGCGTCTTCTTGGAGACGTCCAGATTGCTCGTAGAGTTGCAAGACCAGACTATCTTTCTTCAGCACTGCAGCATAGGCGCCCAGACGCATGCTGCCGCCAAAACGCTTTTCTTGCAGCACTTCCTTCTGACTCTCCTGTACCGAGATCACCTGCCACTGCTCCTCGGCGCCGAATTCCTCCGAACCGGCCTCTTTGATGCCGCCCACATTGCGGGCGTACTCAATGACGGCCAATTGTAGGCCATAACACAAACCCAGGTAAGGAATGTCGTGCTCGCGGGCGTAACGGATGGCGGCAATTACCCCTTCGGCACCACCGCCGCCAAACGCACCGGGAACGATGATACCGCTAAACTGGTCCAATTCCTTCAATTCCATCTCGCCGTTTTCAAACTTGTGGCCGTCAATCCAGGTGATGTCGACCTTGACGTCCCAGGCCACGCCGGCGTGCACCAACGATTGGTTTACCGACAAATAGGAGTCGGTAAACTGGAACTCGCCAATTTCGGCGTATTTGCCCACCATAGCGACTTTAATGCGCCGGGAGGGGTCTTTGCTGCGGTGCACCAGCTGAGCCCAGTGGTTCCAATCGATGTCCTTCTTAATCGGCAAGTCCAATTTGGTGAGTATCTTCTCCCCCATGTTCTCGGCTTCCAGGGTCAGGGGAATATCGTAGATAGTCTCCATATCGGGCGCCGAGATGATGTGATCGATGGGCACATTGGCGCCGATTTGAATTTTCTTCTTGCGCACCTCGTCGATGTCGCGCTCGGCGCGACAGACGATGAAGTCGGGAAAAATGCCCTGTTCGCTAAGCATGCGGATGGCCTGCTGCGTCGGCTTAGTTTTCATCTCGCCTACGTGGGGCGGCACCGGCAGGTAGGTAATGAGCACGTAGACGAAATTTTCCTCGCCCAATTCGCGCTCCATGGCCTTGACTGCAAAGAGGAAGGGTTCATTCTCATAATCGCCCACTGTACCACCGATTTCGATGAGCACAACATCGAATCCCTGGCCGGCTTCCTGGATGCGCCGGGAGATCTCGTCGGTAATGTGGGGAATGGGCTGGACCGTCTGGCCCAGATATTCGCCACGGCGTTCGCGCTCGATCACCGTGTGATAGATCTGCCCTGTGGTCAAATTATTAAAACGCGGCAGATCAATTCCTAGAAAGCGTTCGTAATTGCCCAGATCCTGGTCAATTTCGCCGCCATCGTCGGTGACCCACACTTCGCCGTGCTCAGTGGGCCTGAGAGTACCGGCGTCGAAGTTGATATAGGGGTCAATCTTGACCGCCGTAGTTTTGTAACCGTGGGCTTGTAGAATTTTTCCCATGGACGCCGTGGTCAAGCCCTTGCCCACTCCGCTGATCACCCCACCCGCTACAACGACGTACTTTGGACCCGTGTACACTTCTGCCAACTTCACTCTCCCCTTAATTCAGTGGCAAATGCAAAAAAGCGGCGACAAGAATTTGCCACCGCTGTGCTCATTCGATGATCTTGGGAACTTTGAAATAGCCCTCTTTTTTTTCCGGTGCCGCTTCCAGCAAGGCCTCTATGCGAGTAAAGGACTCTACCTCATCAGGACGGAAAGCATTGGTTATAGGCACTACATGAGAAGTAGGTTCGACGCCTTCTGTGTCCAATTCGTTGAGCTTTTCCATGTATTCGAGGATCCGGTTGAGTTCCCCGGTGAGCCTTTCCTCTTCTTCGGCGGCAAAACGCAGCCGGGCAAGGCGGGCTACAGCCCGCACGTCTTCTAATGTAACTGCCATTTTATCAATATATTAATTTAGAATTGGCCAATTTGGCCCTCGATTTTGTGAGGATGCTCTAATATGCAGGACGCGCGAGACGAACGCAAGACTTTTTACATTTAACCTTGCCCACTCCCCGATGAGTACCTATAATGGACCCTATTCCAGCCATTTTTGACGACGCCAACCCTATACTAAAGGTCTTTGTATGACACCCAGAATATTCACGGTAGAACAGGCCAATATCCTCATTCCCACGCTCGACGAAATCCTGGAACAGATTGCCGCAAAGAAGGCAGCGGCTCAGGTACACTACGGCAAAATCAAGCTACTCGATACCATGTGGGGCGCGGAAATAAAAAAGGCGAGCAATCCGGATCACGAAGATTTCCAACAACACCTTGACAAATACAGCGCGATCGCACAAGACCTAGAGGCGCTGGTGCAACGACAGATTACCGATCGCGGTCTGCGCTTTCCCTACGGCGGGCTGGAGCATGGTCTCATCGATTTTCCCACCACCTTCGAAGGCCGCTGGGTCCTGCTGTGCTGGCAAAAAGGCGAGGACCAGGTAAACTACTGGCACGAATTGGACGGGGGTTATGCCGGACGCCAGGAAATTCTCGCTGAGCATGTCATCTACATGGGCGGGGAGGAAGACTTGCCCGACGATTCCGCTCTAGGCTTGGGGGACTAAAGCACACAATTGTTCAGCCGCCTGCCGGGCATCACCAAAAACCACCTCCACCGCTTCACAGCCCTCTACCAAACGGCCGATCAAATCTACCCCTTTTGCGCCCCAATAGTCCAGATTGAACGTCTGTTCTAACACGCGCCGGGCAGCTTCAGCCTGTCCTATCGACCGTATCTCAACCGCAGCACCGGGCCGCAAGGTAGGAAATACTAATTGCTCTATCGCAGCCGCAGCGGCAAAAATACCTCCATCCACAGCGGAAGGCGCTAGGTAGCGATAAGTGTCGAATACTTTGAATGGGGGCGTGTCGGAACCGGCCAGCAAGGCAGAAAAGCGATACTGTGTTTGGCAATGGACGATGAGATCGCGACGAAAGGGGTGCACCTGCAGGCGACTGGAGTCGAGCAACGCGACTTCGTCGGTGAAAATTGCCGCACCGCGCTCGGCCAAACCCAGCACCAGCGAAGTTTTGCCGGCATCTGGAGGGCCAATCAAGAGGCGAGCTCTGTCGGCAAAAGAAACGACACCGGCATGTACCGGAAGAAATGCCCCAGACCAGCCATGGCCGCTTCAGTCAGGGCCCATTCGACTTCCTGGAACAGCGTCGATAAGTCCCCAACGGCGGCAACTTCCGCTGCATCGCGATAGAGGATGAACTTATCCTCCCGGCACTCGAGTGCAAAGTGGACGGATGTATCGCTGCAGGCAACGCGGGTGTCACTATACACGACCTCTGCCAGATCGCGCAATTGGGCATCGGCCTCTAGGGCAAAAGAAAAATCGGCAATGCGATACAGTCCCTTCCACCCGTAGACGCCCATAAACCTCTTTCTTTAAGCAGCCATTCGGCGCGTTTCCTTAGTGCCTAGATCTTGCAATTCACTGCGCAGGGTCGCAATAGACTCGGTCAAGCGCACGCCGCGAGCCTGGTACTGGCGTTCCAATTGACGCACCGCGTTGGTCTGCTCCAGAATGTCTTGCAATTCGGCGTTTAACACTCGGCATTCGTCTTCGCCCTGCCGCACCACAATTTGCGCCTGCCGCATTCTCCACGCTACAAACCAGCGCAGAGATAAGGGGAGAGCTAATAGAAGAGCGATAGTAATCAAGAGAACCTCCATTTGATATTATTTTATACAAATAGATACTCTGCTATAAATATCGACCAATATCGCTCTATCTCTACTTTTTTAACTTAACATCTACTTATCCTGAGCCGCTTGGCGCAATCCCAGCTCGAGTTTTTCCAATTCTCTGATTAATAAACGCAGCAGTTGATGCTCCCTCTTGCTCGCACCCGTAGTCAGCCCCAGCAAGAAGCGCAGATTATCGTTGGCACCGTATTCTTCTACGATTTCATCAAACACCTGGCGTTTGTCTTCCGGCAATTTGCCGATCACATCTTCCAATAAGACAGCAAAGTCCACTTTTCCCACCTTCCTTGTGTTAGGTTATGATTAATCTAGGAGATCTATCCCACATGGGTCAAGTATAGGCCATACAAAAATCCCTTGACCCGGTTACCCACATATAGTATTATTTGTTTCTCATTACCCAACTTATGGTAGGAGAGAGCCCAGCAATACTCCCCCGGGGACTCTCCTTATAAGCGAATTTCTTCTGTCCCCAGTAGATTCGCTTAAAAATAGTTTATCTCCTCTAAAAACAAAGTAATACGTCTGCGCTAGCAGTGTATTCAGACACTTTTAAGGAGGGGCACTTTGCGCCTAACCCACCTCGAAATATTTGGTTTTAAATCTTTTGCCCAAAAAATCGTAATCCCCTTCGACCCGGGCATTACCGCTATTGTCGGCCCCAATGGCTGCGGCAAATCCAACGTAGTCGAAGCCATCCGCTGGGTTTTGGGCGAACAACGCGCTGGCGCCTTCCGCAGTCACCGCATGGAAGAGGTGATCTTTTCCGGCACCCGCGGACGCAAACCTCTGGGCATGTCCGAAGTAGCGCTTACCATCGAAAACAGCGACAACACCCTGCCAATCGAGTTTAATGAAGTAACTCTAACACGGCGTCTCTTCCGCTCGGGGGAGAGCGATTATTTGCTCAACAAAATTCCCTGCCGCCTGCTCGACATCCACAATTTGCTCATGGACACCGGCTTGGGACAGGGATCCTACGCCGTGATGGAACAGGGCATGGTCGACGAAATTATCAGCGAGAAGACCGAAAACCGCCGCCGCATTCTCGAAGAAGCTTCTGGCATTACCAAATACAAAACTCGCCGCCGCTCCACCTGGTCCAGACTCGAAGCTACGCAGGCCGACCTGAGCCACATCGAGACCAGCATTGCCGAAAGAAAACGCCTGGTCGACATCCTCAGCCGCCAGGTCAGCCGGGCGCGACGCTACCAGGAACACAAGACCGAATTGGACGAATTGGAAGTGCGACTGGGGCGCTTCCGCTTTTTTGCTATTAAAGAGGAGCTAACGCCACAAAGGGACGAGCTCGAACGACTCACCCGGGAGAGCGAAAGTGGTTATACGCAATTTCGCACCCTCGAGACCGAATTAGAAAAACTTAAGCTAACCTATATCGAAACCGAGAAGGTCCTGCAGAGCGTCGGCCTCGAACTCAACCGCTACAACGAAGAAATCCACGAAAAGGATCGCCAACGCATTGCCCTGCGCGGGCGCCTCGAATCCGCCACTCAGAACATCGAGCGCGCCAAACGCGAACACGCGGACCATCAACGACAACTCGAAGAGACGCAACAACAGCGCGCCAAGACAAGCGAAGACCTAACTGCGGCCCAGGCTCAATTGGAAACGGTCGATAAACAGCTGCAAAGCCAATTAGAAGGTGCTGCCGCCGCTGAGCAGGCCTATATTGCCCAGCGCAATGAGTTGGCCACCCAGAAGAGTCGCCAGATGGAATTGCTGCGCACCCAGGGCGAATTCAGCCGCTCCTTGGAACGCCTGCAAACCGAACGCGAAGGCGTGGTCGAGCGCTCGACCGCCCTCCAGGAAGAGTCGGCCCGCCTTGTTGGCCAACGCCAGCAAATTCTGCAATCACATAGCGCCGCCGCCGCCGCTTTGGAACAGACACGCACCCAATTGCAGCGTGCCCAGCAAACCCACCAGGTCGGCCGCCAACGCCTCCAGAACACGCAAGCCGAATTGCGCCAACGCGAAGAAAACCGGACAGAATTAAGGCGCGTCATCGACGCCAATCAGGCGCGCCTGCACGTCATGGACAAAGTGCGTTCGGGCTATGAGGGTTACGCCAGTGGCGTACGCGCCCTTATGCTCGAATCGCCGCACGCCGACTTATTCCAGGGCGTCTTGGGCGATCTCATCGACGTCGACCCACGTTACCACCAAGCCGTCGAAACGGCCCTAGGCGAATCGCTAGAAGCCCTGGTGGCCAAGGACCAGACTGGTTTGTTAGAATCGATCGATTACCTCAAAAGCCACGAGGGGCGCGCCGGCATTTTTCCACTCGCTTGGCACACACAACCTACATCCTCTCAGGTGTTAATGCCCCAATGTCCCGGTTTATTGGGGCCTATACTCGACTATGTCAAAGCTGAAGGACCGCTGGCTTCCCTAATCGGCCGCCTCTTGCACAATACGTTTCTGGTCGACGATCTGGCCACCGCCCTCGACCTGGCAGCCACTTACCTCGACCAGCGCGTCCGCTTTGTAACCCCATCCGGCGACGCCATTGATCTCTACGGACGCATTGCCGGCGGCCAGGCTGGCTCCGCCGATGCCTCGGTGCTGGGCCGACGACGCGAGATCGCCACGCTCAGAGATACCATCGCCCACGCAAAAGCGCAATGGGCCAGCGCCGCTGCCGCCTGCAAAAGCCAAGCCGTGCGCCAAACTGTGCTCGGGCGCCATCTCGAAGGAATGGCACAACATATCGATGAGCTTAGAGATCGGCAACGCGAACAGAACCACCGCCAAGAGAATGCCGCCACCGAAGGCCAGCGCCTAGAGGATCGCCTCGAACAACTACGCCAAGAAGAAGGGCATATTGGCCAACGCATTGAAGGGTTAGAAACAGCCATCGGCGAAAGCGGCGAAAAGTTAGCGGGGCTAGAGCAGGATAGTCAGCAGCTAGAAAACACCATCAACGCCGCCGAAAGCCAACTAACCCACACCGAGACTGCGCGGCGCCAACGCCAAGAACAATTGCAAACACTCCAAGTCGAACGCGCCCGCGGCGTAGAACAGACCCAAAGCCTTAAACGCGATGCCGAACGTCTGGCGCATATCGAAAACTCACACCGCCAAAACATAGAGCGTTTGGTGGGCGAAATCGAGCGCACCGAGCAAGACCGCAGCAAGTGGACCGAAGAGGTCCAGCACATCGACGCCGAGCTCAAGGAGATGCACGAAAAGCGCGAAAGCCTGGAGCAAGACCAGAACGAAAAACGGCAGCACTGGCAAGCAGCTATGGTGCAATCGCGCGAGCAGGAGGAAGGCTGGCGGCGCATGCAACGCGACTTAAACACTCAACGCGAACGCCGCCACCAATTAGAACTACAAATCACCGAAGCCGAAAATAGCGCCGCCCACATTCGCCAACGCATGCAGGAGGAACAACATTGCGACGTAGAATCTATGGGCCCCTTGCAAGAGGACGACTTCGACGTGGAACAGACCGCTACCCAGGTTGAACAATTGCGCCAGGCCATTCAGCGCCTGGGCACGGTCCACGTCGGCGTCTTGGAGGAGTACGAAGAAGAAAAGGAACGCTACGAATTCTACTGCCAGCAACGCGACGATTTGCTGGTCGCCGCCGAAGATCTCAAGAAGACGCTCAGCCTTATCGACCGCACAGCGCGGCGCATGTTTAAGGAAACCTTCGACGAGATCCGCGAAAAATTTAGAGAGACATTTGCCCGCTTCTTTGTCGGCGGCGAAGCCGACCTACAGCTCGAACCCAATGTCGATCCGCTCGAAGCCAACATCGATATTAGCGCCCGTCCCCGCGGCAAACGCCTGCAAAGTATTTCCTTACTCTCGGGCGGAGAGCGAGCCCTGACTGCCATCTCCCTGCTCTTCGCCATCTACCAAGTCAAACCCAGCCCCTTCTGCATTCTCGACGAAGTGGATGCACCGCTCGACGATACCAATGTCGGCCGCTTTGTACGCGTGCTCAAAGAGTTTGCCAGCACCACTCAATTCATTATGGTGACCCACAATAAAATCTCCATGAACGCCGCCGACACCATGCACGGCGTCACCATGCCCGAAGAGGGCATCTCACAATTGGTTTCGGTCAAAATAGACGAGGAATTGGACGAAGCAGCCGGCTAAGCAGAGCTTACCTAATGGCGGCCAGGTCGAGTTGATAGGGGTTTTCCTCGACTAACATTTGGGCTCGCTTTGTCGTGCGCTCGTCACTAGCGGCCAGGGCCTGGCGCAGAAATTGGGGATATGCCTCTATAAACGTCTTCATAGCCGCGTGGGGATCGCGGTAATAATCCACCAGCAAGTCGCGCTGCGCCATATCAATGCGCTGGGCGGCAAGCAGAGAAGCAAATAACGCCTCATCCACACGCACTAGAGCCGCCGCCCCAACACCTTCCTTTTCGATTGCTTGTAAACCGCCTTGGGCGCGATCGACAACATTAGCCGCATAGACCATTTGCCCGCCGCAATCGCGTATTGCCGGTATCCAAGCCCGCGTATAACTCGAAGCTTCCGTAACTAAGTCGGCAATGTGTACCGTGCGGCGGCCGTGCAAATCTTCTATCTCTCTTACCTCACCTCCCTCGCACGACACCATGCTCTTATCCTTGTAGATAAGCAGGTGGCCTTTGCCAAGTTGCGCCGCTACAGCTGGAGAAAAGAACCAATCGCGCCGCTCTCCACCCGAGATATAATCGAAATCTTCGCCAACTTCTTGCCGCACGCGTTGAACTAATTGTTCAACCACGGCGCGATAAATCTCATTTTGGGCAAAATTGTCCATTGTCCGTTGGGCCAAGGCCAGTGCAAAGCGCGCCCGATCCTCCTTGTCGGTGTCGATAAAGGTGAGCAAATCTTCAGCCTGTTCCGGCCCACCGTAGAGATAGTGTGTGTTTATGTAATAAGGTCCTACCGTGCCCGAAGTGTACCAGAAAACCTGCCCCGGCGGGGCGATCTTCAGGGCCTGGGTTTGCATCAGCGCATTGATCAGGTCAACTGCCATACATTAAGCCGCCTTTCCGCAACACTTCTTGTATTTCTTGCCGCTGCCACAGGAACACGGATCGTTGCGTCCCACCTTGGGGGCTTCGCGGCGAAACGTCTCTACTTTCTGCGGCAAGAGCCGTCCTCCTTCGAGCATATCCACTGGCTTCTTGCCCTCCAGCGACTCGCGCGGCGTCTGCAACCATTCCTCGTGCAGCACCTGCATGTCCTCGTTCAATTCGGACTCGCCCCCCTCGTCCGGACTCATTCCCTTTTCTTCGCAGAAAGCCCCGAAATCGGCTAGCAGAGCTCCCCGAGGAGAGGCCATCAATTGCTGAATCTGTTTGGCGTCTACCCCCGGAGGCAAAGACAAACCTTTGAGATCGCTGGGATCAAAGTCCATAGGGGCGATTTCTAACGTTTCCTCTTCCCCCGCCGTTACCT
>Ga0114996_10007668_pt1 | contig 12157 bp, 8 predicted proteins | sample ArcticOcean_MG_C_4_FD_87039 | JGI IMG/M metagenome (GOLD analysis project Ga0114996, IMG submission 87039) | Marine microbial communities from western Arctic Ocean - ArcticOcean_MG_CB4_134 | ecosystem: Environmental > Aquatic > Marine > Oceanic | place: Arctic Ocean: Canada Basin | collected... | reverse complement strand
CTGGAGCTACGGGTGCTGACATGCATAATCAGATTATCGTTTTCCCTTCGCACTTTTGCCAAGTTCGAACTAGTCTCGACCAGGTTGGGTATATCGTAACTCATGGACGTGACCCCATGAGGGATGGCCTGAATAAGATCAAGAACCCGTTTGGTCATTGACCTAGTCAAGAAAAGATTAGCTAAGCTCTCGGCTTCTATACTCCAGGTCATAAAGGGATCTGCAGGGCGGAATTCATCGGAGATCTGATGGAAGGCCTCGACCAGGTTGCTTTGGGTCTTACTAACCGAATCAGGGTTTAGGGCCAGTGTAGCGTGAGCCTCACGGGGAATAGCGTTGTGCATATTGCCGCCTTCGATTGATCCTAATCTAAATGTGTCTCCATCAATATTTCCCAGAGCGCGGGCCAGGAGCTTGATGGCATTGCCTCTCTGAAGGTGGATATCGACGCCCGAGTGGCCGCCCTGAAGTCCCGAAAGCCATACATTTAGGCCAGTGTATGTTGTTTTTGTCTTTCCTGTCTCAATAGGGAGTTTTATATCCATTCCTGAGCCACCGGCACAGCCGACGTATATAGCCCCGCGTTCCTCAGTGTCCAGATTGATCATGTGTCGACCCTGCAGAAAGTCGCTACTCAGTTCTGCGGCTCCTGTCAGTCCAGTCTCCTCGTCTACTGTGAAAAGGAATTCCAGTGGGCCATGAGTAAAAGGCATATTCCCCATGAGGGTTAAGGAAGCGGAGACACCGATCCCATTGTCCGAGCCCAACGTAGTCCCAGTGGCTTTCAGGTATTCTCCATCAAGACAAGGGATCAGGGGATCCTTAAGGAAGTCATGACTAACATCCGAGTTGCTCTCATTCACCATGTCAAGATGGCTTTGCAGAATTATCGGTGGCCGAGATTCGCCTCCGACAGTAGCAGGTTTCCGAACAACAATGTTTCCTGTAGTATCCTGCTCTGATTCCAAGCTATAACGATTGGCTACTGAGAGGACATAGTCAATCACTTGCCGTTCGTTCTTTGAACCTCTTGGAATCGTAAGTATGGTATCGAAATGGGTCCAAAGATCCCTTGGTTCGAGTTCGCTGACGAATGTCATTTAGCCTCCATATTTCCCATCATGGCAAAGTTGCTTACCGGCTTCAAATAGATGCAGCTAATAAGAGGTAAAGTGGATCGGTCTTACTGATCGAGAAAATCGGTTTTTAGGAAAGTCTGATCGAGGGAGGAAAGATCTTTAATTCAGTCTGAACAGTAGGTCGAGTCTGTTAGAATCGATATCGGAAGAGGGTGTTGATAATCTCAATGGAAATTTTGCGTAAATCTCTTTCAGAAAAGGTAAAAAATGCAGCCAATCTATTGGATCAAAGGGTCCGAGAAATGGTCGATTGGCATTTTAGTGAAAAAACAGGGTGTCGATTTTGGCTGGATTTCAGAGAAGACCTCAAGTTTGATCCCAGGAAAGAGATCGAGGGGTTTGATGACCTAAAGATTCTAGGACACTTCAAAGACGATTGGCTCAGAGGTGGTCCGGTGCGCCGCTGGGTTCCGAGAGCCTATAGGGATAGGCCCTTTTCCGTCTTCGAAACTGGGGGTTCCACCGGGTTGCCCAAGTCTAGAATAAACTTTGACGACTTCCGTCGCGATTACGAACTTTTCGGGAAAACACTCTCGGATGCTACATTCCCGAGAGGTTCAGATTGGTTAATGCTCGGTCCGACTGGGCCTCGACGCCTACGCTTGGCTATCGAAAGTCTAGCGCAAGGTCGTGGAGGGACTGTGTTTTTTGTCGACTTAGATCCCCGTTGGGTTAATAAACTAATTAAGAGGGGGGAGCCTAACGAATTGGAGCTCTACAAGGAACACGTGATCGAACAGGCGTTGAAGATTTTACGAGGGCACGATTCGATCCAATGCATCTTTACAACACCAAAGCTACTAGAGGCATTGTGCGAGAAGGTTTCTTTAGTGAAGCTTGGAATCCGAGGAATCTTTTGTGGTGGGACAGAAATGAATGCACAGTTCCACCGTTTTGCCAGAGAGGAACTCGTCCCTGGGATCGACTTCATTCCTACCTACGGAAACACGCTAATGGGGCTGGCCTGCTGCAAGCCTTATGCGAACGACGGGGACTACAGAATCATCTATTATCCTCCTGTCCCGCGAGCAGTTTTTGAGATCGTAGAGTCCGACGATCTAGACCAGAAAGTAGCATATGGCGATACTGGGCGGGTACTGCTAACCACTCTCACGAAGGAATTCTTTATGCCTCGATTCCCCGAAAGAGATGAAGGTGAAAGGGTTCAGCCGATCGATTTATACCCCTGGGACGGTGTGAGAGACCTACGTCTTTTCCGCCAGTTTGAGGAAGATGTCGTAGTAGGTGTCTATTAGCTATGCATATTCCGATTCTCAGGAATGGAACCCCCTATAGAAGCCTTACAACTCGACCACTTCGACATTTTTCAACTGGCGAAATAGTAGCCGAGGTGAGTCTGGCAAATCCGGGATTGATTTCTTTAGATATCCTCAAATCTCGAAGTCATTGGAACAGTTTTCAGGCCTTGAGTATGGAAGAATTACTGGGGATCTGCGGGCGGGCGGCCGACGTTTTTATGGACGGAGATCTGCCTCTGGGAGAAAAGTTCCTAAGCCCTGCTGAATACGTAGATCTTCAATCCGCTACTACAGGGATGCCTAAGTCCCTGTGTCGTGTCAACATGGAAAAGATTGCAAAGACTCTGCGCGAGATGGAGACGGTCTTATCCGGTCTAACACGCGATCTGGATCTGGATGGTTTGGACAAAGGGTTCCGGCTCCAAGAAGGTCACACTGTTAGCTATAGGTGCCGGACTGACAGTCTCGGAGCCGTCCTTCCAAGTAATTCTCCTGGTGTCCATGCTCTTTGGATCCCCTCGATCGCTCTAAAGGTGCCTGTCGTACTAAAACCTGGTCGACAAGAGCCATGGACTCCTCATCGGATAGCTCAGGCAATGATGGCAGTCGGATGTCCTTCAGAGGCATTCAGTATCTACCCCTCGGACCACGTCGGGGCCGAAACGATTCTGCAGAAATGTGGTAGGTCACTCCTGTTTGGGGATCAGTCGACAGTATCGCCTTGGCGCCAGGACGATCGAGTTCAAATCCACGGCCCAGGATGGAGCAAAGTACTGCTTTTCGACCAGGCGGCAGAAGACTGGGAGGATCATCTGGACCTTATGGTCTCTTCAGTTATCCAAAATGGGGGTCGGTCCTGCACAAATGCATCTAGTATCTGGACGACGGCCAATGGCAAGATGATTGCTGAGAAATTGGCTGAACGTTTGACTGAGGTCAAAGCACTTCCACTAGATGACCCAAATGCCCAGCTTGGAGCATTTGGAAATAAAAAAATTGCTGGCCAGGTCTCGGGCAGGATAGATCAACTTCTCCGAGTGGAAGGAGCTCTTGACGTATCTCAGAGTATACGAGGTGCTTCGCGACAGATAGAGATTGACGGGGCACACTTCATACTTCCGACAGTAATTTTTTGTGAAAAATCCTCGCACCCGCTTGCGCATGCTGAGTACTTGTTTCCCTTTGTTGCCGTTATACAGGTCGAGGAGGAAGACATGCTTCAGGCTATAGGTCCTACCCTAGTATGTACTGTTCTGACTCAGAATAAAGCTACTATCAATCAGGCGCTGTCTTCTCGCTCGATTGACCGTCTCAACCTAGGGTCTATTCCTACCCATGAAATTGCCTGGGACCAGCCTCATGAAGGCAATCTTTTCGAACATTTATTCCAGCAGCGTGCCCTCCAAAGCATGGCAGGATGTCTCCCTTGAAGGCAGGTAAGCAAAGGGCACATTTGAGAGATCTCCTCGAAGCAAGATGGGATATCCCGGGTCTCCTTGGGGCGTTAGGAGAGTATTTGGGTCAGCAGATATGCATGGGTTCAGGATCAGTGTCTAAGCTCGGCAGGATAATGTCTCAGCAAGGTCTTAAGAAGCCTCTACTGGTGGCTGATCCTGGGGTAATTGCTGGGGGGCATCTAGAATTCATGGTGCAATCCTTAAAAGCAACAGTCGATTCGGTTCGGGTTTTCACCGATGTTTCAGAAAACCCAACCGACAGATCGATTAGAAGAGGAGCCGATAAACTCAAATTGGAAGAGTTTGACAGTATCATCGGATTTGGTGGAGGAAGTGCCATGGATACTGCTAAAGGCCTGAACTTTCTTGTCACTAATGGCGGCCAGATGATGGATTATCAGGGTTACGGTAAGGCGTCTCTTCCTATGCTCCCGTCCATCGGAATTCCAACTACTGCCGGTTCAGGTAGTGAGGCCCAGTCCTATGCCGTTGTTGTCAGGGCAGAGGACAACGTGAAGATTGCTTGCGGTGATATAAAGGCCCGGTTTCAGTCTGTCATTCTCGATTCTAGTTTTCTGGTATCTGTCCCGAGAGATGTCCAAGCAGCTGCGGGTATAGATGCTATATCTCATGCTTTGGAGAGTTTCGTCTGTCGTACCAGTACGACTCGTTCTAGGTCCTTTTCTAGGAAGTCCTGGGAGTATCTGGAAAGAAGTATCGAAAAGAGTGTGCTACATGGAATGCCCCGGTCAACAGAGGAGATGTTGCTAGGTTCATATCTTGCCGGAAATGCCATTGAACAATCTATGTTAGGAGCTGCGCATGCATGTGCAAATCCCTTGACCGCTAGATACGGGGTCCGGCATGGAGTTGCTATTGGCTTGGTTTTACCTGAAGTTATCCGTTTTAATTCCGAAAGTGGAGATGTGAGGTATGACAGAATAGAGATCACGGATACAGCGAAGTCCAATTCTGGTAGGATCGAGGGACGTATCCGGGAAATCAGGATGACTCTCGGGTTGCCGACTACTCTCGTGCAAATTGGCGCAGAGCGTTCCAAGATTTCCGAACTGAGTCGAGCAGCCGCTCTTCAATGGACTGGCCGATTCAATCCTATTCAGGTTACAGAAGAGATAGCAGAGAGTATATATGAAGGCTCTTTCAATTAATCAGTTGGCTTTCCTTGGACGCTTCTCCCTGTTACTGATCTCAGCGTGTATTTTCGATTCCTCTTTATGGGGGCAATCTTGGCCAATGTTCCGCGGAAGTCAGGAGCAGACAGGCTTTTACAGAGGGACGCTACCTCAACAACTGGAGCCTTTATGGACTTTCGAAATCCAAGAGGGGATTGAGAGTACGGCTGCGATTGTTGCAGGGACAGTTTATATCGGAGGATTAAATGGAGTTCTGTATGCCCTGGATTTAGAAACAGGAATCCCTCGATGGACGTTCCAGGCCAGTGACGAAATACGCTCCTCTCCCCTAGTTCTTAACGATACCGTCTTTTTTGGGGACGAGGCAGGGAATTTTTTCGCCGTAAAAGCGCCGAATGGCCAACAAAAATGGGTGTTCGCAGCAGGTGCAGGAATCACCTCATCTGCCAACTGGTTTGAGGATAAGGTGATTTTTGGATCCTATGACAATTTCGTCTATTGTCTCTCGGCAATTGATGGGACATTAAAGTGGAGACATGAGACAGAAGGCTATGTTCACGGTACTCCGACAGTAACAGGTGGAAAAGCGGTAGTAACAGGCTGTGACGGATTCTTAAGGTTGATTTCTATCCAAGACGGTTCTGAAGTTTTGAAAATGAATCTAGGATCGTATATTGGAGCTAGTGCGGCTGTTACTGGTAACGAGCTGTTCGTTGGAACGTTTGATGACAGGGTGATGGCAGTTGATATACAGAAGTCTGAGTTGCTGTGGGTATACCAGAATCCGAAAAGGAGCTTCCCTTTCTACTCCTCACCGGCCGTGACAGAGAATTTGGTCGTCATCGGTGGCCGAGATAAGAGGGTGCATGCGATCGACCGTGTCACCGGTGAAGAACGCTGGACTTTTTTGGCTAAATCCAAGGTGGATGCATCTCCGGTTATTGTGGGGGACCGAGTTTTTGTTGCAGATACAAGAGGTCTCATGGTGGAACTTAATCTCCATACAGGGAAACCTGTATGGTATTTTGACATTAACGGGGGTGTGCAGGCCTCCCCGAGTATTGCCGAGGAGAAGTTAGTAATAGGTTCTTTGACAGGCACTCTTTATTGCTTTGGTAGTCAGCCCTCAAAAAATATTTCTCCGCATTGATTTTCCTAGTACCCAAGTTTGCAAGTTTTTGAGTAGAGGCTAAAGTAAGATTTATGATGCGGTTGAGGATCTTACTTGTAGCGTTCACACTAATCCTCTCTTTAGTGAAACCTCTCGCGGCGCAGTCGGATAATACACGAGAGGAGGGGGCACAGGATAAAAGTGTCGAAGGGCCTTCCTACGTAATTACAGTTGAAGAGAGCTTACCTAAAAAAGCCGAGAAATCTGCCTTCTTCACAAAGTCGTCTCTGCCGATTTCAGAAACACCGGCGAGTGTTTCTGTGATTCCCCAGTCCTTGTTCAAGAGTCAGGATGCAGTAATTCTCAGTGACACCCTGAAAAACGTAGCCGGAGTGAATATTCAAACGGGGTTTGGGGTGCACGATCTGTTCGTTGTACGCGGCTTGGACTCACTGTCGAGTGGACTAGTTCTTACAGACGGAGCCGCTGAACCGGAGGCGACTTTCTATGACCTATACAACGTTGATCAAGTTGAGGTTTTGAGAGGCCCACTGGGCTTCTTGTATGGTGGAAATTCTATTTTCGGAGCTGTCAATCTAAAGCGAAAAAAGCCTCTGATAGGGCAGGAATTTTTGCAGGCCTCATACAGAATAGGTTCTTTTAATCCATTGAGAATCCAATTTGACTTTAATCGTAGTAGCTCGGGTTCTAGTGTGGCTTTTCGGCTCAACGCAATGGGGCATTTTTCCGAAGGCTATCGGTCTAACGCGAATTATCAGATGGCATTCAATCCTGCATTTCGGTGGGATTTGAATGAGCGTACAACAATGACAGTCAACCTTGAACACGTAGTGAATAGGTTCAAGCCAGATGCAGGTATTCCAGTGATCCAAGATCAGATAGCCACAGTATCTCGACAAACCTCATATGGATCATGGCATGATCACTCAGATCAAGAGATATCTCGTTTTCGTTTGGATCTGGAATCCAGTCTTACGGATCGAGTAAAGATTCGGTCAAAAATTTACCACACCGATTTAGAGTGGATCTCCGACGGAACTCTAATAACGGGGGTTTCTCCCGCTGCTTCTATTAATCCTGTAGGGAGCTCCAGGGGACCTTTAGAGGTACACCGTGTACTCAACAGCCTGGACGACCGCCAGAAACTTCTTGGAGCCCAATTCGAGACTCTTTTCCAATTTTCGACTGGGCCAATCTTACACGAACTAATGATGGGAGTGGAAATCTCTAGGGCAACGGATACATTTTCATTGGACGTGTTTTACTTGCCCCCGCTGCCTCTATTTAATCCAGATCCCCATGCCGATCCTTACAATAGTATATTCCCGATTCAAGGACAGGGTCAGGAAGGTAATGCTAGTAGTGTGATTTGGTCTCCCTACATTATCGACCATTTCCAGCCGCTTGAATTCCTGCAGTTTTTTGTTGGAGGTCGCTTTGATGTCCTGGAGTACAGAGAAAAATTCTCTTCAACCCATCGGAAGGAAACACAATTTAATCCCATGGCGGCAGTGGTTTTGCAGCTAATGGAAAGAGGCTATTTCTATGTGAGTGCAGGTACGGCCTTTGGTTCCCCTTCTACTCTAGTAGTGGGGCCTCGTAAGCCCGAAGAGAGCCGGCAGATTGAGGGTGGCTTCAAGAAAGAGTTATTCGAAGGTAATCTGCGAGCGGAATTGTCCGTTTATAGCCTTAGGAAAACCAACATTGCGATACCGGATCAGAGCGGGTTGACTCGCCAACTTGGGGTCCAGGACTCTCGGGGTATAGAAGTAGCTCTTTCGGCTCAATTGTCTGATGTTTGGTATCTATCTGGTAATTATTCCTTCAACCGGTCAATACTTAATAGCTTTGCTGAGATAGTGATGACGGGGATTAATCCTGTCACCTATGCGACCTTGGACCGTTCGAATAACTTTGCCCCATTTGCTCCCCAGCACATTTTTAATCTCTGGACGCACAAGGAGTTCTCTAATCGCCTGGGGGTGGGATGGGGGCCGCGTTATGTCAGTGGCCAGTTTATCGCAGCTGATAATCTGTTCGAGATGAACGATTATTGGACAATGGATGCTGTCTTGTCCTACCGTCTGCTCAATTGGCAGTTCAGGTTGAATTTCAAGAATTTAACAGGAGCTGACTATGGAGTCCGTGGATTTGGATCCAGCTCCGTGATTCCGGCAGATGAAGCTGGGGTTTTTGCAACTGTTCAGTTTACCCGCTGAACCCGGTCTGGAAGGCGTTTTGTTCAGTCGATTGATATTCAAGCTAAGTCATAAGCGGCGCTACCAACTGGGGAGTCTTGTTTTCCTCTTGATATTGAGGCAGAAGGGTTGGCCCTTAAATTTGGACTGGGGAGGCTTAGGTCTTCCAGACGATCTTGTTTACCATGTTTTTTTATGTCTGATCTCTGCCATTCTATTCTGGGCTTTATTGGAGGGTGAGGTCGATAAAAGTGGGGATCAACGTTGATTCTGTTAATCATCGGAATCTACTTTCTCGTTCTCCTGGTGATAGGACTTCTTGGGAGGAGGTCCCTTAGCCGGTCTGGAGAAGACTATTTTCTTGCGAATAGATCCATCGGTCCTATTATCCTTCTAATGACACTTTTTGGGACGCAAATGACTGCCTTCGCGATTCTTGGGGCATCGGGCGAAGCCTATAGACGTGGAGTCGGAGTATTTGCCCTGATGGCCTCCTCTTCGGCCATAGTGGTCCCTGCAGTTTTTTTCTTCCTAGGAAGGCCTGTATGCAGTCTTGGTAGACGGTACGGGTTCATGACTCAGGCAGAGTTTTTTCGGGCCCGTTGGAAATCAGGACTTCTCGGGTTGCTTCTTTTTTTGGTGCTCCTGGGACTTCTAATACCCTACTTGCTTCTGGGTGTGATGGGTGCCGGGATCACACTCAATCAGATCACATCCGGTAGGCTTCCAATATGGACGGGAAGCCTGCTTGTATGCCTGGTGGTACTGTTCTACGTGACAGTCAGCGGTCTCAGGGGTACGGCTTGGGCCAACACTTTCCAAACCATCGTTTTTGGTACTCTTGGAGTTGTCTCATCTTTTTACATTAGTTCCAAGTTGGGGGGATTTTCGGTTGCCTTGGCCAAAGTCGGAGAAATCCACCCTTCCTTACTCAATGTCGCTGCCAATTTTGGAGGGGTTGAAATCGCCTCATATCTCTTTATCCCAATGTCAGCAGCCATGTTTCCTCACCTTTTCATGCACTGGCTTTCTGCCCGGAGTTCAAGGACGTTTAACCTTACCATTGTTTGTTATCCAATCTGCATTGCGATTGTTTGGATTCCAACTGTGCTTCTCGGAATCATGGGTCGAGTTCCGTTTCCACATCTGCAAGGTGGAGCTGTCAACTCGGTCTTAGTTAGGATGATCCAGGAACTTGCACCAGAGGTCCTGGGGGGGCTGCTAGCCGCTGGAGTCTTTGCGGCGATTATGTCTTCATTAGACTCTCAGGTGCTTTCAATTGGTAACATGTTTACACAGGATGTAGTGGGACACTACATCCGCCACGACGTTCTCAGTGATAGGGCTCAGCTGATCGTCGGTCGGGTTTTTGTAATACTTGTTTTGGGAGTCACCTTCGGACTTTCTTTGATCTCGGACAAAAGTATTTTCAGTTTAGGGATATGGTCTTTTACCGGGTACGCTGCGCTTATGCCGATCCTAGTTGCTGCTCTTTACTGGCGTAGAAGTACGAAATGGGGAGCTCTGGCCTCGTTGCTAGTAACTAGTGTTCTTTGGATTTTTTTCTTTTTCCAAGGTTGGAGAGTCCCCGATTATTCTCTAGTGGGAGGTCTTATGCCTGTAGTAGTGATCTTTGGTGCATCCTGTCTTGCCCTGATCGTCGGGTCACTTTTAACGACTCCTCCCGACGAAGAAGTGATCAAGCAGTTTTTTCGGACAGGGACGCCTTCAGTGAGGAATAACAGAGGTTCGGTGTGAATACAATGATGGAAGCTACCGTTCAAGTAAGAGATATCGCGAAGAGATTCCAGCTTGCCGAGAGTAGCATCCAGGTTTTGAATGGGATCTCATTCGATGCCCGATCGGGCGAAAACCTTGTCATCACAGGACCATCCGGATCTGGGAAAAGTACTCTTCTCCATATTCTGGGGACATTAGAACCTCCGACATCTGGGACTGTACGCTTAAATGGCTGTGACCCATTCGATCAGAATGAAGTGCGCCTTTCCCTGTTCCGAAATCAGAATATTGGTTTTGTTTTTCAAGAACACTACCTGCTCCCCCAATATTCTGTACTGGAAAATATCCTCTTACCAGCGCTGGCAGGCTCGTTTTCCATATCTCAGGAGATACGTGGAAGAGCTTTGGATTTGGTTGAACAGGTAGGTCTTTCGCACCGAACCGACCATCGCCCAGCTCAATTGTCTGGCGGTGAGTGCCAGAGAGTGGCGATTGCCAGGGCTCTGATTAACAGGCCACCCATTCTTTTATGTGATGAACCGACCGGGAGTCTGGATCGTACTACAGCCCGACGGGTGGCGGATGTCCTTTTTGAGGTCAAAGGACAAGACAGAGCTCTAATGATTGCTGTTACACACAGCCCGGAGCTAGCCGATAGATTTTCCAGACACCTTCATCTTGAGGATGGAGCATGTACAGAAGTTTGATTTTCCACTGGAGGCGTTACCTGCCTGTTCTGATAGCGACCGTTATAGCTGCAGCAGTGGTGACGGGGGCACTGATTGTTGGAGACTCAGTCAAAGAGAGCCTCCGAGTGCTTGGGCTCGACCGTATCGGCGCTATTGATACTGTCCTCAGTTCAGATCACTTGGTTGATGAATCTCTTGCTGGTCGATTATTATCCGAGGCAACATTCCAGAAATCGTTTTCACAAATAGTGCCCATTATAAGGCTTGATGGTAGTGTGCTCAGTCCTAAGCTTGGGAGACGCACCTCTTCTGTTGCTATCCATGGTATTACAGGCTCTTTTGGGGATTTATTTGATGAAAAAATAGAATTTCATAGTGATCCCAATCAGTTATTCCCTCCTGTCATCATCAACAGATCTCTCAGTCTTGAATTAGGAGTTGAGAAAGGGGATCCGCTAGTTTTTTATCTGATGAAAAAATCCCGGGCTAGTCGTGAGACCTTGGCCGGACGCCGTGATCCTTCTGAGGTGATCCAGACCATCCGGGGAATCGTAGGGGATATCTTAGAAGATAAAGGAATAGGCCAGTTTGCTCTGCGTCCGACACAAGCGGTCCTGCTCAATGCTTACTTTCATCGAGACCAGTTGCAAAAAGCAATTCAGGATGAATCCGAGGGTGAGTGGGCCAACATGTTTTTACTAAAGGGGGTAGGGTCCGAGAAGTCTGAAGCGGCGATAAGATTAGCACTCGGGAGTGTTTTAGAGCTAGAGGACATTGGGTTGAGGATTCTTCAAGATGACCAGGGTGGACTAGTGCTAGAAAGCGGAGAGTTTTTTCTTGGCCCCGGGGAAGTGGAGGGTGCCTTAAAACTCGCTCGAAGAAAAGGCCTGGACACTACTGTCATTTTCACTTATTTGGCGAACGAACTGCGAATTGGAGATAAGTCTATCCCCTATTCAACGATTTCCGCGATTGAGCCGGGAAACGGATCACCGCCTTCTCGGCTATTCTTCAACGATGGACAGATAGCGCCTTATCTAGGAGAAGAGGAGCTCTATCTGAACGGTTGGGCTAGAGATCAGCTCAATGCTAGGGAAGGAGATTTCATCGATCTCACTTATTACAAAATTGGTCCCCGGAATGCCCTGTCTACCGAAAGTGTTCGACTACGTGTCGCCGGATTTATCCAGATGGATGGATTGGGGGTAGATCCCTATCTGACACCTCAATTCCCTGGAATCCATACAGTAGACGACATGGCCCACTGGGATCCACCCTTCCCCATTGATCTTGGACAGATCCGACCACAGGACGAAGACTACTGGGATCGGTATGGGGCAGCACCCAAAGCATTCGTCTCCCTTCCTACAGCCAGGAAATTATGGGCAG
>Ga0114996_10007667_pt1 | contig 12158 bp, 7 predicted proteins | sample ArcticOcean_MG_C_4_FD_87039 | JGI IMG/M metagenome (GOLD analysis project Ga0114996, IMG submission 87039) | Marine microbial communities from western Arctic Ocean - ArcticOcean_MG_CB4_134 | ecosystem: Environmental > Aquatic > Marine > Oceanic | place: Arctic Ocean: Canada Basin | collected... | reverse complement strand
GACGCACTGCTTCAGCCTTGAATTCGGGCGGATATGGTGCTTTCGTCTTCGGCATGTGAACTTCCTTTCCTCGGGTGATACCCCCAAGTCTCAAGGTGTCCACCAAACCGGGTCAACTCCAGAACATCGCAAAATGAATCTCCCTGCTACCGATCATGCGGACTGACGCATACCCATGATCCGTCAGGTGAGGAAGGCGGTTGCAGATCAGCGACGACTCACATATCAGAGTCTACGTCGCGCTCGTCGGAACCAACTTCAACTCCTGGTCGAGCCTCGTAAGCCACGGGTCAGGTCGATAGTGCGCGTCGTTCGGCACGCTGAAGTCAACATTACCGCACGACTGTTTTGGGTCGGTTTTCGGGGGGCAGGTCATTGTTACGGTGAGCATACATTGTCTGTGTCCAGTCTGAAATCGTGGAAAGCACCCTAGGGCCGCGGTGGGTGGCATCCATACTTCAGAGTTCATTGTCTGAGCATGAAACGCTGGGTGGAATTTCACTCGGCGGTTCGTTAGTTGGAGTAGAATCATCGAGGGGCTAGGGCAAGGTGCCGCCTCGGACACGATGCACGCGATCAACTCCCAATCACACCCGACGGAGAGCAGTTATGGAACACATACAACTTGGAAACACCGGAGTGCAAGTACCCCAGATTGGCCTCGGAACCGCGAAATACGAGGGCGGCTCGCAGCCCATGCAGACCGGGATCGATCTTGGTGCAATTCTTGTCGATACAGCCGAAGCGTACGGGACAGAGGAGGCGGTTGGCGAGGCGGTCCGCACCATTCGGGACGAGGTATTTATTGCAACAAAGGTCTCACGAACCCATTTCAAGCACGACGACGTGATCACCGCGTGCGACCAAAGTCTCGAACGGTTGGGTACCGACCACATCGATCTTTACCAACTCCATTCGCCCAGTACCGACATTCCAATCGCCGAAACGATGGGCGCAATGGACAAGCTCGTCGACGACGGTAAAGTGCGCTTCATCGGTGTGAGAAACTTCTCGGTGGCGCAGTTGAAAGAGGCGCAGGTCGTCACTCGGCATGGCGTCGTCTCGAACCAGGTGCGGTACAGCCTGGCAGATCGGTCAATCGAAGACGAGTTGCTGCCGTACTGTCAGGAGAATCAGGTGACCGTGATCGCCTACAGTCCGCTGCTTGGCATTCTGGGTCGGTTACAAACGAATTTGAGGACGGATATTCTCACGGAGGTGGCCGATGCGTACAATAAGACTTCCGCCCAGGTCGCACTGAACTGGTGCATCTCAAAGGTAAATGTGATTACCATCCCGAAGTCGAACTCCGTGGAGCGGACGAAGGAGAACTGCGGTGCATCGGGGTGGACGCTGAGTCCTGAACAGATCAAACGGCTAGAGACCGCGAGAGGATGACGGTGATCGCAATATGACGGCTGGCCTGCACCGGGTGCTGGCGATAGACCAGGGTACGACGGGTACCACTGCGTTACTCCTGGATGTCAACGGGCAGGTCGTTGGTCAAGCAAGTCGGGAGATTACGCAATTCTATCCTCTCCCAGGATGGGTCGAGCACGATCCCAACGAGATATGGGACTCCTGCTTATCGGTCATCAGCGAAGTTCTGCAGACTAGCGGTACTGCACCCGCCCAGATCGATTCCATTGGCATAACAAACCAGCGAGAGACGACAGTTGTCTGGGAGAGGGAGACCGGTCGTCCCGTCTCTAACGCGATAGTCTGGCAGTGCCGGCGTACGGCGCCCCTGTGCGCGACCTAGATCGAGCGGGGACTTGAAGACACCGTCAGGGCAAAGACCGGCCTTCCAATAGACGCTTACTTCTCGGCTACGAAGATACGGTGGATACTCGACAACATTCCGTCAGGTCACAACCGCGCCGAGAGCGGTGACCTATTGTTCGGGACGGTCGATAGCTGGTTGCTATCGAAACTGACGAACTGCAACGTCCATGCCACAGACGTGACCAATGCCTCACGCACGATGCTTTTCAACATCGACTCACTCTCATGGGATCAAGAGTTGCTCGATGCGCTCGACATACCAAGGGTCATGATGCCAGAAGTGAAGCAGTCCAGCGGCCTGTTCGGTTACACCGGGGTCAACGTACTTGGAGGGAACAGTGTTCCGCTGACCGGCGTTGCTGGCGATCAGCATGCAGCCCTTTTCGGGCAAGCGTGCTTCCAACAGGGAATGGTCAAGAACACCTATGGGACCGGCTCCTTCGTATTGATGAATACGGGTAGTCATCGTGTCTCGTCCAGCGCTGGTCTGATATCCACTGTCGCTTGGGGATTTGGAGATGGTATCTCCTACGCTCTCGAAGGCAGCATCTTTTCAACGGGCGCGACCGTCCAATGGCTTCGAGACGGTCTCGGACTGATCAACAGGGCATCGGAGATAGACCGCCTCGCATCAACGGTGCTCGACAATGGCGGAGTTTACCTTGTCCCCGCGTTCACTGGACTTGGTGCACCTCACTGGGACATGGATGCTCGTGGAACAATAGTGGGAATCACGAGAGGCACGAACGGCGGTCATATCGCTAGGGCTACGCTGGAAGCCACCGCATACCAGACGAGAGATGTGATCGAGGCGATGATCGCCGATACCGGCATGGAAATACCAGTACTGCGAGTCGATGGCGGTGGCTCGGCGAGCAATGTCATGATGCAGTTCCAGGCAGACATCCTTGGAATACCAATTGAACGATCTGCCATCCGAGAGACGACGGCCCTGGGAGCAGGATATCTGGCTGGCCTGTCAACTGGATTCTGGAGCAGCGTACAGGGCGTTGAAGATGGCTGGGGTGCCGACGTTCGGTTCGAACCGACCATGACCGAAGACCAACGGCAATCGCTATACTCCGAATGGCGGCGCGCCGTTGATCGGTCAAGGGGCTGGGCCGGTAGCGAACAGTTTTGACCTAGGCCGACTGCGACAGGCCGTACGCAAGAGAGGCCACGACGGGTACCGAATGGTTGTAGCGGATTCAAAGGGCGTGGTGCCGATATAAGAAAACAAGTGGTAGGCTACGTGCCAGGCGTTTCACCGAGATACCGACGGTCAGACCGATTCCAGATTCTCTGTTAGATTAACGAGTCGCAGAAGGGGGAACCATGTCAACAACTCAAGCAGATCTCAAGATTACGGCTGGCAGAGTGTTTTGCGCTGACACGGGACTGGACGGTCCGGGCGCCGTCGCTGTGAAAGACGGGCGAATCGTTTACGCTGGCCCTGATACGTCCTTCGATGCCAGGCAGGCATTCAGTTTCCCTGATGGAATATTGCTTCCGGGCTTCGTAGACCTTCACGCGCACCCCGCACCGACAAGCTGGCGGTTCGGCATTGACGGCGACTCCGAGATTCTTCCGCGTGGGAGTACGACGGTACTGTCGCAGGGCGATACGGGCGCTACGAACTGGCCCTTCTATCGTGACAGCGTCATCGGTAACTCTCGGCTCCGCATTCGACTCGCTATTAGTCCATCCGTCATGGGCGAGTACGAAGACCGGGGTTGTTTCATCCATCTCGACCAGGTCGACGTTGATGCGTGCGTCGCCGTGATCGAACAGGACGGCGGCGAGCACATCTGGGGCGTCGCGGCGAACCTAACCGAAAAGGCATGCGGAGATAACGATCCGCGAGAGGTCATGCGCCGCGTACTTGAGGTCGCTGAACGCACCGGGAAGCCTATACTCTACGGAGTCAGGAGGGAGCCGTCGGACTGGTCGCTCGCTGAGCAACTGGCCCTGCTACGACCGGGCGACGTGTTCACGTACTGTTTCCAGAGCGACGCTGAGAGTATCGTTCAGGGTGGCAAGATTCGAGACGAAGTTTGGGAAGCGAGGGAGAAGGGTATCCTGTTTGATGTAGGGCACGGCAAGGGCAACGACGACATGGGCATAGCGCCGGATGCCATCGCCGACGGCTTCCTTCCGGATACAGTGTCATCCGACGTGTACAAGCGCCATTCTGGGTGGACTCCGATGCACGACGTACCAAGCACAATATCCCGACTAGTTGCGGTAGGGATGCCGCTGGACGAAGCATTGACTCGCGCTACACTCGCTCCAGCACGAGTGCTCGGCATGGCGGATCAGATTGGCACGCTCGCCGTCGGTGCCGACGCTGATCTTGTTTGTGTCCAAAATTCGCCTGAAGATGTGCCGCTCGCGAACGTGGCAGGCACTGCGATCCGTGGTCGACGTCTGGAGCCCATGCTGACTATTCGTGGAGGAGAAGTTGCGGGTGTCTAGTCACACGGCTGTGCGCGAACCATTCCTCGATCTCTGTCTTTGCATCAATCAGTGTCGGACCCTGCACCCGTCCATCGAATCGAGGCAACTACCTCCAGCAAGTGGCACAGCCAACCGCGAGGTCAATGATGACAATCGACCGCTACAACATTCTCATCATCATGTCCGACCAGCACAGCAAGCACCATGTTGGATGCCACGGTGACGATCTTGTGCGGCGAGAGTAGAAGCGAGCAATGGTTCACCGTTCCCCGAGCCTCATGACGTCCTGTAGCGACAGGCGGCGCACGATCGCTACCAGCGCCGCCACGACCGCGACGAGTATGGCGATCATCGCGGCGTAGGTCGCCAGGACGGAGACGATATCTACTTCCAGCACGAATGGAGGCATGACCTGCCGCCCAAAGTCGTCGTATCCGAGGAACGGCATCACGGCGGCTCCGAGCCTGCCGCCCATCCATGCGCCCAAAGCCATGCTCATGACAATTACCAGGACCTGCTCGATCACGATCATCGCCGTAAGCTGGCGTGTCGACATGCCGACGGTCCTGAGCAAGGCCATCTGTCCCTGCCGGTCGCGGTATGAGACATAGGCGTTTACGACGATTCCAAGACAGCTAACGACGAGCACCGCTGCGAAGGCCATCACCAGCAACGCGGCCCATCCGGCCCTCGTCATCGGGTCGGCCTGAGACTCCCCCAACAGCTTCGATGTGTCCATCAGAGAGAACCCGGCGCTGGTGGCAAGTCGGTCTCGGAGAGCGTCCAGCCGTTCCCCAGTGGAGGTTGTCGAGACCCACAGTTCGTTGGCCCCCAGGGACGTTGTGATCGACCGCATGGCAGACATGCCCGCCGCCGCGTTCGCCCCAGAGAAGTCGGACGTGCCTCCAAACTGGCTAGTGGAGACGACCCTGTTGAGCGAATATACGTCGGCGATGAGGAATCTCGCATCGAGGGACGTGATCGTTGGGAAAAGAGCGGCACTGTCCACGATGACCAGGGGTTTTCTTGCTTGCCCAACGGTGACCTCCAGCTCGTCTCCCACGGCGTGGCCGGTTGCCCGCAGAAACGAGTCGCTCGCCACCACCGGCAACCGCTGGGATGTGAAGTCTCCCAGAAATATCATCCCGCGCCGATCCGCCGTCGTACCCTCCGCCCATACGTGGCGGGCAGACAAGTCGTCGCCGGACGTGCTCTCGTTCGACGTCCGCACCGCATCGAGAAGCCCGTTAGGACGCGGTTTGAGCGTCTGCCATCCCTTGATAGACTTGAAGTCCTCGACGACCACCTCATCGCCCGAATCGAGCACGACGCCGATGTCGTCGATGGTGAGCGACCCCGCGTCGATGGTCTCCCCCTTGCCGTGGAGTGTGATGCTCAGGAGCGTCCAAGGCAAGCTTGGCGGGCGGAAGCCATCGTGGTCATTTTGTATCGACGCTTCCAGGACGGTCCAGTCCGCGTTATCGAGCCGTCCGAGGGTGATGGTGTGAGAGGACTTCTGGCGGTCCAGCACTCGCACCACCACCTCCACGTCTGGCATGGGGCGCTCAGGCTTGACGGTTAACCGGAGAGTTTCGGTGTGGAATGGCAGTTCGATGCCACCGGTCGACCTGGATACCCGGAGCGGAGCAAGCAGTTCGGTCAGGGGCTTGTCGGCGTAATCATCGCGGAACCAGCCGACGTCGGCAAACCGGTCCGCATCCACCGCCAGCAGGGTGAACCGCCCTCTGCTCGGTGTGAGGGCGTCTGACCCCGACGTGCGGAGAACTGGACTGACGTGGCTTACCCCGGGCACGGTCTGGTATTCCGCCACGGCCAGCGCAGGCTCGGACGCTGCACGACCCGACAGCCTGTTGATCCGAAAGTCGCTGCCCACGGCGTGCCGCACGCGCTCCTCAAAGCTCTTGTCCAGGGTTGCCCCAAAGCTGGCGGCGAACATTCCCAGGGCCGCGGTCAGGATGAGTAGCAGCGCCAGGCGCGAGTAGTGGCCCGGACGCCGCGCCATGTACCATAGCCCCAGAACCGGCCCTACGGGCAGGCCGGGCGAAATGACCCGGCTGGCGACGCGGAGCCCGAGTGGTAAGAGCCGCAGGAGCACCATCGCCAGGGCCGCGAGGATGATGCCCGGCATCACGAGTAGAAATTGGCTGACAACCACCTCGCCGAGCAGACTTGACGCCAGCAGCGAGCCATGCTGCGCAATCTGTCGAAAGAGAATAATGCCGACGACCAGCAGCAACACGTCCACATAGTACCGCTGGAACAGGGGCTGTGTTTCGGGTCGTGCCGCCTCCACTCTCTGGCGGGTGACCGACAGCCTGGCGGTCCGTGCGGCGGAGAACACCAGCGCCGTCGTGCCAAGCAGGCCACCAAGCAGGCTCAGGCCCCAGGCCGCAGGTGATATGTGAACGTTCAGCATCGTCCCGTCGGTGATGCTGGAGAAGATCGGTGTAAGGCCCATGAGTCTTACGACGAGCGATGCGATAGGCGGAGCGGCGAGTGCACAGAGCAGGGCGATGGTTCCGCCCTCCAAAATGAAAACCGTAAGGACGTGGCTCAACCCAGCGCCTCGGCTCCGCAGCAGTGCCACCGCGCTTTGCCGATCTTCCACCACCAGCGACGCCAACAAGGCCACACAGTACAACACGACCAGGGCTATGAGGAACAGCACGACGGACATCGCCGTCCGGTTGAAGAACACTCGCGTCCTGAACTCTTCCAGCGTTTCGTCCAGGTTCGTGCTCAGGCTATATGAGAGGGCCAATGCCGTTGGTCGGGCCGACATTTGCCTGACCGCGCCCAACGTCTGCTCTACGTTGCGGGCGGACAAACCGCCAACGTCGACATCGAGCAACCATCCGTAGCGACCGCGCATCCTGGGGAGCGTCGGTCCGATATCGGTCAGGAAGACCGTTTCGGCCACATAGAACGGAAGGTTCACAAACCGGGAACCGACGGGGACCTGGAACACCTCGTCTTCGAAGTGCCAGATTGCCGCAGCGTCTGTGTTCCGCCGCACGATGCCCGTAACGACGACGATGATGGGCGGAGCGTCGTCGTTCCACGATGGCGCAACCGCAAGCTGGTCGCCCTGAACGATACCGGCGTTCCTCGCGGCCTCTTCGGGCAAGAGGGCCTCGACCAGGAGACCACCATCCTCCCCACGCGTCGCTCGGTTGGCAGGCTCACTGCCTCCAGGAAGCATCGTGGTGAACTCTTCCCGCCGTTCGAGGTATGCGAAGAAGGCGCGACGCAGGTCTGATTCAGGGTGGTCTAGTGGGGGCTCCGTAACAAAAAATGTAGGGCTGCGTCCCGCTCGCCCACGCGAACTGATGAGCCAGTCCAGTTCCGGCCCGGTAACTTCCCTCATGACGTTCGCGAACGCCCGGTAGTCCGCCTCCGTGGCGGACCCAAGCTCGGCGCGAAAGATGACATCGAGTGACTCCGGCTCCCGTTGGGAGAGTGTATGGCGGAGGGCGAGGTCACGCAGAGCCTCGTAGTAGACCACCGTGCTGGACAGGACTGCGGACGCCAGCAGCGCACTCACGGCCACGGCGGACAGCAGCTTCCAGTGAGCCAGACTTTGCTTGGCAATCAACTGCCATGCCGACAGGAGGCGTACTGCTACGTTCCGCATCAGGCCTCCATCCTCAACACTCGCCCCAGGCTGACGCGGGCGACGTTGACCAGCAGGTACGTAAGGGTCGCCGCGAACACGGCCACGGCCACGGCATACACCCCCGCCATTAGCGTCCAGTCGGTCGTGATCATAAACGGCGGCATGACCGCTTCGCCAGCCTCTGTCACGGCAAGGGATCCGACCGTCTGCCGACTCATCTCCAGTCCAGCCCACGTACCCAGCGCGATTCCCACGACGAGGACGGCGACGTGTTCGAGACCAATCATCGTCGCTTGCTGCAACGTGGACATGCCCTGGGACTTCAGGATACCCATGCTGAACCGGCGCTCTTCGTCGTACATCAGCACATATGCGACGTACCCGAAGACCAGGGACGCCACCACCACGGCAATGGCCAAAATCAGCATGATCCTCCATCCCGCCGTGACCAGCGGGTCTTCTCGCACAGTCGCGAGACGCGACTGTGCGTCCTCCAGCAGCAGACCGAGCCGCCCGGCATCGTCGGAAATTGTCTGCACTCCGGGCGCGCCAGGTCCAACCGTGTCGATGAACAGCTCTGTCGGGCCCTCCGAGGAATTCTGACCGACCAGGTTCGAGTATCGCAGCAGGCTGTCGATATCAACAACGATGAACCCAAGCTCCCGTGAATTGACCGTTGGAAACAGGCGGGCGGAACCCTTTACGGTGAGCGTGACAAACCGCTCGCCCACCCGCGCCACTATGCGGTCGTCCTGTTGATATCCCGCACGGACCAGGGAGTCGCTGATAATCGCTCCGCCCGCACCATCGGGCAGAAACCGCGTGCTGTAAAACCCTCGCATCGACGAGTTGGTCGTCCTTCCGAAGCCGAACCCGGCGACCCTGCCGCCACGCTCCACGTCGGTCTCCAGCGCGAGCGATTCCGGCCAGACCGGCGCGGTCACGATAGGCGACCATGCAAGCGATCCCTCAAAGTCCTCCACCACGGTAACCCGACCGCCCGGTGCCGAGGCATACAAGTCGTCCACCTGAACTCGTCCGAAGCCGATTGGGGAGCCGCCCCGGAAGACCCCGGCGAGGGAATCGTACAGTTCCACCGCGACCAGGTGCAGCGGTCTTGGAGCGTCGTCCGGCAGCGACGCTTCCAGGCGCTGCCACCGAGTCTGGGGCAAATCGCCCAGGTACACGTGGCGGAGAACGTCGTCCCCATCCAAGACCACGATCCACGCGCTCAAGGTCGGATAGACCTCGGCAGGGCGTACCCAGAGCCCCACTGCCGCCGCATCATCGGGCAGACGGGGCATGTCGCGCGGCGCTGGGGCGGCCAGGGACGCCATAATGTCCATCATGCTGCCGTCGAAGTAATCATCTCGACTCCACGACACGTCGGCGAACTTCGCTGCTTCGACTGCGAGTACGGTCCCGGTCCACGCGCCTACTGAGCCCGTCTGCCGATAGGCGAGGGCGGTCGATTGAATTCCGGGCAGCGCCTCGTACCGGGCTTGCAAGTGCTCCAGCCTCTCCTCGCCCGAGGTAGGCTGCCCGATCAGCCGCAGGTCTGCACCACTCCGGTGCAGGATGCGCTCGATCTCGCTGCGTTCCATCGAGCCGCCAACCGTCGTCGCAAGGACGGCCAGGCCGACGACGAGAACCATTAGGATGACCCAGTAGCTGTGCTCCATCGGGTTGCGCGCGATGCGCCAGAGAGGCAGCACCAACCAAACCGGCGCGGTCCGCACCCACCGTTTGCAACCCAGATACAGAAGCCACAGCGGCGCGACGGCAGCCAGTCCGATTGCCTCCACGAACATCGGACTGCCAATTTCGGGCCTCACGATCACGAGCATGGCGGCGACGAGGGCGACGAACATTGCCCAGGTAACCGCTCTCGACCATCCGCGTCTGCCCCGGTTCGCAACCAGGTATGTCAGGATCGCCGCTCCGGCAAGGACAGGGATAGTCACCCGTACCGTCTGCGGTCCTGATGGGACGACGGCCAGCGTTGCAACGCCAATGGCTGAGCCCCAGGCGACCACGTGAACGAGGGCAGGCGATTCGCCGACAACGAAACGCACCACAAGCGGAAAGAGCCGCATGAAGCCGAGGCTGATCACCAGAAGAAACAGAACGGGAGTCAGCAGCAGCACATGGTTGATTTCGAGGTCGCCGAACAGCCCGCCGGAGACCGCCTGCCCCCGGAGACGGAACTCGCCGAACATCACCAGTCCGATCACCAGTAGTCCCACGTCGACGTTGTGTCGATGGAGGACTGATATGGCGGCGGGTCGCGCGGCTGCCCACCGGTGCCGCAAAAGTCCGGCTGTTAGATTGAGGAGGGTTGGGAGGACTATCACCGCCAGGCATAGCGTTCCGGCAGCCAGACCAATGAAGAATGGCAAAGGCCCGATGCGCACCGGCAAGAGACCACCGTCGGTCGCTTGGCTAAGGAAGGGAAGTTTTCCCGCGAGCGCGACGACCACGACCGCCAGTACCGGCGCCACGACAATGGACACCGCCGCCATCGCCAGGCCCTCCGCAGCCTGGACGCCCGCCATCTGGCGCGCGGACACTCCTCGGCTCTGGAGCAGCGCGACGCCTGTCTCCCGAACCCGGTTAAGAAACGATACCGTGACCGCCAGCATGAATAGCACCGTCGCGATCATGAGGGTCAACAGCAGCAGCAAGGAGACCGACGCATAGAAACTACGCCGCTCCACTTGGTCGACCAGACCGGTGATCAGTCCGGTTACCACGGTGGCCTCCGGCATCGCGCGGGTCACGTCCTTCTCGAAGTCATCGAGCCTTTGCCGGATGTCCGGCAACCGCCAACCGCTCAGAGTATCGGCACTCACCCTCACGACCCATATCGGGTCCACCTGAACGAGGATGCCGGGATACGCTCTGCTCACGACGTTCACCATCACGGGCAAAGATAAAAACACGGCTACCGGCGGCTCGGTCGGGTCTACGCGCGTTCCCGGCGGCGGGCTGTCGGACAACGGCGAGGGAGCATAGAACACGCGAAAGCTGTTCCAGAACTCGTCGCTCTCGTTCGCTGGCTCGAAGACCCCGACAACCTCCACCGTGATCACCGTCGCAACCCCGACCGACGGCGTGAACGTCAGCGTGTCGCCTGTACGAATGTTGAACTCGTCCGCAGTAGGACGGGAGATCGTCCCCTCAGCGATTGGACCACCCGGCCCGTCTCGGATCGCGTCGCTCCCCCAGCGGCCCTGCACGACCTCGGCACGTTCGGCGAGACCAGAAAGGTACTGCAAGTATCCGCGCGACACTGGCGAGTTCGATATCCTCTGCTCCGGCAGCGGTCTGATCGGATGTCCCACCACGAAGGTGTCACCGCGCAAATACAGATCGTGTCCCCTATAGCCCTCTACGATATTGCGCTCGATAGCGGACACAATCGATCGCTCGTGGTACAGGACGGACTCGGCGGTGAGGTCCATGTCCCGACCGAACACGCGGAAATCAACAGTGTCGGTCGTTTGCCGAGAGACGGCGATTTTGAAAGAGAGCTGCCGAAGCGAGTCGAGAAACAGCAGTCCACCAGCCGCGAGCGACGTGGTACACGCGATTCCCACGAAGACAATAGTCGCCAGCTTCCAATGGGCCTGGAAGCGCCGCATCACCAATCTGGGCAGCGAGAGAGGTAAGATCATTCCCGCCAGTCTTGGAACGCTATGCGCGGTACGATGACAGGGTCAAAATCTCCTTGAACTGGTCCGTCTGTTCGCCCGTCGGCAGCGTCATACACAATGCAAAGATGCTGACGCTACACATGCACGGGCTCCGGTCGCGTCGCAACCGACTCAATGCGATCTTCTCACAGACCTACTGCAGAAGGTCCGCCGGGAAAAGCGTAGGCCTTCTGGAGCACCCGATTTTAAGCTTTTCTCAGCTACGCTGCAAGGCACTACCCTTTTGGAGCCCATTGGCGCATTTGACGCTGAACAGGTTCTCTCGGGAAATCGACTTCACTCCTTCAGTACGAAGGCCCACAGGCTCGGGTCATCACCAACAGCTATGGATTCCAGAAATCCACGTTTCGCAGTGTCCGGATCCCGCGAAACTATTTCGCATTTCGAGTTGCGACAGGAGATGGCTCCAGCTTTGAAAAGGGGCCTCGTCTTTCGCACTCTACCAAGAATGCGAAAGAGGGTCGTGCTCCCATGAGTTTGAGTCTGTGCTTGGTTTTCCATGTCCTCACTGGTGAGCGCCGGATCGGAATCATCGCTCCGTGCAACAACGAGTATTGAAACCT
>Ga0114996_10007664_pt1 | contig 12162 bp, 7 predicted proteins | sample ArcticOcean_MG_C_4_FD_87039 | JGI IMG/M metagenome (GOLD analysis project Ga0114996, IMG submission 87039) | Marine microbial communities from western Arctic Ocean - ArcticOcean_MG_CB4_134 | ecosystem: Environmental > Aquatic > Marine > Oceanic | place: Arctic Ocean: Canada Basin | collected... | reverse complement strand
CGTTCGCATGCTGAACTGATACCAGCGGCATTGGGGTTTGGGTGATTGAGTGGTTTCGGACATATCACCATTATCCCGATGGGACAGTGCGGCGGCAACGCGGGCCGGACCGGTGGGCAGCCTGACGAGCGGCCATGACGGGCCAAGAAAAAACCGCCGGGCGCGGACACCTTCACCGCATCACTTCTTCCCCCGGCGTTGTCCGCGCGGCCGCCAATTCTTATCCGTCTCGTGCGACTCGTCTAGCAAAGTCGTCGCCTGTTTGACTAGATCGGGCCGGCGCTGGGCGGCGTTGTTTTTCTCGCCCGGATCGATAGATAGATCATACAACTCGATCGGGCCGCTGAACATCGGCGAGCGAATCGCTTTCCATTTGCCGAACCGAACGGCTTGTGACGAGCGGCCTTCGTAGAACTCCCAATAGAGCCGGCTCGTTCGGTGCCACTGTTTTTCCGCAGGCTTGCCCCGCAGCGTCGGCACCAGACTGTCGCTGTCGAGATTCTCCGGCGGCTTGACGCCGGCCAATTCGGCCGCGGTTGCCATCATGTCGCCCAGGTACCACGGATGATCGTTCTGACTGCCCGCCGCGATTGTGCCGGGCCAGCGCACGATGGTCGGCACACGAATTCCCCCTTCGGTCAGGTCGCGTTTCTTGCCACGGTAGTTGCCGTTAGAGTCGAAGAAATCCGCCTTGTGGCCGCCCTCTTGATGGGGCCCGTTGTCGGAACTGAAGATGACCAGTGTTTTGTCATCGATATCAAGTTCCTTGAGCAGATCAAGGACCCGGCCCGTGTCGCGATCGATGTTGCGGATCATCGCGGCGAATCCCTTCTCCGGTTCGGGCCAATCTTTGCTGGCGAACTCGCCCAGATCGGGCACCTCCATGCCTTTGTTGCCTGCTTCGTTGTTGGCATGCGGCACATTCATCGCGAGGTAGAGAAAGAACGGCTTCTTATGATTCTCGCGAACGAATTGCAGGGCGTCTTCGATAAACAGGTCGGGCGCGTATTGGATCTTCTTCACCGCCACGCCACGGCCCGACTGAGGGTGGTTCGGGTTCTGTAGCTTCTTCCACCGGCTGCCGACCACGTTTTTGAGTTTCTGTACGCCGCCGTTGCGAATGAGAAACTCGGGATAGAAATTGTGGGCGTGCCACATATTAACGTAGCCAAAGAAGTGGTCGAATCCGACGTCGTTGGGGTTCGTAAGGTTGTCTGGCGTGCCGACGCCCCACTTGCCGATACAGGCGGTCGCGTAGCCGGCTTTCTTGAGCATCGACGCCACGGTCGCCTCGCCCGGCCGAATAATGATCGGCGCGGTCGAGTTCCCGCGCACGGTGGTGCGGCCCATGTGCTTGCCGGTCAGCAACACGCTCCGCGACGGCGCGCAGACCGTGCACCCGGCATAGAACTGTGTGAGCCGCATCCCCTGGCTGGCCATCGCGTCGAGGCGCGGTGTCTTCAGAGTTTTTTGACCAAAGCATCCGAGATCGCCGTAGCCGAGATCGTCCGCAAGAATCAGTACGATATTGGGTTTACTTCCAATGCATGTCTTTTCAAGTGATATCGACAAGATCAATGTGAGTACCGGCAGTATCAGTGCAGCGATTCGATGTAGCAAATAAACGGATAACTGGTTCGAGTCCGAACGCGGGTGGGGCTTGGTCACGGTGGGGATCCTTGCAGCAGAAGAGGTTTCAGGTCGTGGGCAGCGCACTGCTTGGGCGATCACATTATCAGTCGCGTCATTGGGCGGGTCAATCTTTGCGTACAGACCAGATGGGCGGGACGTGTCAAGGGGTCAAATCCGTGTTTTTGGATTTGTTAAGATGGGTTGTTGTCAAGTGTCTTGATTTTCTTGCGAAAAAAAGTGTAATGTTTTTCTGCTCGTTTTTTCTGGTGGCGTAAGTCGTTGTGGTGATGGGGTTTACAGAGTGAATTCTTCGACTGGTTTGAAGGGCCGATCTTCGCGGCGAAGTGTCCAGTGAATTGGGCAGTTGTTTCAAATCAGCGACTATTAAAACGCCCCTAGATGGACCCCCAATTGTGTTCGGAAAGGAATCTTTTTCAGCACAGAAATCAAAAAAGACCACCCCCGAAAAAAAGTTGTCATTCAAGTGAAAACTTTCCGAAAGTTCCGGCGGCGATAAACTACGCAAGTACGGCATGTTCGGCACCATCAAATTCCAAATTCCAAATCACCAAATTCCGAATCAAACGTCGCAAGTCGGTGCTTTCTGCGGTGCACCGCGAAGTCAGCGCACACCAACTCCGTAAGAATTTTACGGTCGGATCGGCGGAAAGGCAAACAAGAAAATATTGTGAACGATCCACCGAGCCGAGCGGAATCATCAGGGACTCGACAATCGTTTGATCGAGCAGGAGCCGCCATCGGGCTCAAACGAAGGCGAGATTGTCTGTCGTGAGCGGCAGGATGGGCTGCTCAACTATTATCATCGTCGCGCGGCGTATTTTGAAACGTTTCGAGTAATTCTTTGGTCGCTGCTGCGAGAACGTCAAACAATCGCGGTTAATCGACCCCGTCGTGACCATCGGCGTGGTCACATCTCGACGGAGATTGAACGTCAAGTCACTTCGCGAATTCCGATATTTCTCAGCTAAAGCGTTCGGCTGAGTATTTTGACCTGACGGGTTCGTTTTTACTGCTCACCGAAGACGATAAACCGGGGCGGGATTTCGTCGGCCAGCCAAACGTTCTCGTTGCCTTCGTAAAAGCGAACGCCATTGGCTGCGGCCTCCTGCGCCAACACGTGGAGGAGCACTGGCGTTTTGGCTTTGCGTTTTCCAACTGCGAGTGCTTTTGCTTCATCTGTCGATAGATGGACATATTGTCGTTCCATCGGCAGCAGCCCCGACTCTTGGATTCTTGGAAGCACATCTGGGCTGGTTCCGTGAAACAAGATATCAGGCGGGGACGCCGGCACCTTTTTCAGTTTGCCAGCGATTGAATGGCCATAGAGGGCACGGATCTTTCCATCCTTAATCTCGTGACGCTGCTTCGATGACCCTGAAATCATCTGGGCAAGATGATCCTTGGATAACTCTTTCCATTCTGCTCGTTCATGTCTCAGCGACCGCAACAGGGAGTCGACTGGTGTCCAACCTTCATCACTGAGTTCCAATTCGTAGAGCCATGGTTCGTGACGTAGGGCATGCGAAACTGTCTTGCTCACTGCGACCATGTCAAGCTGTGGTGGCTTATTCTGATTCATCGAGAAAATCCGCTCCCCAATATTGCTTCTTGAGTTTTTTACCGTTCGCCAGTAGGAAATACATAGGCTCGGCCCTTTTGTAGTGCCACATGATGTCGCGGACCGTCGCTCGGATCACTTCGCCACCCTTGCGAACTCGTACGCTCTGTCCGAACGATCGAAGTGGAGCGGCAATAAGTGTGAATAAATCGGGGCTTACCCGATATCTCTTGTCACCTTGTCTCAGTGTCAGGTACGCTCCGTCATTGCTAACTACCTGAAACACCTTACAGTGCGGTATTAACTCACGGAGTGAATCGCGGTCATTTGGGTGCACTAGTTCGACGCCGTGCTCTTCAAACCAAGAATAGAGCCCCCATTGGCCCGGTGAAACGTCCATCGTCTTACCTCAGTCGGAACTGGAGTTTTCCTTCTCGCGTGTTAGTATAACCCAAGAAGGAGAATTCGATGAGCGAGATACAACGAGGAACCACAAACCCCGATGAATAACGACGAGTTTCGTGCTGCTGTTGAGATGATGCAAAATGGCAAGTTGAATGAGGCCGAGCAGATTTGCCGGCGTATCGTGCGCGAGCCCAAGGCGGACATCGTTTGGTCTCATCTACTGGCGCGGATCTTGTTTGAGCGTGGCCAACAGAAGGAGGCGATTCGCACGCTGCAAAAGGTGGTTCGCGTTGAACCGCATAACCTGGCGACCCTGAACGATCTCGGCAATATGCTTCAGGAGGCAGGCCGCAATCATGAGGCCGTCGATGTTTTTCAGCGGCTTCTGAAACATTCACCGCGGGATGCCGTCGCGCTGAGCAATCTATCAGTCGCGCTGAGGCAACTAGGACGCGCCGAGGAAGCCTTGCAACATTTGCTGCGAGCCGTGGAAATCAATGATCAAGATCCAGGCACGTTTCTCAATCTCGGGAATGCCTTCAAGCAACTTCGAAAGTGGGGCGAGGCGGCCGAGGCGTTCGAGACGCATGTTCGGCTTTCACCGAAGTCCTCAGCAGGCTATCAAAGCCTCTACCACGCGTATCGCCAAAACAACCAACTCAGTGATGCGCGTGCGGCACTGCGACGTTGGCATGAGTTGGATCCCGACAGTCCCATCGCGAGTCACTTGGTGACGGCGATCTCCGCTGCGCCGTCTCCTCCTCGAGCATCCAACGATTACGTCCTCGCCGTATTCGATCAATTCGCTGACTCGTTCGACGAGGAACTGGCCGAGCTTGGCTATCGCGTTCCAGTATTGATGGACCATGTCCTGGACGACCTATTCGCAAAGCAGGAACCGGGGCGGATTATTTTGGATGCCGGGTGTGGAACTGGCGCATGTGGTAAAGGGCTACGGAAACATGCCCGTCGGCTCGTCGGCGTTGACATTTCGCCAAGAATGTTGGCAATCGCTCAGTCAAAGCAACTCTACGACGAGTTGATCGAGTCCGAATTAACGGCCTACATGCAGCAGTAAAAGGAGGAGACCTTTGAACTGATCGCTAGCGCGGACACCCTCAATTATTTCGGCAACCTGATGAACGTATGCCAAGCCGCACATGCAGTCCTTAAGAACAACGGCTGGTTCATCTTTTCTCTCGAGAAGTCGACGGATGACGCGAGCTCGGATTTCGCGTTACAACCCAATGGACGATATGTGCACAGCACAGCGTACGTAGATCATGTGCTGGAGGAATCGCACTTTCGCGTTGATCGTTCGATGGATATCGTCGTGCGGCAAGGTGGCTGTCGGGTCGAGGTTATTCGGCAGCGATAGGTCCCAAACGTGGACCTTTCTGTCGTCGTTTACCGCGACTAGCCATTTTGAATCGGGACTGATCTTTATGGCCGAGATCGTCGCCGGACTTGAGCATGTGCGGTCCTGTGCAACTTCAATCGGCCGCAACGGCGCTGCAGTGGATTACCGCGCACGTCGTATCGACACAGAGTCCATAATAAGTGGGCCGGCGGTCACCCCGTCTGTTGGAAAGAAACCGACGGAGTCGCCAGCGCCCCAACGATCGTACCACATGCGATGCCGGGGTGAAACATCCGATCGGCCATCGATTCACCGCGCTCGCGGCTGAGTCAACGGAAAGTCGACATACCGCAGCAATTCGGCAGGACCGGCCGTGGGATGCTGTTTAAACTCGCTCTGTGCCGAGTCATCGGCGACGGTGGCCTTGACGTAGCGGATCGCCTCTTGAAGCGAGACGGTACCGTCTTGGTTGCCACCGTGCAGGTTGTCGGCCTGGCCCGATATCGCAGCGATCAGGTGTGACGTGAATCGTCCTAAGCCGCGTTCTTTTTCCTCCACGGCATCCTCTTCCCCCTGAGAAGCGGTCATGGTCAGCACCACGTCTTCTTGCAGCGCCCGCAGCGCGGTCTTTAGGTCCTTGTAACGTCGGGCGGATTCTCGCGATTCGCCGATCGCGCCACTGTGACAAGTGTCGAGAATCACGAGCTTTCGGCACGGCACATCAGAGAACGCGGCGATGTCTTCGAACGACATGCAATCCGAATAACGTCCCGCTCGCACGTCCGCGGAGCGTGCGCCGCCCGTGACGAAGTAATACTTCGACGTCTCTTCGTCGCGCCACCCGTGTCCTGACAGGAAAATTACGAGAACATCATCGGGAGACACCTTGTCCTTGAGCTGGTCAGCGTACGACCGAGTGACGTGGTGCCAAAACGACGGGGTTGCATTGCGGTCAAGCAACGACATCGCCTTGGTTGAGTAGAGACCTCGGGTCGACCGCTCAAATGTTGTCGCAATTGTCGTCGCATTGTTCACCGCAAAGTCGAGCTGTTGGATCTGGCCATCGCCGAAATAGTCATTCACACCGCACGCCAGCACAAACAACCGCGCATCTGGGCGCGGCGGAATCACCGACCGCTGTAGATCCACGGTGTCGAAGCCCGTCGTTTCGGAATCTGTCGCCGCCACGACCTGCAACAGGATCTTGCGATCACTCGGCAGCGGCTCCGTCCACTGGTAATAGCGATAGTGTCCCTGGGCAGTGATCTCGTCACGCACGAACCGTTGCCGAACGGCCACGACGCCGTTGGCAAACGCCTTGGGCGGAGCCAACCGACGACCCTCGGGAGCCCGGCGAAACGTGGACACGAGTTGGCGGGCCTGGGTCATTGACCGCGCAAACATCAATAAGTTGTCAAAGAGCCTCCGCGACGTCGAGCATCGGAGATCGCAACAGAAGAGGACGACTTCATGCGAGGTTGAAACTACTGACCGCTGCGCCACAATTGAACACAGAGCGACCAGCGGAAGCCCGGCGAAAACTCGCATCGGTGCGGATTTACGCGATCGTTAACCATACAGGCTTCAATACGCGATATTGCCCGCTCAGCGCCGCCGCCTCGCTCGTCTCAGCTTGGCGTCAATCTCGAGCAACTCGCCCTCGTGCACTCGGTCAACCGCTTGCTGACGAGCGAGACGATGACGGTCGGTCGGCTGGGCGTCGTCTGAGAAAGAACGCCCAATACGTCGCAACAACCTCGGGCGCGTTCCCGGTGAAGTGCTTGCCTGTGGAATCTCGACGGGCGCGATGATCGGATCGGTCTCGGGCTGAGGTCCGCTGATCGCTTGAACAATCACGGCGTCAACGGCTTGAGCCGCATCGGGCGGCGCAACAATCGGCGGCGCAGTGAAGTCGTCCAGCGGGCCGCCACCCACGAAGAGCGCCGCCAGATCGGCTGCCCCGGTGGTTCCTGTCAGATCAAAATTCCCCTGCTCCGGCAACGTGCCCGTTCCCCAGTTCGCCAACACCCGGGCCAGATCGTCCGCGTTGACCTTACGATCCCCCGTCGCATCGCCGACCTGACTCGCCACATAGAAGACGTCGGGCTCTGCCAGACCAGTATGTCCGTTATCCAGCACCGTCACCTGCACGTAAGTATTCGTCAACGTCCCGTCCGGCCAAGTAAGCGTCACCCGATCACTGCCGCCAACTCCGTCGCCTTCGCGCACTGAGACCCCCGGCACTCGCTCATTGTCGACCAGCTCCAGCACATCCCACCCACTCGGATCGCCCTCGGTGCCCGTTCGCACGACAAAATCATCCGGCCCCAGATTCGCCGCATCGCCGACACCATCGATATCGATCATCAGCCCGTTAATGCCCTGAGCCCCCGCAAACACCTTCCCCGGCGAGAGCGTCTGTAGGGGAAGCAACGCCCATTTTTCTGTAGCGATCGCGTTATCGTCCTGCGCCTCAGCCGCCGGATCCTGCCCGTCAAGCGACGAATTGTTATAGAACACATGCCGCCCGGAGATTGGGCCCGTCGGTGGCACGTCGATAGTAACCGTGGCCGGGACGGACTGATTCAAGCCGTCGAACGAAACATAGGTGAAGCGATCTACACCAACGAAACCTGGATCGGGCGTGTATAAAAACGCCCCATCGTCTTCAAGTGACAGCGTCCCGTTCTGCGCATCGGCGTCGAGGACCGCCGAAATGGTGTGGCCCTCGGCGTCCTGGTCGTTGCGTAGAACATTGATTGTATCACTATCAAAGTGTGCTCTGATTTCCTCCGCCGAAAGCACACGGTCATAGATCGCCACTTCGTCAAGGATGCCTTCGAGATTCGCCCACGTGGTACCGTTAGGGTTGGTCGGACTTCGCCCGAGGTACAACGGCGAACCACTTGGACTCGCGGGACTCGTTCCGGGGACAACTTGTAATAATTCGCCGCCGACGTAGAAATGAGCATCATTCTGCGAATCAAACGTAACTGCGACGTACTGCCACTCGTCGGCTACTAGTGCGTTTTCGCCAGTGAGATGATTCAGGTGTCCGTAGGTTGTGAATGTGAGTCGAGAGCCTTGTCGGCCGAATCCAAATCCGCCAGTGACTCCAGACCGGTTATCCACAAACCTCTGGACGCTCCCAGAAATGTCCGAAACCTTGACCCAGGCCTCAATGGTGAATCCGTTTGTGAGTTGATTGAATTCGCTATGGTCACCGACATCCACGTAACTAGGTGAGCCATCGAATTCGACAGCCGTATCGGTATCCGTGGCGAGCGCGCCCGGTTCGCCTAACACGACGCTTCCCTGGTACGTGCCCGAAAAATTACCAGTCGCGTCGATTGCCGCTATGGATCCGGCGGTTTCACCAAGTCGCCAGTACGCCATCGGCTCATCGGCCAATACCGTATCGACGTAATTGTCATCCACTCGTTGCAACGTGCCTGACTCGTAGCGGAAGGAATCGCTAACCGCCACCGGCGGAGTATTCGGAATCACGGTGATCGTCACGGTCGCGGGCTGCGAATTATTCTGGCCATCGTTAGCAACGTACGTAAACTGGTCCACTCCATCAAAACCGCTATCAGGAACGTAGCTGAACCCTCCGTTAGCGGACAAATTCAACGTTCCGTTCTGGACGTCCTCGACGACTTCGGCGGTAAGCACATCGCCGTCATCGTCAACGTCGTTAGCAAGCACGCTCAGAGGGCTGGACCCGACGCCGGTTTTGCCAATAAGGTAATGGTCCTGGACTTCGTCGTTGGTGAGGGCGCGGCGGTACACAGCTACTTCGTCGAGCCGGCCCGGAAAGACGTCGTGTCGGTCAAGTAACTTGCCGCCAATTACTAGAGGCTGATCGTCAACGCCGACAGCGCCGCTGCGTGTGCCCTGTACGTCGAACGCGCCGTCGATATAGATCTTCACGGTGCTACTTTCAACCGTGGCGACCACATGATGCCATTGGTCAAGTTCAACCACGGAATTGCTTGTGAGGTTCGCTACGACATTGCCGGAGCCGTCATACTGCTGAAATAGCATCCGTTTATCGCTTCCTGGCAACTCGTACACCCCGAAAGTTTCAGCGTCGCGCGCGCCCTTGCCGACAAGACGCTGGTAATTACTCGCCTCAGCGGTCTTGTACATCCAGAATTCCACCGTGAGGTCACCGGTGATCGCGAGGTCCGCTGAGTGTGGTATGGTGACTCGATCGTCGACGCCGTCGAAAATTACAGACTTGTTCGCGTCCCGAGCTAAGGCGCCTGGCTGGGAAAATCCATCCGCTGCGAAGTTTTCATATACGCCGTCGTGATTTCCGACAGCATCTTCGGCCGTCACCGAGCCTGCCGTCTCTCCCAATCGCCAATACCCGATCGGTTCATCTCCCAACACTTCGTTCACGTAGGCACTCTCAGCAGTCAGAAACTCATCTTCGTGGATCGTGTATGCATCGTTCGCTGCTACCGGTAGATCGTTGACGCTTTCGACCGTGATTTCGACCCGCGTGTTCGACGACGGCTGCGCACCATCGTGAGCGCGGTAATAAAATGTATCGAGACCGAAATAGTTTTCGTCCGGTGTGTAGGTGAACGAACCGTCTGAGTTGAGTGTCAACTCCCCATGCGAGGTCGGCGTGACCAACTGTGCGGTCAACTCATCCTCGTTCGTGCCGGTATCGTTCTCTAGCACACCGGCCAGAGCATCTATGTCGAGGATCCGATCTTCGTCGATCTCGTAGGCATCATCCGTTGCGACCGGAGCTCCATTAATCCTGATGACGACCGTCGCTACGTCGGAGTCCAGTTCGCCATCGTTCGCCCGATAGGTGAACGTGTCGTTGCCGATGAACCCTGGATTGGGCGTGTAGGTGAACGTCCCGTCCGCGCTGAATTGAAGCGTCCCCTCTTGGACGTCATCGACGAGTTCTGCGTCGAAGTCATCGCCGTCCGGATCGGTGTCGTTGGCGAGCACACTGAGTCCGAGTTCATCAAGTTGCCCGATCCCTGCGAGGTAATGATTGTGAATCTCATCGGGCGAAAGGGCCCGGTCGTATATCGCTACTTCGTCAAGATCACCACGGAAAAAATTCCAGTTGTTACCACTCAAGCCGTTCCACACGTTGGTGAAATAGCCGGTCCCAAGGTAGTAAACGGGCGTTGACGGCATCGCATATTGGTTGACGGACTGCGATCCCACGAGCGCGCCATCGACGAATAATCGTTCCGTCCCCGCAGTGTATGTACTGGCAACATGATGCCATTGGTCGTCGTCGTATGTACCGGGCGAAGTGATCTGTAAGGAGTTGCCGTGGTAGAACACGCTGCTCCAAACTTGACCGCTATTTCCAAGAAACAGCGCGGGTGCCCAGCCATTCGGACCGGATCCGCCCGGTGCACCACCCGAACCGGTCTGCCCTAAGATGATGCCGCGATCATCGGGCTCTGCGCGAAACCAGGATTCAACGGTGATGTGATAATCGCTGGTAATTCCGCTCGTTGGATAATTCCCAAAGGGATCGGCGGTCAACGCCACCCAGTCGGCGCTGCCATCAAAATGGGCCGCGTTTCCTTGGATATGAGATGGACCTGTCGCGAATGCGATGCCATTTCGATAGACTGCGTCGTTCTCGTTTCCACTGGAGTCGCGTACGGTGGCTCCTTCCGACCCGCTTGAATCGTCAAACTCCCAGTACGCGGTCGGATTGTCATTTAACACGAGGCTGCGATAGATGAGCGACTGGTCGGCTGAGAGCGTAAACTCATCATCCACTGCCACAGGCGCATCGTTGACGCCGTCGACCGTGATTTCCACCAGCGTGCTTGCCGAGTTGTTCACGCCGTCGGTGGCGTAATAGGTAAACGAATCGGTGCCGAAAAAGTTTTCGTCCGGCTGGTAGGCGAATGAGCCAGTAGGATCGAGCACGAGTGTGCCGTCGCTTACGCCGTCAACAAGCACGGCGGTGATCGCCTCATCCTGGAGGTCATCGTCGTTGGCCAGCACGCCGGCGGCTTCGTCCACCGTGAGCAACTCGTCTTCGGTCGTATCGTAGGTGTCAGCGCCGGCGACGGGCGCTTGGCCGAAAACACTAATTGTAACGGTCGCTACGCTGGAGTCGAATAGAGGCGTCCGGATGCGGTAGGTGAATGTGTCCTGGCCGCTGAAACCGGCCCCGGGCGTATAGATGAACGATCCGTCGAGACTAAGCCCAACGTTGCCGTTGCCCGGACCAGTCACAATGATCGTGTCGGCGTCGGTATTACCGTCGAAGTCGTTCGCCAACACGCCATCAATCGCGTTGACGACAAGCGGTACACCTTCGTCGGTGTCATAGTCGTCGTCCTCCGCAACCGGCGTGGTCGGCAGGCTCGCGTCGATCTCGACCAACAGTTCGACGCCGGGCATGATGTTGCCCGATTGGTCGGCGATCTGTGAGACGCCGCCGCTGAGAGTCACCGTATAGACGCCCTCGCCAAAACTGCCGGCCATAGGGGTGAGCGCGATCTGATCGGTGGCAGCGTCGAAAGCAAATGTGTAGTCGGTGAACGGGACGGCGTCTTTTTCGATCGTGACGGTGTTGGCGGTGACCGTCGCGTCGTCAAGCTGATAGTCATCAAGCCCGATCACGATCACCTCGCGAACGCCGACGCGAACTTCATCGTCGTCAGCATCTTCGTCGGCCGGGCCCCCGTCGAGCGGATCGACGAGCGTGGCGATCGGCGGGTCGAGATCCTCGAAGGTAAAATCAACCGACAACATCGGACGGTTGGCCGGCGTGATCCCCTCGCGTGAATCGAATCGCAGACTATTGTCGTTCGCCGGATTGGCCATCATCAGGCCGTGATTCGTGGCGGGATTGCTGATCCACTGCTGCACCACGTCTTCGCCATCGGTGCCCAGCGCGATAGTCAGCCCGCCGGTGGTCGTGCCCAACAGAGTGCCGAGCACCGTCGGGTCGAGATCCTCTGGATCCATAGCACCGGGCTCCTCCCAGGTGGCAACAGCCGTTGTGTTGTTCCAGGTCACGCCCGACTCTTCCCAAGGCGTGAGTACCTGAAACAAATCGAAACCTGGAGCGGCGGTGGTGTTCGTGACATTCACCGTCAGCATCACGTCGTTGAGTGTCGCGCCGGCGGGAATACTCGACAGATCCCATTTCATCAGCGACCAAACGGGAAAGCCG
>Ga0114996_10007663_pt1 | contig 12163 bp, 8 predicted proteins | sample ArcticOcean_MG_C_4_FD_87039 | JGI IMG/M metagenome (GOLD analysis project Ga0114996, IMG submission 87039) | Marine microbial communities from western Arctic Ocean - ArcticOcean_MG_CB4_134 | ecosystem: Environmental > Aquatic > Marine > Oceanic | place: Arctic Ocean: Canada Basin | collected... | reverse complement strand
TGCAGAGAATAACTATCAAAAGATTCTCTTTCGGCCGGGGTTTGCGGTTCAGGCTCGAGAACTAACGCAACTTCAAAGCGCGTTGCAACACCAAATTGAAGCACACGGAAGTCACATTTTTCGTGAGGGTGCAATGGTTGTGCCGGGGCAAGGTACAACTCAATCATACTACAGTTTGAAACTTGCGAGTACATTTAATGATCAACAGGTTGATCCTTCACAGTATTATAATGTAGACAGTCCTACAACTATTACAGGTGCGACAACGGGTGTTACTGCAAAGGTGATTGGTTTCAAGGCTGCAACAACAACAGAACAACCCCTACTATATCTCTCATACATATCTACTGGTTCTGACTTTACAACCACTGTGTTTGCTGATGGTGAAAACCTTACTGCTAACACTGCGATAACGCATTCAACAACAAGTTATGCAGCAGCTGCTGCGTCTGTCACGACATACACCTCAGAGTATAGTGTTGCTGCGGGGTCAAGTACAGCACTACTTGCAAGTGCAGAAGGGCCCGCATCAAGAACAGGTCTTGCATATGTTATCGATTCTGTTATATTCTATGTTCGTGGATTCTTTGTTAACAACTTAGCAGAAACACTGGTCCTTAATAATTATGATGAAGACTATACAGGTACAGTTGGGTTTACAATAACCGAAACGATTGTTACACCAGAAAACGCATCAACTCTATTAGATAATTCTACAGGGTCTAGTAACTATGCTGCAAAGGGCGCACATAGATTGAATGTTTCTGTTGCGTTGTCTGCTATTACAGATTCGACGGACACAACCAATTTTGTATCTCTGGTTGATCTTAAAAATGGTAACTCACAATCAATCGGCCGCAGCACACCTTATGCACAACTTGCAGATGAAATGGCAAGGCGAACTAGTGATGAATCTGGAAATTATACTATCCGTCCATTTGAATTTATTGCGGGTGAATCCGTAGACGTTAGCGTAGGTCGAGATAATTTACTAGGTAAATATGTAGCAGGGGCCACGACTGATGATGATAACATTGCTAGTAGTGAATTTTTAGCAATTTCTGTATCGCCGGGTAAGGCATACGTCAAAGGGTTTGAAATTGAAAAGACTCAATCTACCATTAAAGACCTTTCCAAATCAAGAGATTTCGATACTGTTAATGCGGGTATCTCAACCTTTGATGTGGGCAACTTTGCGCGTGTTTCAAACGTATACGGAACACCAGACTTTACAGCGATAACTGGAGAATCTACTGCATTTAAAACTGTTCAATTCTATGATGCAGAAAATACGACTAGGGGTGCTGCGAATGGTAATTTAATTGGTGTTGGACGATCTAGAGGAATTCAATTTGATTCTGGTACTGCTGGATCAAATGCAAATGCGGCCGGTGCCGTTTATAAATTATATCTTTTTGATATACGGCCATTTACACAACTGACTCTGAGTGACACTCCATCCCCGACACTTCTTGCTTCACATTCAAACGGTGGTGTATTAGTGACAGGTGTAACTTCTGGTGCCACGGGATTTGTCTTTGCAGATGGAACTTCTTCAGCCACAGTAAATCTAACTTCTGTGGTTGGTGTATTTCAAGTCGGAGAAGAACTTCAAGCATCAGATTCAGCTGAAGGTGATGGTGGTACTATTGAAAACAGTAGTAATGCAGACCTTACAGTTTTATCAACCAAGAGTTATAATGTTTCTGATTTCAGACAGGTCTTTATGGACGACGCCGATAGCGGTCAAGACTTTACTGCTAATTTTGTTACTGAAACCCTAACAAACGTATTTGCTGATATTGTCCTTGAACAAGATTCAACATCATCTATTGAATTGGAACAGGAAACTTCATCTAGTGGTAGAATTATCCAAGAGGATGCTGCTAATACAATATCGGGAAAATTAAAAGATACGGAGAAAAACAGAGCGATATTCAAACTACCAAAACGGACAGTTAAAACACTTCTAACCGCAACAAATAGTGGTGCTAGTGATACGCAATATACAATTCGTAGACAGTTTATTGGAACTACAAACGGTTCTGGTGTTGTTAGTTTTACTGCTGGTACAAACGAGACATTTTTAGCACACAGTGAAGCAGACTATACATTATCTATTCTGACAGCTGGTGGTGGAACAGGCGCACAGGGTGATCTTGTTAGTATTGACAGTAAAGTTAGTGGCACTGGGTCATCATCTCTTACCATTACAGACGCAACCATCTTGGGAGATTCAGCAAAAGTAAAACTTACCGCGGCAATACTTAAAACTTCTGTTGTTCAAAAAAGTAAAACTGTTAATTTGATGAAACAATTGAAAGTGGCTTCTGGCACAACAGATGCTTATGGAACTCGCCCGGCAGATTCTACTATTTCTCTTGGTCGTTCTGATGCATTTAATATCGTTGGAGTGTTTGATTCTGAGGATGCTGATACAGATGCACTTGCTCCAGAATTTACTCTAACTAATCAAGCAGGAACATTTACCAGAGGTGAAAAAATTACTGGTGGGACAAGCAGTGCAACTGCAAGGATTGTTGATATTACATCTCCGATGAGTTATATTTTGTCTACTGCGCTTGCATTAGTATCGGGGGAAACAATCACTGGGGAGAGCTCTGGCGCATCTGCTACTATTGGAACTCTTACAGATGGTGGTGTAAACATCACAACCAAATATTTGTTTGATGACGGACAACGTGATAACTTCTATGACATTTCACGACTTGTAAGAAAATCTTCTGCTCCGGCACCAACAGGAAGGTTGCTTGTCATATATGATTATCTGGAACATGGTGCGGGGGATATGTTTACCGTTGATTCTTATATTGATATTGCTAATCAGATGGATTATGAAGACATTCCAACATATACCGCAACTAAGGTTGATCCTGACAGCCCAGCGCCAGCTGGTGAGTTTCCACTAAGAGATAGTTATGATTTTAGGTCAAGGGTTGAAGATATTGCTGGTACATCAAGTACACTAGAAGTTATTGATGAAATTACAGGAAACTCTTTTGACTTCTTCTCTAGACAATATGATGGCACTGGTGCATCAGTTTCCGATTTTTGTAAGCCTGGTTCTACTATTCAATCAGACCTTGAATATTATCTTGGTAAAAGAGCAGCAATTGTAATTGATGATAGGGGACTAATTAGTATTATTGAGGGATCATCAGCTGATATTCCTATTAAGCCTGATATTCCCGTGGATTCTATGAGACTTGCTGATTTGACGATACCGCCATTTACTTTCAGGCCTGAAGATGTTGGGGTTGAAAGAACAAGAAATCAAAGATTTACTATGAAAGATATTGGTAAGATTCATAAACGCCTTTCTAATGTTGAAAAAATGACAACCCTAAATCTGTTGGAAAGAAATGCAATGGATTTTGAGGTGTTGGATGCTAACGGATTAAGTAGATTTAAGTCGGGAATTGTTGTTGATAATTTCGAAGGACACAGAGTTGGTGATTCATATCATAAAGATTATAAAAACTCTATGGACTTTTCAGAAGGAGTACTGCGCCCTAAACATGTTAGTAAATCAGTTGATCTTGAGGAAAGTGTCACCACTGATGCAGCAAGAACTTCTGCTGGTTATCAGAAGACAGGTGATCTTATAACTCTCCCATATACGGAGGTTGTCTTGACAGAACAACCATTTGCTAGTACAGTTGAACGTGTTGCACCATTTATGACTGCAACATGGAAAGGCGTCTGTACTATCGATCCGACTCAGGATAACTGGATAGAAACAGAGATTGCGCCACAACTTGTTATTAATCGTGAAGGTAACTATGATGCAGTTGTTGCTAGTGTTGGTAATAACTTAGGTGCTGTTTGGAACTCATGGCAAACTACTTGGGCTGGCCACGTGGTGCGGGATGACGTAACTGGTGAAATTTCAGGGTCATTCGGACACCATCGAGGCACGGCTGCTTGGGAGCAATAACTAATTGATGCCGGTTTGAACCCCAGATGATCTGGAGTGATGGGACAATGGCAGAGAGTAATATATATGTATAGAAATACAAACGGAGATATACCAGATGACAATTAGAAATTACTTTGCAACTAAACAGTCTAGAAGTGGCGCGCTGACAGAGGTTTTCGAAGACATTGAGTTGACAAGTGATGGGTTTAGGTCTATTGCTAAAACCGTCATCCCATATGCTCGTTCAAAAACTATTACCTTTACTGCAAAAAGTTTGAAACCCTTTACAAAATTATATGTATATTTCGATAAGAAGTTAGTTAATATATATGTTACTCCAGCTTCGAGTGGTGCAATTGGAACTGCAAACTTAAACTTCTCTGATGTTGCATCTCCTGTTGCCGGTAGCACTCTTATCAGTGATGGTGTTGGTAACTGTGAGGGAACCTTTACTATCCCTGATCCAAAAGTTTCTGGCAACCCCAAGTTTGCAACTGGTGATATTTCTTTTGAAATAACAGCAGACGCAAATAATAAACAAGTTGGTGACGGTGCAAATGAAATTGTTGCAAGACAAACTTATGCAGATGCAATTTATTCTGCAAAGGGAACTTTGGACACGCAACAGGAAACGATTATCTCTACAAGAAATGCAATTGTAAAAACAACAGCCCTACAAGAAAGCAGCGGGTTTATCGTTGGTCGTGAACGTACTATGGACCCACTGGCCCAGACCTTTATTGTTCTAGATACTGATACTGCTGATGGAGAAGTTACGGGTGTATTTTTAACTTCTTGCGATATATTTTTCTTTCAAAAGGATACAACATATCCTGTGACAATGGAAATTCGTAATGTAATCAATGGGTCGCCCGGGCCTAAGATTCTTCCATTCGGTAGAAAAACATTACAGTCTTCAGAAATTACAACATCTACAGATGGAAATACTGCGACAACCTTTACTTTTGATTCCCCTGTTTATGTGCAAGGCGGAACAGAGTATGCAATATGTCTATTAGCTAATACGCCAGAGTATAAAGTGTGGATTTCTGATCTTGGAACACAGGATACTGCTGGTAATGAAATTACAGACCAACCTCACGTTGGTGTTATTTTCAAGAGTTCAAATAACAGTACATGGGTTCCATCACCTACACAGGATTTAAAGTTCTCAATGAAGAGAGCTAAGTTTGACACGACTGCTGATGGTTTAGTTACATTACAGAATCAAACATTACCCGCAAAAACTCTCAGAGATAATGCTTTAGAGATGACGGATGATAGTACAGCTTTAAAAATTAACCATGCTGGCCATGGTATGTATTCTACTGCTAATAACGTCACTATTGCAGGCGTTAAGTCTGGAGCAACAACGACACTTGCTGGAGCAATTTCTGACACTGCAACATCGATTACTCTTACAAGTGGAACAAATTTTGATGACACTAGTGGTAAGTATTCCAGAGATGCATCTAATGTATACTATATTTTAATCGATGATGAGATTATTAGTTATACCACTATTTCTGGAACAGGTATCACTAGTGCAACACGGGGCGCAAATAGTACAACGGCCGTATCTCATGCGAATGGCGCAACTGTGGAACTATATCAAATACATAAAGTTCCACTATACGATATTAATAAGACGCACACTGCAATTGCTAATATTCAACAAGAAGGTTATACTATTGTGACTTCAACCACACCAGTTGTTGATGGCGCTGGTTCCACTTCAACTTTTGGTGGAGATGTTATTACTGCAACAGAAAATGCTCAGTATGATGTTTCTACAACTAACATGGGTCTTTTGGTTCCCGCAAGAACTAAAATTGATGCTGGGTTCTTAACAACAACTGGAACAAGTCCAAACGGTTCTGAAACTCCCTTTACAAAATCAACAACCAGTAGAACTCTTCCTCTCCAAGACAACTATTATTGGGATACTACCAATTTGGTCGCGTCTGAAATCAACGAAACAAATGAAATGAGTGGTACTAAATCTCTTTCTGTTCCAATGACTTTGAGTTCAGATTTGGATGCGTTATCTCCAGTAATTGATACGCAAAGATTGTCTATGGTTGCTGTAGCAAATCAAATAAACGTGATTGATTCTTCATCTGATGTATATCCAACATCCATATATCGGGCAATGACGGAACCAGAGGGCGATAATCATTCATCAATTTATCTTACCAAGAAAATAAACTTAGAAACTCCTGCAACTTCTCTACGAGTTCTTCTTGATGCTGTTCGACAATCTGATGCAAGTATCAAAGTATTATTTAAAATCCTACGAGTTGATGACGCATTTGACTTTGATGAGATGAGTTTCAAATTCTTTAATGACGATGGAACTGTTTCTGGGTCTGGTGGTCCAGATGTTGTAGTTCGTTCTTCTGAGAGAAGGGAAGAATATCTTGAACATGAATATACTGCTGGTGTAACCGATGATGGTGTTGGTTCGGCCTTGGAAGAATTTATTTCTTTCCAGATCAAGATTGTTATGAGAACAACAAATCAAGCAACACCACCACTCCTTAAAAATCTTCGTGTTTTGGCTCTGGCAACATAATATGTCAGAATATTTGAAAATAGAGGGTGAGAAAAATTATGTTAAGGATGCTACTGGTAGTCATGGGATTATAAATAATAATGTGAACGCATATGAGCTTGCAAAAAAACGTGCGGCAGAAGCGCAAAGACAGAGGGATGAGATGCGTGAAACAACTAGAGAACTTAATACTCTAAAATCAGAGATGCACGAAATAAAGTCACTACTACAACAACTAGTAAAAGAGAACTAAAATGGCAACAGTATCAGCAAACGAAGTATCACTAGAGAAAACCCTAGAGGAACTTGTTACAGAATTTAATAGTCTTAGGGGTGATGTCAGTGGTATCACACGCGCTACGCTACTTTCTGATGACCTTGGTTCACTTCTCCCTTCTTCTGCTAACGCAATTGCTATAGGTTCTGCAACACTCGAATGGGCTGATCTTTTCCTTGGTGACAGCTCTGTAATTAGTTTTGGTAATGATCAAGATACAACATTGACACACACAGACGGAGCAGGTCTAACACTTAACTCAACAAACAAATTAATGTTTAATGACGCATCACAGTTTATTCAAGGAGCAAGCGATGCGATTTTAGATATTGCTGCTACAGATGAGATAGAATTAACTGCTACACTAATTGAAATAGTTGGTAATTCTACTGTATCTGGAACTTTAGGTGTTACTGGCGTCACCACTCATGGCGGCAATGTAATCTCGGACACAGATTCTACAGATGACCTTGGCACAACTGGCGTTCGCTGGGCTAACCTTTTTGTAGACGCTATTACTGCAACTGATCAAATCACAGCCACAGGATTCACCGGCACACTAGATGGCATTTTAGGCTCTGGCTCGGCGGCCGCGGCAACGGTAACGACGTTAGTGACCAGTGGAATTATATCGGTCGACGACACTACGACATCCACGTCAGGAACCACGGGTTCAATCCATACAGACGGCGGACTTGGCGTAGCCGGGACTTCTACATTAATAGGTGTCACCACGCATGGCGGAAATGTAGTTTCAGATACAGATTCTACAGATGACCTTGGCACCACGGGTGTTCGTTGGGCCAACCTATATGTCGATGCAATCACTGCCACTGACCAGATTACTGCCACGGGCTTCACCGGAACCTTGGACGGTATACTTGGCTCTGGAGCCGCCGCTGCCGCTACTGTGACCACGCTGGTGACAAGCGGGATTGTATCGGTTGACGACACTACGACATCCACGTCAGGAACCACGGGTTCGATCCATACAGATGGGGGGCTTGGTGTAGCCGGGACTGCATTTGTAGCTGGAGCCGCTAAGATAGTTGGCGTCACAACCCACGGAGACGATGTAGTTTCCGACACTGACAGCACGGACGATCTTGGAACAACCGGGGTACGGTGGGCTAACCTATTTGTCGATGCAATTACTGCAACTGATCAAATAACGGCCACCGGCTTTACTGGGACATTGGACGGCATACTTGGCTCCGGTGCTGCTGCGGCGGCAACTGTCACAACCATTGACGCATCGGGCGTGGCGACAGCGACAACCTTTGAACCTGACGGAGATACATCTGCCGGTGACAACGCCGCTATGGGCTACACAAGCGTGTTGGGAGCCATCCTGACCGGCCAAGGATCTACCAACGATGTGACGCTTGTCAATGATGCAGACGCCACCGTGCTGGGTATCCCGACTGGAACGACTAACGTAACAATGGCAGGCGCATTAGCTGTCACTGGCGGCATCACAGGCGTTACCGGATTAAACGGCGGTCAGCTTGCGGGTAATCGTAACATCATCATTAATGGTGACTTTACGAATTGGCAGCGTGGTACTTCACAGTCCGCCTTATCAAATGCAGGGGTCTATCTAGCTGACCGATGGACACATCAACAGTATCAAAATGGTTTACATACTAGACAAGCCTTTTCTGCTAGTGGAACTCATCCCGGAAATAGCCAGTATGTATTACGAGCATCTGGTGATAGCACAACTGCTACAACCAGAGTCGTAACTACTCAAGGTGTAGAATCCATAAATTGCATACCTTTGCGTGGAAAAACTATAACGATGTCGTTGTATTTGAGGTGTGCTGCCGCAACCATGCCAACCTCTTCGCTAAGTAATCTTTCTATATTGCTTGGTTCTACAGCCGCAACGGCTGATGGTGCAATTGCTTCTACCGACTATTTAGTAGCCGGAAACACAACTACGTCAATTGCTCAAGGGTCTCTTCCGACTACATGGACAAAAATTACTAATACATACACCGTCCCAACTGATACTAACAATATAGCAGTATACGTTGGCTTTGCCGAAAACGTAGACGCAGGGACAGGCGATTGGTATGAGATATCGCAAGTACAGGTAGAAATAGGCTCAACAGCTACACCGTTTGAGCAGAGATTATTTGGGACAGAGTTGGCTTTGTGCCAGCGGTATTATGAGATTCTTTCCTTAGGTTTATCAGGTTCAATGGGATCAGCAACAGTCGCGGCAGTGTTTGGAAAGTGGGCTGTTAGTAAAAGAGCAGACCCTACTATAACTTACGGGTCTACAGCAAACACTTGGTATATTGAGGGAGTTGACGCATCTGCTTCGGGTACACTATCCACCACCCAAGTGTCAACCACAAACATGAAGCAAATTTTAACTTCACTGCCTTCATCAACGACTGGCGACCCGGTTAATCACAATGGAACAGTCATAGCAACAGCGGAGTTATAAGATATGTATAAATTAACAGATACTACTACCATCATCCGACTTGCAGATGGCGCAAGCATCCCCGCTGACCCGGCCAACAGTGATTATGTTGAGTATCTCGAATGGGTCGAAGATGGAAACACGCCGGATGCGTATGTCGCTCCAGAGAAATCATGGCAAGAAAAGCGCCAAGCCAACATTGCTGGCGGTGGCTACGGTGCGGTGACGGAGCAGCTAGAAATCATCGGTGAGCAGGGTATGACAGTTTTTCAAGATCACATCGCCGCTGTTAAAGCTGCACACCCGAAACCGTGACATGAACGAGCAGATGCGGTGACCTCAGCAACGCAAATTATCTTTGCTGCGTTCGTCTGCACCGCATTGGCTCTTCCTGTGCACGCTCAGACTCTGCAATGCGGGCCACGCGCCGAGGTTTTGGAGATGTTCGCGAGGAAATATTCGGAAATCCCGGTTGCTGCGGGGGTAGCGCGGGACGGCGGCGTTATCGAGATACTCTCAAGCGCAGGTGGCAGAACGTGGTCCATGTTCATAAATCGCGCGGAGGACGGGTTGATGTGCATTTTGGGCGACGGCCAGGGGTGGCAGTTAATCAAGGTCGAGAAAGAAGGAGAGCAGTCGTGAACGACACAGTAGTGCAGGTGGCGAAGGCGACCGGCGATGTCGCGGCAGTGGGGGTGACTGTCGCTACTGTCTTAAGCTGGCTCCCTGCTGCGGCTGCGATTCTGACCATCGTGTGGACGGCTGTTCGTATTTATGAGACAGACACGGTGCAGAAAATTATTAAAAATCGAGAGCACTGAGTGTGCCGAATCCCGGTGTTGACAAAGATGAGGCCGAGAAACGTCTGGAAACAATCGAAGAATTCCTAGTCCAAGGATATTGCCCCACAGGCGTGACGCCCCCCCCCGGCCAGTTCGGCGCGTTGCGGATGGCCGTTCAGAAGTACGGCAAGTCTGTGGGGTCGTCTGGAGCTTTCCTGCTATCAGCGGAGCGCACCGCCGGTCGCGCGGTTGACTGGTCGCTCTGGAAGCAGCCCATCGAGGCAGAATACTCCGCACCGGCTGGGCAGTTCATAAAAGGCACATCGACGCTGGTCCAGAGCGAACACGGGCCACAGTGGATCAAGACAGACACGAAAAGGGCGCACCAGTTCGAAATGATGGTGCAGGCGGTCGAGAGTGCCATCAATAATATTGAAGTCCGCAAGCGCATCCAAGCACCGAAAGTCGAAGAAAAAGACCTGCTTTTGGGCATCCCCGTCGGCGACCAGCATATCGGCATGTACGCGTGGGCGGAGGAAACGCTCGGCGAGGAGTGGACCACGAAGAAGTCCGCTGACCTGCTCTGCTCTGCGTTCGAGTATCTGATCGATCAAGCACCGTCCGCCGACACCTGCCTGATTGCAATTATGGGGGATTATTTCCACTATGACAGCATGGCGAGCGTCACACCACAGCACCGCAATCAATTAGATTCTGATGTCCGTTACAAACAAATGACGGAGGCGGGGATCAGCGCACTCACCCACTGCATCGATCTTGCGCTTGGGAAATTCAAAACAATCCGGGTCATTCTCGAAAAGGGGAACCACGACCCCATAGGCATTTTGTGGTTGCAGTCGCTTATCTCCCGCCTTTACAAAGATAATCCGCGCGTGACGACTGACGAAAGCCCGGCCCATTTTCATTACTACCAGTTCGGAGCCACGTTGATCGGGACGCACCACGGCGACGGGAAGGCGGCGAAATTTGCGGAGCTACCAGATATTATGGCACACGACTGCGCTGACATCTGGTCCAGCACACGGCACCGGTACTGGTGGACGGGCCATGTACACAACAAGAAAATCGAGGATAAGCGGACGTGCCAGATCGAGTCCCTGCGCGTACTGGCTCCCGGCGACTCATATTCATCGAGCCAAGGCTACCGCGCGCGGCGCGACCTCCAGGCAATCGTATTTCACCGTGAATTCGGCGAGCGGTGGCGGTACAACGTCACACCGGAGATGCTGGCATGAAATATCGCTACTCAGCCACAAGCCTGCGCCGTCTCGGAACCTGCGATCCGCGACTTGTTGACATCTTCATGGAGGTCGCGGATCATATCGACACGACCATCATATGCGGGCACCGCTCGCAGGAGGATCAGGATGCGGCCTTTCGAGCGGGTAAGAGCAAGGTCGAGTGGCCTGAAGGTAAGCACAATTCCAAACCCTCTCAGGCTGTTGATGCGGCACCATATCCGATTGATTGGCAGGATCGTGAACGGGCTACCCTTTTCGCGGGGGTTGTTCTGGGTTTGGCTGCTGCTCGTGGCGAGCTACTTCGGTGGGGTGGTGACTGGGATCGCGATTGGCAGGTAAGCGACAACAGTTTTGACGACCTGTGGCATTTTGAACTTATAGAGGATTGATATGTTGATTGCAGCACTGCTCCCAATTCTCGGCACCGTCATCGACAGGCTCGTTCCCGACTCAGCGGAAGCGGCCAAGGTCAAATCAGAGATTCAGGGCAAGGTCGCTGAGGCGGAAATCGAACTGGCGAAAGCGCAGATCGAATTGAGCAAGGAAGACGCCAAGTCCGGCGTAGGCGGTTTCAGGTGGGGAGCCGGTTGGCTCTGCATCGTGAGTCTCGGATATTCGTGGTTGGCGCACCCGCTGCTGGGGTGGGCGCTGATCGCTGCCGGGAGTGGCGTAGAGCCGCCTCCAGGGATCGATCCGTCAGCGCAGTATGCGATGCTGACGGGGATGCTCGGCTTGGCCGGTGTTCGCTCTTTCGATCTTCTGAAAAATTCGCGGAAGTAAGTTATTCGGCGTCTATCTCTGCTGCAATCGCGGGGTTTTCCTCCAGTAATTTCTTGAGCCGCTTGCGCCGTTTTTTAGAGATGGCTGTGGGGGGCGACTTCTTCACGACTCCGAATGTCCCTCCGAAATCA
>Ga0114996_10007662_pt1 | contig 12163 bp, 9 predicted proteins | sample ArcticOcean_MG_C_4_FD_87039 | JGI IMG/M metagenome (GOLD analysis project Ga0114996, IMG submission 87039) | Marine microbial communities from western Arctic Ocean - ArcticOcean_MG_CB4_134 | ecosystem: Environmental > Aquatic > Marine > Oceanic | place: Arctic Ocean: Canada Basin | collected... | reverse complement strand
GCTGATGCGGCGGGTCGTGCCGGACCGTCCAGGGAAGGTAGCCCAGGTAGCCATCCCGGAAACACTTGCGCAGCGTGATGCCAAAAAGCGAGTCGGAACCCCGCTGAACCGCCATGAAAGGCGGCAGCAAGTGGCGATTGTCGAGTCCAAGGTTTCCGGCCATACAGAGAAACCCTTCGCTTACCGTCGGCCTGGTAACAGCTCGCGCTACCTGATGGCTTTCGACGAACGCCAGGTAATCCTCTTTAGAGCTGAGCAGCCGGCGGCGCGACGCCGGCCCCACGGAAAGGTATCCCGTGCTGCCAATTCCCGAGTCGCCGACAATGCCGCCCAGCGTCGCCGCGACTCGCCCTCCCCGCATCCGCAGCCTGGAATCAAAGGCGGGAGCCATGCGGTCCAGGTCAAGGCTTCCAGCCCCGGCGGCATCGGGCATGCAGTCGCCCAACCCGCGCCCCAGCAGCGACTCGTGGATGGCAAAGAAATCCTGATCAGCAGGCGTCTGCGCGCCGAACGCCGACGCCCGGTCACGATAGAACCAGAATTCGGTCGGATCGAATTGCGAGGTAAGCGCGAGGCCGTCGTGCTGCTCCGGCGGAGCCGCGATTTGGCAGAGAGTGTCATCATCGGCGATCACGTAACAGCTCCCGATCGTGTCAAGCAGCAGACTGTTGTAGCAAGAGCCGGTGGTGCGGCCGTTCGGCTCTCGCCCCAGCAAAGCGAACCGGATTAAGTCTCCCGGCAGACCGGAGTGAGACGCAAGTTGATCGGCGAACGCGGCGCGGTCCCCCCTGGAGGCATAGCGAAGCGATGCGCCACGGTCGTTGTTGAGTTCCTCCAGCACGGCCCGGGTACGTTGCCGTGGGGCGGATTCGAGAGCATCGTCAACCACGATAACCTCCACGGACCTGCCGAACTTCGCGCTGCTATCGAGATAGGACGCAATTCCTCGCCGCAGGATTTCCTCGCGGCCGCGAGTGGCCATCCCCAGCGCGGCCACCGAGGGCCGATCGGCCGCCGAGCCCGCTTGTGTCTCGTTAACCCGGCGGACCAGGTCTTCGTCAGACACCAGAAAGCCCAGCGCGGCAAATGCCTCAAGACGCTCCTTCGCTGAGGCGAGCACCTTGGCGTCAACCGCAATCTCACTACCGTGCTGCTCCGCGTAGTTTCGAAAGCGGTCGAATACCCTGCTCAGAAACCGGGGCATGCGAACGTTCGAGAGATCCTGCAAGCTCTGGAACTTGGCCTCCCGAGACCATTGCAGCGCATGCTTATCGAGGGTCCGAAATGTGCGGCAGTAGTGCAGTAACCGGGCGTCGTCTTTGCCGAGCAGCTCAGCGGCGCGAGAAACCTTGGAATGCGTCAAATCGACGCCCTCTCCCAAGGTGAAGGCTTCGAGTTCAGCTTGCCGGTAACGGGCCGCCATGATTTGGATAATCTAACAGACCCCTTCCAGATGCGTCGCCTGCCTGCACTCGGGACAAGCGAAAGTGAAGCAGATTCTGTTTAGTTGCCACACGTCCGCGCTACGATAGGGCCTGATGGAAACCCCTGGCCCGCCGGCACCGGAATCACGGCAATCCCGGCTCCCGCCTGACCGGGCGGCGCTCATTTCGCCGAAGCCAGCCATCGCCTGCCTGCTGGCCGCGGTTTCAGCAGCCGTGATCGTCCTGCTGTGGCAATCCCTCACCGTTCATTACAACTATTCCGGAAACTGGACCGCCCTGTTCTGCACCGGCGACACCTACCAGGTGCCGCCCGGCCTGGCCCCCGGCACCTACATTTTCACGGGCACGGACGGCTACGACGGCATGTGGTACCGCTACATCGCCCACGATCCGCTATTTCGCCGCGGGCTGGCGGAATTCATTGATGTCGCCGGCATCCGCTACCGCCGAATCCTGGTCCCGGGGCTGGCGTATCTGCTAGCGGCCGGCAGCCCTGAGCGGATTGATGGAGCCTACATCGCGATTGTCTGGATTTTCGTGGCGCTGGGGGTCTATTGGTGTAGCCGCTACTTTCACTTGCATGGGCGAAACCCGGGCTGGGGACTGCTGTTTCTGCTGGTGCCCGCTACGCTCACTTCCATCGATCGCATGGTCGTGGACGGCCCGTTCACGGCTCTGTTCGCGGGCTTTCTGTTCTACGTGGAAACAAGCTCCTGGAGAAAGGCCTATCTGATCGCCCTGCTGGCGTTGTTGACTCGGGAGACGGGCATTCTTCTGATCGCCGGTCTGCTGCTGCACTCATTGATCGAGAAGCACTACCGGCGCGCCATCTTGAGCAGCACGGCCGCTCTCCCGGCCGCGGCATGGTACGGCTTCGTGTGGCGGAACACCAACCCCGGAGCGCTGCCGGACGTTTTCGCCTGGCCTGTGGTGGGAATCGTGCAGCGGATGTTCACGGTTCGCGAGTTTCCGGGAGCGGCCTGGAAAGAACTCCTTTTCCAAGCAGTGGATCTGCTTTCGGTGCTCGGCCTGCTGTTGAGCATCCTGCTGGCCCTGTGGTGGATTTCGAGGCAGCCAATGAATCCGGCAACAATCGCCGTCGGGTTGTTCTGCGTCCTTGGCCTGATACTTGGGAGCCCCTACTACCTGACGGAAGCCTACGGGTTTGCGCGCGCGGTCTCGCCGCTGCTCCTTTTCGTGATGCTAGCCGGGGTTCGCGCGCGCGCCTGGCCAACGCTGCTCGCACCGCTGTCGATGACGGTGAGCGTGGGGTTGGTGTTTGTCACGCCGGCCTGGCGCGTATTATTAGGCATACTGCGATAGCGCTAATGCTCGGCGCTAGACCGCATTTCTCACCATATGGTGAGACGAAGTACATGAGAGGCGCGTCAGGCACTGAGAAATGCGCACCAGACCGGCCCGCCCCAATCAGACACTCAGAGCCCCGCGCGTGAGCGCGGGGTCAAGTCAACAAACCGGCTCGACAGCGCAACCAGCTCGATACATACACTCAGAGCCCCCCCCAGCAAGCGCGCCACCTCCGAGCCGGGCTTCTCAACAGAGCCGCGCCCGCAAGGGTGCGGTCGAGTCCGGCTTGAGCCCGCATTTCTCGGTGGCCGAATATTGCAGCTTTTTGTAACGCCGGCACTATTGTCGACGCTGCAAGCTAGGAGCTGGCGCCACGTCAGAGCGGCGCACCTCGTACTGGCGCGGCTCTAACGCACTTCGTCTCGCCACGTGGTGAGAAATGCGCGCTAGAACAATCGCTCGTATTGCGGGCGGTCTTGACGTGTCTTCTTTCGCGGGATCCAGTAGCTCTGCTTTCCGGCGCCGCGCCGGTTCATCGTGTCGCGGCCGAAAGCCCGCATCACCAAGCTATAAGGAGTGAAGACGAGGTAGAACATGAGCGAAAGCAGAATACGGCTGTTGACGTAGCCGAGAACGCCGGCGAAACGCATCCAGCCACGGTGAAAGATTCGGGCCGCGGCGGGCGAGAGGAGCCCGATCAAGATTAGCAGCAGCCCGCAGCCGCCGGCGATTTCGTAAACTACGGGGCGGTCTTTCCAAACATTCCAGGCGGCAATCAGCAGCAACACCGCGCCCACCATCAGTGCGGATTGCCTTGCCTGCCGCGGGTTTTCTCCGGCCTCAGTCAAGCTGAAACTCCTCCTGCCATGCGGTCTCTTCCTCGAAGGCTCCCTGTTCGTCTTTGCGAAGCAGAAAATCTTCGAGCACCAGCACGTCCATCTCGGTTCTCATGAAACAACGGAAGGCGTCCTCGGGAGTGCAGACAATCGGCTCGCCCCGAACATTAAACGACGTATTGACGACCAGCGGACATCCCGTCAGCCTCGCGAACTCCGCAATCAAGTCGTAATAAATGCCGTTCTCTTCGCGACTCACCGTCTGCACACGCGCCGAGTAGTCCACATGAGTAATCGCCGGAATGCTCGATCGCGGGATGTTGAGCTGCTCAATGCCGAAGAGCTGTTTCTGCTCCGCCGTCATCGGAACTCGAATCCCCTCTTGTACCGGAGCGACGAGCAGCATGTATGGAGAATCGCAGCTCATCTCGAAATAGTCCGACACTCGCTCCCGCAGCACCGAAGGAGCGAAGGGACGAAAGCTCTCGCGGTACTTGATCTTGAGGTTCATCATCGACTGCATCTTGGTCGAGCGCGGATCACCGAGAATACTTCGCGCGCCCAATGCCCGCGGACCGAATTCCATCCGCCCCTGGAACCATCCGACGACTTTCTCGGATGCCAGATCCCCCGCCGCCGTTGCGACCAGTTCCCGGCGGGAGAGCCGCTGATAGCGAGCCCCCATTCCATCCAAAAACACCTGGATTTCCTCAGCCGAAAATGACGGCCCAAGGTAGGACGCCTTCATGCCGTCGATGCGTCCGCCACACACCTGCTTGGCGCTGCGGGGATTGTCGAGGTATTGATACCAGGCCGACAGCGCAGCTCCGAGCGCCCCGCCGGCATCGCCCGCCGCCGGCTGAATCCAAATATTCTCGAACGGCCCTTCACGGAGCAGACGTCCGTTGCCGACGCAATTGAGAGCCACCCCACCGGCCATGCAGAGGTTCTTCTGGCCAGTTTCTTTATGAACATGTTTCGCCATCCGCAGCACCGCCAGCTCGGTCACTTCTTGAACCGAGCGGGCCAGGTCCATCTCTCGCTGTGAGACCTCGCTTTCGGGCTTGCGCGGGGGACCGCCGAAAAGCTGATCGAAGCGGCTGTTCGTCATCGTCAGCCCCTGGCAGTAGTTGAAGTACTTCATGTTGAGCCGGATCGACCCGTCTTCGCGAAGGTCGACCAGCTCGTCGAGAATTTTCCGCACGTAGCGCGGCTCGCCGTAGGGGGCCAGGCCCATGATCTTGTATTCGCCGGAGTTGACCTTGAACCCCGTGTAGTAGGTAAACGCCGAGTAGAGCAACCCGAGCGAGTGGGGAAAATGCAGCTCGGCTTGCAGGTGGATTTCGTTGCCTTCGCCGTAGCCGTATGTCGTCGTCGCCCACTCGCCCACGCCGTCGATCGTCAAAATCGCCGCGGAATCAAACGGCGAAGGGAAGAATGCGCTGGCCGCATGCGACTCATGGTGCTCGGTGAAAAGGACGTTTCCCGAGTCACCGCACTCCTTGGAGATGTGGTCGCGCATCCAAAGCTTCTCGCGCAGCCACAAAGGCATCGCCTGCAAGAAAGAGCGAAGGCCCGATGGAGCGAAATCAAGATAGGTCTCAAGCAAACGCTCGAACGTCTGAAGAGGTTTGTCGTAGTAGGCGACGTAATCGAGTTGCGAGCGCTCGATGCCTCCTTCACGCAGGCAATAGGAAACGGCATTGGAGGGGAAGCGATAGTCGTGCTTCTTGCGGCTGAAGCGCTCTTCCTGGGCAGCGGCAATGATTTCGCCGTCCCGCACCAGACAGGCCGCCGAATCGTGATAATACGCCGAAATTCCGAGGATGTCCACAGGTGACCTGAGTCGATTCTATCACCCGTCCGGCCAAGTTCCGAGATTGGAGAGGTCCTCAGATTCATGCTGGGGAGAATTAGGGCGGACTGTGTATGTGGACTGCATCGAATGACCTACTCGATCACGCTCCCATGGGAGCCAAAAGCTTCTCCGCCGCTGAACCGAGCTAGGGGAACGTGGCCGTCATCTATTTGAGACTGCTGGCTCCATCGCCGCTCCCCTGCCGGCGTGACATGCCCGCGAGAATGTCCGCGAGAACCGCTTGCGTTCCCGGCCGCGAGAGGTTTACTCTGACCAAGGCAGAGTCCGAATTCGAAATTCCGATTGAAAATAGGAGTGAGATGACACGAACTTTCGTTTGGCTTCTCCTGGTAAGCGTTGTACTGCTTCTCTCAAGCGTCGCGATGACGCAACAACCAACGGTCAAACCCGTCGCGAGCGTCACGCAGCTCATGCGGGCCATGATAATTCCCGCCTCGAATGCCTTGTTTAACGTGGCAAGGCAAGCCCCGACAAACGACAAAGAGTGGGCCGCCGTTGAGAACAACGCCGTGATTCTGGGGGAATCCGGAAACCTGCTAATGATGGGAAGCCGCGCCATGAATACGGAAGCGTGGATGAAGTCTTCGCAAGCGCTGGCCGACGCGGGGGCGCTTGCGTTGAAGGCGGCGGAGGCCAGGAACGTGGAAGCAGTCACCGATGCCGGCAACCTAATCGTGGATGCATGCGAAACCTGTCACGAGAAGCACTGGGACCGGAGCCAGCAGAACTAAGGCCGCGTTGGCGAAATGACGGCTGACAGCGGGCGCTGGCTCGTGATGGGGTCACTGGATAGCGTCTCGAGGTGACCCGGAGTTCACGCTACTTGGCGCCGCCGGGCGAGGATCTCAACCGGATAGCGTCTTCACTTGGAAAATCGTCCGGCACGGGGTAGCTGACCGCGCCGGTCGCCAGCCATTCCGCCGCCCGGATCAGGCTCGTCTGGAAGCCCACGCAACGCACGCGGTCCGGCACTCCGGCATCGGTTTTCCAGATGTGCCCGAACGAAGAGTTGTAGACACGGCCCCGGCCATAGGCCACCACCCATTCCAGCGGCCAATAGGTATCGGTGGCGATGTGCCGCCCGTAGGTGAGAATCGTGAGTTGCTCGGCCGGGCCGCGCGCGTAAGTGTAGACCTCGATGTCGGGGGTCATCCAGCGCTCCGGCGTGCCGCGCGTAATCGGGTGGTCGTTGAGCCGAATCACGACCGTATCTTGGCGCGGGCCGTGACTAGTGCCTTCGCCTTCGCCCGAGGGAATTCGCCGAACCTTCCCGCCGGCATCGAGTTGGAGCGCGGCGCCGCGGCCTTTGGGGCGCCAGCCGAGGCCGATCATGCGATCGTACTCGGGCCAGTGCGGAAAGGCGTTGTTGGCCGAGTGAAAGATCAGCACGCCGCCTCCGTCGCCGACGTAGGTTTCGAGGTCCTGCTCGACGCGCCGCGGCCAGCGGATTTCGCGTTGAGCGATATTGTTCGAGTTCAAAACGACGACATCATGGTCGGAGAACGCCGGCCGCCACTGTTCCCAGCCCGGGGCGTCCGGCTCGCCGGGCGAAGTCGTGACCGCCACCTCAAACATGCCGGTTTCGGTGAGGGTGGCCGCTATGAAAGCTGTCGTTTTGCGCCAGTCGTGATTGCTGAAGCCGTCGACGATCAGGGTCGTGATTTTGCGCTGAGCCGCGGCCTGTTGGATCGGACCCGCCACGATGAACAAACCCATCAGCGAGAGCAACAAGGATCGCCGGCGATTCGGCCCGGCGATTGGATTCCAAAACGCGGCGGAGGTTCTCATCGACATCACAGATTAGATGATAGGCCGAAAGAGGCTTCGGCGGAGCCCGGCCTCGGCGGCGATCAAATCGCCCGCGGAGGATCAGCGTGAAGATCCTCTCCCCTCATTCAGGGTGCTGTGATAGAATCGCGCCATCATGCTGACTAGACGTGAATGGACAAGCTCGATCGCGGCCACCGTTGCGGGACTAGCGGCGGCGTGCTCGCCAGCCGGTGACGAAGCGCCATCCCGAGAAAACGCAGGCCAAAGCGCCTCGCCAGACGCGGATCTGCTCGCCCGCACCATCGTTTTCGACGCGCACTGCGACACCCCAGGGCGGATGCTTAGCGACGGCTTCCAGCTCGGCGAGCGCAAGTCCTATCATCAGGTCGATATCCCCCGCATGAAGGAGGGCGGCATCTCGGCGTCCTTCTTCGCGGTCTTCACCAGCGCAACCGATAAGAGTGAACTCGAAGCCGTCAAGCAAGCGCTGGAAATCACCGACCTAATTGTCGAAGAGGTCAAGCGATACCCCGGCGACCTGGTCCTCGCCACATCGACCGCGGAAATCCTGCAAGCCAAGAAGGACCACAAGATCGCCATCTTGCTTTCAGTCGAAGGCGGTCACATGATCGACTCCAGCCTGGAGGTCTTGCGGCAGCTCTATCGGCTGGGGAACCGCTCGATGGGGCTCACCCACAGCGCTTCGACCCCATGGGCCAAGTCAGCGGAAAGCCCGGAAGGCCCCGACGGCTTGACGGATTTCGGCAAGGACGTCGTCGGTGAGCTGAACCGGCTGGGGATGATTATCGATCTCGCCCACGGAGCGGACAATACGTTCTATCAGACCATCGAGACATCGACAGCGCCGATCATCTCGTCCCATACGGCCTGCCGTGCGGTGGCGAATAACCCTCGCAATATGACCGACGACATGCTCAAAGCGCTTGCCGGTAACGGAGGCGTCATCGCGATTGGTTCCTACAACGGCATGCTGGTCGATGATTACGGCCAGCCGCGGCCTGATCTGTCGGACCTGGTCGCCAAGCGCGCCTCGATTAAAGAGGAGTTCGCCGACGACCGCGAACGCCGCCTGACCGAGTTGTGGAGCGTCGACGCGGAAGAGGCCGACCGCATTGGACGCCTGCCGCTGGATCGCCTGCTCGATCACTTCGAGCACGCCGCGGCCATTGCCGGTCCCGATCATGTAGGATTTGGGTCCGACCTGGATGCCGCCCGGCACCTCTATCCCGATGGTGCCAGCGACATCGCTGACACGCCGCAGCTTATCCCGGGACTTCGCGGCCGCGGCTTTTCCGACGAAGAGATCAGCAACATGCTCGGCGGAAATTTAATGCGCGTGCTGGCCGAAGTCGAGGCGGTAGCGGCGGCAAGTTGAGTCTCCCTGATCATCCGCGGGCCGACGCACAAAGGCCGGGGGCAAGCGGGCATGGGCATGCAAGCGGATGCAAGGAATGCAATTCCGGCCGCTTGACGTAGAGCAGGTCTCCAGACGTGCCGTGTCGCCATTCCTAGCGATATGGTCTTGACGCGGCAGTCGAACACCACGAGCAAGCGCAACGAAGTAACAGCGGGGCTCGAAGGTGTGAAAAAATCGGGGACTGCCACAAGCGGCCATTTCTAAGTTCAGGTTTATCAATGATGCCATTGGCCGCGGCTGGCTGTCCCCAGCATTTTTTCACACCTTCCTCTCCCGTGCTTACCCCCTTCACGCCGTAAGAAAAGCGGCCTCACCGCGGTATTACAAAACTCTTACAAACAGACAGTCAGATTGTTGCCCGCCCCATGTTACCTTGAAAATGAAGATGGGAAATGAAGATGGGAAGGAGGAGTAAAAGTGGGCAGTGAACTGAACTTTCCGGGAACAACGGAGAAGATCAACTGGAGAACCTCCATCGCAATGGGATTACTCCACGTTGGCGCGATCGCCGCCATGTTCGTGTTTGAATGGCAGGCTCTCTTCGTGGCGCTGCTGCTCTACTGGATCACGATCTGTTGGGGTATCGGCATGGGTTATCACCGGCTGCTCACGCACCGTGCCTACGTGACGCCCAAGCCCATCGAATACCTGCTGGCAGTCTGCGGCGCCCTGACGCTTCAAGGGGGGCCTATCGCCTGGGTGGCCACTCATCGTATCCATCATCAGCACTCCGACAAGGAAATGGACCCGCACTCTCCCCGTGCAGGTGGCTGGTGGTCGCACGTCGGCTGGATCATTCGTGGAGAGGGAAATTACAACAAGACAAAGCAAATGCGCATGAAGCGCTATGCACCGGATCTGGCCAAGGACCCCTTTTACGTTCTCCTCGACACCTACCACTACGTCCCGCTGATTGTGCTCGGCCTGATACTGCTGGCCGCCGGCGGTTTACCCATGCTGCTCTGGGGTCTCTGCGTGCGCGTCATCGTCGGGCTGCACGCCACCTGGCTGGTCAACTCCGCCGCGCACATGTGGGGCTCGCGCCGCTTCGACACAGCCGACGATTCCCGTAACAACTGGTGGGTCGCACTGCTCACCTTTGGCGAAGGCTGGCACAATAACCACCACGCCTATCCGACCTCCGCCCGCCACGGGCTGCGCTGGTATGAGATCGATTTTACATGGATGCAGATTTGGTTTCTGCAGGTCCTCGGCCTCGTCAAATCGGCGAAGGTGCCCAAGCTGGAGTTCCCAGTCACACGCGACAAAGCCGCCTGATCGGTCCGTGGTATTCACCGCCTAACGGCCCCAGCACGCGCTGAAAAAAGCGCGCTAGGAACCAGGGGCGCCAGTTCTGGCATCCTAAAGAAATCGTGCTCGGCGGTTACCGCAGGTCGATTGCTTTTTTCATCACGCTTGGGTCGTGCCTGGTCGCGCTCGCCATCACCCTCAATATCGGCTGGATTGTGCTGAACTGGCGCGCCGGGCTGATGTTGATTTTGGGTGTGCTTTTTTTCGCGCTGATCATCACCGGCGTCGTCCTCAACACCGTCTTTCTGGTCCGCGAGATTCGCCGCAATGAGGAGCAAGACAGGTTTATCAACGCCGTCACCCATGAGCTGAAGACGCCCGTGGCGTCCATTCGCCTCTATTTGGAAACTTTGCAGTCGCGTCAGGTCGATGATGCAAAACGGCGGCAATTCTACGGCATCATGCTAGCGGATAGCGAACGCCTGCTCAGCACGATCGAGCAGGTGCTGCACGCCGGAAAGACCCGCTCCGCTCGTGGCAAGCGGGACCACTCGCCCGTAGAGCTTCCCGAATTGGTGCGGGACTGCCTGACGGTCGCGCGTTCACGCCATCAGTTAGCGCCGGAGTCGATCGAATACGCGGAATCCCTCCAGCCCGGAGACAGCGCCATTGTCCTGGGCGATCCAGAGGATTTGAGAGCAGCCGTGGCGAACCTCATCGACAACGCCATCAAGTATTCCGAGTCTCACGTTCGCGTGCTGGTCGAAGTCGCCACGATCGATGCCCGCCACGTGGCCGTGCGAGTCAAAGACCACGGTGTCGGGATTCCCAAAACCGAGCTGAAGCGAATCTTCAAAAGGTTTTACCGAATCCCGGGAACAGTTGCCCGGCGTGTCAATGGCACCGGGCTAGGCCTCTTTATCGTCCGCTCGGTCGCAAAGAGGCACGGGGGGCGCGTCTACGCCGAGAGCGCCGGCGCGGGTCTGGGCAGCACGGTCACGCTGCAGCTTCCGCTGACGTCAGTCTCATGAGCCGAATACTGATCGTCGAAGACGAAGAGCATCTGGCCAATGGCCTGCGCTTCAACCTGGAGGCCGAGGGCTACGAGGTAGAGGTCGTGGACAACGGCGAGGCCGCACTGTCACTGCTGACCGGCGCACCGGCCCACGGCGCACCGGCCCACTTTGATCTCGTTGTGTTGGATGTGATGCTGCCGGGGAAGGACGGTTTTGAGGTGATCTCCGAGCTGCGCCAAGCGAACCAGTTCGTCCCCACGCTGATGCTCACCGCGCGCGGCCGGTCCGAAGATGTGCTTCGCGGCTTTGCCGCCGGAGCGGATGACTATCTTCCGAAGCCGTTCGAGCTTGCTATTCTGATCGCGCGCATCGGTGGCCTGCTGCGCCGCCATGACTGGCTGCGGCCACCCACGCGGAAGACGGATCAAAGCCTCTCCGTTGGCAGCGGGAAGTTCATTGACCTCGACGCGTTGGAGCTGCGCGTCGGCGATCGTACTCTGCGGCTGACTCTGATGGAGGCGAAGCTGCTGAATTACCTGATTCAGCACGAAGGCCAGACGGTGACGCGAAAAGCGATGCTGCAAGATGTGTGGGGGCTGCACGAAGACACCGACACCCGCGCCATCGACAACTTCATTGTCCGGCTCCGCCGCTACCTTGAAGAAGAACCCGCGCGCCCCCGGCACCTGTTGACGGTTCGCGGCGTGGGGTACCGGTTCGTCGCGGACCCCGAGGCCTGACAGATAGCGAGCAAGAGCGCGGCTCCGGCACGGAAACCCCGTCGCCTAGCGAAGCCAGATGAAACTCGCGAGCGTGCCGCTGAGACCGTTGATCATCGCGTCGGAGAGGGTGGGGTGGCGGGAAGAAGTGATGAACTGCAGGCCTTCGCTGACAAAACCGATCGCGAAGCACCAAAGGGCCGTCCACATGAACCGTCTGGACTTTTCGGCTTGCAGACACGGGATCAGCAAGCGGCTCAAGACAACAAAAAGGCCGACGTGGTAGAGCTTCTGCGCATAGTGGCGTGTGTCGATGCGAGACGGGGTGTCAGCCACTCCGGCCAGCGCCTCGTAGAGGCCGTAGGCCCAATCGATGGCTAGGTCAGAGGAAGAGAACAGAATCCATCCAACCCAGACTGCCAGCAGAATCCATGGCAGGCGCGGGATCCGCGGCGGGGATAGCCGCGGGGAAAGGATAAGGCGAAGCCGGCTCATGGGGCG
>Ga0114996_10007659_pt1 | contig 12166 bp, 8 predicted proteins | sample ArcticOcean_MG_C_4_FD_87039 | JGI IMG/M metagenome (GOLD analysis project Ga0114996, IMG submission 87039) | Marine microbial communities from western Arctic Ocean - ArcticOcean_MG_CB4_134 | ecosystem: Environmental > Aquatic > Marine > Oceanic | place: Arctic Ocean: Canada Basin | collected... | reverse complement strand
TACCCCCGGCTCCCGAGACGATAAAACCATCACCTTGGTTCCTTAGAATGCCCCAACTTCTTGGACCGCCGATGCATCAACCTGTAACATAGGAAGTGGTTCCCCATCTGGGGGCACGCCACAACCAGCAGTCGTCCTAGCGCTGGGCGGGCACCAAACAGTGAGAAAAAGCCTCGCGAGACCACTGCCTGATCAATGCGTAAGGGGTCTCCTTCACCCACCAACCGCGCATCATCCACCCTCGAGCCCACCCACGCCTCAACCGAGTTGAAGTCCTGCATCGCTTGGAACAAGGGGCCAGAATGGGAGCCGTTCTCCACGCTTACCAGCCGATCGGAGTCGGGATACGGCAGCGGTCTCAAAAGGATGTGATCGACCAACGTGAACATTGTGGTCACCGCGCCCACTCCGAGTGCGATCAACAGCACCGTGGTGAACGTAAACGCCGGCGCCTTGCTCAGCGTGCGCAGCGCGAATCGCAGGTTCCGTCCCCAACCCATCATCCCATTACCTCCCGAAGTCGACTTCGTCACCCCCATTACATCCAACCACTCCACAGCGGCGACCACAGCCAGCGCGAAGAACACCCGCGCGAGGACGCGCGATTGCGCCACAACGCCGGTCGTTTCCGCCCACAAGTCCACGAAGGCGAGCGCCATCTCCTGGGCGTCTTGCTTACGCACACCCGGCGGCAACAGCCAGAGAGCAGCCGCATATGCGCGCGCCGCAACAGAAGAGCGGGGCCCTGTCATCAGCCGGCGGCGACCGCAGGCTTGGCTTGATCGAGCAACCGCTCGAGCCGTGACAATTCCGCGCGCAAGACCGACTGCCCGTCCGGCGCGATCGCATAAGTGCGCCTGCGCGAGTTCTCGCCACCGTCGACCTGTTGGATCCAACCGAGCCCACTCATGCGCCGGAGCACGCGATACAGGTTTGCAGGATCGAGCAAGACACCGGAGCGCGAGCGCTGTTCGACGGCCTTGATAAGGCCGTAACCGTGTAGCGGCGCCTCGGCGAGTACCGCCAGGATCAAGAGATCCCGGGGAGCGAGCGGAAGGTGGTGTTGAGCATCCATATGTCTGTATCTGTAGAGTGACCGATAGGAGTCACGTTACAGATAGATGCGACCAAGCACAGTAATGGTTGCATACAGTACGTCTGCACGAAGAAGGGGCAGCCCGACCTGGGAGCTGCCCCTTTTCAGCACTCGCAGCCCCCCCCCCCACAGCGAGTAGCTAGTGGTCCGCTTCCTCCGCAGCTGCTCGCTCGGCCGCCACTTTCTTCGCCACCTCCGGGGGTGCCGGCTCATACCCCGCCAACTTCCGGCTGTGGTGCGCACGCCCCTGAGTGATGGAACGCAACGTCGCCGCATACTTGTAAAGCTCCGACTCGGGCACCATCGCGCGAACCGTGGTACGGCCGGACGCCGGATCCATGCCCTGGACCTTGCCTCGCCGTGACGTCAGGTCCCCCATGATATCGCCCAGGTACTCGTCCGGTGTCGTTACCGCGAGTTCGAGCACGGGCTCCAGCAGCACCGGCCTGCACTTTTCGACGACCGTCCTCAGGGCAGCAGATCCAGCCAACTTGAACGCGATGTCGGACGAGTCGACCGCATGGTAGGACCCGAAGTAGCACTCGGCGCTGAAGTCCACGAGCCGATAGCCGGCGATTACTCCCTTCGCTGCAGCCTCCTGAACACCTCTGTCCACCGACGGAATGAACTTCGTCGGGATCACGCCGCCCTTGATCGAGTTGACGAACTCGTAGCCAGCACCGCGAGCCTTGGGCGCCAAGCGGATCCAACAATCTCCGAATTGGCCGCGGCCACCTGACTGTTTCTTGTGGCGCCCCTGCCCTTCGCCCTTCCCCGAGATCGTCTCACGGTACGCGATCTTCGGCTGCTCAGTCGTGACCTTTACCCCGTACTTACGTGCCATGCGCTCGAACTGGATGTCCAGATGCAGCTCACCGACGCCACGAGCGATCGTCTGGTGAAGTTCTGCGTCGAAGCTCGCGGAGAACGTGGGGTCCTCTTCCCGCAGCTTAGGAAGCACCTCGCCTAACTTGTCCTCGTCGTTGCGCGTCTCCCCGACGATTGCCACCGCGATATCCGCACTCGGAAACTCGATCCCGGTGACAGGAAGCCTCTTGCCCTTATCGTTGAGTGTGTCGTTGGTGTGCGTGTGCTTGAGCTTTGCAATCACACCGATGTCCCCCGAATGAAGCTTGGGGACCTCATGCCGCTCCTTGCCCATTGGGATGCTCAAATGGTTGAGCTTCTCATTCTGGCCGTCCGAGGCGTTCACGACCTCCGCACCGTTGGCCACGGAGCCCGAGAAAATCCGGAAGTACGACAGCTCGCCAACGTGAGGTTCGGCGGCAGTCTTGAAGACGAGCGCAGCCAGAGGACCACTGTCGGTGGCAATCAGCTCCTCGTCGCCGACGACCTCCCGACGGGCTTCCGAGGGGTTCGGACAGAGCTCAACGAGCTTCTTGAGCAATGCCCGCATGCCATAGGTGTTGGGTGGCGAGCCACAGAACACCGGGAACACCTCGTTGCGTGCCATGCCGAGCGACATCGCCTCGATGGCCTCTTCCCGCGAAATGTGGCCACCCTCGAGGTACTTCTCGAGCAACGACTCGTCGGTCGTAGCTAGAGTTTCTTGGAGCTCGGTCTCCCACTGAGCCTCCTTGTCCGCCAGCTCGCTCGGGATCTCGGCTTCGTCGTACTCGCCCGTGGTCGTGCCGGATTTGTAGATGTGCGTCTTTTCGCTAAAGAGGTTGATGATGCCCGAAAAGTCAGCACCCTCACCAACCGGGATCTCCACAGGAAGCGCGCCATCGGCAAGTTCGTTGATCTGCCGAAAAACGCGATCGAAGTCGGCTTGCTCTTTGTCCATCATCGAAACAAAAAAGACCCGGGGGATGCCCCGGGCTTCGCAGTATTCCCACACGCGCTCTGTGCCCACTTCGACGCCGGCGATGGCGCTGACCACGATGATCGCCGCATCAGCCACTCTCACAGCTGCCAATGTCTCACCGGTAAAATCCATATACCCGGGAGTGTCGAGCAGATTGATCTTCGTCCCCATGTGCTCGGCATATGCCGGGGTCAACTGAATGGAGATCTCGTGGGTGTGCTCTTCGGGGGAATGCATCGTGAGCGCGGTGCCATCGTCGACGTTGCCGTGTCGCTTGGACGTGCCCGCGACAAAACAGAGCGCGTCCACCAAGCTGGTCTTGCCCGCACCGCCGTGCCCGAGGACCGCGATATTCCTAATGCGATCCGTGGTGTATTCCTTGCCCGATGCCATTCAGAACCCTCCAACTTTTGGATCACCCGCCCCGCCCTCACTAGGCAGAGGCCCCGTTCTCGATCATTGGGGGATTCCGATTCTAGAGAGCCCCCATAGCCCGGGCAAGCAGCATTGCTATCACTCCGGCGTGGAGCGCCTCGCCCGACTTCTGGAGACGCCTAACGCCTCCGGTCGGCCTCCGCCTCCGTTGCGGCGAGCTCACCGGTAGTGAGTTCGAGAACGAGTCGGTCGAGATCGTAGATCTTGTCGAGCACCTCCAGGATCGCGCGCACGTCGACCGTGACCGAACGATTCTTCTCCGGCAGGTAGATGTAGTCGCCGGGCAGACTCTCGGCGTTTCCGTCGAAGACTACTCCTACTACTTCGAGGTCTCGGTCCAATACGGGCGAACCCGAATTTCCGCCGATGATATCCGCAGTCGATATGAAGTTCATGCGCGTCTTGAGGTCGAGGGTCTCCGGCGCGTCAAGCCAGCGATCCGGCAGTGCCCAGTCCTGATTGTCCTCGTTGGAATAGTGCCGGTCGAACAAGCCGAAGAACGTCGTGAAGACCGGAGCCACGGTGCCGTTGTACTCGTACCCCGTGGCGACCCCGTCAGCGATGCGCAGTGAAAATGTGGCGTCCGGGGGGACGTCTGTCCCGTAGATCTCGAAGCGCGCGCGACCGAGTTCGGCCGCGAGTTCCTCTTCGAGTGGACCGACCTCGCCGAAGAGCGTGTTGAGCTCCAAGAACGCCGGTAAGAAGGCGATCACCGCTTGTACCGCAGCATCGGCTGGGGTCGCGGTGCCGTCCTGCAGCGCGGTAACAGCGATGGCGGAGTCGGCGAGCATCGTGCCGGCGATGATTCGCTGTGCTGCCTGGAGCGGAGTCCCCCCCCTCAGAAGCCCGGAGATGGCCACGTGGTCCTTGCCGAGATAATCGCTCATCTCGGCGAACCGGTCGGCCATCAGCGCAGCATCCAGTTCAGGGTGCATCTGGGGTGCCCCAATCACGTTTTCCATCATGCCATCGATCTCTTCAGACGACGCCTGGTTCTGGCGCATCGCGATGACCTGCAGAGCGAAGAAGCCCCGGATAAGCGTTGACGAGTCGAGATACGGGTTACCGAAGACGGAGAAAGCTCCGATGACGGGTGCCGCCGCTCGCTTCTGCTCCTGGACCGCCGCAACGCGCTCGATGAGGCCCCCGTACCGACTGGTGAGCTCGGGATCCGCATCGATCGCCGCCTGGAAATCACGCTCGGTGTCCTTGCGGCGTGCAATAATGAGTGGGTCCTCCAGGCCCCGGATCTGACCGTCGTACGCCTCCTCCGAGTTTCCGAGGCTGAAGTATTCGTTGCGCAGATTGTGCTGTTCGGCGACTTCGGGGTTCGCCTGGATGAACGCATCCATAACACGCATGCGCCGCCGGAACGTCTCGAGCAGATATCGATCCGATATGTCCCGTCGGAATTCGAGCTCTGCAACGGTCTGGAGCCGGTGGGTCGAACCGGGATTCCCAACGATGAAGATCGGATCTCCTTCCTGGAGGCCGTCTTTGTCGAACGGGAAGTAGTTCTCGGTCGGAAGCGGATTGCCGTCGTCGTCGTACACACGGAAGAGCGAGAAGTCGAGGTTGTAGCGCGGGTAGGTGAAGTTGTCCGGGTCACCGCCGAAGAAGCCGATTTGCAGCTCGGGCGCCATGACCAATTTCACGTTTGTATAACGACGGAAGACATACGCCGACGTGCGGCCGCCGTTGTACAAGGAGATCATCTCGACTGCGTAGCCGGAGTCTTCCCCACCCCGCTCTTCGAGGATGCGCGCCTCGATCTCCTCCAGCAACGACTCGCGGATCTCACCCCGTTGATCGGTAGGGACCGCGTCAACCGCGGCGTTTACTTCCTCCGTGACGTCAACGATCTCAACCAACTGGTCCGCCTCGAAGTCCTCGACGGAACGTTCATCGGCGAGGTCGGTCGCCCGGAAACCGTCATCCAGGAGAGCCTCGCCCTCGAGGGACACCTGGGTCACGAAGTCTCGAGCACAGTGGTGGTTGGTCAGCACCAGGCCGTTTGGCGATACGAACGAAGCCGAACAACTCGGAATGCGCAGCGCACCGAGGCGAGCCCTCTCGAACCAGGACTCGTCCGGCCGGAAGCCGTGGGTATCCTCGATGTAGTCGACCGGCGGGAACTCGAACGTCCACATTTTTCCCTGGTCGAAGACGCCCGCTTGAACAGTGTCGAGATCAACGCCGTACAAGAACGGAGTCGGTCCCACTTCCGGTTCTTCCGCAGCCGGCAGCTGTTCGGGAACTGCCTCCGTCTCCGGCTCAGCAGGTGGTGGCGGCGACGCCGGCGAAGGGTTCGAGCCTCCGCAGGACACGAGGAAAAGCACACCGGCGAGCGCCGGGACCCAACGTGAACTGACCCTAGTCTGCCAAGACACCATGCGAACCTCTCTGGATTTCATCGGAAAGACTGTACCGGCTCGGAAATACCCAACCCTCCCAGAAGCGCGGCCCTAGTTCGTGCGGTGCCTCTTCGAGACCTCGTCGAGCAGCTTCAGCTCGTCGGAGGTGAGCGACGACATGCCAGTCGCGGAAATTTTGTCGAGCACAGCGTCGACTTTTTCGTAGAGCACCGATTCCTCTCGGGGTCGGCGTGCTGAGGTGCCTGCACCCGAATGCTCTTCCGCACTCTCGTCGCGCGGTACGATCGCGAGCCGACGTGAGCGCGTGGCCGCCTTCTTGATGCGGGCCAGCTGCCCGGCCGGCCGCCAATCGGACCTCAGGTAAAAGAAGCCGGCAATCAGGCCACCGAGATGGGCGAAGTGAGCTACTCCGTCACCGGCACGCCCGCCCGCACCCTGGAACGTGCTAAGTGCGCTGAGCATGAAAAAGAAACCGACCAAATACTTCGCCTTAACCGGAAAGATGCCCCAAATGTAGATCGGCGCATTGGGCCAGTTCATCGCAAACGCAAGCATGACCCCATACATCGCAGCTGAGGCGCCGACGACCATATTGGGCAGGAAGAGATAGCTGAGCGCCACCCCTCCCAAGCCGCAGACCAGGTAGAAACGCAGGAACTCACGTTCGCCCCAACGCCCCTCGAGCGGCGGCCCGAAGAAGAACAGGATGAGCATGTTCACGGCGAGATGCATCAAGTCGCCGTGCAGGAACATGTAGGTAAATGGCCCCCACGGGCGGAAGACGATCCGCGTGGGCTGGAAGGCGAACCACTCGAAAACAAAGGACTGCCCAAGGATCAGCGTCACCACAAAAATCGCCGCATTGGCGATCATGAGGCGCTTCACCATCGGGGTGAGCATGAAACTGAAGCCGTAGCTTCTGGTTGAATACGCCATCTTTCTTCTTGGAGAATCCGTGCGTCTAGCGGGCTATATGCAAACCCCTACCGTATGGGCAGGTTCCTGAGACGACCCATGTCTACCTCTGCCCTCCGAAGCTTACGAAGGGCCCGTGCTCTTTCTTGCCGCCGCGAGCGCGACGATTCGATCGCATAGCTCCGGGAACTCCTTGCCAGCGGCCCGCGCCGCCCTCGGAAACAGACTATTCGCGGTCATCCCGGGCAACGCATTCGCCTCCAAGCACCAGGGTTGGCCGTCCGCATCGACGATGAAGTCGACCCGCGAGTAGTCCCTCATGCGCAGCGCGCGGTGCGCCGTGAGCGCAAGCGCTCGCAGTTGCTTCGAGAGCTGCTCAGGGATGTCAGCAGGAAAAATCTCCTGCGCCATACCTGGCTGATACTTGCACTCGTAGTCAAAAATCTCGTGCTCGGGAACGATCTCCCCTACTGGTAGAGTGTCGTCTCCCAATACACCAACCGTTAGCTCTCGGCCGGAGTGATATCGTTCGAATAACACGACATCGTGCCAAGAGCGGCTCTCTTCGATCGCCGCGGCGAGCTGGGGCCGATCGTGGGCGAGCACCAACCTCAATGACGAGCCGCCGCCTGACACCTTCACGATGACGGGTAGCCCCAGCTGCTCAACGACTTCTTCCATCGGGCACGGGCCGGTCATCCAGTCCGGGGTCGGCACCCCCGCGTCTCGTAGCAGCCGCTTCGTGACCTCCTTGTCCATTGCCAAGGAGCAACCGAGACGGTCACTGCCCGTGTACGCGACACCAGCGACATCGAGCAACGCCTGAACCGTCCCGTCCTCTCCCGAACCGCCGTGAAAGGCCAGGAAGAAGACGTCGACGTCCGCGAGTGAGGGGTCCCGCGCCAGCGCCACCGTGTGACCCTCATCGAGACGCGCCAGGTCGCTCGCACCGGGTGGCTGCTCGCCGACGCCGTCGGTCAGCAGGCGAGTTTCTTCATCGGGGCTGAGCAGTCCGTGCGCCGTGTCCACGGCAACGACGTCGTGACCTACCTCTCTCAGAGCACGCACGACCTGCGCTCCAGAAGCAAGGGAGACCTCGCGTTCATCCGAGGTCCCTCCCATCAGGACAGCCACCCTCATGCGGTCAGCGCACGGATGACGTCGTAGCGGGTGATGATGCCACACAGGGAAGCGTTCTCGCGGACGAGACAAGCCGCGTTCTCGCGGGTGAGCAGATGTCGAATCTCCGCGGAATCGACGTGGCTGTCCACGACCGGGAAGGGAGCACCCATCACGGTGTCGACCGGCTTGTCGAGCAAGGAGGGATCCTCGATCACCTGGGCCATCAACCGGGTCTCGGTGACAGAGCCGACGCACTCGCCGTCGAGCACAATGGGCAACTGCCCGATGTCGTGCGCGGTGATCGTGGATAGGCTTATTCGGACCGAAGTCACCGGCTCGACCGTGATGAGATCTGGGCCACCCCCCTCCTTCGCGCGCACCAGCTCCCCAACGGTCGAGCGCCGGCGCCGTTGCAGGAAGCCATTGTCGCGCATCCAGTCGTCGTCGTACGCCTTGCTGAGGTAGCGTTCTCCCCAGTCCGGCAGAAGAGTGACCACGAACGCGCTCGGGTCGTCCAACTCCTTCGCGATCTGGACGGCGGCATGCACCATTAGCCCTGAGGATCCACCCGCGAACAGGCCCTCTTCCCGGGTCAGTCGTCGTGCCATCCGAAATGCATCACCGTCTTCGCCGGTTCGATACTCGTCGACCGTATCGAGGTCTAGCACGCCAGGGATCTTGTCGTTCCCGATGCCCTCGACCTTGTATGGGTGTCCCTCGACCTTCTCTCCCGTGTTGAAGAAGGGGGCGATCATCGACCCTTCCGGATCGATCCCGATGATGCTCACAGAGGCATTCTTCGCCTTGAGATAGCGGCCCACGCCGGTGATCGTCCCACCGGTGCCGGCGGACGCTACGAAGTGGGTCACACGGCCCTCGCTCTGCTCCCAGATCTCCCGGCCGGTGGTATCGTGATGTACCTGAGGATTCGCCTGGTTGTAGAACTGATCGGCCATCACCGCGCCCGGCGTCTCAGCCGTGATCGAGCGCGCCTTCTGCAGGTAGTGGTCCGGATGGTCGGGCGGGACCGCGGTCGGCGTGATGATCACCTCCGCGCCGAACGCCCTCAAGAGCTTCACCTTCTCGCTGCTCATCTTGTCCGGCATCGTGCAGATACATCGATACCCCTTGAGCGACGCGGCCATCGCAAGCGCGAGGCCCGTGTTGCCACCGGTAGCCTCCACGATGGTGCCGCCGGGCTTGAGCGATCCGTCCTGCTCGGCCGCCTCCAACATCACGAGTCCAATCCGGTCCTTGATCGAACCGCCGGGGTTCATGAACTCGCACTTGGCGTACAGAGGTGTCCGCGCCCCATCCGTAACCGAGGAGAGCCGCACCATCGGCGTCCAGCCAATCAGGTCCAGGACGGAGTCGTACGGCTCTTGGTGTCGTTTTGACATTCAGTTCTCAGTGGGATGGCTGCACGGACTCATGAGTCTGTGAGGGGCAAGACGAGTGCCGTATCCGGCCTGGGCCGCTTCGAGAAATGAACTGGCACCGTGGCCCATACCTCAATGCGTTGGCCGTCTCGTCGCGCCGGGCTGAAGCGCAGTCCCCGAGCGCCTGCCACAGCTGCGGAGTCGAAAGCCTCGTATCCGGAAGACCTCTCGATCTCGACCGAGTCCACGGCACCGGTATCCGAGACTCGCACCCGGAGCAGCGTCTGCCCTTCCATATCCTGATCCCAAAGCTGGATCGGGTAGCCGATGGGCACCTGCCCGTACAGCGGCGTCGGCTGCTCGATCTCGCCTTCGCCCCCGCACGCGAGACTGACCACCAGCGCGGCCGCCAGAACGCTTCGCGAGACGAACTTCGTCACCTGCGTCGTCTCCGCAGGACTCTGTGCGACGAGGATCAGTCGCTTCAATCGTCACCGCCCGCGGCGGCCCGCCTCAGTTCGTATAGCAGTGTTAGCGCTTCCTTTGGAGTCAGGTCGTCCGGATCCAGTGCACGCAGGCGACGTATCAGAGGATGCTCCACCCGGAACATCGAGAGTTGATCGAGTGGTGGCTCCGAGCTCGGCCGGTGAGCACCGTGCCGACCGAGACCTTCGCCGCCACCCGTATGTGTTCCCTCGAGCTCTTCGAGAAGTTCCCGCGAACGCGCAATAATGCCGTCCGGGAGTCCCGCGAGACGAGCCACCTGAATCCCATAGGAGCGGTCGGCGCCGCCCTCCATGAGCCTCCGCAAAAACACGATGTCGTCTCCGACCTCCCGCACTGAGACGTTCATGTTCTTCACACCGTCCAACAGATCGCCAAGCTGCGTGAGCTCGTGGTAGTGCGTCGCGAAAATCGTCTTCGCTCCGATCTTCTCGTGTAGATGCTCTGTGACAGACCACGCGATCGACACGCCGTCGTAGGTCGACGTACCCCTGCCGATCTCGTCGAGCAGTACAAGGCTACGCTCCGTGGCGCCGTGCACGATCGCTGCAGTCTCACTCATCTCGACCATGAAGGTAGACTGTCCGCGAGCGAGGTTGTCCGAGGCTCCAACGCGCGTGAAGATGCGATCGGCGACCGGCAGCTCGGCGGCATCCGCTGGCACGAACGATCCAATCTGGGCGAGAAGCTGGATCAGGCCGACCTGGCGCAGCACCGTGCTCTTTCCTGCCATGTTGGGCCCCGTGAGCACGACGATCCAGCCGTCTTCCGTCAGAACCAAGTCGTTGGGAATGAAGTCCTCCCGCGGCATCATGGTCTCGACGACAGGATGCCGACTTCCACGCACGACCAAGTCGAAGCCCGTGTGGACGATCGGACGCACGTATGCACGCCGAATCGCGACCTCGGAAAACGTGGACAGCACATCCACCGTCGCGAGCCTTGCTCCGCTGTCCTGAAGTCGGCTCACGACCCCACCGACCCGTGAACGAACCTCGGCGAACAGTTCGGTCTCGAGCTGGATGATGCGGTCCTCCGCTCCGAAGACCTTTTCCTCCCACTCTTTCAGCTCGGGCGTGAAGTACCGCTCGGCATTGCTCAACGTCTGCTTGCGCACGTAGTCGTCGGGCACCTTTGCCGTGTTTGCCTTGCTGACCTCCAAGTAGTACCCGAACACCTTGTTGAATCCGACCTTGAGCGAGGACACTCCGGTGCGTTCTCGCTCACGGACCTGGAGACCCGCGATGAACTCCCGAGCCCCGTCACGGACATCGCGCAAGCCATCGAGCTCGTCAGACCATCCATGGCGAATCACCCCCCCGTCGTGCAGCGCCACTGGTGGCTCGTCCGAGATCGCGCGCTGAAGCAGGTCGTGCACCTCCTCCAGGCAATCGAGGCCCCCCAGTTGGTCGGTTACCATGTCAGCCTCGGCTTCGGCTGCGAGCTCCCTGATCGCGGGGAGCCTCTCGAGGGAGCGCCTCAGTCCCTGCAAATCCCTCGGTGCCACACGGCCCGTGCCGAGCTTGCCGGCCAATCGTCCCAGGTCCGTCACCTCGGAGAGGGCGTTTCGCAGGCGTTCGCGCAGCTCGGGATGTTCCGCGAAGTCCCGCACGGCGTCCTGTCGCTGCCAGATCTCGGCGGCGACGACGAGCGGCTCGAGAATCCAACGCCGGAGAAGTCGGCCACCCATCGCGGTCACGGATAGGTCGAGCACGTCGATCAGCGTGCCTCCGTCCTCGCCACCCCGAAGAGGCTCAATCAGCTCGAGATTGCGACGGGTCATTTCATCGAGCAGCATGACTCGGCCCGGACGCCGAAGCCTCGGCGGCTGCAGATGGGTCACGCCGGAAGGCCTGACTTCCTTCAGGTATTGGATCAGGGCGCCTGTGACTCGGACGAGTGGCTCGTCGTCCGGCCCGAAACCGAAACCGTCGAGCGACTGCAACCGGTAGGCACGCAAGATCTCGTCCGTCGAGACATCCGCTTCGAACATCCAGTCGTCTCGGACCGTGCGTGGCACGAGCGACGACGGCGCAGCGAACTCCAGCTCCCGTGCGTCGTCGAGCGAGCGCGGCAAAAGCAGCTCGGACGGCTCGATTCGACCCAACTCCGCTCGCAGTTCCTCCACCGGAACGATCTGTGCCGTGAGCTCGCCGGTGGACACATCGAGCGCTGCGAGCGCGAACGACTCCGCCGAAGGCCTCAGCAACGCCACGAGGAAATTGTTTCTCCGCGCCGCAAGGAGGTTGTCGGCAAACACAGTGCCTGGCGTCACCGTCTCCGTGACCTCGCGCCTCACAAGCCCTGTCGCGAGAGCCGGATCTTCGACCTGATCGCAGATCGCCACTCGACGACCGAGTCGGACCAATTTCGACAGATAGTCGTCAAGCGCCTTGGCCGGCACACCAGCCAACGGCACCTTCGCCGCAGCCCCATTATTTCGGGCCGTGAGCGTGAGACCCAGCAACCGCGCGCCCTCTTCTGCGTCACCGTGGAAGAGTTCATAGAAGTC
>Ga0114996_10007655_pt1 | contig 12170 bp, 7 predicted proteins | sample ArcticOcean_MG_C_4_FD_87039 | JGI IMG/M metagenome (GOLD analysis project Ga0114996, IMG submission 87039) | Marine microbial communities from western Arctic Ocean - ArcticOcean_MG_CB4_134 | ecosystem: Environmental > Aquatic > Marine > Oceanic | place: Arctic Ocean: Canada Basin | collected... | reverse complement strand
TCGCCACGCCGATCAGCCGCAAGGGTTTTCAACCATTTCCGTCAAGAACCGTGCGGCCAGAAACCAAAGAATAGCCGATCCCACCATTCATGGCAGGATGGAAAAGTGAATCAGCAAGCCCTAAATAACTACACTTTGGGATGCCCCAGTTTTCTGTACCAGGCGTTATGAGAGTATGGGTTGGGTAACGGTTAGGGTGGTTTCTGCTTGGTTTCGGCTGTGCTGCTGCGAACGGAGCGTAGCGGAGTTCGTAGCAGCACAGCCGGCCGCGAACTCTGAAGGGGTCTGATAGCCCAAGCTACTGTGAGGCCGCTCTTGGTTGTACTCCTCCCGGTGTCGCATGGCGAACCACCGCGCTTCTGCCAGATTCGTGAACTCCTCAACGTTCAATAGCTCGCCTCGTAGGCGGCTGAAGAACGACTCTGCGTAGCCGTTCTCCCATTGAGCTAACACCTAGCAACTGATTCGCAATCGAAGCTGTGACAATGCACTTGTGCGCGAAACACAGTGCCTCACCCAACCACTGGTGTGCCGACTTCCATCGGGATATGTCTGTCCTTTGTGTTACACGGGACGCGCTTCCGTTCTAGTATACAGTGGCCCCACCCTTAGACTAAATGAGAAACCCCAGCCTATTTGAGAAGTCCATGATTCGTGTGCTCCACATCCTGGTGATTCTTCTAGCATTTACAGCATCAGTCAATGCTGCCGATTCGGAGTCTGAACCGAATACAAAAGGTAAGAATGCGACTCAGGAGAAAGTTAAAGACCTCACTAGCATGTTAAAAGACGAGAACAAGCAAGTTCGTGAGAAAGCCGCCCGTTCTCTCGGGGGTTTCGGCCCGGCAGCCAAAGAGGCCGTGCCAGCCCTGATTGAATCTTTGAAGGACAAAGGCATCGCATCGTTCGGTGGACCGAATCAAGGGTTTGCCGCAGTGGCTCTGGGGCAAATCGGTCAAGATGCCGTGCCAGCCTTGGTAGAAGCATTGAAAGACAAAGATAAATCAGTATCCAGACTGGCCGCCTACGCTTTGGGTCAAATCGGTCAAGAGGCCAAGGCGGTAGTCCCATCGCTTGAGGAGTTGTTGAAGAAAGAAAAGGTTGAGTATGTCCGTCGAGCGGCGGCAGCGCTCTGATGATAATCCAGAAGAAACAGCGCGGAATCCAATGAAACGTTCGATTCTTGCCGCCAAACAACATAACCTGTTATTTTACATGACCTTATAGTGACCATCACCGAAAACATGCCCGATATTTAAAATGCCGTAAAACTTCGAATCAATAGGTTGCGAATCTGGTTTCTCAGCCTAGCCGTACACCGGCGCTGTACCCGCCGACAGATTCGGCCCGGTCGATCCTGCGAGAGATGCTCTTGGCTTGCTAGCCGGGAAGACGGACTCACCTTACCATTCTCATCGGTCAGTGGGATCGCGATTGACCCATCGTCAGGCGACCAATCGAACGTGACCGCGGCGCACGAGCGACTCGTTAGATTTTCTCCGATGGCGTGAGGACGCTGTACCGCCGCGCGTGAGAATTCAGACGCTGAGTTATCCCGTTGCCTTCTTCTTAACAAGATCAGCGATTGAGCTAACACCTGTCGACTGATTCGTAATCGAAGCTATGACAATGCACTGGTGTGCGAAAAACAGTGCCTCACCCAACCACTGGTCGCTGCTCCACGCGGGGGATAGGATGACGCTCCATGTCCGATTCGTCCGACAATGTGCCGACCGAGGGTTTGGCGACCCCGGTGCAGTTTCTTAAGGGGGTTGGTCCGCAGCGGGCCGATCTGCTGCGGCGGCTCTCATTGCAGACGGCGCGGGATGTGATGTTTTGTTTTCCTCGCGACTATCAAGACACCAGCGACTTGCGGCCCGTTGCACAGCTCGAAGAAGACAAGCTGCTGAGTGTTCGTGGTGTGGTCGAAGAACTCGACCTCCGCAACACGTCCTCGGGGGGATCGATGCTGGGAGTGCTGATTCGCGATGGCGAACATTTCCTCAGGGCACTCTGGTTCAACCAGCCACATATGAAGAAGCGGCTGCCGACCGGCACCGACGTCTTGCTCTCGGGCCAGGCGAAGCTCCGTGGCGGACGTTGGGAGATGACCCACCCGCGTGTGCAGATCATGGCCGAAGACGAAGAGACCTCGGCCGAGTCGATGTTGCCGGTCTATCCGCTGACCGAAGGGCTGAAGCAATATCACATGCGGCGCATTGTGCAGCATGTGGTCGAGGAATATGCGGCGCAGCTCGACGAGGTGTTTCCGCCCGATTTTCTGGCCAAGCACGATCTGATCGGTATTCACGAGGCGGTCACGCAGATTCATCTGCCACGCGACGCCGAGTCGCTACAGCGCGCCCGACGCCGTTTTGTTTTTCAAGAGCTCTTGGTATTGCAACTCGCTCTGGCCGAACGACGCCGCGAACAGTCAACCACGGCCCGCGCGGTGCCGCTCGAAACGACCGCACAGGTTGACGCCCGGATTCTACGGCGTTTTCCCTTTGAGCTGACCGGGTCACAAAAGCAGGCGATCGAGGAGATCAAAATTGATCTGGCCCGCGAGACGCCGATGAACCGCCTGTTGCAAGGCGACGTCGGCAGTGGCAAAACCGTGGTGGCGCTCTACGCGATGCTGGCGGCTTTGGCCCATGGGACCCAGGCGGTGTTGATGGCACCCACCGAGGTGCTCGCCCGACAACATGCCCGGACGTTTGGCAAGTTTCTCGAAGCAAGTCGCGTCCGCACGGCGCTGCTGACCGGCACACTCAAGGCAGCGCAGCGGCGAGAGACGCTCGAGCAGATCGCCTCGGGCGAGGTCGACGTCGTGATCGGCACGCAGGCGATTATTCAATCGGATGTGACCTTCGCCAATTTGGCCCTGGCCGTGATCGACGAGCAGCACAAGTTCGGTGTCCATCAACGCGCCGGTCTGCGGGCCGCCGGTCAGGCGCCGCATTATCTGGTCATGACCGCGACGCCGATCCCGCGTACGGTAGCGATGACCGTCTTTGGGGACCTCGACATTTCGACGCTCCGCGACACGCCGCCCGGTCGCCAGACGGTGCATACCTATGTGGGGACCGAAGAGCAGCGGGCGAAGTGGTGGGACTTTTTTCGCAAGAAGCTGCGCGAGGGGCGTCAGGGTTATGTGATCGCGCCGCTGGTCGAATCGTCGGAGGATCTGTCACAGCCGGCGAGTGTCGAGACGCTGTTCGAGGAATTGGCCAATGGCGAGCTCGAAGCGTTTCGTATGGGGCTGATTCATGGACGGATGAGTGCCGCGGAGAAAGACGCCGCGATGCAAGATTTCAGCGCTGGCAAGATCCAGGTGCTGGCCGCCACGAGTGTCGTCGAGGTCGGCATCGATGTGCCGAACGCCACGCTGATGACGATCGAGAGTGCGCAGCAATTTGGTCTCGCCCAACTGCATCAGTTACGCGGTCGGATCAGTCGTGGGTCGCAGCCGGGCTATTGTTGTGCCTTTGCGCAAACCACCACCGACGAGGCGGTCCAGCGGCTGGCGGCATTCGCCGAGAGCACCGACGGGTTTCATCTGGCCGAGGTTGATTTTCGATTGCGCGGCCCCGGCGATTTGCTCGGCACGGCACAGCACGGCCTTCCGCCGCTAAGGATCGCTGACCTGACGCGGGATGCTGAAGTGCTGAAAGAAGTTCGCCAGCAAGCCCGGGAGATGGTCGATCAGACCGAGGGACTCTCTGATCCGAAATGGGCTCGTTTGAAGAAAATGGTATCGATTCGCTATGGCCGAGTGCTTGAGCTGGGCGATGTGGGCTAGTGGTTAGGTTGGGTGATTTGACTTTCGCTCATTCTGACCTAGAGTTGAGATGCCGCGGTCTTCAATTCTCGCCGCTCTTCTTGAAGGAACCGCCGTGTCTTCGCTCTTTGCGCTTTCTGCTACTGAAACGATTCTCTGGTTGACGCTGGCGATGATCAGTCTTGCGGGACTCTTGGCACTGGTCAGTCCGGCGAGGTTTCGGTCGCTTTCGTCGAAGAGCAACACCTGGATCGACTCGAACAAGGCATTGGCCGGTTTTGACAAGAAAGTCGACGTTGACGAACTCATCATGCCACATGCCCGCTGGCTGGGCGCGGTGGTTTTGGCGGCGGTCGGCGTGATCGGTTACTTTCTGGCGTCGCACCAACTCTAGGCGAGCCGAAGTAGGACGAATCGCCGCACGGCGTTGACGCGGCTATTTCTCCGCTATTTCAGGCAATTCGTCCGAAGAACGCTTCAGCGCGTTGTCCTCTGTCGATGGGGGCATTATCATAACGAGTTTGTCGCCGGCTAGAATTTCCCCCCGGGGCGCCGATGGAATCGACCGACTCGACAGCGGAACCGTGCGAGAGCGACGAGCGTGACCGGATTCGCGTGCGCGGCGCCCGGGTGCATAACCTCAAGAACGTCGATATCGACATCCCCCGCGATCGGTTTGTCGTGATCACGGGGCCGAGCGGTTCGGGAAAGAGTTCGCTGGCGTTTGATACGCTCTTTGCCGAAGGTCAACGGCAGTATGTCGAGAGCCTTTCGGTCTATGCCCGCCAGTTTCTGCACCAAATGGAACGGCCCGACGTGGACCTGATCGACGGCCTGCAGCCGACGATCTGTATCGATCAGCGGGCTGGTGCCGCCAATCCTCGCAGCACCGTGGCCACGGTCACCGAGATTTACGATCATCTGCGGCTGTTGATGGCCCGCGTTGGCGACGCGGCGTGTTACTCCTGTGGCGAACCGATCCGTCAGCAGACGGCCGAGCATATCCAGGATCTGGTACTCGGTCTGCCGGAGAAAACCAAGGCGATGGTGTTGGCGCCGTTGGTTCGTGGGCGGCGAGGTCGTCATCCGGAAGTGTTCGAGCAGATCCGTAAGGCCGGTTTGGTCCGCGTGCGGGTTGATGGCCAGGTGTTTGAACTTGACGCCGTGCCAGAATTAGAACCGCGCAAGGTCCACACCATCGAAGCGGTGGTCGACCGGATCGTGATTCGCGAAGGGGTGCGGGCCCGACTGGCCGAGTCGCTTCAGTTAGCGGTTCGGCTGAGCGAAGGGATTGTGGTCATCACGCGACTCGATGAAGAGAAAAAGGCCGCCGGCAAAGACCCCTGGGTTGATCGGCTGTTCAGCACCGAGTACGCCTGCCCGCATTGCCAGATCAGCTACGAAGAGTTGGAGCCTCGCACGTTCAGTTTCAATAGTCCGTACGGCGCATGTCCGGTGTGTGACGGTCTCGGCAAGAGCGAGCGATTTGACCCTGACCTGCTACTGCCCGACCTAACCCTCTCTCTGGCCGACGGAGGCATTGCCCCGTGGAAAGGCGCCGCCCCGGCCGCGATCAAGAAACATCAGGCGGCGCTGGCCGGAATCATGAAGAGCGGCAAGTTCGACTGGGAGACGCCACTCGAACGGCTCACGCCCAAGACGTTTGAGCGGCTTCTGGCAGGTGACGGGAAGAAGTTCATTGGCGTCTATAACCTGTTAGAAAAGCAATACGTCACGACGACCAGCCCCGCGATTCGCCAGCGGCTCGAGGCGTTTCGCGGCGAAGTGATCTGCGACGACTGCGGCGGGGCGCGTCTGCGGCCCGAAGCGACCAGTGTTCACCTCGGTGGGCTGGCGATTCATCAGATCACGGCGATGTCGATCAGCGAAGCGGCCGAGTTTTTCGATACCGTAGAGATCGACGAAACGCTCGAACCAATCGCGACGCCGATCATCACCGAAATCGCCCAGCGGCTTGAATTCCTGCAAAAAGTCGGGCTCGACTATCTCACGCTCAACCGTGGCGCCGACACGCTCAGTGGCGGCGAACTACAACGTGTGCGGTTGGCCACTGGCATCGGTTCGGGGTTGGTCGGGGTCTGTTATATCTTGGACGAACCGTCGATCGGGTTGCATCCGCGCGACAACCAGCGGCTGATCGACGCGCTTCGCGATCTGCAAGAACAGGGCAACACCGTGATCGTCGTCGAGCATGACGAGGCGATGATGCGTCAGGCCGATCAGTTGATCGATATCGGCCCCGGCGCTGGCGCGCACGGTGGACAGGTCGTCTCGCAGGGAACCCCGCTGGAGGTGCTCGCCGAGGAGGATTCGGTCACCGGGAAGTATCTCTCCGGGCGGCTGAAGATCGACATTCCCGCCAAGCGGCGACGGATCGCCAAGAGCCGTAGCCTGAGCCTCGAAGGGGTCACGACGAATAATCTCAAACAGGTTGACGTGCAGTTTCCACTGGGGGTGTTTGTCTGTGTGACCGGCGTGAGCGGGTCGGGCAAGAGTTCGCTGCTCAACGAGACGCTCGCCCCGGCGCTGGCCCGGCGACTTGGACGACTAGGTCCCAAGGCTGGACCGTTTACGAGTCTTCGCGGCGTGAGCCAACTCGACAAACTGATTCAGATCGACCAGTCGCCGATTGGTCGCACGCCGCGGAGCAATGCGGCAACTTACACCGGTGTGTTCGATGAAATCCGCAAGGTGTTTGCCGGCACACGCGAGGCGAAACAGCGGGGTTTCAAGGCGAGCCGATTCAGCTTCAATGTCAAAGGCGGCCGCTGCGAGGCATGTCAGGGGCAAGGTCTGCAGAAGATCGAAATGAACTTCTTGCCCGACCTTTACGTCACCTGCGACGAGTGCAAGGGAGCGCGGTTCAACCAGCAGACGCTCACCGTGCGTTACCGCGAGATGTCGATTGCCGACGTACTCGGGCTGAGTGTCGACCAGACAGTCGAGCAGTTCGAGAACCATCCGCTGATCTACCGCATGGTCAGCAGTCTACAAGAAGTCGGGCTGGGATATCTTTCGCTTGGCCAGCCCTCGACGATGATCTCTGGCGGAGAGGCTCAGCGGATCAAGCTGGCGACCGAGTTGGGTCGTGTCGAAACGGGCCAAACGCTCTATCTGCTCGACGAGCCGACGACCGGTCTACACTTCGACGATGTCGGGCGGCTATTGGCGGTGCTCGACCGGCTGGTCGACTTGGGCAATTCCGTGATCGTGATCGAACACAATCTCGACGTGATCAAGTGCGCCGACTGGATCATCGACCTTGGCCCCGAAGGCGGCAAACAAGGTGGATATCTCGCCGGGGCTGGCACGCCCGAAGAAATCGCGGCCCTCGAGGGAAACCACACCGGTCAGTTTCTGCGGTCGATGCTGAACGGGTCGATGGCCTAGATTGCCGGTTGTAGGGGCTCTGCGGTTTTGTCAGGCTCCTCCCTTCTATGTGGTTAGGAAATCGCTCTCTGTCTCCCAAACATGATCTATGTTTGATTGGGATGTTACGCCAGCAGGGTCGGTCGTCGCCACCCTCAGGAACCGGCGAAACGATGCAAATTGGTATTGCGTCGAGCCGCCAGCAACATCGCTTAGGGGCGAATCATGGCATTCACAACAAATCGCGATCGGTCTGAACTGCGCTTTCGCGGTCCCGTCGGCGTTCGCGCCCTTTTGGCAGTGAGCGGCGTCGCAGCACTGATCGTCGTGGCCGTCGTTGCGCCGCTGTTTCTTCCCTGGCAAGGCAATCGGGAGTTGCACACGATCATGGAAGTCGTGGCGACGTTTCTAGCTACCATCGTGGGCGTACTGGCGCTGGTCCGCTTTTATTCCAAGAAGCGTGGTGCCTATCTGTTTCTCGCAACCGGCTTCCTCGGTACGGCGCTGTTAGACGGATATCACGCGGTGGTCACGAGTAGTCTGTTCAACCATCTCATGCCCTCGCCGCCTGAGTCGTTGATTCCCTGGAGTTGGAACGCTTCTCGTACGTTCTTGGCGCTGCTGATGACAATTATGTGGGCTGCCTCGTATCGAGAAGAAAAACGGGGCGAAAAAGGCAGGCTTCGCGAAGGACTCGTTTTCACAGTCGTTGGCACGTTGACACTGGTGAGCTTCTGCTTCTTTGCGTTTGTGCCTCTACCTCGGGCGTATTATCCCGAGCTGCTGTTTGGCCGTCCCGAAGAATTCGTTGCCGCGGCGCTGTTTGCAGTTGCTTTGTGTGGCATCGCTTCACGGGCCGATCTGCGCGTGAACTCCTTTGACGGTTGGCTCGTGTGGTCGTTGTTGGTTGGTTTCGTGGCCCAGGCGATCGTGATGTCGCGATCCTTCGCACTGTTTGACGTGGCGTTCGATCTGGCGCACACGTTGAAAATTGTCAGTTACGGCTTGGTGCTGATTGGTCTATTGATCGAGGTTCATCAGTTGTTCCGTCATCTGCAAGACTCTCGCGAATCGTTGCGTTCATTGAGCGAGGAACTTACCGAACAGACCGCTCTGGCAAACAGCATGGCCGCCGACGCCGAAGCAGCCAGTCAGGCCAAGAGCGAATTCCTGGCCAATATGAGTCACGAAATCCGTACGCCGATGACCGCCATCCTCGGATACGCCGACCTGTTGGCCGAAGACAGTGAAATCTTGGAATCGCCCGCAAGACGTGACGAAACGATTAACACGATTCGCAACAATGCGAACCATCTCCTGGCGATCATCAATGACATTCTCGATATGTCTAAACTTGAGGTGGGCAAAATGACCGTCGAACGGATCGAGACCGACCCGATTCAAATCATCGAGGAAGTCATTTCGCTCATGAGGCCACGCGCCACCGGGAGCGGCATCGACCTGCAGGTCCAGTACGATAGCAACCTCCCAGTGCATATTATCTCGGATCCCACGCGGTTACGACAGATTCTTCTCAACCTCATGGGAAACGCGATTAAGTTTACCGAGGTCGGATCGATCACCTTTCGTGTTTCGCTTTCGCGTGATCCCAACCGATTACGGATCGCGGTGATCGACACCGGCATCGGAATGACACCGCCACAACGCGACGCGATCGCGCGATTCGACGCCTTTACGCAAGCCGACAGCTCGACCACACGCAACTTCGGTGGTTCGGGATTAGGACTGCGCATCTCCAACGGTTTTGCGAGGATGCTCGGAGGAATGATCGAGGTCGAGTCGACCAAGGATGTCGGCAGCACGTTCACTGTCACCATCGATCCGGGAGACTTGGCTGGTACAAAGATGCTGACCCTCGACGAAATCGCCAACCAAGTCGATCAGACGGCCGCAACGAAAGCCGATTTGAAGATTTCGATCAGCGACAAACCGCTCGAAGGTCTGCGGATATTGCTGGCCGAAGACGGGCCCGACAATCAGCGGCTGATTTCTTTCCTGCTCAAAAAGGCCGGTGCGGAGGTCGAGGTGGCCGAGAATGGTCAGATCGCGATTGATTGCATTAACGCCGCAATCGGTCGGCGCGAACCACTGGACGTTGTCCTCATGGATATGCAGATGCCGGTGCTCGATGGCTACGACGCAACCCGACAACTGCGGCAAGAGAGCTACGTCGGGCCGATCATCGCGCTCACGGCCCACGCGATGGCCGAAGATCGACAAAAGTGCCTCGACGCCGGTTGCGACGATTTTTCCTCGAAGCCGATTGATCGACATCAACTGGTCGAAATGGTGCGCGAATATGGCAGCGTGACAGCACGCTAGCATGCTGAGTTGAGCTACTCCGAGATTCGCTCTGGCAGGCGCTTTGGGCTTCTGATACAGTTCGGCCGCTTCTCTTCGGCGGAGTCCCCGCCAATGCGTTTGTACTGCTCCGCACGTGGCAACAGCGCCCGTGTTCCATCGGTTTGTACCCCCGTCGCTGGGAGTCTGCTATGTCGTTGCGCCGTCTTGCTTGTTTCTCGCTGCTCGTTGGCATGGCTGTCGGGCTCGCGCCCCGCGCCGTTCTGGCCGTCGACCTGCTTAACTTATTGTCGTTCAAGAAAGTCGAAGCGAATCCCAACGATCCGTATCGTTTGACCGAAAAGCACGGTCCGTGGATGATCATGGCGACGACATTCTCGGGCAAGAACGCCGCGCGGCAAGCGCATGATCTCGTGCTGGAACTTCGACGCGAGCATCGCATCGAAGCCTATCTGCACAGCAAGACATTTGACTTTGCCAAAGACCTGCGTGGTCGCGGCACCAATCGGTTGGGCGGCTCGCTCAAGTGGGGCTATCGCAACGGCAACCAGTCACAGCAAGTCGCGGTGCTGGTCGGTAATTTTCAGAGCGTCAACGATCCCAAAGCCAAGAAAATGAAGGAAAAAATCAAGTACGTCCGGCCCAAGGCACTGACCGATCCCGGCAAAGAAGGATCGGCCCAGAACTTTCGGAATCTGCGTGCCGTCCAGGCCGTGGTCTACGCCAAAATGACGGGCGATACGAGCCGATCTCAACGCGGCCCGATGAGCCATGCGTTTCTGACGGCCAATCCGCTGTTGCCGAAGGAATATTTCGCGCCCAAAGGTGTCGACAAAGTCGTCGCGAGTATGAACCGCGGAGTGCCGCACAGTCTGCTAGAGTGCCCGGGGCGTTACACGGTCATGATCGCGACGTTCAAGGGCAATGTGGTGCTCAAGCAGAACGACATCCGGGACATCGAGACTCAAAAGAAAAAAATGCCCAAGAGTAAGCTGCTCAGGGCGACGCTCAGAGCGCACAAACTGACGTTGGCTCTGCGCAGAAAGGGCTATGATGCCTATCAATTCCATGATCGCCACGCCAGCATGGTGACCATCGGCAGCTTCAATTCGGTCGGCACGCCGCGACGCGACGGAAAAACCGAAATCAATCCCGGTATCCACAAGATTATCGAGACCTTTCGTGCCCGTCCGACCGGGACCGGCGGTTCGGCTGCGCCGAAGAATATCGCCGGCATTCGACTCGACGTTCAGCCGCTGCCGATCGAAGTGCCACGACGTTCGTTTAGTACGGACTACGTACGTCAATGAGCGATGCCTCGCTGGCACGTCGCTGCTGCGGACGGTAGGTTGATGCGACGCATCACATCGTTTCGTCGCTTAAGCGTCTTACCGTACCCCCGCCAGTTGACCGGCCCCATCGTGACCGATTCGCATCGACCGCTGCTCGTTCTGGGGACCGGTAATCGCAAGAAGGGTCTGGAACTGGTCGATCTCCTGAGGCCGCTGGGGTTCGATCTCAAAACCCTGGCCGACTTTCCCACGGCCATCGAAGTGGTCGAAGACGGCGATCGATTTGCCGCGAACGCCGTGCTCAAAGCAACCCAACAGGCGGTCCACTTGGGCCAATGGGTTCTGGGCGAAGACAGCGGGCTGGCCGTCGATGCGCTCGACGGAGCGCCGGGCATTTATTCGGCTCGCTATTCAGGCGAGAGCGCGACGGACGAATCGAACAATGCCAAGTTGCTCTCGGCGCTGGACGAGGTGCCGCTCGAGCGGCGGACCGCCCACTATGTTTGCACCGCGGCACTTTCCGACCCCAGCGGACAGGTTCGGGCAGAGGTCGATGCGCGATGCTACGGCCGAGTCGTTCGTGATCCAGCCGGCACAGCAGGGTTCGGCTATGACCCGCTGTTTGAGATCGTCGAATATCACCGCACCTTTGGCCAGCTTGGCGATGCGGTCAAAACCACAATCAGTCATCGTTCGCGGGCCATGCGGCGACTAACCGGTCAGTTGATCGCACTGCGCCGCGAAGGGGCGTGGGACTAGTGCGCCGGGTGGTTTACTTCGACACGAGACAACGAATAATAAAAAAGACAGGCTCCGAGCATGATGATCCCGAGCCTGTCCGATGAAACTTGCATTGCGTATGGACGTTAATGTAACTTGTATGCCGCATGGCCGACAAGCCCTGCTGCGCATCTTTTTCTTCTTCAACAAGGAGTTCGTTGATATGTTCCGCTCACAAGTCATGTCGATCGCGTTGACCTTGCCACTCCTCTGGGTTGCGAGCGCGGCGGCCGAAGAGCCGAACGCTTGGGCCCGAAAGAATGTAGGCGACTTGGTCAAGCTTTACCGCCACTTTCATCAGCACCCCGAAGTTTCGTTCAACGAGAAAGAGACCGCCGCGCGCCTGGGCGACGAACTCGCGGCTGTCGGAGCCGAGGTGACTCGCAACGTCGGCGGACATGGTGTCGTTGCGATTCTGAAGAACGGCGACGGTCCGACACTGATGTTGCGAACCGACCTGGACGCATTGCCGGTCACCGAACAGACCGGTTTGGCGTATGCGTCGAAAGTCTCGGCGAAGACCAAGACCGGCGTCAGCGCTGGGGTGATGCACGCCTGTGGTCACGACATCCACATCACAAACCAGATCGGCGTGGCCCGCTATT
>Ga0114996_10007654_pt1 | contig 12171 bp, 15 predicted proteins | sample ArcticOcean_MG_C_4_FD_87039 | JGI IMG/M metagenome (GOLD analysis project Ga0114996, IMG submission 87039) | Marine microbial communities from western Arctic Ocean - ArcticOcean_MG_CB4_134 | ecosystem: Environmental > Aquatic > Marine > Oceanic | place: Arctic Ocean: Canada Basin | collected... | reverse complement strand
TTGTAAGAACAGCCCCTGCTGAGCCCCCACCAATAATAATATAATCGAAAGTTTCACTATTCATAACTCTTGCCACTTTAAAGAGGGTTCTATAAAGATTTTTATAATTAGCTTAGAATCATCCCACCATCAATATTTATAGTTTGCCCAGTTATATAACTTGAGCCTGGTCCTAGAAGAAATTTAATAACTGAAGACACTTCTTCAGGTTGGCCTATTCTACCAATTGGAATTTGACTTAATATGGCGTCAAGTCCTTGTTTCTGTATTACTTTCGTAATCATATTTGTGTCGATAAGACCTGGTGCGACGCAATTAACCAAAATATCAGGTGATAAACGGCGGGCTAAAGAGCGAGCTAATCCGACAATTCCTCCTTTTGCTGCACTATATGCAGTATGATCAGGCCCTCCTCTTCTAAACGCAACGGAACTGACAAATACTATTCGACCTGGCCCTGGTTTTTCAAACTTAGGCAATGCTGCTATCGTTATATTGTAGGCTGATCTTAAATTTGAATTGATTACAGGGTCAAAAATATCTTCAGCGTCGTTCTCTATCATTGAATCGGGAACAAATATCCCAGCTAAATGGACAAGACCATGAATTTTCTTTAGTGAAGAAATAGCTTTTTTGCAGTCTAAGGGAGATCCTAAAGATGATTGAATACAGTGAAGGCTTCCATTGTGTCTATCAATAAGATTTAATTTATCGAGAGATTTCTGACTGCTATCAATAGCTGTCAGCTTTGCTCCATTCTCAAGTAGAGATTTGATGAGTGTAATACCTATTCCGCCAGCTCCGCCAGTAATAATAATATTACTATTTTGAAACATAGATTTAAACCTTCATTTAATTATTGATCTGCTAACAGTTAATTGGCAAGAAAATCAGTTTCAAATATAAGTTCTATTATTGACTTTAGTTAAGGCCTTTTATTAAACTCTTCAAATAATCGCAGATTTTTTTCTACATTATAGTTTTCTTCGTGCAGTGTTTCTGCGTTCCATTCGCTGCGGGGGGTTTCAAAAAAGTTACCACCATAAACATGCAACCCACCTGTGAATTTTGGTATTGGATTTGTGACGGAGTGAATAATGTCTTTGCCCAAGGGTGTTACGTCTCCAGTAGCAAGGTCTTTTGCTCCTGCCGCTTCAATTCGGCCGTTATTTCCATCTTTAATTCGGCGCCAGAAGATATTATCTTCCCGGCCAGTATATATTCCTATAACGGCCCACATTTCATGATTGTGAGGCATAAGTGTCATCATAGGTGCCCAAACAATATTTAGGATAGTTAATTCATTAGATACATAAAGTTTGTTAACGCCACTTTTTTTTGGTTCTCCGAGTTCTTTAAGTACTCCATTAGGATCAGATGTGGCGCGTTCGATATGTTCACGAATGGCCATTTGAGGTCGATCATTAATAACTGCAATTTTACATTTTTCAATAAAATTATTCAACGAAAACATAAGATTCTCCTGTTATTTCCTTTTTAACTTATAATATCCAGAAACTCTAATATTAAGTATATTCACCTCTTTTACTTACCAAAGAATTTAGGGGATTTTTTGTCTTTGAACGCTTTCAATCCTTCCACCATATCCTGGCTATTTTCAACAGGATTCAAATATCTTTTTGTCCGGCCTGATTGCTCTGCTGGAGAAAGGGGAATTGTCTCAGTAATTAGTTTTTTCAAAGCTTTAATAACTAATGGAGCACGTTGTGTTATTTTTTCCGCTAGCTCCATTGCTTTCTTTTTTTCTTCTCCAGGTTGGACGATTTGATTGATAAGCCCCACCTCTTTTGCACGATCTGCTTTAATTGCTTCACCAAGATAAATCATCTCGTTAGCAATCTTTGTTGGAATTCGAAGAGTTAGGCCAGAGATTAGTCCTCCACTAAAACCAACCTTTGCTTCTGGGTAAATGAAAAAGGAGTCGTTAGAAGCAATACAGAGATCTGATTGGGTAACTAGTGCCAGTCCAAATCCTGCTGCTGCACCTGAAACGCATGCTATCCAAGGTTTGGTTAAATTTATTCCTATTCCTGGTAATGCTATTGAGGCATCTGGAAGGTCATTAAGGTCAATTCCAGAACAGAAATGTTTCCCAGAAGTTTCGAGAATTGCCACCCGTGTATTTGACCGCTCAAATTCTTTAAAAGCATTGGCTAGTTCATGAATTCCTTGTTGATCGAGGGCATTATGTTGGTTAGGGCGGTTCAATGTAATGATAAAAACTTTATCTTTTTCTTGATACGACACCCGTGTCTTCTGGTTCATGATAATTTCCACCGCATAAAATATTGATCTAACATTTTTAAAACGTAATCAAGCGATGCACCTATGACGCCAATAGTCATCATTGAACAAATTGAAAGTTCAGCATGAAGTGTTCTCTGTCCAGTTAATATTAAGAACCCTAGACCTTTATTAGACCCATCTCCAGCAACGATTTCAGCTGCAATAAGTGCCATCCATCCAGTTGCCAGGCCTATCCGCAATCCAGCAAAGACGAGTGGCAGTGACCATGGTAAACAAATTTCAAGGAGGATTATACGCGAGTTAGCACCCATTACTTTTGCGGCATCTATAAGAGACTTGTCGACAAGCTTAATGCCTAAGTAACTATTTATTATAATTGGTGGTAGAGAAGATAAAAGAATAACAAAAGCTTGAGAGCCGTGACTTGCTCCAAACCATAGAATGGCAAAGGGAGCCCAAGCGATAGGAGGTATAGGGCGGAGCATCTCAAAAAGAGGTGTTATAAGTCTATCTACAGTTTTGAAATAGGCCATTAGAAAGCCGATAGGTACACCAATTATGGCAGCAAAAATAAAACCAGTTAAAAATCTTTCCATACTCGCTATTAGGTGTGTGAAGAGAGGTCCCTCTCCAATCGAGTGGGTCAGTAACTTAATGAATCTTTTAAGCACTTCAAAGGGAGATGGTAAAAAATCTGCAGATATTTGAAAAGCTTGAACGATTAGAGCCCACAAAAAAACCCAGCCGATTAGAATAATTATAGTTTTTAATCTAATCATGGTTGTATTCCTTGTTTAAGCCTAAGCAAGTTAATGTTATCTATACTAAAACTAGAATTGATCTTGATTTTCCCTCCATGGAACCACCCAATTTTCTATAAGACGAAAGCATAAATTCATACTGAAGCCAATAATCGCTATTGCAATCATACTTGCAGCCATAATATTTGCTTCAAAGTTACGATATCCGGCTTGGATTAAAAACCCTAACCCAGAAGACGCTACTACTAGTTCTGCCGCAACTACAGTAGCCCAGGAGTTCCCCAATGCAATTCTCATCCCAGTAAGTATAGTTGGTAAACCGCTAGGAATTACTACTTCCATTAGTTGTTTTGTCCTTGTTGCTCCAAGCGTTTTCGATGCATCAATTAGCTCCTGTGGTTGTTCTTTTACGGCGAGATATGAATTCACTACGCATGGAACAAATGAAGAAATTATTATTACAAACACCTTTCCGGAAGCATCTATGCCAAACCATAAAATAGCTAGTGGTATCCAGGCTGGTGGAGGTATTGGACGCACGATTGATAAAAGAGGAGAGAAAATAGTATCTACGTTTTTATTCCAAGCCATCATTATTCCAAGAGGAACACCTAACATAATCGAAAATAAATACCCAATCATGACAATGTAAAGGCTTGAACGTATATGCACAAAAATATTTCCACCAAGGTATCCTGTGAAAAGTTTTTCAACTCCAGCCATGACATCTATAGGTGAGGGTAAAATAAAAGGATTTTCGACTAAGTGTTTTGCAGCAAAATCCCAAAAGAGAAAAAAACCTGTAATGGAGACGGTTGCAAAAAGGAATTTGGTAATATTAACTTGGCTTACTTTTGTTATCACGAATTTCCCTCGATTTCTGTACGAACTTTACTCCATACTTTTTGGCGGAGTTTTTGAAAGTTTTTCAATGTTAGGACATCATCAATACTCATATTCCTCCAATGTTCCTTCCCAGCTTCGCCTGCAACATCAATTATTTCTTTTATTTTTCCAGGTCTTCGAGTGAAGATAATGACCCTATCAGCAAGATAAATTGCTTCTTCAACACTATGCGTGATGAACAAAACAGCTGGACGATGCTCTGACCAAATTCGAACAAGTTCCTCCTGCATTATAGTTCTGTTCATTGCATCTAGAGCCCCAAAAGGTTCATCAAGTAATAAAATTCGGGGTTGCATGACCAATGCCCGAGCAATTGCCACCCGCTGTTGCATACCACCAGACAATTGTCTTGGATAATTATTTTCGAAACCTTCTAGACCAGTTACTTTTAGATAATATTCGACTTGTTTCGTTCGTTTTTGTTTGTTAACACCATTGATGCGGGGGCCAAACTCAATATTTTGCCATACAGTTTTCCAGGGAAAGAGAGAGAAGTTTTGAAATACCATCGCTTTATCCGGACTAGGTCCAAGAATTTTTTGATTGTCTAGGAACACGTCACCGCTCGTCGGTGCTTGTAGGCCCGCCACTACTTTTAACATAGTACTTTTTCCACAACCACTGGGACCTACCGCCACTATGAATTCACTTTCTTTTACTTCAAATGACAAGTTATCTAGGGCTGTCACAGCCCCTGCCTGTGATTGATAGATCATGCCTAAATTTTTGATTTGAAGAGAATTTTTTGTTTCTGTCATGTGATTACATACTCTAAGATGTTTTTTCTAATTTGCAGACAGCATCGCCAACGTTTACATCGTCACCTTCATTAACCAAATGTTCAAGCATAATTCCATCGCAAGGTGCCTCCACTTCAGTTGTCACTTTTTCAGTTTCAATTTCGTATAAGGTGTCTCCAACTTCAAAACTTTCACCCACTGGTTTGTGCCATGCTACAACCGTACCTTCTTCCATATTCATTGAAATTCGAGGAATTTTTAAAGTTATTTTCATTTTACTTACTTTTATAGCTATCGTTAATTATCGACATTGCACTTTTAATAATTTGTTCATGGTTGGGAATTAGAGCTTTCTCTAATGGAGGCGAGTAGGGCATAGCTACATCTGGTACGGTCACTCTCTTTATTGGAGCTTTAAGATATTCAAAGCACTCATCGACGCAAAGTGCGGCTATATGACTAGCCGCACTACACATATCCTTTGCTTCATCAACAATAATTATTTTACCTGTTTTCCTAACTGAGGAAAATATTTTATTTTTATCTAAGGGTACGAGGGATCTTGGATCAATTAAGTCGACTTTTATATTCATTTCAGAAAGTTCTTTTGTTGCTCGTATTGCAGGTTGGACCATTGAACCAATCGCAACGATTGTTATATCGTCGCCATTATTTAACTCTATCGCTTGTCCCAATTCTATTATGTATTCTTCATCCGGCACTTCTCCGTTTTGGCCTCCTCGCCCTCCCGCCTGGAGAAAAACTACTGGGTTGTCATCCCTTACTGCTGATTTTAACAATCCTTTTGCATCATAAGGGGATCCAGGAGTCACAACTTTTATGCCGCCAAGATTCATTAATTGTGGATGCATGCTATCAGAATGTTGGGCTGCAGATGATTTGCCGCCACCAAATACAGCCATAAACACAATCGGCAACGTAATTTGCCCTCCTGTCATATAGCGTAGTTTTGCAGCTTGATTGGCTATAGCATCAAAACCTGTATAGATGAAATTACCAAACATTAGATGACAGACAACACGATAGCCAGCTGCAGCAGCTCCAACAGCCATGCCAGTCATAACCGTTTCAGAGATTGGGGTGTTTCGGACTCTGTTGGGGCCAAACTTTTTAAGCAACCCTTTTGTATCACCAAAAAGGCTAATACCAACATCTTCCCCAAAGAGGATTACTTTCTCATCACGTTCCATTTCTTCAAATAAGGCTTCATTGATAGCATGAATCATTCTTTTTTTTGTCATTTTAACTCACTTAAACATAAACTTTGTTGCTTGGGATTTTTCAGGCCACGGCGATTTATCAGCAAAATCTACCGCTTCCTTTATGTCAGTTAGGACAGCAGTTGAAAGTTCATTTAACTGATTTTCACTTATCCCCTCATTAAGTAGTTGTTGTTTTAAGAGTGGTAGTGGGTCGCGCTCTTTCCATTTTTCCACTTCTGATTCACTTTGATATTCTTCAGATAAAAAAGAGTACTCTGCCTCAACATGGCCACGATGTCGATAGGTTCTAGCTTCAATCAATGTTGGGCCACCCCCTGAGCGGGCTCTTTCAATTGCTATATTGCCTGCTTGCCAGACATCAATAGTATCATTGCCATCAACTAAAATGCCGGGAACTTTGTAGGGGTTAGCTCGGTCAACAATACTGCCAGCAGTGACAGTGCTGCTAGGTGAAAATTCTGAAAATCCATTGTTCTCACAAACGAGGATCAACGGCAACTTCCATAGTGATGAAATATTCAGAGCCTCACATAGGACGCCTTGGTTAGCAGCTCCATCTCCAAAGAATGCTATAGCAACATTTCCGTCATTATCCAATTGTGCAGCAAGGGCAGCTCCTGCAGAAATGCCAATCCCACCAGCGACAATACCATTAGCTCCAATTATACCTTTTGAGAAATCTGCAACATGCATAGATCCACCAAAGCCATGGCAAATACCATCATTGCGACCATAAACTTCGGCCAGTAATTTTTTTATATTTCCACCTTTTGCGATAAAGTGTCCATGCCCTCTATGGGTGCTCGCGATCCAGTCACTATCGCTTAAGTGTTGACATATGCCTACAGCTATAGCCTCTTGTCCAATATACAAGTGAACGGGGCCCGGTAATTTACCATTTTTAAAATCAGCACCTAGCTGAATTTCAACATTTCTTATGAGGAGCGCCTGTTCGTACATGGATAGCAAGACATCAGTTGGTAGATTTCCTGCTTTTTGGTTTTTTTTCACGGTAGCTAACCTTTCAATTTTTTAATCAATAAATTTTTAGTTTATATTATCGCCAATATCTCCACGAATGTGAAACCCTCCATCAATCGGTATTGTCGTACCGGTAATATATCCAGCTTTATCACCAACCAAAAAAAGAATTAATGAGGCAACTTCATCTGGCTGAGCCCATCTTCCAATCGGAGTTTTATCGGCTATTATGTTATGATCTAAAAGCCCTCCTTCTATTCTTTTCTTTAAAGTTTTAGTTAGAACGTAGCCTGGAGCAACCGCATTTACCGTAATACCAAAACGAGCCGTTTCGACTGCTAGGGATCGAGTGAAACCAATTATAGCTGTCTTTGCTGTCGAATATCCTAGGCGGTAAGGGATAGCTAACAACCCTAAGACGGAGCTAACATTTATAATTCTTCCAAATTTTTTTAGTCGCATTGACTTAACAGCCATTTGACTCCAGATAAATGTTCCATGTACATGTATCGCAATCATTTTCTCAAAATCTGTTATTTTTTGAGTTTCAATTTGTGAGATTGATTGAGGCATTATGCCGGCGTTATTAACAAGCACGGTAGGCTCACCAAAGTCTTTCAAGATTGTTTTGTAAGCCCTTTCTGAAGAGATTTGATCTGACACATCAGTGCGACAGCTATAACATTCGCTCCAGTTTCTTCTCTTAATCTTATTGCAGCCGTCTCTGCTTTGTTTTTATCTAAATCTACAATCGCAACTTTAAATTTATTTCTTGCGAGTAATAGTGCAACTGCTTCTCCAATGCCGTCAGCACTACCCGTAATTATTGCAATATTTCCATGTGGTGAAAGTTTCATTAGTTAAAAGACTGGAATCTCCAGGTTGATATTTCAAGATCTACCTGGAGATTCCTTAATTTTTTAATTAGCAAGTTTTTTCATATAACTTCCATCAACTAAACCAGAATAATCTGGTACTTTCTTCAATCTTCCAACACGCATATAGAATTTAGCAATTTCTTCATAGGATGAGACAATTGAAGGTTTTTTCCCGTTCTGAGAGCTTAGAAGCTTTACTTGTTCTGAAGCACTTAGAGCGGTAGCTGCAAGAATTGCTTCTTCTCTAAGCACACCCTCACTTGTTTCAAAACCACGATATTTATCATATTTCTTATACAGTTCGAAGGTTCTTTTTGGGTCTTTTTTAATCCACGCAATCGCCTCCAGATTTGCTTTTAACCACTTTTCAACAAGGTCAGGATTCTTTTTTGCAAATTTTGGATGAGCCACCCATACTGATGGTATCGATAAACCTGCCATCTTTGCATCGCATAATGTTTTATTTCCTCTAGCTCTAAGGGCATTGGTTGCTGGAGGCCAAGCTTGTGCTAGATCGCCTTCTCCAGCCGAAAATGCAGATACAGTCGAAGCTTGCTCACTAGGTATTATAGTTATATCAGATTGACTAACGCCTAGGTGCTGCAAACAACTTTCAGTCATGAAATGTCCCGTCGACAAGGTAGTTACAAAGATTTTGGCTCCTTTTAATTTATTTTTATTTTTTTTCACTGCTGCTACAAAATCAGGGCGGCCAATTAATTCATGTATAGCTCTTTCTTCATAAACCATACCCACAGTTTTAAGGCCCATAGCCGGCCCACCTAAAACGGCTGGAGGGGCGCCTAAAAATGTCATATCCCATTGAAAGCTGGCTGCGGCTTGTATTATTGGCGCACCGGATGGAAACCATTTAGCCTTCGTTTCAATACCATGTTTTTCAAAAAAACCCTCCTGCTCCGCTACATAAACTGAAAAACCTGAAAAGAATGGAATACTGTAAGTGCGAACCTTTTCTAGGCATAGGCATTAATTGTGAACAACAATATGATTAAAGTTATGAAAATACTTTCTGAAACTTTTCTTAGGGTAAAGGCAGTCATCAACGTTCCCTTAAATTTTTTAATATGATGAAATTAAATCGCAAAACATTTTAATCTTGAAATTATCGAAAAATTGGCTATAGCAATCTTATTTAACAACTAGTTTATCATTATTATGAGACAAAATGTACCGGATTTTTGTATTACTGGTCAATAATAATTTCAACTATTTGTTGAAAATAAAGAAATACATTGTAATTTTTATAAATTAGACTCCACTTTTTGAGATGATAAGGTTCGAAATGATACTTTGTAGTCATTGTACGACCCCATTTGGTAGGCATGTGCTAATGGCAATTCATGTGCTTGGGTTATTGGAAAAAGTGACAATCAGGGAAACTTTTCCCCAAGACCCTAAAACTCATTTTCTTAAAGTTAACCCTCTCGGCAAAATACCTACTCTTATTACCAAGGAAGGAGTTTTTTACGATAGTCGTGTTATTTTGGAATATTTAAATCTTTTGAGTAAAAGGGATATTTTCCCCTCAAAAAGAATAGATTATTTTAAAGTCCTTGTTAATCTCTCAAGGGTCCTCGGCATATTAGATTCGGCAATTTTAATTGTCTATGAAAGTAGATTAAGGCCTAAAGACAAATTTGTTGAGAGTATTGTGGTAAGACAACGTTCTAAAATTGTTAGAGCACTAAATCAAATTAATTTAGAAGATTGTGATTATAAAAACGGACGTATGCCAAATGTATCGGAAATTGGCCTTGCATGCTGTTTAGATTATCTTGATTTTAGGCAGATACTAGACTGGCGTGAATGCGCACCAAACCTAGGGAGTTGGATTAAAACTTTTTCATTAATTGTTCCAGGCTATCGTGAAACCTATCCAATTGATCTGGCTGTTAAAAACTGACTGTTGCTTTTATATCTGATTATCGAAGTTTTCGTGCAAAAATGCGAATGTCCTCGATCAAATGTTTAGGTTCTTCCATAGCGGCAAAATGACCACCTCTTGGCATTTCAGACCACTGCGTTATTTTATAAAGACGTTCTGAATAACTCCGAGGAGGCCATGCCAACATCTCCTCTGGAAATATAGCGCATCCTTTGGGTACTTCGACACGGTTTCCCTCTGGAAAGAGAATACTTCCTCCTTCTTCTCTTCGGCCAAAATAAATCCACGATGCTGTACTGAATGTATTTGTCGCCAAGTAATCATAATGTTAGTAAGCATTTCGTCTTTGGTGTGAACACTTTCAATATTAGCGCCATTTGTATATGACCATGCCTGGAAATTTTCATTAATCCAGACGGCTATGTCAACGGGACTATCCATCATAGCATAGCGCCTAATGTCTGTGGTTTTGTTGCTTGCTGTGTACGATAGCCATTTTGCATGATTTGATCATGTTCAAACTTAGTTTCCCATGCCTTTTCCTCAGTCTATAGATCCGTTGGGATGCCACATAGTGAAAATATTAATATGAATGGCACAACAGGCTGGCGAATGATCATAACCAAGCCAAGAAGAAATAGCACCACTCCAGTCACCGCCTTGTGCAATATAGTTTTTATAACTAAGTACATCAGTCATTACTGTGATAAATAATTTTGTCATTTTACGCGGACCGAATGGACGAAGAGGAGGAGAGGAGAACAAAAAACCAGCAAGAAAAGGAGCAACAACATCAAATGGATCCATGACATCACCTCCAAACCGTTCAGGATGTGCTAAAGGTTCAATTATTTTAGTAAATTCAACAATTGATCCTGGCTATCCGTGACTAATCAAGAGGGGCATTGGTTTGGGCACACTCCCTTTTTCATACATGAAATAGAGACAAGACCATTAACCGGTGCGGTAAAATGCTTAAAGGTATTAATATTTGACTCCTGCTTTCGCCAATCAAATTCCTGAATCCATAGGTACAAAGTTCTTTCATATAATTAAGATTAGAGCCAAATTCCCATCCCTCTAAATCAGGCATTTTTAACCATGGGTAATTGCGGACCTGATCAAGAATGTGGGCGAGGACTTTTTCTTGAACATTTATTTGAATGGTTTGATCATTTTTCTCTTGAATTCTGCGTCAACTTCCCTTTAGCTTCTTCACTATCTAAAAAATACTGTGATATAAGCAATTAATCAAATATAATTGTAGGTCAATTCTTTATTAGACTCTAAACAGTGCAGACGTATTTTCGATCAGCTAGTTCTGGTTCAAATAGCTATTTAGCATACATAAATTTTTTAATTTTACCCAGTGTCTTTGTGCTGATTTTTTTATGTAATATTTGTGATTAGAAAATACTATAATGTGCAATAAAATTGTGGTGATGAATAAAACTAAATTTGTTCCAAATCATCACCACATTATTAATCATTTAATTGTCATGCCTAGCCGCTCTGTTACATCCTTAAAAGTTTCATATTGAACTTTTACAAATGCCTTTGTGTCGGCAGGGTTCATTATCATTGGAACTGAACCAAGACCTTTTGTCATTTTATTCCAACCTTTGTCCGTTTTTAGTTTTTGGAGGATTCCTGTCCATTTTTTAACAACTTCATCAGGCAGATTTTTAGGTCCCCATAACCCACTCCATCCAAGAATAACTTCCATATCACTATGGCCGAGCTCTCTAAATGTGGGAACTGCTGGAACTGTTGCTGCCCGTTTAGCTGAAGTGATAGCAAGAGCTCTTAATTGTCCAGACCGAATTTGACCCATAAGGCCGGATAGGTTTTGAAAAAGTAAGTCAACGTGGCCTCCACTGACTGCCGAAGCCGCAGCGCCACCACCTTTAAATGGAATATGTTTATGGGCAGCAGCTGTCACGCCTAATTTATCTAGAAAGACTACCATTCCCAAATGGGGAAGCGTGCCGACTCCAGCTGAAGAGTAACTAAGTTTTGTGCCACTTTTGAGTGCTTTTTTTAAATCATTAAAGTTTTTATAAGGTGATTTTGCTGGCACTACGATGACAAAGGGATTGTGTTCTAGCAGTCCAAGAAAAGTAAAATCATCCCATTTATATGGAATTTTGCGATTCATTGCTGGGACAGCTGCCTGACAACCGACCCTAGCCATGAGTAGAGTATAACCGTCAGGTTTTGATTTTGCTACATAGGTAGACCCAGTTACTCCAGACGCACCTGCGCGGTTAATAACCATAATGCTTTTACCAAGCATCCCAGGTGCTGTTGCGGACATAATACGGGCTGCCATATCTGCTGCTCCACCAGGGCCATAAGGTGATACAATTGTAACGGCTTTCTTTGGATAGTCGGCATTAGCGGAGTTGGAAGTTCCTAAAAGTGACAACCCACTAAATAAAATTAATCCAAGATATGATAATAACTTCATTAAATCTCTCCATTGAC
>Ga0114996_10007650_pt1 | contig 12173 bp, 15 predicted proteins | sample ArcticOcean_MG_C_4_FD_87039 | JGI IMG/M metagenome (GOLD analysis project Ga0114996, IMG submission 87039) | Marine microbial communities from western Arctic Ocean - ArcticOcean_MG_CB4_134 | ecosystem: Environmental > Aquatic > Marine > Oceanic | place: Arctic Ocean: Canada Basin | collected... | reverse complement strand
GCTACCGGACATTTTCGGAAGGGGATTCTGCTGTCGGCTGTGACGGCCCTATCGCTGGAGGCGTATGTGCGGACGGGCGACGTTCCTGAGGCTATCCGGCCTTTCGGGATCGGCAGGTTTCAACGGAATGAGCAGTCGTGATGGAAATGGGAGTCAGCTCAGATGCGGAGCCAGGGGCTGCGAGATGACGGGCAAGAGCATACGGCTAAACGGCGAGCTAAGGAGTCTCTCAGGCAGAGCGACAGTCTCTTCGCTGCTTGAGGCCGAAGGGGTGAACCTTGCGGCAAAGGGGACGGCGGTGGCCGTGAACGCGGAAGTGATTCCGAGGAGCGAGTGGGACGAGCGGGAGTTGGGGGATGGAGACGTAGTGGATGTGATCAGGGCGGTTCAGGGGGGATAGAGCGACTTGGGAGCAGGGAAAGGAACAAGGGGACTGGGGGCTGGGGAACGAGACGGGTCTGAGCGGAGTTGGCGTTAGCATGCATGCAAAGGAACGGAAAAGATGGATGGATTGAAGATTGGGGAACGGGTGTACGGGTCCAGGCTGCTGATTGGGACGGCCCGGTATCCGAATATGCAGGTGATGGTCGACGCTGTCCGGGCGAGCGGTGCTGAGCTGGCCACGGTGGGGGTACGGCGCATCGATCTGGGAGATTCCTCGGGCGAGAGTGTGGTGGATCTTATTCACCAGCTAGGTGTTGAGCTGCTGCCGAATACGGCGGGATGCTTCACAGCGAAGGATGCCGTGCTTACGGCGCAGCTGGCGCGAGAGGCTCTGGAAACAGACCTCCTGAAGCTGGAAGTGATTGGAGATGAGAAAACCCTCTATCCGGATACGGTGGCTCTATTGGAGGCGGCCGAGACACTGGTTGCCGACGGGTTCACCGTGTTGCCCTACTGTTCCGACGACCCGGTAACCTGCAGGCGCCTTGAGGACATCGGGTGCGCGGCCGTGATGCCGCTTGGGGCCCCGATCGGTTCGGGACTTGGCATCCGAAACCCGCACAATATTCAGTTGATCGTTGAGCAGGCATCCGTGCCAGTGTTGGTCGACGCCGGCGTGGGAACCGCATCGGACGCGGCAGTTGCGATGGAACTCGGGTGTGACGGTGTGCTGCTGAATACGGCTGTGGCGGGGGCCCGGCATCCGGTGAAGATGGCTGAGGCGATGCGGAAGGCGGTGGAAGCGGGCCGGCTGGCGTTCGAGGCAGGGCGCATTCCGAAGCAGCCGTACGCAACGGCGTCAACGCCTTCCGAGGGAGCGGTTCGAACCGGGTAGTCTTGGGACGCAAGTTCCTGCAAAGGCAGGGGGCGCGAATGGAGTTGAATGATCCGGGCATGTGACCAGGCGATGACACGGCAGGACGACCTCTTGCCGCCGCTGTACCTGATTGCCGACCGGGCAACCTGCAAGGGGCGTTCACTCCCGGTCGTCCTGCATGAAGCCATTCGTGGAGGGGTTTCCCTTATCCAGTTTCGCGAGAAGCAGATGGACAGGGGAGATCACCTGAAGCTGGCTGTCCAGGTTCGGGCGGTAACGTCGGATTCTGGTATTCGCTTGATGATCAACAGCGACGTGGAAGCCGCACGCTCTGTGGGGGCGGAAGGTGTGCACCTGCCTGCCGACAGGATTCGGGAAGCATCGGCCGCCCGAGACCGCCTGGGTTCAGGTGCGCTGGTTGGTGCTTCGGTTCACTCGGCAGCCGAACTGGCGATAGCGGAGGCGTGCAATGTCGATTTCGTGGTGTTCTCACCGGTTTTCCAGCCCGGCTCGAAATCGTTTGACGGAGAACTATCCGGGATCGAGGGCCTGAGAGAGGCTGTTGGCATCACGGGTTGTCCCGTCTACGCCCTGGGGGGAGTCACACCGGAGCGAACGGCGACGTGTCGAGAGGCGGGTGCTTTCGGAGTTGCTGCGATGTCGGGAATACTTGCGGCGGAAGAGCCGGCGCTGGCGGCGGAGCGGTATCTGGAGGCGTGGGAAAAGGCGGGGTAGGGGACAGAATGGGGGAAGAAACGGGTCAAGAAGAGGCGTTACACCAAGAGGCTGAAGAGGTGCATCATCCATGAAGCAGGTACTTACGATTGCGGGGTCTGATTCGGGAGGGGGCGCCGGTATCCAGGCGGACCTTAAGGCGATTCATGCCAACGGCGCCTTCGGGATGTCGGCGCTTACGTCGGTTACCGCCCAGAATACCCAGGAGGTCCGGAGCGCTTATGACCTTCCTATAGAGATCATCGTCGCCCAGATCGATGCCGTGTTCGACGATTTCGATGTATCGGCCGTTAAGACGGGTATGCTGTCGTCGTCGGCTATCGTGGATGCCGTCGCGGAGCAGCTCACTCGTCGTGAGGTCGAGCACCTGGTCGTCGATCCGGTGATGATTTCAAAGAGCGGATACTCGTTGCTGAAGCCCGACGCTGTCGACCGTGTGAAGCAGGTGCTGCTGCCGATTGCGGAGATTGTGACACCGAACCTGCACGAGGCCGCCCTGCTGACGGGGGGTGAGGTCCGAACCCTGGATGAGGCGAAGGCGGCCGGCGAGGCAATCCTGGCTTTGGGCCCTCGAGCGGTGTTGGTGAAGGGCGGACATCTACAGGATTCTTCGACCTCGGTGGATGTGTTGTGGGACGGCGAAGGCGACCCCATTCTATTCTCAGCAGACCGGATTGAGACGCCGAACACCCATGGAACTGGCTGCACGTTTTCTGCCGCCATTGCCGCCCACCTGGCCCACGGGAAGACAATTCGCGAAGCCGTTGGGGCCGCGAAGGTCTACATTACCGAGACTATCCGATACGGCCTCGCAATCGGGAAGGGCCATGGGCCAACGAATCACTTCTACTTCCTGAACCGGGGGGATATGGGCGATGGGAGAACGGAGACGTGAGACTAGATAGACGCGTCGGGAGGCTGCACGTGATTACGGATACGGTTCTCCAGGATCGGTTCACCCACGAGGAACTGGCGGAGCACGCAATCGCCGGGGGGGCCGATACCATTCAGTACCGACAGAAAAGCGGCAGCACGCGGGAGATGATTAAGACGGTGATACGAATGGTCGCAATCTGTCGAGGGGCGGGCGTTCCGCTTATTGTGAACGATCGCGTTGATGTTGCGGTAGCTGGCGATGCCGACGGGGTTCATTTGGGGCAGGAGGACCTTCCTGTTGCCGTCGCGCGAAAGTTGCTCGGCGAAGACCGGATCATCGGGGTGACGGCCAAGACCCCGGACCTGATTCGGGAAGGTCTGGCTGCAGGCGCCGACTATGTGGGCTACGGTCCGATCTATTTGACAGGTTCCAAGGGCGATGCTGGGAAGGTGAAGGGATTGGCAGGGCTTCGAGACATTGTGAAACAGGTGGATGCCCCGGTGGTCGCTATCGGGGGTATCGACGCCTCCACCGTCGGCGAGGTGATCGGTGCCGGCGCCGTCGGCCTTGCATTGATCTCCGCCGTCTGCTGCGACGAACACCCTGATCAGGCGGCGCGTCGGGTGATGGCCGCAATCGATGGTGCAAGGAAGGGTTCATGCGAACAGTCGAACTCGCCTTCGTGACGAGGACCCGGGATGGCGATTGACAACCTGTTCGAGATTCTTCAGCTTCCGACAAGCGATGAGCGTTTCGACGTTCTGGCGGAAAGTGAACACGTTCGAATTGAACGGATCGTTTCAACGGGGCAATCGACTCCTGCAGGGACCTGGTACGACCAGGGACGTGACGAGTGGGTGGCCCTGATCCAGGGCGAGGCGATTCTGGCCTATGATGACGGCCGCGAGGTCAGAATGAAGGCTGGAGACCACATCCTGATTTCTGCACATGAGCGTCACCGTGTGGAATCGACAAGCGCTAACCCTCCTTGCATATGGATTGCGGTGCATCTTGGCAGGGAATGACCGACCTCAAGCGATGACCTGGCTGACTGGAGAACGGCAATGACCGATGGCACTCTTCACTCACGCGTACGAACGCTTTATCTCTATCTCTTTTCACTTGTCGGATTGATTCTGGTAACGATCGGGTCGGTCGGGTTCCTGAACATGGGCCTGAAGGCCTACGTATTTACCCAGGCCGATTCTGTGGATCGATACTACCGGGAGATGCCGCCGAGGCCGCGGGCGATCGAGGAGACCAGGCGTCTGCTGGACGCGGAATCGTTGACGGCTGAAGAGACAGCCAGGATACGTCGTCATCTGGCGGATGTGGAGGATTGGGAGGAAGGTCTTCAGCGAATAGACCATGTAAAGGCCCGACGGCACCGGAACGCGGCAGAGAACCTGGCCTTGATGCTGATTGGATTGCCCCTCTACCTTTATCATTGGCGTACGATCAAATTGGAATCGTCCAACGCCACTGGAGAAGCCTGAAATGACCAGAGCCGATGGACGTGCTGGGGTTTTGCTACGAGCCGCAGGGATCGTAACAGTCGGACTGTGCGTGGGCGCAGCGGCCAACGTTTTCTCCGATCCAACCCTTCCCTTTGCGACACCGGAACGCGCGGCCGTGAAGGATCTGATCGAGTGGCAGCTGGAGGTGGAGGGGAAGCAGGCGTCGCTGGAGGATGTGTACGGCGCTTTCCAGGAGGGTGGCGCCACGCTGATCGATGCGCGCAGCAGCTACGCGTTCTCACGGGGACATATTCCCGGCGCCCTGAGTCTTCCGGTCTCCCAGTACAGGGCGAGCGCGGAATCGGTGCTGGCCGGCGTCCCGAAGGACGCGCCCATCATCACCTACTGCAGCGGGGGCTCCTGTCAGACGAGCATCCAGCTGGCCAACCGGTTGGCGGAGGACGGATATACTGAAGTACGGGCCTTTTACGGCGGCTGGGGAGCATGGATGGGCGCGGGATACCAGGTTCGGGAAGGGGCATCGCCGTGACGGTAAGCGGTTTGTGGAAAGGTGGAATACCGGGCGCTGTTCTTCGGGTGGCGCTGGGAGGAATCCTGCTCTGGTCCGGAGGTGTTAAACTGATGTCGCTGCCGTCGTTCGCACTTACGGTGCGTGCGTACGACGTCTTACCCCTCTGGCTAGTTCATCCGTTCGCGATCTGGCTTCCCGGGGCAGAAGTTGTAACAGGTGCGCTCTTGCTGCTGGGGATATGGACTCGCAGCAGCGCGCTGACGGTGTCGGGAATGTTCGTCGCCTTCGCGATCGCTTTGGGGATCAATGTAGCCCGAGGCGCCGACATGTCATGCGGATGTTTCGGATTGGACGGCATGGCGGCCACCTTGCCCGAAGCACTGGTTCGGAGCCTGCTGCTGTTGTCGGCCGCCCTGGCTCTGGTTTGGCGTCCGGATACCGCGTGTTCTGTTGATGCCGTCCTGATGGGCAAGCGAGCCGACAGTTGACGGGTAAGGCGGCAGTCAGCAGTCAGAAGTCAGAAGTCAGCAGTCAGAAGTCAGAAAACGCTTTCTTGAAAGTTTCTAAGTGTTGTGTTTACAGTAAGTAATCTGTTTAATTCGGTTTGGTGGATTCTTGACATGCCGTACCGGGCCTTCTATGTTACTCAACGGCCATTGCCCAGGTGCCACAGGTAGCCAACCAACCAGCTCCGAGATGGCGCCACGAGCGCAACTCGGCCTGCTGATGTCCCTACCTGGGCACCTTTGGTGATGGCCTTTTTTTAGGCAGCGGGGAAGCAGACCCCGCCTCCCGGCACGGACACCTCCCTTCCGCACCTCACGGTCCCGACACCTCCCGGCCGTCCCCGTCAGGAACGGTTTCAACATTGTGTGTTGGTAACGTGCTAAGTTCAAGTACATACGCCGTACATCAGAAAGCCCCCGATTCAAGCCAATGGCGAATCGGGGGCTTTGCTTTGGGGTGGATTGAGTGATCTAAAGGCTTGCCAGAACCTTGTAGACCTCTTCGGCCATCAGAAGGTGGCCGGTTCGATTGGGGTGCACCGGCTCGGGACAGAATGTATCGGCGTCGCGGTACTTGAGCTGTTCCTGGAACATGTCGTGCAGGCGGACGAGGGGCGTGCTGTACTTTTCGCTCATCCTTTCGACGACGCCGATGTATTCGGGCAGCAGGTCCAAGACGGCACTACGCAGGGTTGTGCCCGATCGGTCGGTGGAGATATAGAACGGTGAAATGAGCACCACGGGACACCCGAGTTCCCGTTTCGTGACATCCATGATTTCGTCGTAGGTCGATTCGAACAGGGCAGGATCGACGCCGTTGCCGGGATCGCGCAGGTGGCTGTGCAGGTCGTTGATGCCGATTTTGATGGTGAGTTTGTCTGGCTTGTGATAGAGAACATCGTCGCGCCAGCGCTCCTTCAGGTCGGTGACCTTGTTGCCGCCGATGCCCTTATTGATATACCGGATGTTTCGATCCGGATAGTGAGCGGTGATCAGTTCGGTCAACATCCGGGCGTAGCCCGAGCCCAGGGGCGGGTCGTTGCCGCGCCTGCCGCAATCGGTGATGCTGTCGCCGATCATCAGAAGTGTTTCGTTGTCTTTGACCCAGAAGTCCGGCACTTGATATCTCCCTGTTTATGGTGAGCGAGCGTTTCGTGACCCAAGGTGGAATCCACAGAACACGCAGAGTTTAAAAAATTAAGATCAGGCACGACTGCGGCAAGCGGGCGGAGGAAAGCCGGGAATCATATTACAGCCAGAGTGAGGGATCGAAAGTGACGCCGAAGCCAGGGGAATTTGTGAGGGTGATGGTTCCCTTTGTGATGGTAGGCTGTCCTTCGACCCAGTGCATCCAGGGGCGGCCCGATTCGGCAAGCGGCGTCGGATCGAGGGCGGCAATGGCGTGCAGGGCCCAGACTTCAGATCCCCGATGCGGGCAGACGCGGTAGCCGTACTGTTCCGCTAACTCGTAGATGCGGATCAACTGCGTGAGCCCGCCGCACCAGCAGACGTCAGGCTGATAGACCTGGTGGCAGCTGCGCTTCATCAGACCTTCGAACGCGCTTGCCGTGTACTCGTGCTCACCCCCGGCGACCGGCACGGGGGACTCCCGGCCGAGATGCTCGTAGCCGTCGAGGTCGTCTGGCGGCAAGGGTTCCTCGAGCCACTCCAGGTTGCAGTGTTCCACCCGCCTGGCAATATCCAGTGTTGATTCGACTGTCCAGCCCATGAAGGCGTCGAGCATGAGGACGCGCTCAGGGCCGACGATCTCGCGGGCTTCCATCACGCGCTGACTGATAGCGTCCGGGTTTGGCAGGGCCTGCTTGCCCGCGTGGAGCTTGAGCGCGTGGAAGTCTTTCAGTTGGGTATCGCCAGGCGCTTCACCCGGGAAGAGGGTACGGTAGGTGGGTATGGGGTTTCCGACCGCGCCCCCCAGGCACTCTGCGACCGGCTTTCCGGCGTTCCGACCGCGAAGATCCCAGAGCGCCAGATCGACGCCGCTGATGGCCATCATGGCGACGCCCTTTCGCCCGAACGCCAGCGTACCCCGGTGCATCTTCTTCCAGTTCTCTTCGACCGCTTCCGCATCGCAGCCTACCAGCAGGCTGTTCAAGACGGTCTTCACGATGTGGACGCCCGACTCCCCTCCTCCTCCCACGCCGAATCCCTCTGCTCCACTGTCTGTCTGCACCCGGACAAGGATCTGGCCCAGCCAGGACCGCCAGTCGGCGGGAGCTGAAGGGGCCGATGGATGGACGGCGTCTATGCGGGTGATGCGCATGGGGAGATCATTTCGACGGAAGGGAGTAAAGGACGAGAAGTGGCGCTCGTTATCTGATCCTTCGGGTGGATGGAACCATAGAAGGAGACGAAGCGATACCTCAATTTCATCTTCCCTGGCGGACGACGACTTCGCCGTCATCGGTGACGTCCAGGGTGGGGAGATCGGCTCCGTAGTTCGAATAGGGGCCGTACATAACCGCTCGTTGCACCTCGGTCATTCCGCTCACGATGGACTCGTCCCAATAGGTTTCAGGAGCAGACACCTGCTTGGCCGGCCCGGTCCGAGCCGTTGTGCGTCCTGCGAATTTGTAGAGGACGGAACGACGCGGACGATCGGCGTTCCAGGGGAGGGTGCCGTGGGTGAGCGCGCCGTCCATGAAGAAGAGAACATCGCCTGCTTTCATGGCGGGCTGTACGACGGTTCCCATGTCGTCGTCGACGGTGCGAACGCCTGTCGGCATCGGATACCGGACCTTGTGGCTACCGGGCACGCAGCAGAAGCCGCCGTCGCCGGCGTTGACGTCACCCAACTGCCATTGGACAGTTATGCCGCCGCAGTAGCTCGCTCCGTTCTGATGGTGATAGCCAGTGGACGTGGCGTGTGGCTCGCCCGCCCCATGAAGGGTCAGTCCGACCGTGCCCTTGACCCCGGCGATGATGAGCGGTCCATGATCCAGCCGCCAGCCGGGTCCGGACATTTCATTCATGTGCTGGACGATGAGAGGGTGGACGAGCATCTGGCGAAACGGAAGGCAGTAGGGTTTTTCCAATTGAAGGAGGCCGTGCAGCGTTGGCCTTCCGGTGCCCTTGAGACGATCAGATCCACGTGCTCCCTGGTTGTCTTCGGCGACCCGAATCTGGTCAGAGTAGTATTCGACGGCGGTGTTGGCGGCCGCCTTCTGATCGTCGGTAAGGACGTTGCGCAGGATGAGGTAGCCGTTGAGGTCCCAGAAATAGCGATCTGTTTCGGTCATTCCGATTCTCCAATGGTGATTTCCGCACGGGTCAGCCAGGCTGTTACCCGTCCATTGTCGTCCAAATGATCCATTCGGTGGGTGATGAGGTTGCATCGCCGTGGTGTGTCGTCTACTGGTCCGTCTTCTTCGCTGCCCAGGTCCAGCGGAAGCGGTTTCGTGGAGAGCGTATCGCACCAGAGCCCAAAACCGAGTCGATGTACGCCGCGACCTGCCCGGAACGTTGCGGATTCCCTGGCCGTGAACTGAAAATGCGAGCCCTCCAGATCGATCCGGGCGACGGTCTGTTCGTTGTCTGTTATGACCAGGGCGAACACATCGTCGTCTTCCAGATTCTCAGAGGTGAGCCTGTAGGAGAAGCTGACGGTGATCTGAGACGGGCCCGTGAGGTAGATGGGTTTGTACCATTGAGCTGACACGGACTTGAGGTCCCAGTTGTCGAGTTCGGCGTTTGCACCGGCCTGGGCGGGCGAACCGGGAGAGTGGTTGAAGGCCCGGTTTCCAAGGGCACCGCCATCCACGTCGGGATCGTGGAACCCGGAACTGTAGAGCGGGTCGCATTCCTGATCGGGCGTTCCGTTGAGCCCTTTTGCCCGGAAGCGCCAACCGTCGGGGCCGGTGGCGAAGCTGTCGACGTAGCGCCTCTTCGAGGCTTCTCGAGGCAGTACGGTTATCCGCAGCATGTGTGAACGTGACTTCCCTACAGCGGATTCGGCGGCGAGCGAGACCGTGTAATCCCCGGGAGTTCGGAATGCTTTCTCCGGATCGGGTTCGGACGATGCGGAGCCGTCGCCGAAGTCCCACGACAACTCCGCGGGCTGCGTCATCAGGCTGGACTGGAATTGGATCGGCTGCCCGACCCGCGCGACGGGATCCGACGTATAGATTAGGGGGCGCTGAAAGTCCGTCTCATTGGACGCGATACCGAATGAACGGAAACGGATCGGGCAGCCATACCACTGGAAGAGACCGACGTTGTGAAGGCGAGGGTTCCACTGAGGGGGGTCTGAGTTGTCCCACTCACCCGTCTTCGGATTCCAGAGGTCGTCGAAACTCCCAAGAAGCTTGCCCGTGTGCGCGACGGTTGGGCATTCCTGATCAAGGCATTCCCACAAGCGGCCGGAGAACTGGGTGTCGTCGTGGCCCCTTGGGCCTACCTGGAGTTGAAGCGTGTACCATCTGTCGGGAGAGATGTCGGAGATCGGTTCGGGCTGCTGCAGATAGCCGTAGATGTCGCCGTCCGTCCACTGCTTGCACTTGAAGTACCACTCATTGTCCTGACGCATGAGTCCCAGGGCGACACCCTCCGTTTCAGGGTGTGCGGTTCCGCCTACGTCGGCGTGCGCCAGAATGCCGGTGTACATGAAGCTGTCCCACTTAGGCACTTTCAAGACCGCACGGATGACATAGGAGCGAGATGCAAAGTCGCCGCTGTCGACGTCCATGATGACGGCTTCGTCATCGACGTTCGATTCGAACGACAGAACGCCGTCTTGAATGCGGACGGTCTGGGATGTGTCAGAGTAGTCGTTCTGAAACCAGTGGTTCCCAACGCGCTCCGCGTGCCCATTCTGCCACTCGGCCAGTGGGTGGTCGGTGAAGTCGAAGTTGGTGATGTAGGTAGCCAAGGGAGGAGGCAGTTATCAGTTATCAGTTGTCAGTTGTCAGAGAGTGGGATGGAGCATCGGGCAGAGGCCTGGGTTCTTCGTCCAACTCAGTTTGACCATGGGCTATTCGTGGCTTAAGCGAATTGTGGTTCCGTCCGAATCGAGGAGGTAGCGCTTGTGAGGGGCGTGGACGCCGGGGCCGTACATGACGGCCTGTTCTTCGGGCGTCATGTCGGTGGTCCAGTCACCCCAGCGGGTGGCGGGTTCAAAGTGATTGCCGACGGTCCGTGCGGCGTCTCGCGAGGCGTACTTGTAGAGTACGGAGCGACGCTGATGCGTACCCTTCCAGGGCAGCGTTCCATGCGTTGCTGTTTCGGCGAAGAAGAGGACGTCGCCGGCCTTCATCGCAGGCTGCACAACCAGGCTCATATCTTCCTTGACGGTGGTGATGCCTTCCGGGGTCCGTTCCTGCGATTTGTGGCTTCCAGGGACAACGGCGAACCCTCCCGTCCCCTCGTCTACGTCAGAGAGCTGCCAGGCGACGGTGACACCGCGGCAGAAGATGCGTCCGTTCTGCTGATGGTACCAGTTGGCCGCGCCGAACGGTTCGCCCGCCCCGTGGAGGGCGTGTCCTTCTGTTCCGGGATCTGCCTGTATGAGAAGTGGGCCGTGATCCAGCCGGAAGCCGCGGCCACAGAAGTCGTTCAGCCGCGAGACGACGATGGGATGAACCAGTAGATCGCGAAAGGGCTCGCGGTGGGGCGTCGGCCAACCGAGCATCCCGGTGAGTTCCTGACGTCCGGCTGTTCCCTTCAATACGGAAGAGCCTCGGGACAACGACCCTTCGTGACGTGACCGAATGTCGCCGGCGTGCAGGTCGATGGCGTTGTTGCAGGCGTCGATCTGGGCCTTGGGCAGGACGCCGCGAACCACCAGATACCCACGAAGGTCGAAGTGATACATCTCTTCGGGGGAGGTCTTTATGTTTGGCATTCTCATTTCCTTCGATCTGGACCCGGGGAGGAGCGGAAACTGGTGCAAACAGCTGATTTACCCCTTTTGTAGAGGAATTTCACGACTGCTATGGATAGAGCCGGACGGCCGAAAAGTCAATGCGCATCTGGATATGGACGCTGCCGATTAGCGTGTTTCGTTCTGCTGAGTGAAGATTGGTATTCGAAATGCCGAAATATAGGGTAGGGTATCGGGGTGAATACCCCGCCCCAAATAATTTCCATCAAACAGAGACCAGGGAGACCGACAGGCGATGGGGACGAGCGTTTCTTCACAGGAACCGGGTGGATTTGTGAGCCTTTCTACATCCCAGGTCATTATCATGTTGTAACGGGGTCGTGCCAATATCCCCGGGACGGAATGTCCCACTGAGGAGGTGGTGTCGATGACGGCATCCATTCAAGGAGCGAGCGCTCAGACAAACCTGGCATTTCAGCTGATCGTCCGGTCGGTTGAACTGTCGGCAGCGGTGCCCAAACCTGTCTCCGCTCAAAGGGGATCTGCTTCACCGAGCACACCACTTGCAGCGCCTGCCCAGACACACTCAGTAGATGTAAAGGCGTAAACCCAGAACTCGGCCGGCTTGCGACCCAACCACAGAAAAAGGCCTCTTCCCGAAAGGGAGGAGGCTTTTTCTGTGGTTGGTACGATGTACGGCTGACGGTCGAATCTACGCTATGGTCAGGCGAGCAGATCGACCCCGCCGGGGCGCATGTCCTTCAGGGGAACGGCGGCGCTCGCGCCGGCTGCTTGTTGCATGCCGGGGGCGCGGTAGTGGCGGACGACCGGTCGGAATCGGGCGACCTCTTGCACCTGGTCATCGTGCCGGGCGATCAGGTCGAGGGCAATCGCTCCGCCGAAGCCGGTGTGGCCGGATATGAGTGGGAGATTGAAGCTCATAGGGTCCTCCTTTGGTACATCGGCAGG
>Ga0114996_10007641_pt1 | contig 12183 bp, 10 predicted proteins | sample ArcticOcean_MG_C_4_FD_87039 | JGI IMG/M metagenome (GOLD analysis project Ga0114996, IMG submission 87039) | Marine microbial communities from western Arctic Ocean - ArcticOcean_MG_CB4_134 | ecosystem: Environmental > Aquatic > Marine > Oceanic | place: Arctic Ocean: Canada Basin | collected... | reverse complement strand
TGAATTCACGCGACGATACAGCATACTGGCGCGACAACCGTGACAACCCCAACATGTCCGCAAAGCTGGCCGAGGTGCTGAATAGCTGGGATCGCAATGAGAGTATGGACCACGTGTTGCCCGACAACATTAATCAACCAATCTACCCACGTTTATCCTGGTATTGCATGCTGGCCGGCATGGGTCGTTTCCCCGAACCAGGCAAAGGCCCGTTGCGTCTGCCCGCGCGCCATCAACGACGGGCTCGCGACTCGAGTGAAGAGAAAGCGAAAAGTTTTTACCCGCACGCGGAATATCTGAAGAAATTGTACGCAGGCTAAAAGCACTTGTTCCAGGCTTCTGATAAATCAAATCAGGATCTCGCGCAACCACAAACCCGCAATACAAAGGACGAAAAATCCAGAAGCGGCCAAAGCCGACGACGACTAATCTAGTCCTTTCTGAAGAAGTTCAATGGTTTCGTCCAAGCGCTGTGGTAGTTCCGGATCTCGAGCGAGACTTATTCACTCGTATCCGATCAACACCGCGATCACCAGGGTCAGCGACCCAACGATGCCAACCACGCGTTGACTTAGTACACTCATGCGATACCCTCTTTAAATAATTGCTGCATCATTCGACGGCCGACCCGCAGGAAGCCATTTACTTTAAAAGACATCGACGTGCACGCTGTTAAATAATTCTAAATATGCAATTTTGAATGGTTTGGTCGATGTCCTTATTTACACTATGACCGATACCGACACGATCCCCAGTCCACCCATTTGTAATCGATTATAAGATACTCATTATTAATTATTAACCGATCTGTATTATCGCCGTTTTTGATTCGGAGTAATTATCCATGTTTACAAAAACACTTATCGCTGTATCACTTGCAGCTAGCGCCCTTATTAGCACCTCTGCCTTTGCACATGAAAAAGTAGACCTGTTAATTAAAAATGCGACTGTGCTTACTATGGATAAAGACAGAACTGTTTTTGAACAAGGTCTCGTTGCTGTTAAAGGCAACCAAATCATTGCCGTTACTGATGGTAAAGATGTAGAAAACTATCAAGCAAAAACAACCATTGATGCCGAGGGTGATATCGTCATGCCTGGGCTAATCAATACTCATACTCACGTTTCTATGACGGTATTTCGCTCATTAGCCGATGATGGGTATAGGTCGAATAAACGCCCTATTGCATCACGCCCACGACCAGTGGACGGTGGCTCAAAAATGAACTGGCCGAGCGATTCGATCAACCGGTCAAGTACGTTGTATTCTCCCACTCCCATTACGATCACATCGATGGCAGTAAGCTATTCAAAAAGGATGGCGCAATTGTCATCGCCCAGGAAAACGCCGAGGCGGAAATTCTCGAGGACGAGCGGTTGCAGCAATGGATGAGCAAGAGAGATATCGGGCTGCCTGAAATAGCGTTTAGCGCGGCCGAGAAACGATTTAATATCGCGATTGAGCTGGCCCCCTACTTCACGTCTCTTACGGAGAATCTGGGATGTACTCGCACCCAGCAACGCAAGATCGAGGAAACGACGCCCCTTTTTGAGCAAGCTGCCCGGCAGGACCAGGCGCTCACTGCCGTCGGGCGCAGATAGTACGATGCAGCCGAGAATTCGAATCAATACGAACGCCATTATTCGGCGACAAGCGATTACCGAGGATCATCATTGCGTAATTGTCGACGACTTCCTGGAAAACCCGCGTGAGCTTGTCGAGTTCGCTGCCCACAATGTCGTAGAATTCTCAGCAGCGAAAAGTCACTATCCCGGCATGTTTAATGACTTCGATGACGATGCAATGACCGAATTTTATCGTTTCATTCGTTCCCAGATGACAAAGCACTTTCCGTTTCTCAGAGGCGATATGAAAATGTCGACTTTTTTGTCGATGGTTACATTTCGACCGGATGAACTTTCAGTCCTGCAACGAATGTGCCACACAGATCCCGCACCGGATCCCGGCCGTACGCCTTATGCGGCGCTTTTATACCTGTTTGAGACTGAAGAACTCGGTGGAACCAGCTTTTTTAGTTACTGGAAAAAGCACGGACTGCTAAAGGAGGTGGAAGCCATGGAGCTCGAAGAACCAGACAAAGCTCACGAATTCCTGCTGGCGAATTTCCCGACTTTTAGTGAGCATGCCAAATACATGACCGAGTCGAACGAGATCGCCGAACTCTTGTGCACGATTCCGGCGCGCTTCAATCGCATGATTTTTTATTCGGGCCGGATACCACATAATGCCGCGATCACAGCGCCAGAGCTGCTATCAAAAGATTGTCGAAAAGGGCGGTTGACGCTAAATGTTTTTGCCGATGTTTTGCCGAAGTAAGAACGCATAGTTAGTCACTGTCCAGAATACGACCATTCTGGGCAGAGACTAACTCGGCACAGGGATGTGCCGACAAATCGATGGCAAAAGCCATTGAAATGAAAGGCATTTGGAAATCGCATTTTCAAATGCCGAGTTCGGATTGGCCAGGGAAGGCCAATTCCGGACGAGAACTAGCGATGGAAAAGGTATCATTTGGGCGGACCGGCCTGGAGGTCAGCAAACTGTGTTTCGGCACCGTTACTATTGGCTCAGGCAAATGGAAACCGTGGGCGCTGGACGAGGCGGATTCGCTGCCAATTCTTAAACGTGCCCTGGGTCCGGGTGTCAATTTCTTCGATCTACCGGATGGATGCTTTGACAAGAAAAATTGATTTTGAACCAGCCCTGGAAGCATTCAGGGCCGGTAAACCCGATGTGGCAGAGATCCTTTGCCGCGAGCATCTGAAATTGCATCCTGCGAGTGTCGAACACTTGCGGCTACTTGGGCATGCGCTAATGCAACAGCGGCGATTTGGCGAAGCCGAGGAACAATTGAAGATTGCGATTGATCTGGCCCCAAACTTCTCCCGTCTTGCGGAGGACCTGGGAAGTGCCCTTGCCCAGCAGCGTAAGTTGGACGAAGCGATCCCGCTTTTCGAGCAAGCTGTACGCCAGGACCCGGAAGTCGCGACGGCCCACAAGAAGCTCGGTCAGGCGCTCGCCGCGGTCGGCCGCGGCAAGGAAGCGGATAAGGCCTTTGAAACTTTTTTTGAGAAAGATCCGGAAACCGGCGCAGTTGCTGTTGGCGCCGACCATATGCGGGCGGGTCGCGAGGAGGATGCGATCAGTAGTTTTCGCCAGGCGCTGAAGGACAATCCGGACAATGTGGATGCCATGCGGTTTTTGGCTGCTGTCTACGTCAAGCAGGAAATCAAACTGCGTGATGCAGAAGCGCTTCTTCTACGTGCAACCCAGTTAGCGCCGGACTTCGCGAATGCCTGGCTTGATCTCGGCCAGGCCCTTTTGAAACGCGGGAAGCGGATGGAGGCAATCGACGCCTTCGGCCAGGCGACCGTTCTGGAACCCGGAAACGGAATTGCCTGGGAAAAGCTGGCCAGTGCTACGGCAGGTGCCGGGTATCCGGAACGGGCCGCAGAGGCGTTTCGCAAGGCAGTTAATTTATCCCCGAATTTCGCCGGTTTCCATATGGGCTTTGGACATGTTCTGAAGACACTGGGCGATCAGGAGGCGTCTCTCCGCGCGTACCGGGAAGCCATTCGACTCCGGCCTGACTTCGGGGAGGTGTACTGGAGTATGGCCAATCTCAAGATCTTCAAGTTCGAGGACGCGGAGGTCGAGGCCATGGAGAAGCAGGTCGAAAACACCGAGCTCAACGAAGTGACAGACGTGCATTTCCGCTTCGCGCTTGGCAAGGCGTACGAAGATCGCAAGGATTATGATAAGGCCTGGGCCCATTATCATTCGGGGAATGAACGCCAGCGTCCGCTCGTCAATTATGATCCAGTCGAAACTAACGTTCAGCAAGATGCAATTCGATCGTATTTTACGCGCGACTTTCTGAGTAAGGCTGAGGGAAATGGATACGCCGATGAAGGACCGATTTTTATCGTCGGCTTAGGAAGGTCCGGCTCTACCCTTGTTGAGCAAATTCTGGCCAGCCACAGCCAGGTTGAGGGGACTGAGGAATTATCAGTTCTTGCAAACCTGTCGGATACCATTGGCCGTTACCGCCCCGATAAACAGCAATACCCAAAAATACTGGATAGCATGCGCCCGCTCGATTGGCGTGCCTTGGGACTAGAGTACCTCGACGGGGCTAAACGCTACCGCATGACCGACAAGCCCATCTTCACTGACAAGCTGCCCAACAATTTTCCCTTCGTCGGGTTGCTTCACCTCATTCTGCCGAACGCAAAAATCATTAACGCACGACGCCACCCGCTTGACACGTGTCTTGGCAATTACAAGCAGCTGTTTGGCCGCGGCCAGACTTTCACTTATGACATGTTTGAATTAGCGGACTACTACAAAGAATATTGCCTGACCATGGATCACTGGAATCAGCTTCTGCCAGGCAAAGTATTGGATGTGCATTACGAGGAGACGGTTACCGATCTTGAAGGCCAGGTAGCCCGCATTCTTGAGCACTGCGGTCTGCCGTTTGAAGAAAAATGCGTGCGCTTCCATGAGACCGAGCGGGCCATCAAGACCGCAAGTTCCGAGCAGGTCCGCCAGCCTATTTACACCGGTGGAATGGGCAAGTGGCGAAAATACGAAGACCACCTTGGCGAATGGATGGAAGAGCTCGGCCCGATAATTGATGACCAACCCGACGTCGTAAAAAACGCGGGCCTCTAGAACGGCCCAGCCAGGAGCCATAAATCACGTTTCGAATATCCCTGTCTAAAAGGGCCAGACCTCAAGGCCATGGATTGCATTACGAATATCCATCGACAGATTAACCGACAGCAAAGTCTTCGACTCCTCAAAATCATGGAGCGAGATCGTTGACGGTGACGATCCGGCCGCGACGATCCGGTCATTGATCAAGCACAAGCCGCGACCGAATCCCTGCCGGGCGACCCTGGTATCATCGATACCCTTGTTCTCGATATCGGCGGGGTCGTATTTCGGGACCTTCAGGGCCCGGTCCTCTTCGCCAGTGCGCGATGCATAGCGCACCGCATCAGCGTTGCTGTCATTGAACAAAACACCGTCCCGATAGGGCTGTGCGTTGTGTGTTCCCTCCGGCAAAGTAACGGACATGTTAACGGCTTCGCCATTGAAATGGAGCATGCCGCCGGATTTCATGCCGGAAATATACATGCCGTTGTCATTCGCGTGGACATTATTCAGGTGCAGTTTGTTGAGGAGTAGTGGCCCTTCGTCACCCATCGGGTCATAAACGGAACCGCTAAAGTTAAAACGATCAAGATCGATATGAAGTGCCCAGAAGAACTTCTTTTCGTCCAGTTCGAAAGCGAGAATGCTGTCATATCCGGTGGAGGTTATATAGAGGCTGCGCTCGTAAATGCTTATTTCGTGGGCGTGCTTCAGATAAGGATTGCGCCACGACCCAATGAGTTTAAATTCCGGCGTATAGGCAAAAAGCTCATCACTCGCCACGATATAGACGGTCTTGTCGTCAATAGCGATGCCGCGCAGGCCACGGTCCCAACCACGTCCCTGCCAGTCGATATCGGTTGTGTTCCAGTCCATGACCTGGCGCACATCTTGGCTTTCCAGGTCAATCACATAAACACCACCATGGCTTTCGCCCTGCACGCTGCCGCGCACGACCGAGGTCGTGATTAGTTTTACCATAGTGATGATTGCATTCTTAAAATGAGATTACCTTGATCGACGCATTGTGTGGCAATTGAAACTTCCCATCAAAACGAAAACGGCCGCCCCGGATAGGGGCGGCCGCCAATTCTCTAAGTCAGATCCCTAGAATCGATACGTGAACTTTACGCTAAGCGTTCGAGGTCTGGCGAGATTGTTAGTTTCGCCAAAGCCCGTATGGCCCCAAAATTCCCCATACTCACTGGCGCCTGAGCCTGTAAAGGTGTTTGCCCTCTCATTAGTCAGATTTCGAGCAAAGACGGACACCGCCCAGTTTTCTTTCTCGAATCCAGCCTGCAAGTTATATTTTGTGAAACTGGCCACGTCCTCAATATTTCCTGCTACATAGTCTGGGCTTGCGGGGTTAGCCTCGTCGGCCCTCCACAAGGCAGAATACATGGGGCCAACGTAATAGCCGTCAAGCCGGACCCATACGTCCCCACCCCACACATCCCGGAATGTGTAATCAGCGGCCAGCGAAATCTTTTCAGTCGCCGAGTCCGGCATCTGTGTACCCGCAGACATTTGCAACACGCCTTCCTTGCTAACGTAATCATCCGTGTAGTACGGATCACCCTTGTAAATGTTGCCAGAAAATCTGAGATTGTCGGTAGGCCGCCAGTCGAAATCCAACTCAGCGCCGAGGTTTCGGCCGCCACCACCGTTAGCCTGCCCTCTCAGCCACCACAGGCCGCTTTGACCGGAACGGACTGATAACTGAATATCGTCCCACTGCATATAAAAGACGGAGGCATTTATCTGCAGTCGATTGTTTAACCACTCCGACTTGATGCCCGTTTCATAGTTGTTCAATTTATCCGGTTCATATAATTGTTCAACAAAGTTAACTCTGACTGCTTTCGGATTGTTGTGGCCGCCCAGTCGGAAGCCTTGACTGAAAAGGGCATAGACCATGTGATCTTCGCTCAGGGTCCAACTAGTACCAAGTTTCCAGAAAGTATCGCTTTCCTTGCCATCTTCGATGCTCGCACTTTCGCCGTCGAGCACAATGGCTTCAACAGGCATATGCAAAGGCCATTGCCTATCGTTGACCGTATAGCGATCAAACTCGAACCACCGCACGCCAGTGGTAATTTTCAGTTCGTCGTTTATGTGATAGTCAACCTCGCCAAACGCCGCTATTTGCGATCTGTCGCGGCGATAACTGTCCTGGTACCAAGTATTATTGACTTCTGGCGCGGGACATTGGACACCGGCATATCCCTGGCCGACAAGGTCACAGCTCCTCCATTGCGTGTAGCGCCAGTGTTTCGTGGTATCAAGGTTCGGAATTATGCCGTCGTCGACCCAGCCGTCCTCGAATTTTTCATAGAAGGCACCGACCATCCACTGAAAGCGGCTGTCGGTCGTAGACACCAGGCGGAGTTCGTTAGTGATGCGAGATGATTCCTGCAGGCTGCGGTAAATGCCGCCGTTGTAGTCCGTATCGTATTTATCGTAATAATTATATTGGTAGAGTGGCGCACCGTAAAAATATGTCTGAATATAGTTAGTGTAAGCGGACCAATACTGGCCCTTGAGACGCGTGTGATACGACTCATAATGTGTATTATCGAATTGATAGGACTGGTCACGCTCGGTGTACCCGAATGAATTTGTGAGTTGAGCAAAGCCGAGGTCGCCCTCGACAGTGAGCGCAGTCACCCACCAATTGTCTTTACGCCATTCGTCGCTAAAACGCGCGACTTTATAGTCGCCAATTGCGGTGTCGGAAAACCAAACCCCCGTGGTTTCCGATTCCTGTGTCATATAAGTGGCGAGGAGATTCCATTTATCGCTCACATTCCACAGGGCGGAAATTCGGCCACCTGTCATCTCGTAATCGTTGAAATCTTCTTCTTCCAGGCCGGCGTTATCCGGTGTCGCACTGTTGAGATGGCCTTGCTGGTCCACCACGCCGTATGCAGCCAAATCAAGGTCGCAGCGCGCGCCAGCTGCACACACGCTATGGGGTGCAGTCGAAAAGACGTTATCGATGTAACCGCCGTCTTTGTTGTGATAACCAACAACGCGGAGGGCAAAATTGTCAGACACCGGAATATTCAGGTGACCGTTTACGTCGTAACTTTCCTCGCCGCCATCGGTTGTTTTGACCTCGCCACTTACCTGACCGGACAACTCGCCCATTCGGGGCTTATTGGTGATGATGCGAAGCGTTCCCGCCTGGGAGCTTGAACCAAAGAGTGTCCCTTGTGGCCCTGGCAGAGATTCGACACGCTCAATATCAACCATCCGGGGATCAAGTTGCGTTGTACTCATCGTCATCGGCAATTCATCAAGATACATTGCGACCTGACTATCCAGTCGCCACGAGCCGCCGGCTGATATGCCGCGATACACTAACTCGTTACGCCCGGCTCTATTTGATGACAGCGAGATGCTCGGCAGGTTGGTCGCCACATCGGCCATATCAAGGATGCCGCGGCGTTCTATCTCAATGGTTGAAAAGGCAGTAATCGATTGGGGTACATCCTGGATGGACACAGTCCGCTTTGTGGCGGTAACGACAATTTCTTCGATACCGAAGTCGTCACTCTCATTCTCCTGGGCTAATGCCTGAGAAGCCGGATTCAGCGCGTACATTACTGCCGCCGCTAGTGGTGTCATTGCATAGCGTTTCGCAGCCAAGGCCTTGGCTGTTGCTTTTTGCCTGATCATCATGAATCTCCCGATATGTGCGAGATAATCTCGCTGACGTTAGATTTCTATTTTTTTATTTTTCCTTACTACATCTGGTTTAAAAATTGTAATACCGTAAAACTATTGTGCTGCCCGTATTTTTTGTTGTCAAGCAGCGTGAGATACCGCGGTTTATTTCATGCCTATGTGGCTGGCGTGTTGTTTTATAGCAACGGCGCCCTTGTATGGCCGGCTTGGTGTGTCACCTGTAATCGTCACCAACTCACTCGCCGTGTCAGCTACGCCGTTTGGCTTCGAGACGAATTCGATTCATGTGGAGGTCCTCCTGGCCCCAGACGTACGCCGGGTCGCAGTTTGTCGTACTTGATATTGTCAAGACGACAAGGGTGCGCACCGGGGGCTTCTACGACAAGAATCTTGTCTGCCAGAGATTCAAAGTCGGCGCGAAAGTGCACGCTGCTTTTGACGGCGACGATGCGTTGTTCTGCCGGCTCAATACCGCAATGGCGGAAGATCGCCTGATCCAGACACTGGCACCGTACGGAACCAACGACGACGCGAACGTCCGCAGGCGTGTCCAGTACCTGCAGGACTGCCATCGGGCCAAGATTGGCGGTAATACCTCCAAACATGTCGCCGGTAAACGTGAATTCACCATTGCCAAGCGTTTCAACCCGGAAGCGGCCGTCGAAGGGAAATTGGCCATCCTGACCCGACTTGCCACCCAGCATCGCAGAGAACTCAGTCCCCACACCGAGATTGTGGGCTTGCAATGCCGTTTCCGCGTCATCCAGCAATGCCAGGACGGCGCCTTGCGCGTTGCCGCCTACCAGCGCATGCAATAGCCCCGTCGTGTCCGAAGACGCGCCGGCGCCCGGATTGTCCTGCGCATCGGCGATAACCACGGGCCCGGTCCCCGTATGGGCGGTCGCCTCTGCGACCGCGATTTCCGGCGATATGAGCTTATCTTCGAAGCGGTCTTCGGCGTCCAGAAACGATTGCAGCAGGCCATCCGCTACCTCGTTTGCCTGTTTCTGCGATCCGGCATAGGCAACGATGGAGGGTCCGGAATGGAAGATATCAGCGGGGGGAAATCCCATGGCGATATCGGCCGAAACAAATGTGTCACCAGGCAATTGATCCAGGCTTGCGTAAAGGGACAGGCACGGGACCGATTCCGTGTGCTGGGAGGTCAGCGGAACCAGGAAGGGCACCTGGCGGAATGCCTTGCACAGCTGGTTCCCCGTCAGTAAGTGCTCCAGCGACTGAAAAGCTCTCGCCCCGGTATCTGCCAAATCGATGTGTGGGTAGGTACGGAAAATATTGATGGACGACGCATGCTCAACTATTTCCGGTGTCACTGTCGCGTGCAGATCAAAACTGACCGCTATCGGCAGATCGGGACCCGTTAGTTCACGGATGCGGCGAAGAAGTTCGCCTTCACCATCTTCGTGGTCCTGCGTCACCATGGCTCCGTGCAGGTCCAGATAAATGCCGTCCAGGTTGCCCGCATCCCGGATGCCATCCAGAAGCATGCCGGAAATTCGCTCGAATGCATCAGTTGTTACGTAGGACGACGGTTCTGCGGAACACCAGATCACCGGTATGATTTCGTAGCCGCCTGCCGCCCTCGCCGCGTCGACGAACCCCGTGATGGATATATTGACGCCTGACAAAACTTCTATAACTTCGCCGCCACTAAGCAGTCCGGGCCAGCAATCGGCCTCTTCGAATTCAGCGAGTCGGGCGAGCGTAGGTGCGAATGTATTTGTTTCGTGTTGAAAACCAGCAACGGCGATACGTTTCACAACCTGTTCTCCTTATAACCCGCCCATGTTGGCATCGAAATGCAGCGTTATGCAATGATCTTTTTGAAAACTTCCAGATCGATATTCCGTCCGCAGACCACCGCGACCACCTTCTTGCCCTTGAACTGCTCGCGTCGCTTGAGCAATCCACCAACGCCCAGGGCGCCGGATCCTTCGGACACCAGACGATGTTGTTCGAACAACAGTCGGATGGATGCTGCAATCTCATCTTCGGTCAGCAACAGAATCTCATCCACGTATTGGTGACACAGCTCCAAAGTAATGCTATCCAGATCCACGCAGCCAGCACAGGTATCCGCCAAGGTTGGCTCGGTCTCCATAGTGATCATCTTTTTATTGCGTACCGATTCGTACATGACCGGCGAGTTGGCCGGAGAGACGCCGTACGTCTGTATGTCCGGATTTTGCGTCTTTAGCCAAGCCGATGAACCCGTCAGTAATCCGCCTGCTCCACAGGCGAAAAATGCCGCGTCGAGATCCGGGAGTTGCTCGGAGATCTCCAGGCCGCAAGTGCCCTGTCCGCCAACCACAATCGGATCGTTGTACGGCGACACATAGGTCTTACCTTCTTCATCCCCTACCCTACGGGCTTCTATCTCTGCATCCCATGCGAGATCGCCGTGGATGACCAGATCGAGGCCATGCGACTTCAGGATATTCAGGCGTGACTCTTCCATGTCTCTCGCTACATATGCAGTGGCACGCCTTCCTCGCTGGCGTGCAGCTTCAGCGACCGCCAAAGCGTAGTTGCCCGTGGATGCTGTAACGATGCCGGCGTCGAGTTCGTCTTCCGTAAGCGAAAGTATTTTGTTGATCGCGCCACGATACTTGAACGATGCAGTTCTTTGCATCAAATCCAGCTTGAGCCAGACTTCGCCGTCGATCTGGTCGCTTAAGTTTCGAGAAAACTCAAGTGGCGTTGGGGACAGGTAGTCCTTTGTTCTCTCGCGGGCCTCACGCACCAGCTGCGGTACATCCAGTTGTGGGCTTTCAGTTGTCACTATTAGTCTTCTGAATTCCCGACACTGCTTACCATCTTGGCGATCTGGATATCTTGAATCGCAACACCCGTCAGGTCCGCTACCGTAATTTGCGCTTCACTGCTTCGACCGAGTTCAGGGCTCTTGATCACGTTGCCCAATTCCAGAATGGCGTCTTCCTTCAGCATTTTGTTTTTCACCGCGTGGAAGCACTCCCCGTGATCGACACACTGTGAAATGCTATCTGCCACGACGAGATCGGCCTTGCCGAGAAGCTCGGCCGCAAGCTCCTGTTTGCCGTGATCATCCGATCCCATAGCGGTGATGTGAGTACCCGGCCGAACCTGATCGGCATTGATAAGCGCTTCCCTGGCCGACGTTGTGGTTACGATGAGATTGCACTTCGATGCAAGTTCAGTGATATCCGTTGCGGCCTTTATATCCAGGCCCCAATCCTGAATTGTCGCGTTCGCCTTGAGGTCGTCGATCATCCTCTCTACTTTGCCGGCATCCCGACCCCAGACAAGGCATTGTTGGCAATCGACAATATCTTTGAGTAATTCAAGTTGCATTCTGGCTTGCCCGCCCGTGCCAATAATTCCGATGCAGCTAACATTCTTGGGCGCCAGATGACGCGCGGCAACGGCACCAGCCGCGGCCGTTCGCATATCAGTGAGCCAGCATTGGTCGTGCAGCACTAATTTGAGATGTCCTGTTTGCTGACTGAACACCAGGATCACGCCATCCGCAAACGGCACACCGAGTTTCTCGTTGTCATAGAATCCGGAGGCCACTTTCAGAACATACACGTCGTCGTCCTTGACGTAGCCGTACTTGATATGGACGTCGCCCGGCGGCTCTTTGAAATTCAAGAATCCGACCGGCGGGACAACGACCTTGTCTTCGGAATAGAGAACAAATCCGTCTTCGATCGCCTGAATCATCTTCGGGATATCGATCTGGCGCTTGATTTCGTCGAGTCCAAGTACTTTCAGCATTGTTCTTCTCTCTTTTTCAAACCGTTATT
>Ga0114996_10007637_pt1 | contig 12187 bp, 7 predicted proteins | sample ArcticOcean_MG_C_4_FD_87039 | JGI IMG/M metagenome (GOLD analysis project Ga0114996, IMG submission 87039) | Marine microbial communities from western Arctic Ocean - ArcticOcean_MG_CB4_134 | ecosystem: Environmental > Aquatic > Marine > Oceanic | place: Arctic Ocean: Canada Basin | collected... | reverse complement strand
GCCCCACGCCGCGCCCGCGTGGCGCCACGTGCGCACCCGGCCCTCATCCCATCCTTCAGCATGCCTGTTCCCACCGCTGAGATCCGCCAGGCGATTCTCGAGCGCGGCGAGTTGACCAAGGAGGAGATTTTCCTGCTCTGGGCACTCAGCGCCGACGACTACGGAGTACTCCGTGCCGCACTGGCCGTCGACCCTGAGATCGAGGGCGGGCCGAATCGCCTCGGCGGCTTCCGTGTCCGCCAGAAGCGCTGGCGGCTCCCGTCAGAGACCGCGCAGCCGCCGATGATCGATCTGCCGGTCGAGAGCTGGCAGCGCCGCGGCGCCGAACGCTTGGCCGCGACGCTACGGGTGGTCAAGCTCGACGAGCTGCTGGGTCGCAAGCTGGCCAACGCGCTCCGCCTCGACCGCAAGCGCCGCACCGGTCGCGACGCGCCCAGCCGGCTCGACGAGCTGGCGCATGCGCTCATCGTCAAGCACGACCGAGACCTGTTCGCTGATGCCGCGGTGCGCACCGCCGTGGCGAAGGCCACCGGCGTGCCAAAGGTGGAAAAGTGGCATCCCGGGAAGGCGACCGCCGCCGAGTTCGTCCGGGCCGTCGGTTTCCCGGTCGAGTTCGTGGGGCTGCCCGCCGACGAGACGCCGCCGCCGTTCGAGTATCTCGAGGGCCGCGTGACCCTTCCCCCGCTACAGGATTTCCAGCGCGAGGTGCGCGACGCGTTGCTCGAACGTCTGGGCGCCCCTGGCGAGCGGGCCATCGTCACCCTGCCCACCGGTGCCGGAAAGACCCGGACGGCCGTCGAGACCATTCGCCACTGGCTGACCCAGCGTTCGCGGGCCAGATCGCCTCGGGGACGGCACACGGTGCTGTGGCTGGCGCACTCGGGCGAGCTGTGCGAGCAGGCCCACGAATCGTTCAAACACGTCTGGCAGCATGCCGAGGACGTCTGTCCGCTGCTGCTGTTCAGGTTCTGGGGGCGATTCACGCATTTCAGACGGCACCAGGAGGCGATCACGGACATCCTGAAGCAGCCCAGCGTGCTCGTGTCAACACCGCCACGGATCGTCAACCTGATTGACGACCGGCGCGAGGATTCGCAGGACGTCCTGCAGGTGCTGCTATCGACCGTCGCGCTTGTCGTCGTCGACGAGGCGCACCGCGCCGCCGCGCCGTCCTATCGCACCATTCTGGGGCGCTTCGCCACGCCGCACTCGGACACCCGCGTCGTCGGGCTGACCGCGACCCCGTTCCGCATGGAGTATCAGCGAGACGTCGAAGCCGGCACGAAGGAGTTGAAGGAGGTCTTCCGTCGGCTCATCGAGCCAACCCGGACGCTTGGCCCCGACGCGCGGCGGACGCTGCAAGCCAGAGGGGTCCTGTCACGACCCACGGAGGAGATCATCGACACGACCACCATCCTCATGGCGCCCGAACCGGAACATCCCGGGTCGCTGACCGAAGAAGATATCGAGCGGATCGACTACGCCCTGCGGAGATGGGCCGACAACCCGACGCGACGACAGACCGTCTTCGAGCATCTGCTGCCGCTGTGCCGCCAGTCGGACGCGTCGATTCTCTACTTCGGGCCAAGTGTGTCAGACGCCGAAGCGATGGCGTTCCTGCTCCGGCAGGCCGGCGTGCCGGCGGCGTTCGTCGGTGCCACCACCCGAGACGTCAGCCGGCGCCGGATCGTCGCCGAGTTCAAGCGGGGTGGCTATCGGGTGCTGTGCAACTGCGAGGTGTTGACCACCGGCTTCGACGCGCCGCGTGTCACACACGTCGTCGTGGCGCGCCCGACCGCCAGCCGCGTGCTCTACGAGCAGATGATCGGCCGTGGTCTGCGCGGCCCCCAGTTTGGCGGCACCGAGGAGTGCGTCATCGTCAACTGTCAGGACGACTATCGGACACCCGGGCTCGAACTTGGTTATGAGGCGTTCCGCCATCTGTGGAAGATGCGGGGGCGGCGTCAGAAACCGGTGCATCCGTGAAGAGACTGCCGCAAGGATGACACCCGACCTGCGCACGCTCGCCGAGACGTCCGAGCTGACTGCCAACCAGGTGGCTGTGCGGACGCGATCGATTTACGAGACCGTGTTGAGCGCGTCCCCCTCGCTCAACGGCGGTAACTTCACGACCGTTCACACAGCCGACCTCAGGCGGCTGTTCGAGGAGTATGACCGGTGGTTCTTCCAGGCGCAGATCGGCGCGACGCTTGGCGACATCCCCTTACGGTTCCGCCTGTCGAAGCGGATGACGAGCGCGGGTGGCAAGACCGCACGATACACGCCCCGGCATCATGCCGCCCGCCCGCTGTATGAGATCAGCGTCTCCACGACGCTGCTGTTCCATTGCTTCACTGGTGACGATCACCGGCCGATCACGGCCGCCGGACTCAGCTGCCACGACCGTCTGGAAGCCCTCCAACGGGTCATGGAACACGAACTGGTCCACCTGGTCGAGATGTTGCTGTGGACGCGGACCAGTTGTGCGGCGCGCCGGTTCCAGTCGATCGCGTCTCGATTCTTCGCACACCGGGGGCACACGCATACGCTGGTCACTCCCGGCGAGCGGGCGTTCGCGAAGTTTGGGATCACGCGTGGGAGTCGGGTCCGGTTCCGCCACGACGGTGAGCACCACACCGGGGTGGTGAGGCGCATCACGAAGCGAGCCACCGTGCTCGTCAGCGACCCCGGAGGAGCCTTGTACTCGGACGGCAATCGATACGCGACCTACTACGTTCCGGTGGAACTGCTGGAACTCGTGGCGACCCCCCGCGTCGGCGGATGAGACATTTCCAGCTCCGAATTGGTGACGACGGGGTAGGCTAGAGGGTCACATTTACGGTTTCAGGAGGTGTGCCTATGCAATCCGCATTGACCCGGTGGCGGCCGCTGTTTGTCCTCGTCGCGCTGATCGCGGCGGTCGGCGTCTTCACATACTCGTTGCAGAGCGCTCCGGCCGCGGCTGAGGCTGAGCTGGCGCGCGATCTCGAGGTTAGCGACCCCTCGGTGGTCGGTGTCTCGGCCGACCGGCTCGAGCGGCTCGACGCCGGGATGCAGGCGATGGTCGACGAGGGCAAGCTGGCCGGCGTCGTCACGATGCTGGCGCGTCACGGCAAGGTCGTCTACACCGACGCGGTCGGCAAGCTTGACGCCGGCAAGGGCGATGCGATCGCGCTCGATTCGATCTTCCGGATTTTTTCGATGACCAAGCCGGTCATCGGCGTGGCGATGATGATGCTGCACGAGGAGGGCAAGTGGCAGCTCAACGACCCGGTGACGAAGTACATCCCCCAGTTCGCCGAGCTGAAGGTCTACACCGAGCAGGACGCTGACGGGAACATGCAGACCGAGGACATCGAGGGGCGCGGGAGGCCCACGATGCGCGATCTCATGAAGCACACCGCCGGGCTCGGCTACGTGCTGAGCCCGCGTCATCCGGTCAACAAGGCGTTCATCGACAACCAGGTGCTCGACCCCGACGCGTCGCTCCAGACGATGATCGACAAGCTGGTGCAGGTGCCGCTGCTGGCGCAGCCGCAGACCAGGTGGGCCTATAGCTCCGCGGTCGACGTCCAGGGCTATCTGGTCGAACAGATCTCCGGGCAGCCGCTGGCCGAGTTCCTGCAGGAGCGGATCTTCATGCCGCTCGGGATGGTGGACACCGCGTTCTACGTGCCTGCCGACAAGACGCATCGCGTGGCTGCGTTGCATTCACCCAGCCGCGACGGCCAGCTGACAGCGTCCGATACGGGTCGGGGCGCGTTACGCACCTCAACGCCGGCCGGTCCGTCGGGCGGCGGCGGACTGTATGGCACCGCGCCAGACTACCTCCGCTTCGCGCAGATGTTGCTGAACGAGGGAGAGCTGAATGGTGTGCGTCTGCTAGCCCCCCGCACGATCGAGATGATGCGGTCGAACCACCTCACCGACGTCGAGCAGGCGACCTATCGCCGGCCGGGGCAGGGCTGGGGGCTCGACTTCTCCGTGGTGACCGACGGCGCCGCCTCGGGGGAGTCCTGGTCGACCGGGTCCTACTACTGGGTCGGCATTGCGGGCACCTGGTTCTGGGTCGATCCAGAGCAGGATCTGACGTTCGTCGGGATGATCCAGCACAGCGGCGCCGCCATCAACGAGGTGCAGCAGCTGTCACGTAGCCTGGTCTACCAGGCGATCGTCGGAGACTAGAGGTTTCCGAGCGAGGCGTCCGTCTGGCGGCGTTGCTTCCTCGGTCACAGCCCGCCTGGCTGCTCCCTCGTCGCGCCTTGCCAGACGAACGCCTCGCCCGGAAACCGTGTGTGGGGGCGTTGGTGGGTGGTGGCGTTGCTTCCTCGGTCACAGCCCGCCTGGCCGCTCCCTCGGCCTTCCTTAGACGGGGCTGTGCCCCGAACCCCACGCCGGCCCTCGTGGGGGCCCACAGCCCCACGCCAGGCCGGCGGGGCGCGCATTATCGCGCGCCCTTGCCCGGAAACCGCGTGTGGCGGCGTTGCTTCCTTGGTCGCAGCCGGGGAGCTGGACGTTGACGGACGGACGGGCGCTGTTACAGCCCCAGACCGGACTTTCTGAGTGTTCCTTTTCGGAGGGCGCGGCGTTTCAAGATATAAAAGATTATCGGCGTGATGACTAGGACGTGCACGGTCGAGGTGACCATCCCTCCGATGATCGGTGCCGCCATCGGTTTCATGACGTCCGACCCGATGCCCGTGCTCCACATGATGGGCAAGAGCGCCGCCAGCGTGACGCCCACGGTCATCAGCTTGGGACGTAGACGCAGCACGGACCCGTCCATCGTCACCTGGCGGAGATCGTCTTCGGTCAGTGGCTCAGGCTGACGCAAACGGCGGTCGAGGGCTTCATGCAGATACACCACCATCACGACGCCGGTCTGAACGGCGACGCCATACAGCGCGATGTACCCGACCCAGACCGCAACCGAGAAGTTGTAGCCGAGCCACCACTGGAGAATGACGCCACCGGTCATGGCATAGACCACTGACAGCATCACGATGACCGCTTCCGAGACCGAATGAAACGTCATGTAGAGCAGCATGAAGATGATGAAGAAGACGATCGGAATCAAGATTTGAAACCGCTGCCGTGCGCGCACCTGGAACTCGTATTGTCCAGTCCACGCGAGCGTGTAGCCGGCCGGCAGCTGGAGCCGCTCGTCGAGCGCTGCCCGGGCGGTCTCAACATAGCCACCGATGTCAGTGGTCGCCGTATCAACATAGACATAGCCGGCCAACTGCCCGTCTTCGTCTCGGATCATCGCCGGCCCCGACGAGAATCGGACGTCCGCGAGCTGTCCGAGCGGCACCTGTGACCCCATCGGCGTGCGGACCAGGACCCGCTCGATCGCCGGGAGATCCTCGCGGAACGCCCGTGCGTAGCGAACGTTCACCGGGTAGCGCTCACGCCCCTCGATGGTCCGTGTGACGTTCTGCCCCCCGAGGGCCGATTGAATGACGTCCTGAACGGCTTCGATCGTGAGGCCGTGGCGCGCGATGGCGTGACGGTCGATCTCGATGTCAGTGAAGTAACCTTGATTGACACGCTCGGCGTACACGCTGCGGGTGCCGGCGACGTCTTGCAGGATGCGTTCGATGTCCTCCCCGACGCGTTGGATAACGGCTAGGTCTGCGCCGAAAATTTTGATTCCGACCGGGGTCTTGATACCGGTCAACAGCATGTCGAGGCGGTTCCTGATAGGTTGCGTCCAGACGTTTGGAAAGCCGGGGAACTGCAGCGCCGCATCCATTTCGCTCTGGAGCGCCTCCGGCGTCAGCCCCGGCCGCCATTCATCCTTCGGCTTCAGCGTCACGGTCGTGTTGACCATGCCCATCGGCGTGTTGTCGGTCGACGTGGTCGCCCGGCCGACCGTCCCGAAGACCCGCTCCACCTCGGGGAACTGCCGCAGCAATTTGTCCTGCACCTGCAGCAACCTGGTTGCCTCCCCGACTGAGAGCCCTGGCGGCGCGGTCGGCATGTAGAGCATCGACCCCTCGTAGAGCGGTGGCATGAATTCGCTGCCGATCGTGAATAAGAGCGGCACGGTGATCGGCACGATCGCGAAGTTGACCGCGAGCGCCAGCCACCGCCAGCGCAGCGCCAGCCGCAACACCGGCGCGTAAAACCAGGTAAAGAACCGGGCGATCGGATTGGCCGCCTCCGGTGTGAGCCGACGGCCACGGACGAAGACGGTCATCAGGACCGGCACGAGCGTGATCGACAAGAGCGACGCAAACACCATGGCGAACGTCTTGGTAAATGCCAGCGGGCGAAACATCCGGCCTTCTTGGGCCTCCAGCAGGAACACCGGCACAAACGAGACGATGATGATGGCCAGCGAGAAAAAGATGGGCCGGCCGACCTGCTTGGCAGCGGCGAGGATGACGCGCGGCTGCTCCTCGTAGGTCGCGCCCGACTCCGAGACGTGCCGATAGGCGTTCTCAACCATCACGATGGACGCGTCGACAAGGACCCCGATAGCCAGCGCGATACCGCCTAGCGACATGATGTTGGAGCTGAGGCCGAGGTGGTACATCGGGATGAATGCGGCGACGACGGCAATCGGCAGGGTCACAATCGGAATCAGTGCTGACCGGAAATGGAACAGGAAAATAATGATCACCAACGACACGACGACGACCTCCTCGATCAGCGTCCGCCGCAACGAGCCGATCGACTCTTCGATGAGCCACGACCGGTCGTAGGTCGGCACGACAGCGACCCCTGGGGGGAGGGCGTCTTCCACCTCTCGCAGCTTCGCCTTCACGCGGTTGATGACACCGAGCGCGTTTTCGCCGTACCGCGCTATGACGATTCCGCCGACTACCTCCCCCTGCCCGTCGAGCTCGGCCACCCCACGGCGGATGTCTGGGCCGAGACGAACTTCACCGACGTCGGCCACCCGGATGGGCGTGCCACGCGCATCGGCGCCAAGGGAGACTCCGGCGATATCGTCGGCCGACGCGAGGTAGCCGCGCCCGCGCACCATGTATTCACGGCCAGCGAATTCTAGAAGTCGCCCCTCGACGTCGTTGTTGCTCGCCTTGATGGCCCGCACCACGTCGCTGACGGCAAGGTCAGAGGCCGCCAGTTTGTTCGGGTCGAGGTTGACCTGATACTGCTTGACGAAGCCGCCGATACTCGCGACTTCGGCCACGCCCGGCACGCTGGCCAGCCAGTAGCGGAGATACCAGTCCTGAAATCCGCGCAGCTCAGCCAGGTCGTGTTGGCCGGTCTCGTCCACCAGCGCATACTCGAAGACCCACCCGACCCCGGTTGCATCCGGCCCGATCACTGGGTCGACCCCATCGGGCAACTGTCCGCGAACTCCCTGCAGATACTCGACGACGCGGCTACGCGCCCAGTACATGTCGGTGCCGTCCTCGAAGATGACGTAGACGTACGAAATCCCGAAGTCCGTGAACCCACGGACCGTGCGTACCTGTGGCGTCGAGATGAGGGCCGATACCAGCGGATACGTGATTTGGTCTTCGATCAGATCGGGGCTCCGGCCAGCCCACTCGGTCGAGACAATCACCTGGACGTCCGAGATGTCTGGCACCGCATCAAGCGGGGTCGCCGTCATCGCCCAGAGTCCCCACAACATCAGGACAGCAGTGCCGGTGAACACCAGGAACCGGTTCCCCGCGCACCAATCGATGATCCGTTCAATCATGAGTCGGCCTCCCGCTAGCGTGCGACAACGGTGAACACATGGCTATCGAGTGGCTGACCCGCGCGGCTCACCTGCACCGTGACGTCCCAGCGGCCGGCCATCATGACCTCGCCCTCGCCCTGGTAGACGCCAGCTCCCTGATGGGACAACGCGGCGTCGGACTGCATCGCCGGCATATTCATGGTTGGCATTGGGGCCATGAAGAAGATGACTGTTACGTCTGCGTCGGTCACCGGCTGCCCGGTTGGGTCGAGGACGCGCACCTCGAGGGTGTTCTCGCCGCTGCGTGGCGGGTCGGGATCACTCTGGAAGCTGATGTCGAGCCGCTCCCGCCCCGCGCCGCCTTCGGCCAAACGCGGCAGCGGTTCGAACCCCTGCAGCGCGGAACGCAGCTGGCTCTCCGAGTCGATGAAAAAGGTGGCGCTCGTCGCCACGGTCTCGCCACCCTCAAGACCATCGAGAATCTGCACACTGTCGCCGAGTCGGCGGCCAACGACGACCGGACGTGGCTCGAAGTAGCCGTCGCCCTGCGCGACGAAGACGTGCTGCTCGGCACCCGAATCGAGCAGCGCATTGGTCGGGACCACGACGCCCTCCCCGAGAGAGACGTCGAGCGTCACATCGGCATACATCCCGGGTTTAAGCCGTCCGTTGGGATTTGAAAGCGCGAGACGGACGCGCACGGTGCGCGTCTGCTCTTCGACGTAGGGATAGATGTAGATTACGCGGGCCTGGAACCGTTCCCCTTGATAGGCAGCGACGGTCACGGTCGCGCGGGCGCCCTCACGGACCAGCGACAGCTCTTCCTCGTACAGGTCTGCCTCCACCCAAACCTCCGACAGGTCCGCGACGGTGTAGAGGCTCTGACCGGCTGATATATGCTGCCCTTGCACGACCCGCTTCTCGATGACGAACCCGCCCACAGGCGAGCGGAACGGTATCGTGTGGCTCGGTTCGCGCCCGTCCGCGAGCGCCTGGACCAAGTCAGGCGGAAGATCCCACAACGCCAGCCGCTGGCGAGCAGCATCCACGATCCGATCGGCATAGACCCGAGCGTCGGCGATCTGCGATTCGCGGAGCTGGTCGCGGCTCTCAAGGGCGAGGAGATACTCTTGTTGGGTCGAGAGGAGCTCTTGGCTATAGAGGGTAAACAACGGCTGGCCCTCCTCGACGAACTGCCCCGTGTAGTCGACATAGAGCTCCTCGATCCACCCGGACACCTTCACGTTGATGTCGGCCAGCCGCGTCTCGTCGTAGCGCACGGTGCCAACAGCTCGGATCGGCTGGGTCAACGCCCGACGTTCGACGGGTCCCGTCCGTACCCCGATAAGCTGCTGCCGCCGTGGATCAATCTGGACCTCCGCCCGAGCCAGCCCGGCGGACTCGCCCGGCATCACCATGTCGGTCATGTCGGTCATGTCCGTCATGGTGTTCATGTCGGCCATCCCGGTATCACTGGGGGCAGCGGTGACCTCCTGGAGCGTCATGCCGCAGATGGGACAAGCGCCTGGGCCATGCTCATGCACGTCCGGGTGCATGGGGCAGCTCCAGTACGACGTGTCGAGTGAGCCCGCGTCCGGCCGCCATCCGAGACGGTCGAAAACCGTAGCAACGAGTGTCGTCTCGGCCAATCGCTCCCGAAACGCGTACCCGACGGCGGCCAGGACACCGACAGCAACAGCCGTCACGACGACGATGGTCATAATGGTTCGAGGGGTCTTCGTCATCGCGGTGTTGCCTCCAGGGCCGGCACTCGAAGCCCGGCTGTGACGTCAGAGAGAAGGTCGGTGCCGGTAGCGCGTTCCAAGTCTGCCCGGGCCTGTTCGAGGTCGCTCAGGGCGCGCTGGTATGCCACTTGCGCGTCAAGCAGGACACGCTGGTTATCGATGAGTGTCAGAAAGTCCCCTTGGTCGGCCTGATAAGTAACCCGGGAGACGGCCACCACTTGCTTAGTCAAGGGCACAATGCTCGTGCGCAACAGGGCCGCTCGCTCTTGCGCGGCGTTCGCTTGCACGTAAGACTCGTGTACGGCGAGGCGAATGGCATTCTCGACCTCGGCCAACCGTGCGCGGGCCGTGGCCCGGCTGGCGACCGCTTCCGCGACCCGAGCGTCAAGGCCCGGACGAGACCAGGGCGCATCGGGCCAAGTCACGCCCGCCATGGCCGTCCATGAGTCCGACTGACCCGGCATCAGCATGTAGCCGCCCTTCACGAAGAAATCCGGCTTGTGTTCCCGCCGCTCCGCCGCGAGACGGGCCTCCGTGTGCTCTATCGCAACGCGCGCCGCCAGGAGGGACGGCTGGTGGTCGAGGGCCATCCGTTGCAGGGTGGCCAGCGCTGGCAGCGTGCCGTGCTCGCGCGGGTCTGCCAGCCGTCCCACGGGTGACTCGGTCGGACGGTCAAGGAGGGTGTTGAGGCGAGCCAGCGCCAGGCGCTCCCGTTCGTCAAGTGTCAGTAGGTGCTCGTGCAATCTCGACAACTCGACCACCGCCTTGAGCACGTCCTGCTGTGAACCCAGCGCCGTGACGTACTTGGCTTCTGACACGTCCGCGAACTGTCGCAACAGCGTGGCCGTCTCGTGATGGATTTCGACCTCCCGACGCACCAGATAGAGGTCGGCGTAGACGCGCTTCACCTCGGCGATCACGTCTCGGGCCTCGACGGCGACCGCGGCCAAAGACAGCTCGGCCTCCGTCTCGGCGACCGTCGCCCTGAGTGCCCGCTTGCCCCGGCCGGGCAGCGCCTGACCCATGGTGAACATGTACATGTTGGTGTTCCATGGGTTCAGGGTGTTGACCGGCCATTGCCAAATCTGCGCCTCGAAGCTTGGTGGCATCAGCGAGCGAGCCTGTGCTGGCCGTTGCCGCATCGCGTCAAACTGGCGGCGCAGGGCGATGAGGCGAGGGTTGCGCGCCACCGCTTCATCAAGAGCGTCCTGTACGGACAGCGGCTGGGCGCGCGCGTCCTGACGTCCGCGCCTGACAAGGGTTAGCCCAGTGTCCCCGTCCACCGGCCCGGGCAGGGCTACCGGCGGTCCCTGAGACGGCGCCGCTAGCACCATCGACTGAGAGATCAGCCAGACGGCAAAGATCACCAGAAGGATCATCCGCATCGGTCGCACTCCAGTCCGCCCGCCAATAGGCGGGAGGGTCATCGAGTATCGAAGAGCACGGACGGCTCCGCACTTGGAGGCCCAAGTCTCCGGCGCGTAGGCGTCTATGACAGGTCGAACGAGGAGTGCGGGATCAGATCAGAAGAACGGTGTGCGCGAGGTGGGAACGTTGAGCAGTGCTGAGGAGAGATGACTCTGCCCTGGCTATCGGCTGGGCGTTCGAGGAAAAGATGAACGAGGTCCAGACGAGAAGAACTGGATGATGCAGTGACGGCGCCGGTGTATTGTCGGCGCGCTCCGGCTTGAGCATGCCGACATCGGCGTGCTGGTCGGCTCCGCAGCACGACGCGTCCTTGCCAGGCATGCCGGCCATCTCACATTCGCCGTGATGCTCGGCGCAGCACACCATGTCGGACATGGACATCGCGCCGCTGGCGCAGGTGGACCACGCCATCAGCACCACTCCGACGGCGATAGCCGACGCCGTGAATCGCCGCGCGACTATTGCGAGCATCTGCTTCCGATTATCGTCCCACCACGAGGGGCGTGTCAATCTATTATGCGAGTCGTCAGTTTGCGCCTTTTGTAACTGAAGACGTAATCCTCCGGTGAGAATCTTTTTAGCTCGTGATGGCCGCCAGGACTTCGCTCGTCCAAGAAGAAAAGACGCGCAGCAACAGCGACGCGACGACAACAATGGTTCCCAAAACGAGAAACAGTTGATTGAGACGCTGGCCCACGAAGCGGCAGCCATTCGTTGCGCACTGTTGCCGGCGCCGGGTGTAGACGACGACGGCGGCCACGAGACCGGTGACACCCAGTGGGAGTGTGAGCCACTCGTATCGCATCATCGACATCATGAGCCCAGCGCTCGCAAGGCCGGCGGCGATGAACGCCATCGGCAGAATGCAACAGCTCGCAGCGAGGCCAGCGCCGATCATGCTCGTCACTGCTGGAAATCGATGCCCAAACATCTTTATTCCAAGAGGCTCGCGGTGAATCCAGTGATGTCGATGGCCGAAATCATTTCTTCCGGATTGGTCAGGTCTGGGTGGTAGCCAATCCCCGCTTTTTTTCTCTCGTAGGAGACGTCGGCTGATACCACGCCGTCGACTTCCATCAGCGCATGGCGCACGGCCACGGGACAACCGCCTCAGGTCATTCCCTCGACCCGAAGGGTCAGGTTCAGAAGCGCGGCATCTTCGACGGGGTTAGGGGCTGGCGGCGCATCAGAGCCGCAGGCTCCGCTCGCGAGCACAACCAATGTGGCCAGCGCAAGAAGCAGTCGTAATGGTTGGACGGTTCGTCGTACGAATGTATGCAGGCTGAAGCGGGCTGAGGGTTGAAGAACATGAGTCTCATCAGGTACTTAGGAGCTGTGACACACCCTGGGT
>Ga0114996_10007633_pt1 | contig 12193 bp, 12 predicted proteins | sample ArcticOcean_MG_C_4_FD_87039 | JGI IMG/M metagenome (GOLD analysis project Ga0114996, IMG submission 87039) | Marine microbial communities from western Arctic Ocean - ArcticOcean_MG_CB4_134 | ecosystem: Environmental > Aquatic > Marine > Oceanic | place: Arctic Ocean: Canada Basin | collected... | reverse complement strand
TGGCCCGTTGCCACCACCTCGCTGCCCGGGCAGATGCCGTGCACCTCGCCGAGCGGCATTAAAAGAAGTTTCTTGTCGCGAAACCCAACCACCTCGGCCAGCAGCCCATCGCCGCGGCCTTGTTGCTGGATGCTGCAAATCTCACCGATCGAGGCCATGGGGCCATCGGTCTCGATGACCAGGCCGATCATCTGTGTCACACGGCCGCAGTTCTGCACCAGGCGCGCGCCGGCGAGCCGCGAGCGCAATTCGCGCACGTTCGCGCCAGCGGGCCGGGATTTCTCGGTAAAATTCATCAGGCGTTCACGGTTTGTTTTAAAAGTTCAATGCGCTTCTCGCGCTGGCCGTCGATGAGCCCGCAGTCGGTGTCCACCACGCAGCCGCCCCGGCTGATCTTGGGATCCACCACGAATTTCATCTTGCGTTCGTGGGGCGACTGGGCCAGCAGGTCGGAGTCATCCGTGCGCAGCATTTTCATGTCCTCGGGGTTCATGTACACGGCTACCTCGGTGTTCTGCTCGGCGTTGGAGACTGCTTCGCGAATGGACGCCTCAATGATCTCGGTGGTGATCGGGGCGCCACTGACCAGGCGAATGGCCGCCTCGGTGGAGAATTCTATCAGCTCACCTTCGATATCCTGTAGCCGGCGTTTAATCTGGGTCTGCACGCTCTGCTCAAGGTTGGCCAGCAGGTTGGTCACGCCGTTGCGGCGGGTGTTGTCCAGCTCAGTACGCAACTCGTGGATGCGCGCCTCGTATTCCTCCGCCGCTGCCTCTCGGCCACGGGTGTAGCTGGCCTCTTCTTGTTCGCGCAGCAATTCATCGGCCGACGGCCGGCCGTTGCCGTTTGTATGATTGTTGGCAAGGCGCACGTTGCGCATCGGCTCCGTGGTCTCGATGTTGTCCAGTGGCTTGACCATTTTAGTCGCTTTCCAGTGAAATCTCGCCGTCGCTCTCGAGCTGGCGGACGATGTCGATGATGGAGTTTTGGTTGGCCTGGATCTCGCGCAGGGACACCTTGCCCATGTTCTCGATCTCGTCGGCCACCGTCTCGGCCGCGCGCTTTGAGAGGGCCCCGAGCATTGCCTTCTGGAGCGACTCGGTTGCGGCGGACAGGGCCATGGCCAACTTGCTCGCGTCGACCTCGCGCATGATGGTCTGCAGCGTCTTGGCGTCCAGCGTGCCGAGGTCGTCGAAGGTGAACATCTTCATGCGGATGGACCGCACGAGATCCGGGTTACGCTCGTCGATGTTGTTTAAAATATCCGCCCGTTGTTCCTTGCCCATGGTGTTGAGCACGGCTGCGGCGGATTTCTCGCCGCCGGTCTGGTTGAGCGCGCGGCTGACACGCTCGCCGACCTTGCTGGAGAGCACCTCGCCGAGCGTCTCCACCACCTCGATGGGCGTGGACTCCAGGGTGGCGAGTTTTTCCACCACCAGTTCGCGCACCGACTCCGGCAGAAGGATGAGCACCTCTGAGCCTTTTGCGGCGGAAAGATAACTGATGATCAAGGCGATGGTCTGCGGTTCCTCTTCCTTGATCAAGTTGCAGATGGCCACCGGATCCAAGTCGATAATCTGTTGCATGGTGGAAACTGACGTGCGTGCGGTGCCAACGCGGCCGATGATTTCCGCCGCCTTGAACAACCCCACTGATTTCTCCAGCACCCGACGCGTATAATCCACCGAGCCCGTCACGCCCGAGCTGGCCGAGATCGCCATCTCGGTGAATTCCTGCAGCACCTTGCCCTGCTGTTCCTGATCCATCATCGGCAGGTTGGCCATCTCCGCGCACACCAGCTCGCGCTCATTGTCGTCAAACGACTTGATCATCTCCGCCGCCGTTTCCTCGCCCAACAGGATCATCAACGCCGCCAACTTCTGGGTGGGCGTCATGTAATCCTCTTGCTGCTTCCTTTTTTTCGCTGCTTGTGCCATCTCTTATTCCTTCCTTGGAGTTTAACTATTCCGTGGCGTCCTCTCCGCTGAAGCCGGGATTGGCATCATCATTGGCCTCTTCTTCCTCTTCCTCGCTGGCCTGAGTGAGCCACTTGCGCGCCGCGCCACTCATGACCTCCGGGTTCTCCCCGACCATCTCGCGCAACACCTCAATGTTCACACGCTCCGGTTGCTGCTTGCCGAGACCAAAGTCCATGATCAGTTTTTGCTTCTTCTGCTGAATGACCTCAGCGCCTTCCTCATCATCTTCCTCCTCTTCCGCCAAGAGTCGCCGTCTCTCAATCATGTCCTTCTTGACCTGCCTCAACTGCTTGATTTGGTCCACAGTCAGCTTGTCTGGATCCGCCAGTTTCTCATCAATCTCCTCCATGGTTAAGGTGACTCCTTCAAAACTAACCGCTGCGGTGGCGGAGGTTGCGGCAGTCGTTACCATAGGCGCTGATCCAGGCGCTGATCCAGGCACTGCGGCCATGGCAGGCGCCGCAACCATAGCCGCGCCGGGAGCCGCCATCGCCACCCCGCCGCCCAGCAACTGGCCCACCGGCACACCCGTCGGAATCATTTCTTCCGAGCTGCGCTGGATCAATTTCCAGAAAGCAAACAACACACCCGCGCCCAAGAGAAGATACAACACGCTCCGGACAATTTCCCAAATAAAATTCGCCTGCTCATCGCTCGCCAACTGCGTGGCCAGCGCCATCGACCGATCGATGTTAAACGACACCTCGGACACCGCGATCGCGTCCACGCCCGCGCCCAGCTTCAAGCCCAGCGCCGTCTGCACCATGTTCGTCAGCTGCTCCATCTCCACTGCCGTGCGCGCCACCGGCGAACTGTCCACGATGCGTTGATTCACAAACACCGCCGCCGTAACCCGCTTCACGCGGCCAGCCATGTGGATCGAGTTGGTCTTGGAAAGATTATAAGGCGCAAAATTTGTCGTGAATTCCTGCTTGCTGAGCGAGTTGTTGGCCACATTGGGCGCCTGATTCGTGCCCGTGTTGATATTCGTCGGCGTGCCTGGCGTGCCCCCCGGCTGCACCGCCGCCGTACCCGTCGTCTCAATCTTAGAGGTCGTCTCATGAGGAACCGTTTCCACCTTCTGATCCACGCTCGTGCTCTGTGTATGGTCAATCTCTGCGGTGATTGTCACCGACGACTGCCCCCCGCCCAAGGCCATATCCAACATCGTCCTCACCTTGGCCGCCAAATACTTTTCCAGATTCTTCCGCGCCGACAACCGATTGCCAGACATCGCCGACGGAGAATTGCTCTCGTCATTGCCCGCCAACATGTTGCCTTGATTGTCCACCACCGATACATTGTTATATTTCAGGCCACGAACTGCGTTCGCCACAAAAAACCTAATCGAGCTCACTGCCTCCTGATCCAAAATCCCTGGGGCCCTCAACTGCACAAACACCGACGCCGTCGGCTTGCGTGAATCATCCACAATCAATCGCGTCTCCGGCATAGTCACCATCACCCGCGCCGTGTCCACCCCGTCAAACGCAGAAATAGTCTTGGCCAGTTCGCCCTGCACCGCCCGCTGCCAATTTTTTGTCTCGCGAAAAGTCGACTGCCCAATGCCCGGCTTATCGATCAAGGAATAACCTTCGCCGCCCGAGCTGGGAATGTCCTGCTGCGCCAGTTGCGCACGCAGCTTGTGCACCTGTTCGCGCGGAACCATGATCATCCCGCCACCCACGCCGACTTTGTAAGGCACGCTCTGTTCATCCAGAAAGGTAATTACCTTGCCCGCCTCGGCCGAGTCAAGCCGCCCATAAAGAGGCGCAAATTCCGTGCGGCTGGTGAAATAAACCACTGTGCCCAGCCCCCCCAGCAGGATCAGACCCGACAAGGCCACCGACACCCTCTGACCCGCGCCAAGCTGGCCCCAAATAGCGACCAGCTGCTCTCCCAATGCTCGTAATGCTTCCATGCGTTTTTTTAGTTAGTTATTTAGAATATCAATATTAAACCTGCATCCGCATCAACTCCTGATATCCTTCCAGCAGCTTGTTGCGCACCTCAACCATCATTTGGAAAGCCACGCCGGCCTCCTCCATGGCGATCATCACACGGTGCAGCGGGATGTCCTGGCCGCTGAGCAGGCCATTCACCATTTCCCCTGAAATGGCCTGTTTCTCGTTCACTTCACCAACAAACTGGGTCAACATCTGGCCAAACGGCCCGGATGTCGCCTGGCCGCCCGACACGCCGCCCGCGGAGGGCATTTCCACCTGCCGCGCCGCCTCCGCTGCCGCCTGCTGTTGGCGGTACACGTCGGCCAGATTCATCATCGAGGCCGGATTGAGTTGCACGGGGATCATGGCGGGTTATTATTTCAATAAATTATTAGGCCCGGCCAATGTTCAAGGTCTGCAGGGCCATGGAGCGGGCGGTGCGAATGATAGCCAGGTTGGCTTCCATCGCGCGTGAGGAGCTGATCAAGTCCGCCATTTCCTCATGCACGCGCACGTTGGGATACTGCACTATGCCAGCGTCGTTGGCGTCGGGATGACCGGGGTGATAAATTTCGCGCGGCGGGCGTTGGTCTGAAAGGATCTCCGAGACGCGCACAAGCTGGGATGAGCTGCTCGGGTTGACTCCCATTTGGTCTTTCAAATAAGTCTCGAAACGAACCATCTGGCGTTGGTATGGCCCGCCGGCATCGGTCCGGGTGGTATTGGCGTTAGCGATGTTCTGGCCTATCACCTCCATGCGCGTTTTCCCGGCCTGTAGGGCCGAGGCGGCGCTGTCCAATCCTGGCATGATTTCAATCATCGTTCGTTTTTCCCTTTATGACATTTAAATGCCGGTGATGGCCTTGCGAATTTTGGTGAGTTTGCCAGTGATCATCTGGGTCTGCAGCTGGTGGGCGATCATGTTCTTTTGCAGATTTATAAGTTCCTTTTCCAATTGGACGCTGTTGCCGTCACGGTTTTGGGCCACGGCTTCGCGGTCAACCTCGATGCGGGGCTGCACACCATTAACATCGCCGAAATTATTGCTGGCGATGGCGCGCTTGAGTTCGGCGCCAAACGTGGAGTTCACATCGATGCGCTGGTAATGCGGCGTCTCGACGTTGGCAATATTGCTCGAGATGGCTTCCTGCCGAAGCACGGAAGCATCGAGCATTTTTTTCACGCCCTCATAGTTTGCGCTGGCGAACAGCCCATCAATCATGCCCCGCGTGCAGCACACCGCATGCCACACGGAAAAGAGAGGCGTTTCGCGGTTTTTTGGCGTATTATGTGGGTGTGCTTGGGTGAAGTGGCATTTTTTGCCTGATATTTCTTGGGCTGACTAGGGATTTTTCTCCATTATTCCAGACAACAAGGCTGTATTTGCAAAAAACAGGCTGTTGTTGGCATTTTTAGTTGTTGGCCCGCTACTTGCTACATCGGCGGGGACTGAAAATCGTAATCGCCGGGACACTGTCTCTGGCCAACGACAAACGGATTTGTAATGAGGAGTAAAAGTGCGAATATCCAGTCTTTGTGGCTGGCAATCACTCTAAACGCCATTCCCCATGGCGTCCCGGGTGGGGACACTCCTCCTGTGCCCAGCAGCCCCGCCCAGCCGGTGCATCTATCTGCCAGCGCTAATAGAGATGCACCGGCACCCTTTACCCCCCCTGCCCTGCCTCAGCCGCCGGGAATTACCCACGGCACGCTCAAGAGCGCGTGGGAAGGTCAAGCCTGCGAATGTTACCAAGTGGGCTTAGCTTGGGAACAAGCCGGTGATTTTGGCCGGGCTGCCAAGTGGTATCGGCTATCCGCCGATCAGGGATACGCCTTGGCTCAGGCCAACTTGGCGATGTTGTACGAGCATGATCAGGTATTGCCGGATCCCGCAACGGCCGATGTGCCGTGGCTGATGTTGCCGGGTGGCCGCAAGGTGGAGGCGCGCGACATCACGCTACTCGACTTGCGCCGCGCCGTGCGGAAGGAGTTGACCGAAGCACGCGCCAAGACTCAAGCCGTGCGCGTGAAAAAACTAAATGACCGCTGGACTCGGTTGCAGGGGAACTTGGCCGAGTCAATTCTTTGGTATCACCAAGCAGCACGGCAGGGTCATGCCGGCGCGCAATATAATTTGGGCCGCATTTACCTGCGGCTTGCTCAAGGTCAACGCCAAGAATTTCTCCCGGTGCCGCCGCCATCATTTTATCATCAGGGAAAACCGGACGCCCTCGTGGCCCAGTGGACCGAGGCCGCCAAGGACAACGACCGGGAAGCCCAATATCAACTGGGCTTGCTGCATTTTTATGGTGCTGATGGAACCCCCAACTTGATCCGCGCGGCGCGTCTGTGGAAAGCGGCCGCTGCCCAGCAACATCGTCTGGCCGATCACGCGTTGGCTTGGCTGGAGGCCCGGGGATATGGGGTCGCGTTGGACGCGGAGGGCGCGGCGCGGCGTTACCGCCAACTGGCATATCATTTTCTCGAGGCCGCTGGCCAACAAGGCGTACGCGATGCCTGGCTGGCCTTGGGGCATTTGCATTTGGAACTAGCCACTGATCCGCGCCGCCAACAGAAATTTGCCGCCAAGCCAAATGGCTCGGTGGGTGATGCCGCCCCGCTCATGGTGCCTGCGGGCAATCTCGATTACCGCGGCGCGCGGTTGTTTTTCGAGCGCGCGGCCAAGCCATTTAGACACACGGTGACTGACCAAAACGCCACGGCCATTGCCGGCGAATATGGAGTGCCGCGAGACTGGCTGGAATCCGCTAACCCCGGCTTGAATCTGGATGACTTGGCGCGCGGACAAATTTTAAACATCCCCGGCGCGCCCGGTGCCATGCTGGTGCTGGGACGATTGGCGTTCGAGGGCGCGGGCCAGTCACGCGATGAAGCGGCGGCGGCGGCGTGGTTCACCAAGGCCATTCCTTTTCAGCAACCCGATGCCCATTATCTGCTCGGCTACCTGCACCAGAACGGGTTGGGGGTTAAACAGGACATGGCGCGCGCGCGGGCGCATTACGCGGAAGCGGCGCGGATGAACCATGCGCGCGCTCAATATAATTTGGGGCTGCTTTATTACAAGGGCGTGCGGCCCGGCAAGATGGAACCGGGCACTCCACCGGAACGGCGCTTCCAACTGAAACTGGACACGGCGCACAAGCCTACCTTGATCGACCTGCTGCGCGAGCTGCAATTTGTTGATCCCCAGATGATCAAGTCGGGCACGGTGCAGTATGTGCACGACCCAAAACGCCAGCGCGAAGTGCTGCTGGTGGAATCTCCCAATCGCAATGCGCGCACGATTTTTAATGCACTGCGGGGTGCTTTCCCGCGGGCAAACTTTGAGTGGACCACGCCGATTGAGATGCCGCGCGATCCGTTGCGGCACGCGTTTTCATCGGCGGATGACCGACGATCGGCAAACCACGAAAGGGCGTGGCATTGGTGGCGATTGGCGGAGTTGAACCAGCTTGAAGAAGCGCGGCGCGGGCGTGAATTCATGGAGAAATTCATCCCACGCCCGGAGTTGGCGGAAGCCGGCTTGGTGACAGAACGACAGCGCGAGGCGTTGATCCAAATCGCCCAGCCGCGCAAGCGTCGGCTGACTATTTCGCCGCCGCCGTTTGAGCCGGTGGCTTGGGTGGCGGGCTTCATGGTCACGGCGGACGGCTACCTCGTCACCAGCCAGGATGTGGCGGCGCTGGGCAAACGGTTCCGCGTGGTCACTGAGTCGGGCGCGACCTTCACGGCGCGCTTGGTAGATGCGACCCGCACGCTGAATGGTTTCGCGCTGTTAAAGATCGATGGCGGTCACCGGTTCCGCCCCCTGCCCTTGGCGTCTTCGCGCACGGTTAAAGATCATGATGAGGTGTATGTGATTGGATACAAGCCGCTAAAAAAACCGGCGGAGTTGCCGGAGGCCTGCTCAATTCTCACGCACGTGGCCAGCACGCTCGGCAACCAGGCCGATTCGCGGTTTCTCACGTTGAACGAAAATGTCTTGGGCGACCGGCTGTTTTTGCGTTTCAACAAATACGTAGATGCCCGCCGCACGCTGGCCAAGGGAGAACCGTTTAAGGGTCAGGTCGCCGTGGAGAAACGATCGCTGCGCGCCATCTCCGACACGCTGATTGCGCGCAATGAAAACCTGGCGCGCTCGCAGGCATATGGTTACCGGTTGGCGTCCGAGTTGTGGTATGATCCAGCCACCGGGCAGTGGCACGATGAGTCTGGCGGCGATGACGAGCTGCATTTTGCAAAGGGGAAATTTGTGGTGGTGGACGGCCAGGCAGTGCGCACTCCCCCGCCCTCCAATAAACTGGAACACGGCGGTCGACCGCTGCTGCGTATTCTCGCCCCCACAGGTTTGGCCCAGCCGGCTGAGCAGGCGCTGCGCAAAAAATTCTGGGTGGCGGGCTTGGAGCGTGACTCTTTCCAGCCGGGTCTGCGCGGCATGGCACTCCTGAACCGGCATGGCCAGGCGGTGGCGATTCACTATCCACCGATGCGGCCGGACGCCGATCATGATTACCCGAATTTTAACACCTACGACCGATTCGTGCTGAAGGTGGACACGTTGGCCAGCGCGCTGCGCCAACGACCTGAGTTGCGGCTGGACGAGGCGCAGCCAATGGAGTCACAAATCACAACGTCCTTGCTACTGGCGAGCCAGCCGGGCGAGGGCTTGGAGTCTCACCGGCCGGGTGCCTGGACGCCACCGAGCGCACGGTTTTCGCTGGGCGCCCACACGCATCCGAACCCGCTGGTGCGCACGAATTTAAACGCCTGCAACCTAGCTCTGGAGTGCATCGACTCACCGATGCTGTCGCGCGCGCGCGCCTCGCTGGTGCTGGTGCAGGTTGCTGAATAGGAGGTTATGAGATATATCATGTCCATGGCAGGAGCAGCGGGTTTTGCCCTCGTAATGGGGGTGGGCCTGTGGCGCGAGAACCCGCCGAGCACGGTGCTCATGGGAGCGCTGTTAGCGGCGGCGGGCTTTGGGCTGTTTGCCCGCGTGTGGATGGAGCTGGTGCTCCACGGCTTGGCCGACTCGTTGCTAGCCAAACAGGCGCGCGCGGAGTCCGCAGCTGGAAAGCCCGGCGAAAACGACAATCAGAACGATGCGCCTTTAACGGCGCCGAATGAATAATGACCGACCCGCTTACAGATCTGGAAGCGCCTGAGGTGCTGGCCGAGGAGCAAGATGCGCCGGAGGAAACTCCCGCGCGCGCGCCGGCCAAGCACGCAGCCAAGGCTTACCAGAAGACGGCGCTGACCGAGGCGACCGAGGAGGATTTGCTGGAGAGCTATGCCCCGGTGATCAACCAGATGGTGCATCGGTTTGCTCCGCTGGTGCGGGTGACGGTGGACGCGGACGACCTTCGCAACATTGCCTGCATGGCGCTGTTGCAGGCGGCGCATACTTTTGACCCGAGCTTGGGGGTGCCCTTCGCGGTTTATGCGCGCATGAGGATTCGCGGATCAATCCTCGATGAGATCCGCAAGCACCAACCGCTTTCGCGCACGGTGTATTCGCGGCGGCGCGATTTGGAACGCACGATCGAGGCGTTGCGAATTGAGCTTAACCGCCAGCCTTCCGAGGTGGAAATCGCGGCGCGGCTCGGCACCAGCGTGGCGCAGTACCATGCGCTGCTGGATCAGCTGCGGCCGGTGATCTTTGTGCCCATCCACCAGATGCTGGAGAGCGACGATGAATTTGGCGCGGCGGGCCATCAAGTTGAGGATTTAAACCAGAGCGGCCCCGCCGAGCAGACCATCACCAAGGAGCTGCACGAGCTGATCCGTGACCGGATTATCGAGCTGCCCAAGCAGCACCAGAAAGTTTTGACATTGTTTTATTATGAAGGATTGCGTATGAAAGACATTGCTGAGCTGCTGGGGGTCAGTGAGTCGAGGATTTGCCAGATCAATACCGAGGCGGTCCTTTCCCTGCGCGCGTACCTCAGCAAAAAGGAGAAGATCTGAAGCAGATTTAACACATGCATAGGAGGAACTAGTTATGGTTGTCATTATTGGATTTGGATTACTAATGTTTTGCGTGATGACGGGCTTTGCCATGGCGGCGGGTGGCGGTCATGGGCTGGGCGAGATGATCGCCAACATCAACTATGGAGCGATCGGCGGCCTGATCCACATCAACGAGTTTATCTCGCTGGGCGGCATGGTGCTGGGCAGCATGATCATCATGGCACCAATCCATGTTCTAAAGGGCGTCGTCGCCCAAGGCCTTGGCACGCTCAAGGGCGCCCCCTATAAAAAGGACGACTACGAGGAGCTGATGAAGTGCATGTACGAGCTCTTCCAGCTGGGGCGCCGCGGCGGCATGATCGCGCTGGAGGAGCATGTGATGAACCCGGAGGGCAGCAGTTTGTTTTCGAAATACCCGAAGTTCCACGGCAACCATCACGCGGTGGAGTTCCTGTGTGACGCGCTCCGTCCCATTGTCGATGGCCGTCTCAAGCCCGACCAGTTGCCGCCACTGCTCAACAAGTCGTTGCACGTGATGGAAAATGAACATCACGATCCGATTTCGGTGATGCAAAACGTGGCTGACGGTCTGCCGGCTTTTGGAATTGTAGCGGCGGTGCTCGGCATCATCGTGGTGATGATGTACCGGCTGGGCGGCGACACCGCGCTGGTTGGCCAAGGCATCGCCACCGCGCTGGCGGGAACGTTTTTTGGAATCTTCGGTTCCTACTGCGTCATCGCGCCCATCAAGGTCAACGCGGAATTTATCGGCCACGCGCAGATGGTTTACATGAACTGCATCAAGGAAGGCGTGTTGAGCTTTGCCAACGGACTGCCGCCCTTGGTGGCGTGCGAGGTGGCGCGGCGCGTGCTCACCGAGGACGTCCGCCCGAAGGCCGGCGACCTGGAAACGATGCTGAAGACAACCAAGTAATCAACCCCAAGAAAAAGGATAAGAAACCATGGCAGGCGGAGGAGGAGGAGCATGGAAGGTGGCTTACGCGGATTTGGTGACTGCGATGATGGCCATGTTCCTGGTGTTGTGGATCTTGTCGCAGGACGAGGAAGTGAAGGGTGACGTGCAGGCCTATTTTAAAACGCGCTTCAGCACGCTCACCCAGCAGTCACCCGGCATCATCCCCAACGACGCCATGCAGCTGGTGCGGTCCAAGAAGGACATTTTCGAGCTCGCCTCAGCGGTTCCGCTGGATCAAGTGCGCCGGCTCAATGATGACCTGATCAAGGTGTTCGTGCAAAACCCGAACGAGATGGACATCAAGACCATGGAGATCCAGATGGAGTCGGAAGGATTGCTGATCAATATTTTAAACAACCCGGACAAGCCAATTTTCAAGGAAGGATCGGCGGCGGAATTGACGGCGTATGGCCAGGTGGTCTTCAACAACATCGCGTGGACGATCGCCCGGTTTGACGACACCTTGGTGGAAGTAGAGGGGCATACCTCCACGACCTACGCCGGCGATGCCGGTGAAAAATGGGACGCCTCCACCGCGCGCGCGCACAAGGCACGACAGGTGCTCATGGGCAAGGGCGTGGAGGAATCGCAGGTGATCAAGGTGGCCGGCTACGCCGACAAGCGGCCGCTGCCCAAGCGCCCCGGCACCGCAGCCCAAAATAACAGAGTGAGTATCCGCGTGCGCGCGGGTGCCGCGCCGGGGAAGGATTCTGGCGGATGAGTGCTGATGGTGGTTTTGTGCCTTTTGGCGGCGAACTTGCGGAGGAAAAATCCAGCCCGCAATTCATCAGCCACGGCAACAGCGTGCCTGATCCCGCCGAGCCGCCTGATCCCGAGGCGGAAACCCCGCCCGTGGTGCCCGCCGAGGCCACTGATCCCACCGAGGCAGTTCACAGCGTGCTGGCTGGGTTGCCCGGAGAAATCCCGGAGGAATCGATCAGCGAAGCTGTGCAGCAAATTTTGAAAGTGGTGGAATCCAGCCCCACGCGTATGACCCTGCCGGATCTGAAACTGCAACCCAGCGACACCCCGCCGCCGGAGCCAGCCGAAGGCGAAGAAGCGCCGCGAGCCCACCCGGAACTTTCGCTGGAAAAAGATGGCGATAAAGTTACCCGCATAAAGGTCGATTGTATATGTGGGGAAACGATCGTGATGGACTGCGATTATTAGCGCCGTCCCTCCTTAGCTTCATACCGTTGGCACCCAAATTGCTGTGTTAACCACGGGCGAGGTGTATCCATCGCCCGCGCACGCGAGATATTATGGAACTAAACGTTGCAGGATTGGCTTCCGGTTTCGAC
>Ga0114996_10007630_pt1 | contig 12194 bp, 10 predicted proteins | sample ArcticOcean_MG_C_4_FD_87039 | JGI IMG/M metagenome (GOLD analysis project Ga0114996, IMG submission 87039) | Marine microbial communities from western Arctic Ocean - ArcticOcean_MG_CB4_134 | ecosystem: Environmental > Aquatic > Marine > Oceanic | place: Arctic Ocean: Canada Basin | collected... | reverse complement strand
TGTACCCATGATGCCTCCTTGGCCTCGCTGTGAGAATCTTGCTAGTCCCAAGTCAGCGTACCAATGGAGGCATCAGCACCTCAAATCATCGTAAGTCGTTGTCTCCGTGACAGATCCCGGCCCCGCGAAGGTGAGCTGTTGAACCACGCCGAAGTCGCCTCGCGCATCGATCGGCGCTATCGTGGCTGATGCGCGTCCGATGGGCGGCCTCTGCAGCCAGAGGTCTCGAACACATTTGTGACTACGTCGTCCAAGACAGCCCGGCCGCCGCTCGTCGGACAGCCCAAGCGGTCGTCGACGGCATAGCATCCCTCGCAACATTGCCGAGTCGCGGGCGCCCCGGCCGGGTCGCAGGGACTCGCGAGCTGGTATTCGCACCACTCCCCTTCGTGGCGGTCTACGAAGTGCACGATGCGGTGCACGTTCTGCGGATCCTTCATGGCGCTCAGCAGTGGCCGCCATCTTAAGACCGGACCGCGATCAAGATCCGTTGGGCTATGAGCCACAGGTTCTTGCAGCTTCTTGCAGCGAGTGTCGTGGCGGCCGCTCCCACGAGGCCGCGATCGGCCACGGCGCCTGACACCAGACCGCGTTTTTCTCGCTCGATCCGCGATCGGACCCGCCCGTACAGGTCAAGGCCCAGCGCTCTGGACCGGCACTGAACGCCACAGGCAGCACCTTCAGCGCGACGTAGCGGTCGGGCTTCGTGTCCCTGGTCTGGATGTCATGCCACCTTCGCCGAAGTTGTCGGCGGTGATCTGGTCGAGCGGGGTCCCGCCTAACCCTACGACACGGGCCCGACGGCACGCGATCGCAGCACGCGGTCCGCGGTCACCAGCGCCGCCACCGCCACCGCCTCGATCCCGGCCGCCTGCCAGAGCGGCGGTGACGAGCCGTCGCTGGCGAGAGACACCAACCGGCCCACCACGACCAGCGCTTCGAAGAGAGCCACCGCCAGGAAGACGGAGATCTCCACCCCGAGCAGCCCCAGACCGAGGAGTAGCCCCAGGCCGAGGAAGAGGGCGGCGTTGAAGCTACGCAGGCTGCTCATGCCCGAGAGATCGAGCGCCTCGAGGCCGAACTGCGCACCGGTCGCAACGGGCCGGAGCAGCATCATGGCTCCCATCACGAAGAGAAAGAGCGCGAGCGCGCCCAGCAGTGCTCGTAGGGCGATCTTCATATCCGGATCCTACTGTAAGGCGGCTTCGGTTCGTCGGAGCCGTACGCCGGCGTGCGTCCCAGCGGTATACTCAGTTCCTACCGTCGAGTGAGTTGATGCCGGAACGGTCACCTGTTCCTCGGAGCGACCTTCGTTGAGTCCACGTCCGTCAGTGTCCCGGCTGCCGGTGCCGTCCGATGGAGGCGTCGATCTGGCCGCGATTGGGGCGGCGTTCTGCATCAGCGGCATCTCGGCGCTGATCTACCAGGTCGCGTGGCAGCGTATTCTGGCACTGCACAGTGGCGTTGGCATCTACTCCGTTGCGCTGATCGTCGCCGCCTTCCTTGCCGGTATCGGGCTGGGGAGCTATCTGGGCGGGGTCGTGACCCCTCGGACCCCGCCGCGGGCGGCGCTCCGTGCCTTCGCCCTGCTGGAGCTGGCCACGGGCGGCTTTGCGGCCGTGTCGTGCTTCCTGTACTACGACCTCCTCTACCTGCGCTTCCCGTCGCTATACAGCAACCTGGCGCTGGCCGGGGTGTGCCATTTCATCGCCTTGTTGCTGCCCACGGCCTTGATGGGCATGTCGTTGCCCTATCTCGTGCGAGCGACCGTCCGCGACCCGCGAACAGCCTCCCGCACCGTCGGATTCCTGTATGGGCTCAACGTGCTGGGCGCCGGCGTGGGGGCGCTGATCACGCCGTGGGTGCTGATCAGGCTATTCGGCGTCCAGGGGGCCATCTACATCGGCGCTCTGGGCAACGGCCTGGTCGGGCTGGTCGCCCTGGCCTTGGTGACCCGGCAGCGTGTGGCCGAGGCGCCGCCGCCCGAGCTCGCCGTCGGTCTCGAGGCGGCCGGGTTCGAGCCTGCCGGCCGCTATCCGTTCGGCCTGTGGCTGACCCTCTATGCGCTGAGCGGCTTCGTGGCGCTCTCGCTCGAGCTCCTGTGGTTCCGGGTGATCGACGTAGCCGTCAAGTCGACGGCGTTCACGTTCGGCACGGTGCTGGCGGTGTACCTGCTCGGGTTGGGTGCCGGCAGCCTGATCGGCGGCCCGATCGCGGTTGTGGTCAAGCGGCCCCTCCGCGCCTTCCTGATGTGCCAGATCGCGCTGCTCCTCTACGCGGGACTCGCGGTCATGCTGCTGGTCCGGCTGCCGGCCGACCTACCGTGGTATGGCGGGCTGGTCGACTACTGGGGTCGGGCCGACGAGTTCGCACTCGGCCGTGTCTGGGAGTGGCGTCAGCTGCTCACGCTCTATCTGTTCCTGCCCGTGGCGCTGTACGGACCGTCGACCATTCTGATGGGCGTGTCGTTCGGCCTGCTCCAGCGCGGCGTCCAGGACGATCGCCAGAGCAGCGGGCGCAAGGTCGGGGTGCTGCAGGCCGGTAACATCGCCGGCAACGTGATGGGCAGCCTCGTCTGTGGCCTCCTCCTGCTGAATCTGCTCGGCACCATGGGCGCCCTGCGTGTGATCATCGCGACCGGTCTGGTATTTGTCGCCGTGGCCGTGCGGTATTACGGGATGCTGCCGCGGTTCCTGGCGCCGGGCGCGGGACTGATCGGGTTGTTGCTGTTCCTGCCGTCCAACGACGCGCTGTGGGCCCGCCTGCATGGCGCAGGCGACGGCCGGCCGGTGTTCGAAGAAGACGCCACCGGGGTCATCGGCATCGTCCCCGGCGCCGACCATCTCCGCTTCTCCATCAACGGCATCGGTCAGAGCTGGCTGCCGTTCGCCAGTCTCGCGCCGATTCACGGTCTCTTGGGGCTGTTGCCGGCCGTGGTGCATCCCGCCCCGCGCGACGTGGCGGTGATCGGGCTCGGCTCGGGGGAGACCGCGTGGGCGGCCGCATGCCGACCCGAAACCACCAGCGTCCGCGTCTTCGAGATCGCGGCGCCACAGCAGCGGGCACTGGCCCGGGTATCGGGTCAGGGGAACCTGCCGGCGCTGGGACGCTTCCTGTCCGACCCGCGTATCGACATCGTGACAGCCGACGGTCGAAACAGGCTGGCGCTGGACGAGCGGCGGTACGACCTCATCGAGGCCGATGCGCTCCGTCCGGGCAGCGCGTACGCCGGGAATCTGTATTCGCTGGAATTCTTCCGTCTCTGCGCGCAGCGGCTCAAGCCCGGGGGACTGATGTGCATCTGGTCGCCGACGCCGCGCGTCCATCGAACGTTCACCGAGGCCTTCCCACACGTTCTCGAGACCTGGGGCGGCACGGTGCTGATCGGCAGCAACGAGCCGATCGATGTCGACGTGGAGGCGGTCTTAGGCCGTCTGGCGACCCCGGAGGTGACAGACTACCTGGGTGCGGACCTGGCGGCGGAAGCGGTGTATGCGGTCACCGCGCTGCGTCCGGCCACCGCGACACACGCCGACCTGGCGCCCAACCTGGACCTCTTTCCCAGAGACGAGTTCCTGTCGCCCTGACGGGTCTGGCCCAGGCGTCGCGATGCCCAAGGCCTCGGTCAGACAGGTGCTCCGCCACCCGTACGGACGATCAGCGAGATCGTGCGGCTGGGGTTTCCGCCTGCAGCACGTAAATCCGCCCCGACGGTCCGATCCGGCGCTCGTAGTCGAAGGTGTCCAGCACGGTCCAACCGACCTGCGGGGCGTTGGCGATGCGATACGGCGGCTCATCGGCGCCGTTCACCCAGGCGACATCGACGTTGCCCTGTCCGTCGTGAAACGCGCGGTCGGCGTGGGCGTACTGCAGCCACCCATTGACCATGTAGCCACCATTGATGTCGCGCTCGGCGACGCCCGTGCGACGAAGCGCGTCGACCGCCTGCCACAGCGCGCCGTTGTACCGCAGATGATCTGCGATCCCGGTGCCTGTCACGAGCGCGAGCGCAACCAGCGCCCCGGTGGCGACCCGCCAGTTCAGTCGAGGACCAGCCGACAGGACGACGGCGATCGCCAGGGGCACCAGCACCAGGACGTAGCGGTCGTGAATCAGCCACAGCAGCGCGATGAGCCCGCAATGCCCGGCCATCGACCACAGCAGGAACGCCTCGCCAGGTTTCCATCCCCGCCTCGTGACGACGGCTGTCGAGGACACCGCCAGTGAGACGGTGCCGAGCGCCAAACCGGCCCAGCTGACCAAGGCGGGGACGCGAGGAAGGCCAAACCCCGGCACGAGCGTCGTGGTGCCGCCCAGTTCGTTGAACGCCCACATCTGGCCGGTCGCGAGCGGGAGGATGTAGCCGAACCCCGCAGCGCGGCAGGCAACCAGCACGGCGACCATCACCCCGAACATCGCGAGCGTCCACCGGACGGTGCGGCCCGGGAGGCAGGCGACCGCCAGCGGCAGCAACGCCAGCCCCAGCGTACCGGCCAACATCCCGAACGTCTCGACGGCCATCCGTGGCAGCAGCGGCAGCGCGAACACGAGGTTCGCAAGACGGTCGGACGTGGAGGTCTCGAGCCACGTCAGGTCAGCGACGTGGTGCGTGCGTGACCGCCACCAGAACCCCATCGCGACGAAGAGCACCATCGGCACCAGCGCCACGGCCCACCGGGCGCGCTGTCTGCCCCAGTTGTCGCGACCGAGCACCAGGGAGAGCAACATCGCGATCGGCGTGACCACACCGACGACCCGAACACCCCCGGCCAGCGCCGCGCAGACCGCCGCCACGATGAGCCACCCCAGCCGGTGCTCGCGAAGCGCGCGGACCATCGCCAAACTCGCCAGGATGGTGAGGCTGAGAAAAGGGATGTCGGTCATGAAGGTCACGCCGAGCATCGCGAAGGTCGGATACAACCCGAGCGCCGCGGTCCCCAGCAGGGCGTCTCGTCGTGGGACGTCCAGCTCGCGCAGCAGCAGATACAGCCCGCACAGCCCCGCGAGAGCGGCAAGCCAGGTCGACACCCGCAGCGCGGTGAACGAGAACCCGAACGGCAGGCACAGCAACAGGCCCCACAGGGTCTGGACGCCGTGGAAGTTGTCAGCGAAATCCAACACCTCGAGACGACCGGTGTCGAGAAGGTGCTCCACCGACCAGGCGTACACCCAGTCGTCCACGAACGGCGCGTCCTGAAACGGTCGCAGCAGCAGCGTGGCCGCCGCCGCCACGACCACGATCCCGACGCAGTCGAGTAGCCGCTCACTCCGCCAGGGGTAGGGACCGGTCATCGAGGTGCGGGTCACTCCGGAAGGGCTTCCAGCACGATGTCGAAGTCGACCCGCATGTCGTTGCCCCCGACCCTCGTCGGCGATATCCCGAAGTCGGTCGGCAACACCGTCGTCGTGCCGGTGAAGCGATCCCTTTGTCTCATCGCGCGGACGTTCAGCGGCAGGAACCGCCCGTGCATCTCCAGTTCGCCCCGCACCAGCCAGACGCCCGCCTCGATTCGGTCGATCGTCAGCGAGTGGTACGTGATCCGAGAAAACCGCTGCGCGTCGAGTCCCTCTGAAAAAGTCATTGCTCCCAGGTCAGCGCACGGCGCGGCCCGCTTGCCAGCGTCGAACCGCCGCGGCGATCGCGCGCCGCGCGTCGGCCGCTCGCTCGGGCTGATGATTGACGAAGTAGCAGAAGAGAATCGGCGTACCCGACTCGGAATCCACGACACCGGCCAGGGCCACAGTATGGCGGAGTGTCCCGGTCTTGGCGGCGAGAGGAGGGAGCGTGGGCCACGATGCCAGCGTGCCTTGCCCGGGCCTGGCCAGCGCCGCGACCAGCGTCTGCCCCCACGGCTGTCCGACAGCGTACGCCAGCACCTCGACTACCGTCCGCGGCGTCACCAGGTTGGACGGCGACAGGCCTGAGCCGTCCTCGAGCCACGCGCCGCGGGCGTCCGAGGTGCCGGTGACGCGCTCGACGAAGTCGGCGACCACGTCGACCCCGTCGTCGAACCGCCCGGTGCCGGCCACCTCGCGCCCCAGGGTCAGCGTCAGCATGTCCGCTGTCCAGTTGTGGCTCTCGGTCAACATCCGGTCCAGCACCTCTTCGAGCGGCGGCGACGAGAACGCGGCCACCACGGTGCGCGCGAGACCGGCGTCCGCCGGGGTCGCCAGACGCGCCTCGCCATCGACCGCCACGCCAGCCTCGACGAGCGCCGCACGTAGCCGCCGCGCGGTGCGGCGTACCGGCGCCGGGTCGCTGGCTGCGACGACGAACGCGGGCTCGGTGATGGGATACTCCCCCCGGAGCAGCAGGGTGTCTGTGCCCCACACCGGCACGAAGTCGAGCGTGCCTTGCCCTCGACGGTCCGGCCCCACGGTGGTCGTCAAGTTGATGACCTCGACCCCGTCCGGTGCCGCCACACGCGCCGGCGTGCCCAGCGCCGGTCCGGCCGCCACCCGCACCACGATCGTCGCATCGTCGAGCGCCAGCGCCGCCGGCGGCGTGCCGAAACGATACGGCAGGTCGGCAAAGCCCCGGTCGGTCGGGTGCATGCGGCCGGGAAACCGGGTGGTGTCGACGACCAGGTCGCCACGGACGCGGGTGATGCCGCTCGCGCGCACCTGCCGAGCCAGCTCGGTCAGCGGTCGAGCGGCGTCCCCATTCCCGCGCCCGGCATGCCAGGTCGGGTCGGCGCCCGGGTCGATGACCAGGTCCCCATCGAGGACCGGGCCGCTACCGTCCCCGGTCGTGGTGATACGAGTCACCCAGCGGTAGGCGGGACCCAGATGCTCGAGTGCCGCCGCCACCGTCACGACCTTGAGCACCGAGGCGGGAACGAAGAGCTTGTCAGGGCGTAGCGCGTCGAGCACTTCGGGCGCCCCGTCGGCACGCACCCGAACCGCCAGGTATCCGTCGTAGGCGCCGGCAGCTGGTGCAGGCTCCTGCGCCGCCGACACGCCCGGCGAGAGCGCCGACAGGAGCGCCGCGAGCAGACCGACGGACGCGCGGACGGACGCCGACCGCAGGAGGAGTAACTTCGACATCGACCGCTCCGCGTCTCCGGTCAACGATGGGGCGGACCGCTATGCTGGCGCAGCCTGCGAGCGCTCGTCGAGCTTCGCGTCGAGTGTCGACACCAGCGCCGCCCCGGCGAACCGGAAGACCTCCATCCCGTCGTCGAACAGCACGGGCGTGGGAAGCGACGCGACCCGGAAACCCTCAGCCGCCGCGGGACGCGCCACGGTGTTCGCGCCCAGCACGCCCAGCATGGCCGAGTCGTTCCACCATTCCTCTTGCATCTGCGCGAGGATGTCGTTCACCTCGGAGTCATCGCTCTCGCCTGGCTTCAGCGGTGTGATTCGTGCTGCCATCGTCTGCCCTCCTTGGTCGTCACCGTCAGGTCACGGTGCCGCGGCTGGGCTGATAGCATACAGCCGGTCGTCGCGCTCCGTCTTGTCGCGGCGGACACGCACGCCCCAGCGGCTGCGGGGACGACGGCAGCGCGTGATCGACCGCCTCATCGGCGATTCGCGAGAGGACGCCCTCAGCGTCCTGCCGGCTGAACGCATCGTGGCCCGCGCGTGGAGATCCCGACCGCCAGGAAAGCGATCGACTGTCAGAGGGTGATCGGCCAGGACGCAGTGGCTGCTTGCAGTGTCGCTCTATGTCTCTCCGTGTCGTTCTTTTGCCAAAATTGGCTCATGGCTCTAATATGGGGCCACTCGTCCCCAACAGAAACGGAGAGGTCAATGCGAAGAAGCCGTCTACACCTGCTGGCGATCACGGTGGCGTTACTCAGCGTGAGCCTCGGGGTGCACGCCAAGGGTGGCAAGGACCGAGATGTCGGGTTCGTGGTCTCGCTCGACGACGAGGTCGAGGTCGAGGCCACAGCGCGCGAGGTCGACACCCTGCTCGACCCTCGGGAGTTCTGGCTCCTGACCATCGTGGTTGATTCCGGCGCCGGAGCGCCCGTCGGGACGGCCGTCCTGTTCGACGGGGCCGCGGATGAGGTCACGGTCGAAGCCGCGGGCTACGAGTTGAACGTTGAACGCCGTGGTGACGGGTTGAGCGTCGAGTACGAGGCCGAAGCGGAGGGGATGCTCGGCGCGACGGTCACGCTCTCGCTCAGCGATGGCTCGGCGAGCTTCTACAGTTGCCGACAGGTTGGCATGAACCCTCCGGCATGCCCGGTGACGCCGGAGACAAACAGCAGGGCCTGGGGCTAGCCCCGACTCAACACGCAGGGTCCCAGAAGTGGACCCGCTCCGTTTCTTCGGTTCATACTTCCGAAATGCGCTGTGCAGGACCTCTCGGCCTGGTCGCCGCCCTGGCCATGCTCCCCTCGATGAACGCGGCCGGCGCCCAGCCACAGGCGCTCGACGACCCGATCCCGGAGAAGATCCAGAAGGGTGACCTGGTCGTCAGAGCCGAAGAATTCGTCCGCGCCCCGCGGACGTCCGATTCGAGCGAGGGACGACAGACCAACGCCGCGTACGCTCGCATCCAGTACCTGATACCAGTCCCGGACGGGTCCGGCCGGCTGGTCCTGAACGACCTGCGTGGGCTGCTGTATGTGACCGACGAGCGCGGCAGCGCTCCGGTCACCTTTCTGGACATCCGCGACCAGGACGTCGGCTTCGACGACTCGATGTTTCCGAACGAGACCGGTCTCGTCAGCGTGGCGTTCCATCCACAGTTCGGCGACGAAGGCACGCCCGGGTTTGGCAAGTTCTACACGGCGTACAGCACCCCCTCGGACACCGGCATCGCCGACTACCTGGATGACGACGCGGGCAGCCACGAAAGCGTGATTCGCGAGTGGACGGTGACCGATCCGGACGCCGATGCCTTCCGTGGTTCCTCGCGCGAGGTCTTTCGTATCGGCCAGTTCGCCCAGAACCACAACATCGGCACGATCGCGTTCAACCCCTACGCGGTGGACGGGTCGCCGGACCACGGCATGCTCTATGTCTGCCTGGGCGATGGCGGAGCGGCACACGACCCCCACGACTTCGGCCAATCACTGGCCGTCCCACAGGCCGCCATCATCCGTATAGACCCCCTGGCCGGAGACGGGACCAGGGGCTACGGCATTCCACCAGACAACCCGTTCGTCGAGCGGGACGGTGCGGCCCCCGAGATCTGGGCCTACGGCCTCCGTCATCCCCAGCACTTCTCATGGGACACGGACGGCAGGATGTTCATCGGAGACATCGGCCAGGGCCAGATCGAAGAGGTCAACCTGGGCCGGCCCGGCGCCAACTACGGCTGGCGGCTGCGTGAGGGGACCTTCGCCAGCGGCTACGCCGTGGGACGGGGGCCGGGACCGATCTACCCGCGACCGGCGCGTGACGAGCGCGAGTTCGTCTATCCAGTGGCGCAGTATGACCACGACGAGGGCAACGCCGTCGGTGGGGGGTTCGTCTATCGAGGACAGGCGATACCCGAGCTGCAAGGCAAGTTCGTCTTTGCGGAGTTCCCGCGGGGGCGGTTGCTCGCCTTTGACGCGGACGCGCTCGACGCTGAACAGACGGCCGAGATCACGGAAATCAGGTTGGTCATCGGGGACAGGGAGCAGGCCCTGGCCGACGTGGCCGGGTTCCCGAACACCTATGGCCGAGGCGACAGGGTTGGCCTGCGCCTCGGGATCGACTCGGCCGGCGAGCTCTACCTGCTGACCAAGGGAGACGGTTGGGTACGGAAACTGGTGCCGGCCCCGGCTCGATAGTCAGTCGAGCTGTCGCCAGAGACACCCGTCACCGTCCAACCGGCCCCTTCACCTCCAAGTTGTCGACGACACGTATCACGGCGGTCTACCGGGTCGTTTCCTCACCAGACGCGATCGAGCGTCGGGCGCAGTCGCTTGCGGTCGAGCAGAGCGTGGAGATGCCGCTCGAGGCGATCTCCAGCGCGGCGGTGCTGCGCGACATCGTGGGACGTGTGGAGGGCATCGCGGATCTGGGCGACGGAGCGTTCGAGGTGCGGGTCGGTCTGGCGACGGCAACGACCGGCCTCGAAGCCGGCCAGCTCATGAGCATGTTGTTCGGCAACGCCTCGATCCTGGAGGACGTGGCGCTCGCTGACGCCGAGCTCCCGGCCGACGTGGTCGAGGCGTTCGGGGGACCACGCCACGGTCTGGCGGGGTTTCGCGCCCGACTGGGCGTGGCTGACCGGGCGCTGACGGCCTCGGCCCTGAAGCCACAGGGCTTGACGCCGGCCCAGCTCGGCGACCTGGCGTCCCGTCTCGCCGACGGTGGCATCGACCTCATCAAGGATGACCACGGGCTGGCCGACCAGTCCTACAGCAGGTTCGCCGACCGGGTCGCCGCCGTGACCCAGCGTCTGCGCCCGGCTGACGCCGTCGGTCGGTATCTGCCGAGTCTGTCTGGGCATCTCGACCAGCTTCGCGCTCAGGTTCGGATCGCCAACGACCACGGCGTCGGGGCGGTGGTGGTCGCGCCGATGATCGTCGGTCTTCCGGCGTTCCACGCCCTGGTGCGAGAGTTTCCGGACACCGCCTTCATGGCGCATCCGGCCCTGGCCGGCGCGACGCGCATCTCACCGTCACTGCTGCTCGGCACGCTGTTCAGGCTGTTCGGTGCGGACGCCACGATCTTCCCCACTCACGGCGGACGCTTCGGCTACTCTCGCGAGACCTGCGGCGCGCTCGCGACGGCGACCCTTCGCCCGTGGCGCGGTCTCCGCGCCGGAGCCCCGGTGCCGGCAGGCGGCATGACGCTCGACCGCGTGGAGGAGATGCTCGAGTTCTATGGCCGCGACGTGATTCTCTTGATTGGTGGAGCACTGCTGGCCGCCGGCAGCGACCTGACCGGGCAGGCCCAGGCGTTCGCCCGTCGGGTGGCGGCCGGCTGCTGAACAAGGACGAGGAGGGCGCGCACATGCGCGCCCCGCGGGTGCGGAGTGGGGCATTCGGGGCCCCGCGAGCGCCCGCGTGGGGTTCGGGGCGTAGCCCCGTCTAGTAAACGAAGGAGCCGATCGTGGGTAACGAGACTGTGTTTCGGCGGTTCGGCGAGGGCTTTGGTTGGGACGGTGTCGAGACTCGCCCCTACAAGGACGATGGCGCCGCGCGCTTCAAGGACATCACGCGACGAAACCTGTTCGTCCACGAACACCTGGCGTGCGAATTGCGGTACTTCGAGATGGCGCCGCGCGGCCATTCCACGCTGGAACGGCACCAGCACGTCCACGCGGTGATGATTCTCCGTGGACGGGGCGACGTGCTCGTGGGCCACATGGTGCGCGCCGTCGAGACCTACGACCTGGTGACGATTCCCCCCATGACCTGGCACCAGTTTCGCGCGACCCACGGAGAGCCCTTCGGGTTCCTCTGTATGGTCAACACAGCCCGAGACCGGCCCGTCCTGCCGACCGAGGCCGAGCTCCGGGAGCTACGACGGACACCGGCCGTAGCGGCGTTTCTGGACCCGACCTAGCACAGCTACCGCGCCGTCCAGATCGTCGGGTCGTCGACCCGGCCGCGGGTCAAACACTGAGCCTCGTGCATCGCTCATCGGGCCCGTAACGCCACCACCGGGTCCACGGCCGCCGCGCGTCTGGCCGGCAGATACGTCGCCAGGGTCGCCACCGCGACGAGCGACGCGGCGCCGACCACGAAGCTCATCGTGTCGAGTGCCGCCACCTGATACAGCGCGGGCTGCAGCGCCGGTGCGACCAGCAGCGCCAGACCGGTGCCCGCGGCCAGGCCGACGGCCACCGTCGCAAGCATCTCGCGCATGACCATGCGGATGAGCTGCGCGCGGTCACCACCCAGCGCGATGCGGATGCCCATCTCCGGAGCCCGGCGTGCCACGACGAACGACACGACGCCGTAGATGCCCAGGCTCGCAAGCACGACCGCCAGCAGCGAGAACAGACCGAGCAGACTCGCCGCGATGCGAGGCACCGCCAGGGAACTCGCGACACGGGACTCCAGCGTGCCGAGCGCGGACAGCGGCAGCTCGCCGCCGATGCCACGCAGCTCGGCCCGAAGCGGAGCCAGAAGGGCGGCGGGGTCACCCTCCGTGCGCACCAGCACGTAGCCGGACGCCGGGCTCTGGCCGATGGGGTAGTACAACATCGGTGACGGAGGTTCGTTCAGGCTCGACACCTTCGAGTCGGCCACCACACCGACCACCGGTATCCAGCTGTCCGTGGCCCCCTGCGGTCGCAG
>Ga0114996_10007627_pt1 | contig 12203 bp, 8 predicted proteins | sample ArcticOcean_MG_C_4_FD_87039 | JGI IMG/M metagenome (GOLD analysis project Ga0114996, IMG submission 87039) | Marine microbial communities from western Arctic Ocean - ArcticOcean_MG_CB4_134 | ecosystem: Environmental > Aquatic > Marine > Oceanic | place: Arctic Ocean: Canada Basin | collected... | reverse complement strand
GACAATCGCGGGAGGCGGGAGCTTGAACGCGTCTTGCGGCGTCCAGGTGAACTCGACCAACGACGCCGCGCTGTTCTTGGCGGGCGGTACGGAGTGTCTGACCTCTCCGACGTTTATCGGAGTCACCGGCGGCATACAAGGGGCCGGGGGCTCGCCCTGCATTTCTCCCGCACCGGTCCAAGCTCCGGCGGTTAACGATCCGCTGGCCTATTTGCATGCGATCGCACCCTACTTCATCGGCTGCGACTACTACAACACGACAATTCAAGCAGGCGATGACCCGGTGACTCTGCAACCCGGCACCTACTGCGCGGGGGTCGTGCTGGGGAGTTACACCAACGCCGACACCGGCGTCACGGCGGTTGGCTTTATCCCCATCCCAGCTATCATCATCTCGGGCGGCACGGTAGATTTCGCGCCCGGAGTTTACACCCTGAGCGGGGGCATACAGATCAGCGGCAGCGGCACCGTCACCGGTGATGAGGTTACCTTCTTCAACACCTCCGCCGATCCATCCCGGCGCAACCTTTGGGGCGAGTTTGACATCGCCGGAAGTGGCATCGTGAACCTGAGCGCGCCCACCAGCGGGGATTTCGAAGGCATGCTGTTTTGGGACGACTACCGGGCTCCCAACCGGCGGCCCACGCATACGTTCGCTGGATCCGCGGAAATGAGCTTGGGCGGAGCGCTGTATTTCAAGCAAACGAATGTAACCTGGGCCGGAACCAGCCTGGCCACAAATTGGACCATGATCGTCTCGGACACGATCACAGTGACTGGCGACGCCAAAGTGCAAGCCGACACCGACTGGAACACCGGCTCCATGTCACCGCCCACGCGCAAGGTGACACTGCTTGAATAGCTGCTAGCAGCACACTGCGCCCAGGCCCGGTTTTTCATCGGCTGCCGGGCCAAGTGAGGACTTGGCTTGTCCCCGCATGGCAACGGCTGTGATAGCTTAGGAGCCATGTTTCGACCAAGAATGACCGTACTGTCGCGGGTCTGCTTTGTGCTGGCTGTTGCCTTTGCCTGGGTAATGCTGCCCGCCGCGCAAACTTCGGCCGGGCCCGAGCTGAAGTGGTACAAGGGCAACCTCCACACGCACACCATCAACAGTGACGGTGACAGCTCGCCGGATGCGGTCGCGCGCTGGTACAAGGAGCACCGCTACAACTTCCTGGTTCTGACCGATCACAATTATCTGACGCAACCCGAGGGGTTGAACTCGATCTTCGCCGCCGAGGATCGCTTCTTGCTGATCCCCGGGGAGGAGGTCACCAGCGGGTTTGAAAGCAAGCCGATTCATGTCAACGGATTCAACCTGCCGCGCACGGTCGATCCGGTTTTTGGCGGCGGCGTTGTCGATACGATCCAGAAGAACGTCGATGCGATTCGCGGGGCCGGCGGGATGCCATCGCTCAATCACCCCAACTTCCGCTGGGCGGTGACTCCGGGCGAGTTGCGGCAGGTCAACAACTTGAAACTCTTCGAGGTCTACAACGGGCATCCAACTACGAACGACGCCGGGGGCGGCGGCGTCCCGGGTCTGGAGGAAATGTGGGACTCGGTTTTGACGGCAGGGCGGGAGACCTACGGAATTGCCGTGGACGACGCGCACAAGTTCAAGGTCTTCGGACCGGAGCAGTCCAATCCCGGCCGCGGCTGGGTCCACGTGAAGGCGCGCGAGCTTTCGACGGCCGCGGTGCTCGAAGCGCTCGATGCGGGCGAGTTCTACTCCTCGACAGGCGTCGAGCTGGACGAAGTCACGCGCTTACGAAATGGACTGCGAGTCCGCATTAAGGTGGCGGGCGACGCGAAGTACAGCACCGAGTTCATTGGCCAGGAAGGGAAACTGCTCGCGAAGTCGTTTGACAACCCGGCTGAATACAACTTGACGGCCCAGGATAAATACGTTCGCGCGAAGGTGAGTTCGTCGAACGGGGAGTCTGCTTGGGTGCAGCCTGTGTTCGCCCGCTAGCTTTCTCGCCTAGAAGTTCAGCGATTCGATCAACGTAGCCAGCTCGCGCCGCTGATCGTCGGTTTGACGTTGCATCCCGGTTCTGCTGTCCCGCAGGGTCACAAGCTGTCCCTCCTGCCCGGCCAGCTTGTCAGCATACTCCATGACTCTCTGCTGCTGTCCGGTGACCGACCGCAAGGTCGAGATATTGCTGCGGAGCCGGCTTTGGTCTTGGACCATCTGATTGATCTGCTGGTCGAGACGTTTGCCTTGGTTGTCGCCGTCCGCGATCTGGCGCTTCAGGTCGGCGATCTGGCGAAGTTTCTCGCGGCCCGCCTCGTCGAGTTGCTTATTGCTGACGTAGGAAAACAACTGATCGGGCGTTAGGTTCGTGATGCCGATCTGCTCGGAGTAGACTCGCTCTTCGACGACGGGGAACTTCGCGGTCTCGCCGGCCGCGATGCTGACTTCGAAGCGGTAGGCGTTGGCGGTCTTCTCGGCGGCCTTCATATCCAGCAGTTCGTAGCCAGGCCGGGCGGCGTGTTCGATGATCACGGTCTTGGCGTCCGAGTCCACATTGCGAATCGTGAAGGTCTTGGTTTCCTTGAGCGCTCGGCGAAGAGTCATGATGCCTCGGCGGTAGTGGAACTCGCTCTGCAGCTTGTTGGAGCTGTCAAATGCCGCCGTGATGCGCGTTCCCAGGTCGACTGCATAACTGATCAAGCGCTTGTCGCCGGACTTGATCGTTTCCATCAACGCCTCTCCGGCATATGCGCCCGCGTCGTAAACCGTGATCGCGCCGCCATCCATCGTAGTGCCGCTGGAATTATTCAGCTCGACTGCGTTGAGCGGGTGCTGTGAACCGTTTGCGTGGTCGTAGATCAGAAGCCGCCGGGCCTTGATTTGCTCGCGAATGAAAGGCAGCATGGCGGACTCGCCTTTGCGAATCGTTACTGGCTCGTCGATTGTGTATTCGAACAGCTCACCGAGTTCGGCTCCGACGGCGGCCGCCGCAACTGTCGACGCCATCTGATTACGTGCGAAGGAGCCGGGGCCGGCTCCGGAGCCGACTCCGGCAAACTGTCCTCCCACGCTGGCTGCGACGTCTTGACGGTAAGACCGGCCTTCCTTCATGTCGCTAGCCGCGAGTTCCATCCGAGCCGGGGCCATGGGCATGTTCGGGGCTACACGGCCACCCCGGCGTTTTTGGTCAGCCCTCTGGGCAAGCTGCGGTTCTTCGCTTTCAATCACTCCGCCGTGTACGATTGGCCGCCAGGCGCGATCCTGGGCAAGCTGAACCACCGGACGGGTCAAGTAGCGCGGCTCGTAGAGCTTACTGATGAAGGAGACGGGCAGGCCCGAAACCAGAGACATGTGCACGTCGGCCCAGTCCTCGCCTGTCGTGTTGTCGACGATGGCCCAGCCCTCGAGCAGCGGGTCAGCGCCGCTGAAGATGAGCCGGTAGCTGCTCTTCCAAATTGGGGTCGGCACGACGTAGCTGACGGCAACCTGGCTAGCTCCGCCGCTGGATTCGATGGTGACCGTGCGCTTGTCCAGGCTTCGAGCCCGCGAGATGACTTGGAGGTAATCCTGAAATTGCGATTGCAGCTTGGAGTCGACAAACCGCAGGCCGGCGGCTCCGGTCGGGTCGACGGTTTGCAACTCGCCGTTCTCCATGAACAGCATCAGCTCGATGCGTTCGGCTTGGCGGTCCGTCGCCGGACTCAAGCGAGAGCTAACGATGGAGCCACGCAGGGCTCCCTTACTGAGGCGTAATTCCACCTGAGCGCCCTTGAACTGGTCGAGAATGTCGGCCAGATTGACCTTGCTGCCGATTCGAAACGGAAACACTTCGAGGCGTTTCGAGAGAGGATCGCTGGAGTCGTAGCGGACGGCTGATACGCCGCCTCCGCCGCGTTTCTCGACGGTAAGCGACTTGAGCACGTCGTCCATTTCGGTCGCTTTGAATTGAAGCTGGGCCTCGTCACCGGCAGGCACCGAACCGGACCTTTCGAAGAAGCCGATGCCGTGTTTGTAAAGAACGACCTTGCTGACGGTTAGATCAGCGGCTGTTAGGCACGGGACGGCAATTGTCAGAAAAAGGTAAGCAGCGAACGAGCGAATGCGCATTTGTTCCTCCACTAATTACATACGTCTCAACGGCGCCGAACGTGCAAGTGGAATTTGTACTGAATCGACCATTCGACTGCAACTACGCGAAGGGGGCCTGGCGGGAAGCGGAAAGCCCAGCCGCCCACGAATGCAACACTTGTGTTGTAAAATGAGTGTGTGACGAGCAGCCAGTTGAAACGGTGGCTCGCCAAACAGGGTTGCAGGTTCGCTCCAGGAAAAGGCGGACATATTATCGTCCGGCGAGGCAGACGCAGTTCGGTCCTTCCGATGCACGGTTCGAAACAGGATCTCGGCAAAGGGCTGGTGGAATCCATCAAGAAGGACTTGGGGCTCAAATAGGGACGCTCTTCATGCTGAGATATCCTGTCAAGTTGAAGCTCGACACGAACGGATCGCTCACGGTCGCCTTCCGTGACCTGCCCGAAGCTCACACGTTCGGAGAAGAGGAGTCAGACGCTCTGAGGCGGGCGGTCGATGCGCTCGAGACCGCATTGATTCTCTACATGGAAGAAAAGCGCGATATCCCTCAACCCACGCGGCCCAACAAGGGCGAGCGACTCATTGCACTGCCCGCGCTCAGCGAGGCCAAGATCACCCTCTACCAAACGATGCGAGACGCCAAGGTAAGAAAATCCGAATTGGCGCGGCGCTTGGGTTGGCACATGCCGCAAGTGGACCGCCTGCTCGATTTACGGCACCACTCTCGCCTCGAGCAACTCGAAGCCGCATTCGCGGCGCTCGATAAGCGCCTGACAGTGCGCGTTGTTTCGGCTGCCTGACGTAGTGATGCGACAAGTTCGATCAGTGGGGAGCGGCTTTGCGGTCATCGCGGGTAGCGATGCACCGTGGCTGACCCGTCACTGGCGTTCCGGGCTCTGACAGGCTCGGCTAGTAGTTGAATTTTACTTCGAGCAACTCTTCGACTTCCTCGGTCGGAGTCATGTCGATTGCATCCCAGGGGCAGCCGTCCAGAAACGTGTCGTCGGGGCCCTTGCTGATACATTTCTTGCAGCCGATGCAGAGTTGATAATCGACCTCGATTTGGCCGAAGGGAGGGTGCTCTTCGTCCGGTACCCAGAACATGCACTCGGCCACCGGACAGTAGGTGATGCACACGGGCGAGCCGGCGCAACCTGTACAGCATTCGTTGATGACCGCGAGTTGCTTGGGCATTTTCTTGCGAGGATTGGTCAGCCCATCCGACCAGGGCTCCATTTTCTCTAACCCAAGGTCCACGGCTTCGAGATCTTGTACAGTAGCGGCCATTCAATTTCTCTCCGAAGCAACATTCTATCAAACAGTTGGATTCATGCGGCCGTACGGCTGTTGCCACCCAAATCGGCTCATTCCAAGGGATAGGAATGGCGTTCTAAAAGAGCCGCTCGAAAGGGCGCGCTCCAGTCTGGCGGTGAATAGTGGTTACGGTGACACTCTGGTTCTATAATCAAGCCAGTGCTGTGAATTTTTCGGCCAACATAGTTGCCTTCCTGTTCGCTGGGTCGTCCGCCTTGGCGCAGACGCCGGCCGTTTCTCCGGCGCGGCTTGAGTTCTTCGAAAAGCAGGTTCGACCGATCCTCGTCGAACACTGCCATTCATGCCACGGCGAACAGGCGGAAACGGTTTTTGGCAACCTCAAATTGGACAGCCGCGCCGCGCTCGAGCGCGGTGGACATTCGGGACCGGTCGTTGCTCCCGGCGAACCTGACATCAGCCGGTTGATTCAGGCAGTACGCTATGACTCCGGTCTGGTGGGGATGCCGCCGACAGGCAAGCTCCCGGACCGCGAGATCGAAGCGCTTGCCGAATGGGTCCGCATGGGTGCCCCTTGGCCGGAGCAGAAGGCGCCGGTTGTCACTTCGGAAGTGCGGTCCGAAGACGGCCGGAACGATCATTGGGCCTGGAAGCCGATCAAAAAACACGACCCGCCGGAAACGGCCAACGCCGGCTGGCCGCGCGGCGCGATCGACCGCTTTCTCCTCGCAAAGCTGGAAGAGAGGGGAATTGCTCCCGGCAAGGACGCCGACCCTTACGCCATGCTGCGCCGCGTCACGCTCGACTTGACCGGGCTGCCTCCCGCGCCCGAGAGCATCGAAGCGTTTGCGCGCGACTCCTCATTGACGGCGCTTGAAAGCGTCGTTGACCGGCTGCTCGCCGCGCCCGAGTTCGGCGAACGCTGGGCTCGTCACTGGCTTGATCTTTCCGGCTACGCCGACAACCTCGGAATCGGCCGCCGCATACCCTCGCTGCATACTTGGCGCTATCGCGACTACGTGATCGGCGCTTTTAACAGCGACAAGCCCTACGACCAATTCGTTCGCGAGCAAGTCGCGGGAGATGTCCTCGAATTCAAAGACGACCTGCAACACCGAGAGCAGCTCATCGCGACCGGTTTCCTGGCGATCGGTCCCTGGGCGCTGGTCGACGCGGACAAGACGCAACTGCGCATGGACGTTGTCGACAACCAGATCGATACGCTTGGGCGCGCGGTGTTGGGCCTCACGCTGGGCTGCGCCCGCTGCCACGACCACAAGTTCGACCCCGTGCCGCACAGCGACTACTACGCACTCGCGGGCATCTTCATGAGCACGAAGACGCTCGAAGCGCGCATGTCGGGCGTCTTCAGCGGCGTGTACCGGGCCGCCCTTCCAGAAACGGCGGACGAGCTGATTGCCCGCGGCGAGGCGCTGAAGCTGTGGCAGCGCGATTACGATGCGGCGAAAGCAGAGCATGAGGAGGCCGCGGCCGAGAAGGACCGGCTCAAGGAAAAGCACGAAGCCGCCGAGAAGGCTGATCCCGATTCAGACGAAGCGAAAGAGCTGGCCTCCAAGCTCGCCGAGGCCAGCAAGAAGGCCCGCGAGCTAAAAACCGAAGTCGGCCGGCTGCTCTACTACCAGAAGCCCGCACCGCCCATGGCGCTGGCGCTGGCCGACCGGCCTATCCCCGAGAGCGCGAGAATCAATCTGGCGGGGAATCCCCACATGCTCGGCGACGAGGTCCCGCGCGGCTTTCTGACGCTCGCCACGACGAAGGAACCCGTCAAGATCGCCAATCGGCGGCTGTTTGGGTTCGGCTTCCAGAAGAGCAGCGGCAGACGCGAGCTGGCCGACTGGCTGACGGACCCGGGTCACCCGCTCACTGCCCGCGTGATGGTGAACCGCATCTGGCATCACCTTTTCGGCGCGGGCATCGTGCGCAGCGTGGACAATTTTGGATTGCAGGGCGAGCTTCCCTCTCACCCCGAGCTGCTGGATTACCTTGCAGGGCGCTTCGTTGCGCTGGATTGGTCGGTAAAGAAACTGATCCGAGAAATCGTACTTTCGAGAACCTATCAGCTCACAGCCGAACACAACGCTGAAGCGGCCGAGGTGGACCCCGAGAACCGTCTGCTGTGGCGCGCCAACCGGCGGCGGCTCGAGGCCGAAATTCTGCGCGACGCCGTGTTGCTGGTCAGCGGGGCGCTTGACCGGCGCCGCGGAGGGATGACTCTGCCGATCGATACTGCTGGCAGCGTCATCATGGGGCAGCCCCCCCTGATGGATCCCAAGGTTGAGCTGGGAGAGAGCCGCCGCTACCGCCGCACCGTCTACTTGCCGACGCTGCGCAAGTCGCAGCTCGGTGATCTGGATCTGCTCAATCTGTTCAACTTTCCGGATCCGAATACGGTGACCGGCCGACGGGACGTGACGACCGTACCGACCCAGGCGCTCTACCTGATGAACTCGCCATTCCTCAAGGAGCAATCGGAGCTGGCGGCGGGCGCTCTGCTTGAGAAGCGCGGCGTCTCCGACAGCGAGCGCGTCGCGGCGTTCCTGCTGCGGGCGCTTGGACGTCCCGCCGGCACTGCCGAGGTCGAACGAGCGCTGGCATTCCTGCAGGAAACCGAGCAGGAATTAGGCCGGGAGATGGCATGGGCGCGTTATTGTCACGCTGTGTTCGTCTCCAACGAATTCATTTTTCGAAGTTAGACTTCAGGGCTACAGTTCGGAGCTGCCATGACACGTCGCCAGCTACTCCAAAAATCAGGATGCGGATTCGGTGCTCTCGCGCTCAACGCGATGCTTGCTGACCAGGCCGCCGCCAAGCCGAATCCATCGGCCGCGCCATTGGCGGTCAAGCAGCCGCATTTCCCGGCGAGTGCCAAGCGAGTTATCTTCCTGTGGATGCAGGGAGGACCGTCGCAGATCGACTTGTTTGACTACAAGCCCCGCCTCGCCAAGGAAAGCGGCGAGGCGATGCCTTACCAGATGCCCGCGAACCGGACCACCGTAGGGATGGTCTATTCAAGACTGATGGGTCCGATATCAGGTTTCGAGCGCCGCGGCGAGTCTGGCCTGTCGATCACTGACATGTTGCCCCACATGGGTGACCACGCCGACGACCTCTGTGTGCTGCTTGGCATGGAAGCCGACAGCGAGGCCCACGCCCCGGCTGTGCGTCAGCTTCATACGGGCGCAACCCAGCTTGTCCGGCCGTCGATTGGATCGTGGGTTTCCTACGGGCTCGGTACGGAGAACCAGAACCTTCCGGCGTTTCTGACGATTGCGCCCAACATCACCGGTGACGGCGGCAGCGTGCAGCTCTACGGCAGCGGGTTCCTGCCAGCCGTGTATCAAGGAACGGCTCTCGGCAGTGCGGGGGTCGGCGATGCGAAGAACCCCAGCATTCGCTATTTGCAAGATGATTCGATCAGTCCGCAAATGCAGAGAAAGCAGTTGGACCTTCTGCAGCAGATGAACCGCGCCCACCTCGAAAAGCTCGAAACAGACCGCCAAATGGAGGGCCTGATCGAGTCCTTCGAGCTGGCCTTCCGCATGCAGGCGGAGGCGCCGGAACTCATCGACCTCAAGACCGAATCTCAGGCGACGCGCGACCTCTACGGGATCGATGACAAGGAGACCGACAATTTCGGACGGCAGTGTCTGATGGCGCGCCGCTTCGCTGAAGCCGGGGTGCGCTTTATCCAGATTACAGACAACGGCTGGGACAGCCATGCCAAGATCCTCAGCGCCCACCCCAAACGCTGCAAAGCCGTCGACAAACCCATCGCGGGGCTGATCAAAGACCTCAAGGCGCGCGGGCTCTTCGACGACACATTGCTTGTATGGTCGGGAGAGTTTGGCCGCACGCCTCACTTCCAAGACCTCGACGACGGCAAAGGCAGCATGGATACCTACGGCCGCGGCCACAATCCCTACGGCTTCTGCGCCTGGATGGCTGGAGGGGGCATCCGCGGCGGAATGACCTTCGGCAAGTCAGACGAATATGGCTTTCGTGCTGTCGAAGACAAGGTTCATATTCACGACCTGCATGCCACGATCTTGCACCTGCTCGGGCTCGACCATGAGCGCTTGACCTACCGGTACAGCGGGCGGGACTTCCGCTTGACCGATGTCTACGGACGAGTCGTGGACGAGATCATTGCCTGATTGAGCGGAAAGTTCAACCGGCAGCAACAGAGCCCCAGGCGGAAGCCTGGGGTCCGCGTTCCTCAGCGCTCATTCGCGAGAACGTTGAACCGCTGTTGGGCCAATTACTTTACTGCGTCGCTGCCGTCGTTGCCGAGAAAAACAGATCGCCGCCGCTGGTCAGGCGGTAGGACCGGACGACCTTGTTGCCCGATGCATTCTCGGAACAGGAAAGCAGTTCTTTCTCCAGTAAGTTTTCGAGCGTCGCGGAAACGCGCTCGTCCACAACTTCGTGCCCCATCATTTGACCCACGTACTCACGAATTTTGTCTGAATCGGCCACGTCGAGCCGATGGACGGACTCAAGAACCAGATGCTGTAATGCTGTCATGGGCAATCCCTCAACCCATGGTTAGAAGGCCCGCAATAGCGTTGTCAATGCGTAATTCTACGTAGAACCCTGTGCGGCGGGCTAGCCCATTTTGACGGGCTAGCCCGCATTTCTCACCACCTGACGGTCGAAGTACGCAATAGGCCCGCCATTACTTCGTTGCGCTTGCTCGCCGTGCTCAACGTACTGTGAGAGTACGCCTGCGCTCGTCAAGCGGCGCGCGCCTCGCACTGGCGCGCCTCTTACGCACTTCGTCTCGCCACGTGGTGAGAAATGCGGGCTAGTCGTCGAGCCCGAAGACGTATATCGCATGCCCGGCGGCGATGGCGACACGCTGCTTGCCGTCCACGGCGTAGCTCATTGGGTTGGATCCCATTCTTCCGCCGGTTTGGAATCGCCACAAGGGCTTACCGGATTGGCTGTCGAGCGCGAAAAAATCGCCCTCGGCCGCGGACCCGAATACGAGACCGCCCGCGGTCGACATCAAGCCAGCCCGCGGCGGCTGGTTCAGCCGAAACTCCCACTTCACTTTGGCCGTTTCCGGATCAAGAGCCTTGATCGTGGAATAAGGTTCTTCTCCAGGAATGTTTTGCCCGCCGCCCGCTGTGTAGCGCGTGCCCTGCTTGTAGATCGCCTCGCCCATGAAGTAGATGTGGCCCTTCTCCATGACCGTCACATAAAAAAGATGATCGACCGGGCTATAGGCCGGGCTGAACCAATTGGTCGCGCCGGCCAGGGATGGATAGACCAGCGTCCCCTCAGCCGTCGGGCTCGTGTTCGGCAACCGCATCGGACGGCCGCTATCGTCGAGGCCTTCCGCCCAGGTTTGCTTGGCGTAGGCCTTGCCGAACAGGAACTCTCCGCTCTGCCGGTCGAGCACATAGTAGAAAGCATTGCGATTGGCGAAAAGTATCAATTTACGTTTCTTTCCGCGGACGATTCCGTCGACCAGGACCGGGACTTCCGTCGCATCCCAGTCATGGACGTCATGGGGAGTGAATTGGAAGTGCCACTTCAATTTTCCGCTGTCGGCATCGAGCGCGATCAGCGAGTCGGAGTAGAGGTTGTCGCCCTTGCGCACCTCTCCGTTCCAATCCGGACCGGGGTTTCCCGTGCCCCAGTAAATCAGGTTCAGATCGGGATCGTAGGAGCCGGTGACCCAAGTCGTGGCCGCGCCGCGCTTCCAACTGTCACCCGCCCAGGTTTCGTTGCCCGGCTCTCCCGGGCCCGGGACGGTCCAGAAGCGCCAGGCCCGCTTACCCGTCTCGGCGTCATAGGCGTCTAAAAACCCGCGAACCCCGTACTCGCCGCCCGCGATACCCACGATGATCTTGTCCTTGACCGCCAGCGGTGCGACGGTCACCGACAGCCCCAGCTTGTAGTCCTCCACGACGACATCCCATCGCAGGGCGCCGCTGTTGGCGTCGAGCGCCACCAGATGAGCGTCGAGTGTGCCGATATAGACCGTGTCGCCGAGAACCGCCACGCCGCGGTTGACCTCTCCGCAGCAGACGGGAATGTCATTGGGCAGCGTACGTTTGTATTGCCACAACGGGCGGCCGGTACGCGTGTCGAGCGCCGTGACATCGCTGGGCGGCTCGGAGATATACATGATGCCGTCGACGACAATCGGCGTGTTTTCGAACAGGTGGAGGGTGCTTTTCTGATAAGTCCAGAGCGCTTTGAGCTTGGCGACGTTGCCTCGATTGATTTGCTCGAGCGGCGAGTGGCGATGAGACGAGTAGTTGCCGGAGTAGGTCAGCCAGTTGTGCGGTTCGGCTTCCGCTTTCAGGATCTGTTCGTAGCTGACTTGCGCGCCAAGAGTGGACGTAAGCGCCAGTGCCAAAATGAGAAATCTCATGAGCCCTCCCGTTGAGATGCCATAAACGAAACGACGTTGTCGATCTGGGTTTTGGTCAGTGTGTCTTTGTAGCCAGGCATCGAGGATTTCCCCTTGAGTCTGTTCAGCTCGACAAGATCCGCTTTGACGAAAGAATGCAGTTTTTCGGAAAAGTCCCGAAGCTGGATGGTGAACGGGTCCTCATTGACGCGATTCCCGCGAACTCGCCGCCCGTCTTTCGTAACGAGGTTCAGCAGCAAGTAGCGCTCGGGAAAAGTCGCCGCCGGTTCGATCAGGGCTTCCCGCAGGTAATTGACGCTACGGCGGGCGCCGATGCCGGTGAGGTCGGGTCCATGCCGCGCGCCGTCGCCATTGAGCCAATGGCACGCCGAGCAGTTTCCTCCGCCGTAGTAAACGTCCTCCCCAATTTTTGGATCACCCGGTAGAGGCGCCGGCTCGATTTTACCCAGCGATTCG
>Ga0114996_10007626_pt1 | contig 12204 bp, 15 predicted proteins | sample ArcticOcean_MG_C_4_FD_87039 | JGI IMG/M metagenome (GOLD analysis project Ga0114996, IMG submission 87039) | Marine microbial communities from western Arctic Ocean - ArcticOcean_MG_CB4_134 | ecosystem: Environmental > Aquatic > Marine > Oceanic | place: Arctic Ocean: Canada Basin | collected... | reverse complement strand
CCAGGTGCGGAAGGCGGAATGCCAGGTGCGGAAGGCGGAATGCCAGGTGCGGAAGGCGGAATGCCAGGTGCGGAAGGCGGAATGCCAGGTGCGGAAGGTGGAATGCCAGGCAAAGATAATGGACCAACAATTGAGGAGATAGATTAACAATAATGAGATAAAATATTCTTATACATTATAATCATTTCATAATATATAAGATGCCGAATTGCCCAAATAATATGGATATATACAAATATTACAATAATACACGATGTTGTCTACCAGGAGGTGTTGTATCACTTGGTGACACCCAAGGTTGCACAATAAACCAAAATCACATTGGTCACACACAATGCACATTTAGCAAAGAAAATGGAAAAGGTGGATGTAAAACAATACCGCACTGTGATGATGTTCCTATAATAATAGAAGGACTGACTGGACCAAAAGGACCAACTGGACCAAAAGGACCAACTGGACCAAAAGGACCAACTGGACCAAAAGGACCAACTGGACCAAAAGGACCAAAAGGCATCGCCACGATTCAAAGTAACAACAGTTTATCCAAAAATATGTATGATAAAGCAAAATATGTGAGTGTATCGCTAATCATGAATACATCAGCGACAACTTTCACCGGAAGTGGATTTTTTATTAAACGAAATAATACTATATATATTTGCACCGTCGCACATAACGTAATGAACGGCAGCAGAAATCAACTAGTAGATAATATATTTGCATCAATAAACCGCAAAAATCAAGTTCCTATTTTTGTAGAGTGCACTGTAATAGGTGTCGCTGGTGCAGCCGATATTGCAGTACTAAAATGTAAAAATAACCTTAATGGGTTACAGTATGCAGATTTTGAAACAGGAAATATAGAAACAGGAGGCAAATGTTTTATCGTTGGAGACCCTTTAGGTGCTGATGCAGTTTCCATAGTAGATGGTATTATTCGCGATAGCAAATATATTCAAGGTAATATTGTGGAATCCGTAGCGGTATCTGCACCTATACAATCAGGTAATTCTGGTAGCGGTATTATGAATGATGAAGGTAATATTATAGGAATTGTATCATATGCACATGATACAAATGAAACATTCGGGTGGGGGTGCTCAAGTAAATTAATGAAACCCATCACTAACCATATTATTGACGGCTATGTTCGAACCGGAAAACGAACAAACTATATTGGTGGGACACTTGGACTAGAAATGTATCCGGTAGATGCAGTATATTTAAATATAATAGAAAAACATCCATATCCTCTTGAGGGATACTATTTTAATAGTTATGATGATGGATGGCACCCATATATTATTGTTAAAAGTATAAATAATAAAATAATCGGAGTGTATGATAGCCAAGAAACACCCACAATTATTTATATGTCACCTCAATCAACATTTAAATTAAATTTAGTAAGTGCTGAATATCCAAATTATAAAAACACGATTTATAGAAAACCGCGTTTATTAACGATTTCAGAAGACCGTCCATTAGGTAGCGTAACCAGCAATATTAAATTAGTCGAACCAATAAAACAAAATAGGAATCATATTGCTTCTAAAACTACAAAGAATTCCCCTATGAAAGATTTTCAATGGAAATAATATTTTCACATATATCTACTTCCATGCCAGATGCAATGTCTACTATAGTGCCAGATGCAATGTCAGATATATTATTTAACTTTTCGATAATAAAAACCCTGCGATATATTTTTTTTTTATCTTTAGTATAACCATTGCTTAAACGTTTCGGATTCAGTCTAAAATGAAATTCTTTCAATATTTGGCGCACAATATTTAATAAAGGCCAGCGTTGTTTTTCCAAAGCAGTAGTTTGCAAAGAAGTAAGATATGATGATGAAAACATTTTTTTAAACATCGGAATGTAATCAATTACACCTTTATATTTTTCATCGCAAAGGAGAACCTCTCTCGGAATTATCATAGTATGTATACTTGAGTAATCATTACACACAACACCACAATGCTGCAAAAACTTAACTAATATTTTTTGATGTAGACAAGCATTTTTATTGTTATTAGAAATTTCCATCATATTCTTATAACAATAAAATTATAATATAATACGAACGTAATATATTATAATATGTGGGATTATATTATTTCACCAATATGTTATGCGAATCGACATATATCACACTATATTAAAAATAATGTAAAAATCCCTGATATATATAAAATTGGACAAAATATTTTTCCCGAAATATATACTTGTGGAAAAGTTGTTTTAAATATCATGAAAGGTATTGAAATATAGTGTCATCCACAAAATTAGTATCTAATCTTGTGTAGGAATAAAATACGCACCTTCATCTGTTTTATTCCATTGCGAAATAATTTTAGGATTTTCCACACCATGAAGAATATCAGAAGGGTCGTAAACATTTTTAGCTTCGTCAATGCAATAATTGATTCCATTTATATCTTCCACCCAAACCTCGATCTTATCAATAGTAGATTGCATGGAATCTCCGCAATCAATTACACCATGAGGAGTACCTTTAAGGTGCGTCCCACAAAATTTGTTATTAGTCCGTTTGCGTCTCGTACATTGTTCCCCGTCGGCACGTTTTGCTACACAGCGCTCATAATATGGTGCATCATTTTTAATGCGCTTACGCCGCATGAAATCTTCTGCAGTAAGTTCCAAGGACTCGGAATCATAAATATATTTTAGGAAATCACTGGTTAAGATCCCCCCTCCAATTTTCTGTACAATACAATTGTTGTCAGCAAACCACGCTTGAATGCTATTTTTAAATGTCTGTTCGTGTTCACGAATTTTTGTGCTCAATCGACGTTCCATAGTATATCAGTATTATAATAATATTATTTGTATTCAATTTTTTTTACATAATGAATGCATAAATTTATCAAAACTTACAGTTTTGAAAAACTAATATTATCGGCTTCCACTATAGATTTTGCAAATTTTGTGATATCACTACTGTTATCTAATTCTTTTTTTTCCTCTGCATTAGGCACTTCTTCCTCTGCATTAGGTACTTCTTCCTCTGCATTAGGTACTTCTTCCTCTGCATTAGGCACTTCTTCCTCTTCATTAGGTACTTCTTCCTCTGCATTAGGTACTTCTTCTTCTTCATTAGGCACTTCTTCTTCTTCATTAGGCACTTTGTCTGTGTGTGTTTTTGCTTCCGTATCCATAGGCATATCATCACTAATAATATCAACAATCATTCTTGTTTTGGTAAAAAGGCGTGACAGATGTTTTGTATGATGCTCATTAAAGGTAAGTAAATAATTATAAAACATTTTAAGTTTTGCACACATTACACTATTTGTGTAGTCTTGTGTGTGAATAACAGTGTCTATATGGAGTCCCATTTTCAATAACATCTTTTCCTTATTATTTAATGACACACTCTCTGTAAAAAAAGTTTGCATTTTATCCAAGGTTACTACTATCAATGACTGAATATTAAGAACATGTGCAAAATCGTATATCATATCCGTATCTAAACTTTTATAAGAAGGGAAATCATCACGAAAATTTAATTCATGTACAACATTCTCACCCATATTATTTGTAATATAATCTTTTACATAGTAATATAACTTGTAGTATTCACAATAAATACGATTATTAATAAAGTTAAATAGATTTTTCATATTAGAAAATTCTTTTTGTATCAACTCGCTTTGAAAAAAAAGTGCATCTACGCCAAGGGTGCACTCTATTTTTTTGTGTTTAGAAACAATATTTGCATAAATATCGCCAAGTGCATTAAGTTTATTTTGTATAACAGAAAAGTCGCCTTCTATTTGTAAACGTACACGCTTAACTTCTTCAAATCCAATATTTACTTTCGTTAAATCATACATATATATATACTAGAATATATATATGAATTTGTCGAAAAATTCGAGTGAAAAATCATCAAATTCTCAAATAACTAAACAAAGAATCCAACATACTATAGTAGATTGGACACCAGACCATGAGAATATTCTGGTTGAATGGGCAGATAAAGCAATGTGTTATAGATGGCTTCATGGCAAATCACATCAACATTTTTCAAAAGCAAATACATGGTTTACAATTCCAGTAATTATTATGAGTACTCTAACAGGCACTGCTAATTTTGCACAAGATAAATTTGAGGGGGCGACAAGAGAACTTGTTACAATTATTATAGGTGCTGTAAATATTTTTGCCGGTATACTTACAACTATTCAGCAATTTTTAAAAATTAGTGAGTTGAATGAAGCACATCGCGTGAGTAGTTTATCATGGGATAAATTTTATAGAAATATAAAGGTAGAACTTGCTCAACCTCCATTGGAACGTACTCCTGTATTACAAATGTTAAAGACATATAAAGAGGATTTTGATCGTCTTATGGAAATAAGCCCAGCTATTTCTGAAAAGATTGCTAAAAAATTTACTGAAACATTTAATAGTGGGATGTCAAAGAATAAAAAAATTATTGAAAATGAACTTATTAAAAGGCAGGGAGCATTTGGTCTGCTTAAGAAACCGGATATATGTGGTATGCTTGAATCAAGCATAAATAGTGTGTATAAACCAGATAAAAAACGCGAAGAGTCTATTATTGAAATCAATAATGTACGAAGTTCTATAACGAATGCTTCTACAAAGAAAAAAATAGAGACAATAATTAAACAATTTCAGTTAATAAAGTTACGTGATCCAACTGATCGTGAAATATTAGATGAACTCGACAATATTGATATTACACCGGATGATATTAATGCTGCGCGAAAACAAGTTAATGAAACTGTGATTGATGAAGCAAATGACGAAAATATAACAATTGATGTGACATCCTAACAATCGATGTGACATCCTAACAATCGATGTGACATCCTAACAATCGATGTGACATCCTAACAATCGATGTGACATCCTAATACATGAATGCTTATGATGAAGTAAATATTGAACTAGACAATGTTGCAGGAAGTATAGACCAAAATAATGCCAATGCAATAATCCACAACATATAATTGCCATATACTTCAAAACCTATCCCAAAAAATGAGAATGCCACGCCAGATACATAAATTAATAGAATAGAAAATACCAGAGTATATAATATTTGTTGTAGCATCGCTATATACTTTATATATATGAGTAAAATAAGTTAAAGTTTCTACCATATATATAAATATAATGTCAACAACTGCTACCGACCCACTTAATTCTGTTACGCAAACGCAAAACGATAACAAGCCCGATGTAGCCAACGATAACAAGCCCGATGTGGCCAACGATGACAAGTCCGATGCGGCCAACGATGATTCAAATACAAAAAACAAGATAAATCTATTTGAGGCTCAAGTAAACAATGAAAACGATGCTCTAAATATCCTCATTGGGTTCCTTTCTGTCGCACAGCGACGCGGTGCATTTGCGATTAATGAATCTTCAAAGATTTTTGAGTGCGTAAAGAAATTTCAGCGCCCAGAAGCATAAATGACGCCGTAATTATACATTTACAAATAATAATTGTAAATGTATACTATATTCATTTATTCTACATAAACTTTGTCCAGATTATCTATATCTAATTTTTGTTTTGTGTCAATATAATAATATGATAATGGTAGCTGTTGTTCAAACGACTTAATTATAATCTGTGGCTGCAATACAATATTCTCACCTTTGTATTCCATATGTTTTTTTCCCTGAATAACAGTATCATAATCATATATCCAAATACCTTTTTTATAAAATGTTTCATACTTATCAAATGATTTATCGTCTCGCATTTTTATTATAGCCGTAGTATTTCCTAAAAATAATGCGAAACGAACAAGCCCTCCGCGTGTATACTTTCCTTTCTCGTCAACGGTAATTAATTTACCTTGAATTTTCATTGATTTTCGGTTATTTGTCCATATGGAAAACCGAATAGCGCGTTCATAATTTCCAAAATAATAAAATGACCCAAAAGATGCTTGAGGAGGTTCTCGTTTTAATCCAATTGCTGCGACCAATGCTATTTTTTTATAGTAATTTCCATGATAACCAATTGTAGGTGTGTCAAATACTGTGCCATTGGTGTGATATAAGTATATAAATTCGGTATTATTTAAAAAAAAATTTGTTACATCTAAAGAAATTTGCATATTCAAATATCTTCTAATATTCACAATTTCGCTTACCAAACACCATATATATTGTTTTTTTTTATTCTCTAGTGTCAGAGTTGATATATTGTCAGTATTTTCAAACCATAACTGTTGTTGTCCATTATATTCATATGTTCCTTTGTATATCACGTTTTTTAATGCGAATGCAGATTGTAATTTGGATAAGATTGTTGTAATTGATTCTCCTGTATATTCTGACGTTGTAGGCCATACTAAAGTATTATTTTTTTTATGTAATAAAAATGTAATAAACGGTTTTTGACCGGTTGTTTTAATCGAATAAATACAAATTGCACTCGATGTAATTTTTGGGGGTATATCTCCAGGTTTCAGCTGTTTTTCTCCGGGGAAAATTACATTTTCTCTTCCCATAAGAGTACCTTCCGGCATAGTATCTTCAGGCATAGTATCTTCAGGTATAGTACCTTCCGGCTCTAAATGAATATGACCTCCTGTCTCACGGTCAATCATAGCTGACGACAGAAATTTTTTTATCATCGTGTTTTTTGTATTATTGTTTAACATATATATATATTGCGACATAAATAATTAGGCTTTATGTCGAATACACTCATTTACCTTGATAGTACGTTTTTCCAATATATAATTACTTACTTCATCTGGGTCAATATCAGGTCTCTGTGCAAAATATTGGGAGAGACTCTCTTCCAAATGTTTTTTACTTAGTGCAGATTTTACATTATTTCTTGTATAAATAATTTTACCTTCCTTAAGGTCAAAGCAGTCAATCTCATTTGTTTTCATGATTTCAACAAGATTTTGTGATAATTGTTTTTTCACAAGTCTTCTTTCTTTTACCTCTTTCTGTAATAACTTTAATTCTTGTTCGACCTTCATCCAAGATTTAATATTTTCAACAAGCTCATCTTTAGTTGTCATTATAAGTATATAGTGTAAACATTTATATCAATATTGATATAAATAGTAACATAATGATGTAAATAGTAACATAATAGTGTAGTGATTGAGTATTACTTTTCAATCAAAACTTCCTTTGCAATAGTTTTTATTATTTTACCTTCGGTATTATTTTGTGGACCTGCATTTGTTACACAACGAATCATTCTAATATATTCATCCGCTCCTTTATCCGTATCGGCCCATTTTGGATGGGCTGCTTCCCAATATTTAATAAGTCCTACTTGTTTTTTTGCAACCATATGAATCGCTGTCTTAATTTGGTCTTTATTATTATTATCTTTTCCCCACATATTATTATCTCTCACATATAACACCTCTCGTTTCAAATCGCTACAGTGTATGGGACGTTTGTGCATATCCATTTCCCTCAACCCTTTAACAAAAATATTAGTGATGCCAGTTATATATCCCTCTTGTTTAGTTATTTGTAAATCGTCTAAATTAAGATTAAGATTTTGAACGAACTCTGTTAAGTTTACAGCATCTTTGCATTTTTCATTCAAAAATATCTGCAAGTTAAATTTATTATTAATTACAGTATTGCCTATTTTAGGTATCATTTCTTTAACCATATCTCTCATTTCTTTATTTTCTAGTAAAATATTTTGATTCTGTGTAATTAAATTTGTAATGACTTCGCGCAATTCATCATCCATGCCTGACTTCTTTTTTTCTACCAACTCTTTTCCACATAATTGTGTATGCCGTTTAAAACTCTGCACATGTGTATACTCTTTACCACATAAACATAAATGTTTTCTATTATTCACGTTGTTATTATTAGTTTCAATAGAGTTCCTCTGATGTTTTTTGGTAGAACAATGTTGGTTATATAAGAACCTTGTATGGCATCGATAATTACATGATTCACAAACAAATTTATATATAATATTGTTACATGAAGAATCTTTGCAACGGAGCAAATCCTTTACATGTATGGACATATCCGATTTTTTGGTCTGATTTATAAACAAGTCATCAGCCATTATATTAACATAGTATTATAATACCAATAATCTTTATGTATTCATTTTTAAATATTTTGTAAATTATTGGACACAAGTGCGGCACTAAATCTACCAAAAATTTGGCAAAACTTGGTGGAGTTTATGTGTGTTACAAAACTTAAGCGATTACCTTTAGCAAGTTGTTTCCACTGGTATTTGTCTTACCATGTGTTTTTAACACAGTGTAAAAAAAATGCATTAACATCATATATGATGCGCATATTTTTTTGAGCATTTTTGAGCATTGAGACCATAAAATATGCACTTTTATTTCTTCATTTTCAACCATATATTTTACAAACCATAAATGATTTGGACACGCCTAAATATAAAAAATGCGTTGTGACCATAACAAAAAACGCATATTTTTTGAGCATTTTTGAGCATTATATGCACTTTTGGCGAGGCCGGCAAGCGCCCCAAAAAATTTGCCAAAAAACTTTGTGGTAACAACATTATTATTAAAATATTTGGTTTTAGAGCATTATGGTCTAAATCACTTTGTTACAGTTTTTTTTCAATTTGATTTTTCACAAGTGAGATTTGGACATTTATTTTTGTCCTTTTTTAGGTTGTGAAAATTCAAATTGAAAATTTTGTGTAACGTTATAACACTATGTTATTATCCAAAATACGAACTATCAGTTTTTCTTTGTTACCAGTCATGGGAAGATAGTTGACACGCAATAACTTTTTAAGGTCACATACTGTATATTTTGACCAGATTTTGGCGATAGCCGGATTCATGTCACTTACGTTATGTTGTATGACAGAATTGGTTGGTTGTTTATTTTTTTTAGGAGGTTTAAGAATAATATCGTGTCTTTCGCAAACATCTCCATGTTTTGTATGATATCCATCTCTATTGCACATAGAACCACGATTTTTCCCATTTTTAATAATTGCACAACACTTACGGTGAGGCATGCAATATTTTGTAGGTGAAGTTATTGACGGAACACGCCGAGTAACATCAGACTGTGGAACAAATGGTAAGAGTTGATGGCTTATGTTACGACACATAGGACACATAATATCCCGCAACCCGAGATTATGCATGCTAAATCTATTGAAATTTTTTTTTAATGTAAATACATACTTGTACAAAGGTTCATAATTATATTTGTGTTTACATGGAAGTGTAATAGCATTAAGGTCAAATGGTTGAAAACTAATGGGACAAATATTGTCTTCGTCATCTTTATCAAAATAACTGTTATTTAATTCGGTTAAAAAACTGTTTGTGTTCAGGATATTCGTCATATTATATTAATTTATATTCTCTCTTTATATATTATTGTTATGTCCAAACAGGAATGGGGAAACACTACATGGTTTTTGTTTCATGGATTAGCCACGAAATTAAAACCTGAATATGATTCAGAATATAAAACGATATTAAAATATTTTATAACAGTATGTGCGCATTTACCATGTCCAGATTGTCAATTGCATGCAATCCATACCAATAATACTGCGATGCTTAATAAGATTTCGTGTAAAAACAATTTAAAAGATTATTTCTGGCAATTTCATAATAAAGTAAACAGGCGATTGCACAAAAAACGGTTTTCTATAGAACAGCATGATTTGATGTATAATACTTGTAAAATCAGGTTCCTTATAAATCCTTTTAGAGATGCAATGAATGCCAAACAACCATTTTCACTCATGATGCAGTCATTACATAGAAAACGAGTAGTAGATGAATTCGTTACGTATATTAGAAATAATATTTATAAATTTAATTAGGTCTTTATTATGTCGCAAATAATACTAATTATATTTTACTTTAAAATAAAATATAATTGTGGAGTTATGCCATACTATTTATAGCATACTATTATTATACCGTATTACTAGTTATCAGTTCGCCATGCTTATATACAGAACATTTAAATGTTTGCTTGGATGGTCTAGAACACATCACTTTATTGCTATCCAGTTCATTAAAATATACCAATGATTCATAACCTGTTGCTTTAAATAATACGTACCACGCCGACCCTAATACGAAACCCACCAATGTTCCTAATGCTGCACCTACATACGAAGTACATTGGTTCGACACCTTTGCAACAATATCCATCCCTTGCAAAACCAATAATGATACAAGAACAGCCCAATTCATTCTATTGTTGAAGTACATAGGAAGTAATAGATAAGCGCTTGTAAATGCAATAAATACGCCACTTGGAGATGGGGAACCATTAAATTTCCAAAATGGTAAATCCACGATACCACAAGCAATTGATGGTTGTGTGCCTGGTTTTTCCTCTTGAACAGTACCCATTAAAATCGCATTGATAATTGCGGAGATCAAAATACCTGCTAAATAAATAAGACCTTTTACAAAATTTAAACTAAATACTGATGCCATAATGACGAAAAATCCCAAGAGAAATGGAGAGATAAGAGAGAGTAATTGTGCTATGTTTCCGCCAGTTAATGCCAAACCCATAATTACTATATGATAAGATAAAACTTTTTGATTACACTTTTTCTAAAAGTTTTCTAAAAGATTTAATCAACAAATACACATTCAAAAACATCTTTAATTGTTTCCATCGGGGAAAAGGTGATGCCTTCTGTATTTCCATTGTAGTTTTGAATAAACTCTTTGTAATCATCTATATTTTCTTTTTGAAAAATAAATTGTTTTACCCCAGCTTTTATTTTTTCTAATATTTTTAAATCCAGACCACCTATAGCTGTTATTTTCCCTTGTAAACATATTTCGCCGGTAATCGCTACATCAGACCGTATTTTTCTTCCAGAAAATACACTATATATCGCGGTTGTTATTGCAACACCTGCAGACGGACCATCCTTGGGTGTGGCGCCTTCTGGAACGTGAATATGTATTCCTTGATATTTTGTTCTAGACATTTTTTTTTGCATTTTATCCATATTTGCCGACGTCATCAACGACCATGCTAATGTTTTCGCAACATTCATGCTCTCTTTCATAACGTCTCCCTGCATCCCTGTTAATTTTAAATTCAAAAAACTACAACAAGGATATAAACTCACCTCAATCGGTAAAATTCCTCCTTGACCCATTGAATTCGCCCATAATCCAGTAATCAATCCAGAACGATTTTCTTTATGCACAATAGCGCGATTTATCTCTTTTCTCTCTTTCAAATAGGTATCATCTATATCTGTTTTTGTGATTTTTATTGGGCCATCTTTCGCACAAATATTATTAAGCATACACAAATTGAGCTCACCCACTATTTCAAATAGTAACTCTTTTAATTTACGAACCCCCGGTTCACATGTGTATTTATCTATAATATGTTCAATAACGTCATTGTCTAAATCAATTGCATCTTCTATTCCCATGTTTTTATAAATTTCTGGTAAAAGATATTTTTTTGCAACGACAAGTTTGTTATCAGTTGTAAGATGCTTAAATTTAACACGATGTATACGGTCCAATAATATTCGGTCAATTTCATTCGCGTCATTATACGAAAAAATGAATAATACTTTGGAGAGGTCTAAATCAATACCGGAAAAGTATTTATCTTGAAAAGCGTCATTTTGTGTGGAGTCAATTAAATGTGTTAATATCCCAACAATCTCTCTTCCGTGTTCTGTTTTACTAATTTTATCTAGTTCATCGATGAATATAATAGGATTCATACATTTGGTAACCATTAAAATATCTACTATTTTTCCCCACGTTGAACCTACATATGTATAATTGTGACCATCAATAGTACTACCGTTTGAAGAGCCACCAATTGCTATAAATGAGAACGGTCTTGTACTGCCGTCTTCATTTTTAAGACATTTTGCTATACCGTGTTTTGCCAGTGAGGTTTTGCCAACGCCAGGAGGACCTTCAAACCCAAAACAATAACCTGTATTTTCTCCGGTAATCCATTGACCGAGTATTCTCTCTATTTGCCGTTTTGCTTTTGTATGTCCATGAACAGCATCATCTAAAATAGTTGTGGTTTGGGACATAAATTCCCTAACTCTATTTTGTGAAGATAAAACACTGTGATTCAGGTCACGTATCAGAACATATGGATTAGAATCCGCCGCGAAACACTCATATTTTATTGCAACATCAGATATGGCAT
>Ga0114996_10007623_pt1 | contig 12206 bp, 9 predicted proteins | sample ArcticOcean_MG_C_4_FD_87039 | JGI IMG/M metagenome (GOLD analysis project Ga0114996, IMG submission 87039) | Marine microbial communities from western Arctic Ocean - ArcticOcean_MG_CB4_134 | ecosystem: Environmental > Aquatic > Marine > Oceanic | place: Arctic Ocean: Canada Basin | collected... | reverse complement strand
ATTGCGGTCCGATTGACCTCAGTTACGTCTCGCGTAATAGCAGAAATGATGACTGCGGCGACGTAAGCCCCGATTCTCTGCAGCAGCAGTGGAATCCAGATGTACAACCCGACGACGGCCCAGATTAGCACGATCGGTATGGTGGTTGCCATGCGAATCACGGTCAGTGTCACGCCTCCAACCGGGCTCACGACTTCTTGGACGAGTGGATTCGGCGCATTTGACGCAACCGGAGGCCTCGGTGGGCCCGGAGGAATCGCTCCGACCATGGACCCGGGTGTATCTCTTGAATGAAAAAGGCGACCCAGACGATTGGCAGCAGGTGATTAGAACTCGTCCCGTGGGTCCTTCTTCTCGGTATCACCCATCAACACGCTGTCGTTGAGCACGGTATCGCCGATCCGGTCGATGTTGACGACGGTGCTGTCGTCCTTTTCCAGATGCGCTGCTCGAACGCGGCCGGCTTCGGCGTAGAGCCCCGCCTTCTGGTAGGCCTCAGCCGCGCCGGTCCAATCCCTGGCCATCTCGAGATTGCGGGCATCCATGGCCCAATCTCCCGTTGATTTCGCAGGGGTGCGATGAGTCTGGCTCACTGGCGCGGGGGCGGGACTGGGTCGCAGCGCTGGCTGTTGTTGAGGTGTTGCGTAGTTATGGTGCACCACCATGGGCTGAACGACCGGTTGCTGGACGACCGGCTGCTGGACGAAGATGATCCGTTGCGCCTGCCAGGCTTTCTTCGCCTTGTGTCCAGAATCGGCCATCAGCAGGAAGATGACCGAGAGGAAGCAGCAGCCGACGCCTCCGGGGATGTCACTAGAGAATATGCTCATCGCTCCGAGTCCGAACAGAATGCCGCCGGCCCAACCGAAGCCGATTCGGTTATCACCGTGTACCAAGGTATTCCCTCCAAAGTCGAATCAGAGTCCATTTCCACACTTTGGACAGGCTTTCCAGTCGGCTTGAATCGCGGTGCCACATGAGGAGCAGAGTCCGGGGGTGACCGGGGGTGCGCTCGTGCCACCAGAGACGGGCGCTTGGATCGGCTGGTCATGGGACTTCTGCGTCGATTGCTGCTCGAGGAAGGTCTGCACGACCTCGGGCGTGAGCGCACCCTGTTCGGCCGCCATCTGCATCATCTCCTTCTGCACATCATCGGTATGCTGCTGACGCGAGAGGTTGGAATCGGATTGCTGCGACATGCGCGCGCGCTTGGCGGCCTGGACCTGATCGAAAGCGGACATCGCGATGTCCATGCGCGTCTGCTCCCCGGTCAGTTCGATGCGTTGACGCTCTTCCATGTCCTCTCGCTTGGCCGCCCATTCCGCCTCCTGCTTGCGAAGTTCGAGCAACTGGCTCTCCAATTCGACCTCGACCTGGCCGCGGGCGCGTGCTTTGGCGAGTCCATTCTCGGCATCGATGCGCGCAAGCGTCAGGCTCTGCTGACGTTCGATCGCGTCCAACGAGGCCTCGGTCACGACATCGGCCCGCGCGGCCATCGTCTCGGTCTGCGCCTTGTAGGCGGCGAGTTTCTCGAGATCGCTCTCATTGACCACCGCATAGGCCTTCAACAGCGTGATGCCGACTTGATCGAAGGCGCTGCGCAGTTCGGCGCGCATGCCCATTTCCAAGGCATCCTGGAAATCAGAGCCGCGCACGGCGATGATATCGGCTTGTTTGGCCATTAGGGGTTGGACCACACGACTTGAGATCTCATTCTCAAACATGTTCGCGAAGAAGCCGCGATCCAGTTCACGCCGATCATTGGCGAAGATGTTGATCAGTTTGGGAACCTCATCGCGCTGAATCTGCAGGCGCAGATTGAGCATGCCTCTGACTTGCGCCCCATCCACGGTCTGACCCTGCATCTTGATGAGCAGATCGAAGGGGCCGGTCATGGCGAAGATCATCTTGTGGTCCTGTGAACCTAGCCTCATCTTGCCGCCTAGCCAGCGACCGAAGCCGCCGACGTAATTCTTCAGCACGGTTTCGGACAGGATGTCCTGCACCTTTCCATCGGCTAGAATGACGCAGGTCTCGTTCGGTTTGAGGACGATGTCCTTGGCGGACCAGGATTGAATGGATCCGGAATCAATCATTCTCGCGATGATGTCAGGGCGGTCTCGCCATCGGTGTTGTGCCATGTTATCTCCTCACTGTATTCTCTTCAAAACGGCGCGGCGTTCACTGAAGTGACCGCGCACGCTGCTGATTAGTTGTCTTGTCTCACGGGCGGCCTTGATGCCCTCGCCACCCTCAGCGGCGGCCTTTTCGAGGTCGTTGCTACGATTGACGGACTTGACGAGCATCGTCAGCGTCTCATGATCGTGCTTGATGAGCTTGTTCAGCGTCCTCTTGGAAGGGCTGATCTGTTTGCTGAAGAAGGGGTGTTCTCCCCCGCTTTCCCCGAGACTCACGTCGTTTCGCAGGGCGTCGACCTCCTCGATCGTCATCGCACAGGCCTTTGCCAGCTTGATGTCGCCATCGCTGTAGGCGGAATCGTGAACATTCTCCACATGGGTCCGCACGCGGTCTGCACATCGAAGGATTTCTTCGCGCACGGCGACATCGGTCTCGCGGCGCTTGTCGCGGCCGTAGGCACCATACCCGCCGAGGATGAAGCCGATGGCTCGAACATAGGTCAGGGTATCTGTCGGATTACCGATTGCCATAGGATTCCCCCGTATGGATGGGTCCCTCTTGACACTTCATTCCTTCGCCAGTTCGCGCGCGCTCGCAAGATGGACGATTCGGTCGGCCAGACGTGCTGCGAGAGCGCCGTCATGGGTGACGTGGATGGCGGGGATGCCGAGCGTCTTCAGAACGCGTCGGACCTCGTCAGCCAGGCTCTCCTTGAGGTCTGCATCCAGACTTGACAGAGGTTCGTCCAGAAGCAGCATGCGCGGCTCGGCGATCAGACTCCTGGCCAGCGCCACCCGCTGCGCTTCGCCTCCCGACAGCGTCTCGATTCGACGCCCTCCGAATCCGTCCAGCCCCACCAGGTCGAGCATCTCGTCGATTCTGCTCTCATCACCATCGCGAGCGAGACCGAATCTCAGGTTGCCCGCGACATCCAAATGCGGGAATAGCGCGAGTCGTTGGAAGACCATGCCGATGCCACGCCCCTCGGGTGGGATATCTGCAAGGTCACGGCCTTGGAAGGTGACCGACCCGGCATCGGCCGTCTCAAGCCCGGTGATGATGCGCAGCACGGTGGATTTCCCCGAACCCGAAGGACCGAGCAAGGCGACGATTTCACCCTCGCCGACATCGAGGTCGAAGTCGGTGAGGACCGGGTTATCGAAGGCTTTGCAGATACCTCGCAGTTCCAGCATCAGAAATCACCCCCGCGCCCGAGCGGTCGGAAGCGCTCCACCGCCATGAACAGCACCATCGTCAATCCGAGCAGAACCACGCCTCCCGCTTGTGCTGCTGCTCGCGGCACGGGGTCGAAGCCGGGCCGGCCGAGAAGTTCGTCAATCAGCACCGGCAAAGTGGTCCATTCGGTGAATCTGATGACGACCCATGAGGCGCCGAACTCACCCAGCGAGATCGCCAGCACGAAGCACCCCGAAACAATCAGAGAACCACGTAGAAGTGGAAGTCGGATCGACACGAGTCGTCTGAAGGGTCTCGCTCCGAGCAGTGCGGCTGAGTTCTCAAAATCAGGGTCCAGGCCTCGCATGGCGGGCAACAGGATGCGGACGACGAAGGGTGTGGTCAGCATCACATGTCCATAGGCGGGAATCCACCATTCGCGAAGCAATGCGGGTTCGGTGCGCAACAGACCAATCAGCACACCGAGGCCGATGATCACCGCCGAGATGGCGAGCGGCAGCATGGCGAGCAGATCGATGGCCATCGCGAGCCGTGGCCGTGTCTGTTCGACACGTTGAATCGTATCTGCGAGGATGTAGCCCAATGGCAGCGCGATGGCCAATGTCAGCAGCGCATAACCGATTGAGCTTCGGAGCGCCTCCGAGACCCCGATTCCAGTGCGGGAGCCTGCGAAGGCCGCTTCCCATCCGGCCAGAGACCACTCGCCTCTGATCTGGAAGGAAGAGAAGGTCAGCGCCACCAACGGCGCGAGCACGAAGCCGGCCATCAGCATCAGATGGAGCGCCGACCATCCCGACCCGCTTGATCGCGCATCCTCGATCGTCGGCGTCACCATCCTCATCCGCTTGGACTGAAGCCATGAGATTAGCGCGAGGCTGGTGAGAATCGTCAGCATCTGCACCATCGAGGCCGCCATGACAATCTCGGAAGGTGCCCGGCCGAGCTCTGGAATCTGGATCCCGGCCCAATCCGATTGGTTGGCCATTACGACCTCAAGATTGCGCTGACCGGGCGTCAACCAACGCACCAATGCGAAGGAGGTGAACGAGAACAGGAATGTCATCGCGCCCGCTGCAGCGACTGAGGGCCACATCAGCGGGGCCCAAAGGTTGCGCATCCGCTGCCACCTTGTCTCACCGTGGGGCAGCAGCCGTGCCGCTTCCTCAAGTTCGGGGTCGAGGGTGGCGAGCAGCGGTTCACAGAAGCGCACGACCAGTGCGAGATTGAACCAGGCATGGGCGATGAGCAGCGCCCAGAGCGCCCCTTCTCTGCGCATGATGGGCCAGGCATCGAACAGGGCGAGAAAGCCCATCGCGACCAGAATCGAGGGCATCACGAAGGGCACGGTGAACAACCCGCGCAGGAAGGCATGGCCCGGCCAGCGATATCGACCCAGATTCCAAGCGAGTGGAATGCCCAATGCCAAGGTCAACAGGGTGGACAACGCTGCGACCTGAAAGGTGAATCCGATCGCACCCTGAGTCTGGAACTTGTCCTCGAATGAGGAGAGCGTATCCCAGATCGAACGCTCCGCCACACTGGAGAGTTCGCCCCAAGCAAGAATCAGTGGAACCAGCACCGCGCAGGTCCACGCCATCACAAAGACGGCTCGGACCCGCATATCGCCACCTCACGCCATCGACGTGTCCCAAGTGTCGAGCCAATCGGCGATGTTGGCATCGATCTCGGCGGGTGAGACGACCGCATCGGTCGGCACGACACTGTGCCAGCGGTAACCTGCATCCTCTGGCAGTTCACCGCCCGCAATCGCGGGATACATCAAATTCAGCATCGGCATCTGGGCATTAATCTCCTCGGAGATCAGCCACTCGACGAAAGCCTTCGCAGCCTCGCCATTCTTCGAACCTGCCAACAGTGCAGCATACTCAATCTGACCGAACGAAGCGCCAGGGATGTCCAGCGCGACACTGTTGGTCCAATTGTCACCGAAGTAGGCCTCGACACCGGGGGAATGGCAGTAGGACACGACCGCCCTGGCATCTCCGATGAAGCCGTCATTCCAAACACCATACCCAGCCGAGTAGTGCACCTCGTAAGCCTCGGTCCAGCCATCGGATACGATCACATCGTTGGCATTCATCGCTGCCCACCAATCATCGTAATCCTCACCTAGATGAGTCGCGGTCGCGATCATGAACGCGCGCCCAGGACTACTCGTTCGGGGGTTCTCAACAGCCACTTTCCCCGTCCAATTGGAAGTGGTGAAGTCCCACAGGCTCTCAGGCACGGTGACATTCTCTCCGTCGACATAGGTGCTGTCGTAATTGAGGCAGACACTGCCGGCATCGAAGGGAATCGCAAGATTGCCATCGTAAGAGACAATTGCGCGCGCAGACAATCCGCTGCGGTCTACATCCAACGGCTGGAACAGATCCGCAGCCAGCGCAGCGCCCAGATAGGAGTTGTCGATGCCGAGGACGAGGTCATACAGGTCACCCTCTCGGGTCTGAAGCGCGGTCGCGAGCACACCGCCCGCATCGCCCGCGCGGGTCAGTTCGACGTCGATCCCCGTTTCATTGGTGAATGAGGAGAGCATCTCATCAGAGATGCCGAAGGCATCGTAGGAGATGATTCTGAGGACGTTAGAATCCTCGGACGTCGACTCACTCCCCAGACAACCGGCGAAAGCGGTCATCATCATCAGCAGGCTGACCATCAGGGTTCTCGCCTTCATTTCAATCACTCCTTCATTCTGAATCAGGTTGCAGGAAGGGGTAGGTCCACTCCTGTGCAATGTCGAGTGTGCGCTTGACGCTGCGCGGACTGATCCAACGCAGCAGATTGAGCGGACTGCCGGCCTTGTCATTGGTTCCCGAGGCTCGGGCGCCGCCGAAAGGCTGCTGCGCGACCGCGGCGCCGGTCGGCTTGTCGTTGATGTAGAAGTTGCCCGCGGTGAAGCGCAGTGCCTCGAAGGCGGTCTGGATGTCACTTTCGTGCGTGGCGAAGATCGAACCGGTGAGCGCGTAGGGACTGGAGGTATCACACAGTTCGAGGGTGGCCTCGAATTCCGCATCCTCATACAGATAGACGGTGAGAACCGGTCCGAAGATCTCCTCGACCATGGTTTCGGATTTTGGGTCCGTGCTGACGATGATTGTCGGTTCGATGAACCAGCCAACGCGATCGTCACTGCCTCCACCGACAACAATCTCGCAGGCGGGGTTGGCCCGTGCGCGCTCGATGTAGCCGGTGATCTTGTCGAAGGCGCGCTGGTCGATGACCGCGGTCATGAAATTGGTGAAATCGCGGGCATCGCCCATGGTAATCTTCGCGACCTCATCACACAGGGGTTGACCCATGCGGCCCCACACTGACTGCGGAACATAGGCGCGGCTCGCCGCGCTGCACTTCTGTCCTTGATACTCGAAAGAGCCGCGCAGCAAAGCGACGAGAAGGCCCTGCTCATCGCATTCGGGATGGGCGACGACGAAGTCCTTGCCACCGGTCTCGCCGACGATGCGCGGATAGGACTTGAGGCTGGGAAGCATCTGGCCGATGTGCTGCCACAGCCCTTGGAAGACCGCGGTGGATCCGGTGAAATGCACACCTGCAAAATCAGGGTTCGACAAGCAGACCTCGGAGATGTCGGGGCCGTTCGAAGGCACGAAGTTGATGACTCCGGCTGGAAGACCCGCCTCCATCATCAGCTCCATCAGAGCATAGTTGGAGTGGTAGGAATTACGACTCGGCTTCCACACGGCCGTGCAGCCAACGATCGCGGGAGCGCTCGGCAGGTTGGCGGCGATGCTCGAGAAGTTGAACGGCGAGATGGCCAACACGAAGCCTTCGAGTGGACGGATCTCGGTGGTGTTCTGAACACCGGTGGGAGAGACCAGAGGCTGGTAGCGGTCGTGGAACCCGCGCGCATAATAGCAGTTGAAATTCCAGAAATCAATCAGTTCGCAGGCGGCGTCGATCTCGGCCTGAAAGGCCGTCTTGCTCTGATTCAGCATGGTCGCAGCATTGATCTTCATGCGCCAGTCACCGGCGAGTAGTGCCGCACACCTCTCGAATATGGCGCAGCGTGCCTCGAGGCCCAGTGCGATCCAATCCTTCTGCGCGGCGACCGCGGCCTTGCATGCCGCATCGATCTCGGCCTTGCCCGCGATGTGGACCGTGGCCAGCACATGACCATGGTTGTGTGGAATGACCTGGGTGGTCGTATTGCCGGTGAAGACCTTCTCGCCATTGATGATGCAGGGGATCTCGACGACTTCGGCCATCTGTCGGTCCATCTCGGCCTGAAGCGCATTTCGCTCGTCACTTCCGGGCGCATATCCGAGCACGGGCTCGTTGTCGGGATGGCTTGCCATGGTGCCAAGGCGTCCGACCGCCGGCTTTCATCGTTGCGCGGGCCCGAGGCCGCGCCCTTGAAGTCCTGAATGCGCCGCCGTGTGGGTCATGAGCGGCGGAGAACTGGTGCGCACCGCGCTGTATGAGGCACATGTTGAGCGCGGTGGTAATCTGGTCGACTTCCATGGCACAGAACTGCCAATCTGGTACACCTCGATGATGGAGGAGCACCTCGTGACTCGGGAGAACGCAGGACTGTTCGACGTCTCTCACATGGGCTTTTTCCGCTTCTCGGGTGAAGGCGTGCGAGAATGGCTCGATTCTGTGGGGACACAGAGGGTCAGCCTGTTCGGGCCAGGACGCTGCGCCTATACTCACTTCCTCGATTTGGATGGCATCATCATCGACGACATGATCCTCTGTGTGGTGTCCGAGACCGAGGTCCTCGGCGTGCCGAACGCGAGCATGATCGACCACATGTGGAACCATCTCCATGACCATCTTCCCGGCCATCTGAGCATCGAGAATCTCTCGGCAGAGACTTCCATTCTGGCCTTGCAAGGACCGAAGGCACCTCTGGTTCTGGAGACGATTCTAGGTCTGGAGAACGTCGTTCGACATTTCAAAGGTCAGGCAATCTCAGAGAATGAACTCGACATCACGGGCTGGATTCAGGGCACGGGCTACACCGGTGAGCGCGGCTTCGAGATTTTCGTCTCCAACGAGCAGGTCCGCACCCTCTGGGATGCGCTTCTCGACGAGGGCGGACACGGAATCTGCCCGGTCGGACTGGGCGCGCGCGACACCTTGCGCATGGAGAAGGGATTCCTGCTGTCGGGTCAGGACTTCTGCGCGGCAGATCTCACCAATGATTCCAATCTGATTCGAGATTCTGCTGAGACCTTCGTGCCCTTCGGTCTGAACCTCGACCACGACTTCATCGGTAAGGCCCGAGTCGAAGCGACGAAAGAGGCGCAGTTGGCGGGTAACGGTACGAAATGGCTGGGTTTGAAGGCAACCGAAAAGGGTCCTTTTCCGCGCACGGGTCATGTGGTTCTGCTCGATGGAGAACAGGTCGGTACCATCACCTCTGGCGGTCCGAGCCCGAGCCTCGGCAAGGTCGGCATCGGGTTGGCCTATCTCGAGGGTGTCGAGGTCGGTGCCGAGGTTGAAATCGTCGTCAATCCCCGCCGCAACCTTCCAGCGATCGTCATGCGCCCGCCGTTCATCTGAACTGAACGTTGAAATGAGAACGCCCGAAGGGCGTTGGCATGTACCGACCCGCCCGGCTCGCATTCGCGATGCTTCTCCTACTCATCGCCTCCCCTTGGCTGACGGCGGTGGACGTGGCTGTCGATCCTGTTTCGACAGACCTTACATCGGTTCACCCGGAACTCAATGAGGCTCAAGCCGATGCGATTCGCGGAACCGGCGCTCGCGGCGTCACCACATGGGCGATGCAAGGGACTGGGAATCCGAATGTCAACAACGGACCGGGCGAGATCAACAGCGTCTGGGTCAGCGATGTGATCTCCACCTCGGCCGGCGCGGTCATCATCACCGGTTCCTACCGTGGCGACGTCGTATTCGGCAGCACCATCTCTCCTCCGGACCGCGCCCAGCGCACCGCCTTCATCGCCCAACTCGATCAGTGGGGAGGGTGGACCTGGTTCCGCCATACCGCACGTCCGGGCGACTCCGTGGGTGGCATTCATGCCGAGGAGGTCACGATGGGACCGGCTGGAGTCTGGATTTGCGGTTGGATGTATGACACGATCACAATCGGCAACCACAGCCTCACGACCGGCGGTCTCTACTTCGATGGTTTCGTCGCGCTGTACAACATCAGCACAGATCACTGGGATGTGGCCAGCAACTTCGGCGGGCCGAATCACGATATGGCAAATTCCTGTGCCGCGACCAGCGATGGTTCGCTCTATGTCGCGGGCTCACACACCGGCACCGCCCAATTCGGGTCGACCTCCCACCAGACCGAGGGCGGGTATGACATGTTCATCCTGATGGTCAATCAGATGGGTGCAGTGACTTGGTCCGAGGCCTGGGGTGGAACCGGGAACGACAACGCCACCGGCGTCGTGATCGATGCGGTGGACAATGCCTATCTCATCGGCCATTACAGCGACAATGCTCAGAATTGGCCGAGCAATCACATCCTGCCGGCAGGCCGACCTTACAATTCCTTCATCTCCAAGGTGAACGCGGGCGGCACCTTCCTGTGGAGTCGGGCGATCTCCGGCGGTGTACAAGGAGACGAGGTCCATGCAACCGCGGTCACCTATGGAAATGGCGACGTCTATGTCGCTGGTTATCTGAGCGGTGAAGCTGAATTCCGTCACGGCCAGACCGTCGCATACTCTCTCCTCAGCAATGCCAGTGCAATCAATGGCTATATCGCTGCAATCGATACCAGTGGTTCCTGGGTCTGGGCCAGTCGCACAGCGGGACTCACTCAATCCACGCAGGTGGTCACTGACCTAGCGGTCGGACCGCTCGGTACGATTGCAGCGTCCGGCTACCTCAGTGATACGAATGAATTCTGGACCAACGGCTCCTTTGGCACTTTCGACCTGCGACGAGGCCCCGGCGTGGAATCATTCGTCGCCGGAATCGACCCCTATGGGACCTGGGTCTGGGCAGATGGAATGGGTGGTGAACAGAATGATTACGGCCTCGGTGTGGCTTGGATTGGGCTCGGTCACGTGGTCACTGTCGGTCGCCATTGTGTCACGGCTCAACTCGGCTGTGGTTCCCAGTTTGGAACGGTCAATATATCCACAGCCACCTATTATGAAGGGGCTGGGTACATCTGGGCCTTCAAGGTCGATACCGACCTCGACGGCATCGCAGATCTCGACGATAATTGCCCACTGGTCAACAACGCCGGTCAGGAGAATATGGATGGCGATGATCCCGGAGATGCCTGCGATACCGATGCGGATGGCGATGGTTACGATGATTGGTACGACCTGTGCATCGGACCCGCGGTCAACTGGAATCAATCCGACTGGACTCTGGACCGAGACGGCGATGGCTGCAATGATTTGACCGAGGACGATGATGACGATGGCGATGGCGTGCTCGACCTCGTCGATGACTGCGATGACCTCTCGACCAGACACAACTGGACCAGTGGTTTGGCCAACGATTACGACAGCGATGGCTGCCATGATGGAGACGAGGATCTGGACGATGATTCAGACACCGTCCTCGATGTGGATGACGACTGTCCTGCATACCCCTTCAATCGCTCTTGGGCCTCGACGACCGAAACCGATCACGATGGGGATGGCTGCGAAGATCATGACGACGACGTCGACGATGACAATGACGGCGTGAACGACCTCAACCTCGCCGATGAGGCGCTCGACCAATGTCCGCGCGGCACGCTCGGCTGGACCTCGGATTCCTCAACAGACCAGGATAGCGATGGCTGCCAGGATGACGGCGAGGATCTCGACGATGACGGCGATGGCGTGCAGGATTTCGTCGACGATTGCCCTGACCAGTCCATCAACTGGGACTCCCAGCCCGCGACCGACAAGGATGGCGATGGCTGCCGTGACTATGACGAGGATGATGATGACGACGGCGATGGTCTGCTCGACGTTGACGACGACTGCACACCCGGCGATGTCGGCTGGACCTCAAGTTCCTCCACCGACGTTGATGGCGATGGCTGTCGGGATGCGGGTGAGGATCAGGACGATGATGGCGACAAGATCGAGGATGACTTCGATTCTTGTCCCGGTGGCAAGACCGACTGGGAATCGAACGCGCTCGAGGATGCCGACGGCGATGGCTGTCACGATGAGGAAGAAGATCCCGACGACGATAACGACGGATTCGATGACATCATCGATGAATGCCCAGGAACCCCCTTGGGCGCGGTCGTCTATGACGGCGGCTGCTCCTATGAGCAGGGCGACGATGACGACGATGGTGTGCAGAACAGTTACGACCTCTGTCCGAGCACAGCATCCGATCCCGATCATGATTCAAACCACGACGGTTGTACCGACGACGTCGACAATGATGGCATTCTCGACGATGTCGACGTATGCCTCGGCACACCTGCAGGCGAGCAGATCGACTCCCAAGGTTGTGGCTATGTCACCCAACAGGACAGCGATGGCGACGGCATCCGAGATGTGAACGATGGCTGTCCGGGAACTTCGAACCAGAGCGTTCGAGATGCAAATTCGGGCTATATCTGGGATGACCAATTCGGCTGTTGGACTGGTGATGAGGATGACGATGACGATGACATCGCCAACTGGATGGACCTGTGTCCTGATAGTGGAGGTGAACTAATCATCGAAAACGGCTGCACCGAGTTGCAGATGGACGATGACGGGGATGGAATCTCCAACGAGGCCGATGGCTGCCCCAACACGGCGACCGGCGCGATTGCGGACGACAACGGCTGCTCTCGCCAACAGCGCGCAGGCCCACCGGATGAAAGCTGGTCGACCGGCGCGATTCTCGGCATCATCGGACTGTTCGTCGTGCTCATCATCGCCGGCACAGCCGGCGCT
>Ga0114996_10007621_pt1 | contig 12206 bp, 7 predicted proteins | sample ArcticOcean_MG_C_4_FD_87039 | JGI IMG/M metagenome (GOLD analysis project Ga0114996, IMG submission 87039) | Marine microbial communities from western Arctic Ocean - ArcticOcean_MG_CB4_134 | ecosystem: Environmental > Aquatic > Marine > Oceanic | place: Arctic Ocean: Canada Basin | collected... | reverse complement strand
GAGGACGGCGACATCGACGTGTATGTGACGAACTACCGGCTGCAGCCGAATCGTCTGTGGGAGAACGACGGCAGCGGCAACTTTTCCTTTATCGGCACTTCCCACAACGCCCTTGGCGGCAACGGCCATGGCATCGGATCCTGCTGGGGCGACATCGACAACGACGGCGACTTCGATCTGTTTGTCGGCAACTTCGCGCACGGCGGCCAGCCGCAGTCACGCTTCCTCGAGAACCTCGGGCCGGAGCATGACTACAGGTTTGCCGATCGCGGTATCTGCGGTGTGGGCTATCAGGAGTCATACGCCTCGCCGGTGCTGGGCGACTATGACAACGATGGCGATCTCGATCTTTTCTTCACGACGGTATACGGCCACAACCAGCCGCGGTTGTACCGCAACGACGGGCGATGGTCATTCACCGACGTCACCGCGGCCGAGGGTCTTGCCAATATCGGTGCGGGATACCTGGCAGCTTATGCTGACTTCGACAACGACGGCGATCTCGACCTGCTGGCCGGCAAAGCGCTCTACAGGAACCAAACTGTCGGCAACCACTGGCTGCGGGTGCGCCTGGAGGGCTCAGGCAAGGTAAACCGTTCAGCGATCGGCGCGCAGGTTCGCATTCATCTGTCCGACCGGACCCTGACGCGACAGGTCGAAGCCGGTACCGGCGAAGGCAACCAGAGCGAGCTGGTCCTGCACTTCGGTCTCGGCCGCCACCGTGACCCTGTCGAACTTGAGATTTCGTGGCCGTATAATGTTGGTGTGCAGAAAGTTATGACCGCCGTCGATCGAGTCGTGACGGTGGATCTCCGGTAGCTTGCGGGCCCCGGGTTGTGCTGCGGTTCCTCTTTTGGGCGAGCGGGCATGTCTGCTCACCATGCCAGGCACAGTTCTGTGATTTTATTGTGAGTAACTCTGACTCGGGCGCCGCCGATCGACTCGTACTGAAGACTGGTTGAATACGGTATGTATGCCGGGCCGGAATGCGTCGTCCAACCGAGATTTTTTTCCTTGCAATTGCAGTTGGATTTTTGTACACTCGTAAACTGATGAGAGAACTTGAACTCAATTTTTCAACCAACGGAGACGCAGGATGAAACACGTGAAATTCACATTGGCCGCAGTTCTTGGGCTGTTCATTGTCGGCGGTACGTCGGCGCAAGTCACAATCGACACTTCCAGCGCCTCACCAGGCGCGGGCAGCGTGCTCGTTGATGCCAACGGCGACGGTGTCGCGGTCTGGCAAGCCGCTTCCGCCGGCTCTCAGGGGCCGCAGGGTAAGCAGGGACCGGCCGGCGCGGACGGTGCGGCCGGTGCGGCCGGCGATACAGGACCGCAGGGTCCGGCCGGTGCGGACGGCGGTTCCGGCGGCGCGGCGCTGAGCGATGGACTGTGGGGGTTCTGGCCGATGTACGAGGGGGGTGGCCTGATTGCCCGTGATGTCAGCGGCAATGGGCATGCTGCCGCTCTTGACCCAGCGGCCGCATCCGGTATCGTGGGCTGGCAGAACTTCGGCCTCATCGAAAGCGACCTTCCCACCACGTCAGGGGGACTCGACCTCGATATCCACGATTCATCGACGGGTGCGGTCGGGACTTTTGGGAGGATAAGCGGCACCCCCTTCGGCGGTTCGATGAGCGTTACCGCCTTTATCAGGGTCAACAGCTATCCTACGCCGCAGAATTACGGCCGCAGCCAGATTGTTTCGAAGCAGAATTCATCCCAGTTCTTTGTCAATCCGGATGGCCATCTCGGTACCTGGATCAACAACGGCACGATGAACATTTCAACCGGAAAGGTGAACATCGGTCAGTGGCACTACGTCGCGGTGACGTTCGATGCCAATGCGGACGTTGAAAATGTCTATATCGACGGTGTCCTCGACACTACGCATACCCAGACCGGCAGCATGAATGTCAATGGTGACGTCGCAATCGGGGCGGCACTGGACGGCTATTACCACTTTGAAGGTTTGATCGACGAGTTGCGCATATACAACCGGGTCCTGACCGCCGCGGAAATCATCCAACTGTGGAACCCCGCAGAGTAAGCAACCGATATTCTCACTGATCTTTAAGCGCATCCCCCCGTCTGCTGGAGGATGCGCTTTTTGTTGACACGCAGCGTCCCGGGTTGTATCATTAATTCCGTAGAATTAGGCGAATAGACAACCCTTTCAAGAGACGCCAATCATGACTTCAGGTTTTGCCCGCCCCCTGCTCCGTTGCATCTGCGGATTTGTACTCGTCACCACCGTTCCGGCTGAAGACAAGGTCGTGGCAATCGTCAACGGTGTGGAAGTCCGGGAAAGTATGACCGGAATAAAGGAATTGTCCGACGCGTATACGCCGGAGAAGCGTGCCGAGATGATCAACCGGATGATCGAGGGCACAATCGTCAACGAGATCTTTCATCAGGCTGCGGTAAAGGCCGGGCTCGACCAGGATGAGACGTATCTCGCCCGGGTCAACAGGGCGACCGCCTCCCAGGTGTTGTCGAAAGAAATGGATCTCGCGCGCATGTATAAGTTGTCGGTCGAGGAACTTAAGGCGGCCGGCGATCCCGATGCGGTCACGGCCGCCGAAATCGACGCCGAGCTCGAGGCAAATCCCGGGAACTACAACAGGCTCGAAAAAATGACTGCCAGATACACCGCCCGCCAGGCCCGGGCGCGAAAGAATCTCAGGCAGGCGTATCCCGGTTGGTTGAAGACGATCGTCGCGGATGCGGAGGTCCAGGTCGACGGGGAAATAATCGCCGCCGACATCCTGGCAGCGACAATCGACCACTACAACGGCGAGACACGACCGAGTCCCGGCCAACTGGATCCGATGTGGAAAAAACTGCTGGCGATTGCCGGTCTGTCTCTGCCGGTTGCACCGGCGCCCGATGCGGCAGCTCCGGACGAGCTGGAGCTGTTCAAGCAGGCGCTGGCCGATGTGACGCTGGCCATTGACAAGTACGAGACTAGTTTGGGTGATCTGCCGCAAATAATGGCAATGCTGAATCAACCACAGGTCCGGCCCGGTTCCCAGCTTTACACTTTGCTCAGGACACGAATTGTGTACAACAGGGCGATCGTTGAAGGTTTCGACGAAACACCGGAAGCGAAAGAGCGCCTGGCACGTTTTGAACCGCCAGTCGGCAGGGATCGCGTCATTTTGACGCGAATGTTCTTCAAACGTGAAACTGCCAAGGTCGATGACGAGCCACTCGATCCCGCCGAGATCGAGGCGTATCGTAAACAGAACGCGCGCCGCTTTGGAATAATGCGGGAACAGCCCAACGGCGAGGAAATTGTACAGCAGCAGATCGAAGATGAACTGCGCTCGCGCCGACGTCACTCCTATCGCAATGAACTGATGGACGAACTGCGTGCCGCCGCAACGATCGAGCGAATTGGCAATGATTGAGGCGTGCCACGAGCCCCTATGCTCGTGCTGCTACTGAGTACCCCTCTCCATGCATCTTACCGTTACCGGAAGACTCTCGGACAACCTTGCCGACCAGGACATCGCTCCCGGCCGCTGCTGGGATGTGGCGCCGTATTACCTCTACACGCTGGCGTGGGACCCCTTCATCCTGAGCCGGTTGAAGGCTGCCCCCGTCCTCCGTGAACCAACTGAGAAGATCGTTGCACCTGCCGATGTCATTCTGCTTTTCGCGCATCCCAACGACGACGACGATGGCGCTGCCATTCAGCAGGTCCGGAAAGCCGGCGGCAGGATTGTCTTCAACCGGCCGTCGCCCGAGCTGATCCCGAAATTCTGCACCGACGGCTACGGCCAGACGATCATTTCGCTGCGCGAACACTGGCACCTCGATGCCGCTTCCAGCGAAAAGTACATCTACCCGCACACGGACAGGTTCCTGCGGCTCAACCCCGGGGCCGGTACTGTCCTGTCCCATATCGGTGAGAACCCCGACCTCATCGTCACCGACAAAGCCGCGGTCTTCGCCGGCGACCCGATTGCTGCGGTCGGGGCGTATCAGTTCACGCCAGGACGATTGTCGGGGTTGATGTCGGATCTCGGCATCCTGCTCGTGCACACAATCGCGGCGTTAACAGAAATGCCGGTCAGCCGTGACGAGCAGAGGAAACTGTCCCGCCACGTTGAACTGCGCCGGGATTTTCATTCGTTCGGATTCGCGTACATGACTGTGCTGGAGCTGGGGCGCTGCCATGGCGGCGACAAGATCGACGTCGAGCCGGCGGAAGCACTGGTGATCGATGCGGCGCAGTCGCTGGCCGATGGCGACCATCGTGATGCCGCCAAAACCTTGAAGCAGGCGTTCGAAGCGCTCGAGGTTGAGAACCGTAAACTGCAGCCGGTCCCGGCGGTGTTCACCGACATGCTGCACGGCGGCGAGCTGTACCCCGACATCGGCTACTTCGAGATCGACTGGCCCGAACACCCGGCCGAGGTAATCCGGACATACCTGCAGTGGGCCAAGACGCGGTCGTACAAGTTCAATGTCGATCTCGGCGCCACGACCGTGCGCGAGCTGGCCCTGCGCTTTCCGCAATTGTTCAGTGAGTTGCAACGGGGCAAGGGACGCAGTCATGTCGAATTCGTCAACGGCTCGTGCAACCAGCCGTATCCGCCGTTTCATTCGCTCGAGAGCCAGATCCGCCAGTTCGACACCGGCCGCGACGTCTGGCGCGAGGTGCTGGGCGTGCCGCCGAAGACCTATGCCTCGCAGGAGTTCGGGTTCTGCCCGCAGTTGGCCGCGGTGCTCAAACAGCAGGGCTACCGGAACGCAGTTATCCGTGTGCAGAACATGGGCGACGCCCCGACGCTGACCGACGAGCAGATCGAGTGGCAGGCACCGAGCGGCGAGAAGATCCGCTCGTTGCCCTCGCACCCGCACAAATCGGAGCAGCTCAATGAATTTACGTATCACAACCTGCATCTGAAGCTGTACCTGCACCAGAAGGACGACCTCGGCTTTGCGGTCTTTTCCTGTTTCGGCGACATCACCTATCACCGTTGGATGCGCGAGGAACTCATACGCACCTGCCATTACGCCCCCGTATTCGGGCGCTTCGAGACGTTCCAAAGTTACTTTCGAAGCACCAAGAAAGAGCCGGCACCGGATAAGCGACTCTACATGCGCGAGTTCGATTGCGATGCCAGCTTCATCAATCTCGGCATTTGGGACTTTTACCAGGCGTACACCGGCAACTACAACAGCAACTGCATCAACTCGATGCGTACCAGCAGCGTGTTCGCTGCTGCCGAGCTGCTCGATGCGGTGGCGGCGATTACCGGAAATGGCGACTATCGCACCGCCGAGCACGAGCGTAACTGGGAAGCTCTCAGCCATTACCAGGGGCACGGTACCTATATCGTGCCGTACTTCCAGGGGGGCGGCTTCCAGGGGCCCGGCGACAGTCCGCTGGCGAAAGAGGCGCGACGTGGCCTCTTCGCCGTCGCGGAGTACCTCGGCCCGACCGACCACCGGCCTGTCAAGGAAGTGACCGATCAATTGATCGCGGCGGCGGAATCGCGAGCCGGCGAGCTGATTCGGGATTGGCTGAAAAGCGATGCGGACGGCAACGCCTACCGCTTCTACAACTTTGCGCCGGCGCGTGAGCGGATCATCAGTTTACCGGGGCATGAGGACAGGCATGTGCGGGTGGCTTTGCCCGCGTACGGTTGCCTGACACTCACGGACCCGAATGTTACTGCAACCGCTGGCAGCGGAGCCGACCCGGTTGCGGCAGGTACGGATTTCCTGGATAACGGACTTGTTCGTGCCGAGTTTGACCTGGAACGCGGCACCCTGCAACGGTTGGTTCGCAAGGAGGATGGCAAGGAACTGCTGTCGGGCGCCAGCCACGCGTTCTATTTTCCGGACTCTCCGGCACCGGTCTGCAGCAACTCGACGGTGCTGCTGAGGAGCCCGCTGCGAGGCACAATCGAATTCGAAATCTCGGTCGGCGACGCGTGCCGGATGACGACGCGCGTTTCGCTCGACAGCGGTGCGACCACACTGACGTGTGAAACGCAAGTACTCGAGGTGCCGCCGTTGGCTGGAGATCAATGGCACAATCACCTTGGCGTCCGGTTCGAGCTCGCAGAACGAGGGGAGGTATGGTCGTCCCACTTCAACGTCCTGGAGCCGTTTCCGCACGATCGCATTTACAGCCCGAATGTGCTGGTCGCGGAAGATGTTGTGTTCCTGAACGAAGGCAACCAGTTCTACGTTCGTGAGGGCGCTGCGCTGTCGAATATCCTGATCATGGAAAACGAGTCGGCGCGACAGTTTCGTTACGCTGTGGGGCTTGTTCAGAAGAACCCGATCATGCAGGCCCGCGCCTGGGCACAGCCGTGTTTCATCGAGCGCGTGCACGCAAAGAAATCATTTGCCCAGTTTCTTGTCCAGTTCGACAGGGCCGACATAGAACTGCTGTCCTGCCGGTACGACGATGGTGCACTGCTGCTGCGCCTGGCCAATACGTGTGACCGGAAGGTGCCGACATCTCTCACCATGTTTGCTCCGATTGCAGCTGCGTCGAGCACGACGCTGGCGGGCGACCACAAGTCGAAGCTGCCTGTGCAGGATGGAAGTGTGGCCCTGGAGTTGTCTCCCTGGGATATTCGGCAGGTGCGGCTGACGTTGGGTTGACCGCCGGCGCTTTTTTATGGAGACAAAAAAATGGGTGACAGCCTCGGAACGGTGACCGGGTATAGAAATTGCCGTACACGGAACCACTTTATTAGCACTCGCCGCCGTCCATAATACGCCCGGTACTGTGGATTCAGCAACACACCGCGTTTGGCTTGAGGCGGAGTCGAAAACCGGCATCGGAGACTGTACGGTATATCACATGATTCCCAGAAATCACAATCGGAAATTCACACTGATCGAGTTACTGGTCGTTATCGCCATTATCGCGATCCTGGTGTCGATGCTGCTGCCGGGTTTGAATAGAGCTAAAGAGTCGGCAAGAAACATCCTTTGTATCAACAACCTGAAACAATTGTCGCTGGTAATGGAGTACTACCATGACGTAAATGATTCCTATCCGAACTGGGGTACCTGGCCGCAACTGTGGTTCTGGCAAATCGAGGAATCCCAGGTCATCGGGAAGGAAGCGTTCTGGGACTTGCTGAAGTGCCCGTCCATATCCAGTTTCGGATGGTTCGACTGCACCGGGCACCCGTACCCGGGGCCGTATAACGGCGGCTCGTGCCTGGGACCGAGAGAATTCGGGTACGGCTACAACTGCGGCATCACCGATTGGAACGGTTACCTTCACCGCAGGCGAGGGGACTTCGCCTATCCGCAGGTGACGGCATTGCTTGTCGAGGCCGGCAGCTACTACTGGTGGAACTACGCCCATTCCGGGGACCTTGGTTACTGGTATGCGGATCGCCACCGGGAGGGGATGGGCAATGCACTTTTTGTCGATCTGCACGTCGCACCGATCGAGACCCCCTATGTAAATTTCGGCGTCGATGACATGCGTGGGGAGGACCGGAACACCCAGGACTATATCCCCTGACCGCTGTGCCGGAGTTGACCGACTGCCGGTGGCTGCCTGCGAAACGACCTCTTTGCGGGGCAGACCTTCAACACAGCCGCCACCCGGACATGTGACACACAAATGGCAGCTTGGATGCCCGTCAGCAACTGGCGTTGTCAACCGGGATGTGGAGTTGATCTGCCTGGCGTATAATGAAGGTGTATGAGTACGAAAAAAGCTGAATGCGTTCATGCAGGCCAACTGGATAGAGGGAGTCTTTCTCTCTACTGCTCCTGTTGATTTCGCGGCCGCAACGAACCGTGAAGACAACAGTATTAAATCACCCATCTTCAATCGATCCGGTCACGTATCCCATTGCAATTTACGTCTACGCGAACACCTTAAACCGAGCCGAGTCCAACACAGTATTGGACAATTGAATCATCTACACCCAGGATTCTGACCCATGGCCGAGATTACGACGGCAGCGCCGGACGATGTTGCTGCAATCGAACAGCTGCATCGCACCGTCGAGGAAATTCGCACGGAGCTTGCGACCGTTGTGGTCGGACAGGACGAAGTCATCCAGAAGCTGCTCATCTGCATGCTGGCACGTGGTCATGCGCTGCTCATGGGGGTGCCGGGCCTGGCCAAGACCCTGATGGTTCACACCCTTGCCGATGCTTTGGCACTGGAATTCAACCGCATCCAGTTCACGCCCGACCTCATGCCCGCCGATATCACCGGCACGGATATTCTCCAGGAAACCGAACCCGGCCGGCGCGCCTTCGAATTTGCCCGCGGCCCGATCTTTGCCAATATCGTGTTGGCCGACGAGATCAACCGTACCCCGCCCAAGACCCAGGCGGCGCTTCTCGAAACTATGCAGGAGAATCAGGTGACGGCGGCGGGCCGCACCATGGCCCTGGACCAGCCGTTTTTTGTGCTCGCGACCCAGAACCCGATCGAGCAGGAAGGCACCTACCCGTTGCCGGAAGCACAGCTCGACCGGTTCATGTTCCTGATCAAAGTCGACTACCCCTCGTCTGCCGAGGAAGTACAGATTGCCAAGCGCACGACCGGTGCGGACCGGCAGCGGGTGCGCAAAATCATCGACGGCCAGACAATTCTCAATTATCAGCAGCTCGTACGACGTGTGCCGGTGCCCGATCACATCTATGATTACGCCGTTGCACTGGTCCGCAGCACGCGCCCGCGGGTCGAAGACACGCCGGACTGGATCAAGCGTTGGGTTACCTGGGGCGCCGGCCCCAGGGCGGTGCAGTACCTCATCCTGGGCGCTAAGGTTCATGCCGTTTTCGACGGCAGCTACCTGGTTCGCGAAGAGGACATTCGCAGCGTCGCCAACGATGTCCTGCGCCATCGGATCGTGCTCAATTTTCACGCTGAATCGGAAGGCATCACCAGTGATCACCTGGTTGAACGACTGGTCGAGGAGTGCGTCGTCTGATGGCATCCGGAGCCGAAGAGCCGACCTACGACTTTGTCGATCACGACATCATCGCCAAGTTCGCCCGGCTCAATGTAAGACCGCGTGGCCTCGCTGCCGGCAACTTCACCGGCTTGCACCGCAGTTCGCATCACGGCGCCAGCGTCGAGTTTGCCGAGTACCGTAAATACGTCCCGGGCGATGACACGCGCCGAATCGACTGGCGCGTCTACGCCAAGTCCGACCGCTTCTACCTGAAGGAATTCGAGGCCGACACCAACCTGCGCTGCTATCTGGTGCTCGACTGCAGCGGCTCCATGACGTTTGCCAGTGACGGTGTGTCGAAGTTCGAGTATGCCCGGCGCCTGGCCGCCACCCTGGCGCACCTGCTCGTACACCAGGCCGATCACGTGGGTGTGCTGTGTTTCAATGACCAGGTCGTTCACGACATTCCGCCGCGTGGAAATCCGTCTCACCTGCGGTTCATCTACGACACGATTGACCGGGTCAAGCCACGTGGCAAGACCGACATGGTCGAGATCCTGCACGGTCTGGCCGAGCGCATCAGCCAGCGCGCCATGATTGTGCTGTTTTCCGATTTTTTCGTTGATATCGATCCGCTGATCTCGTGCTTCGAGCATATGCGGCATCGCAAGCACGACCTCGTCGCCTTTCACCTGCTCGACCGCCAGGAAACCGAATTCGAGTTTGACCGGCCGATCCGTTTTCAGGATCTCGAAGGCGGCAGTGCTCTGATGACCGAACCGGTCGCTATTCAGCCGGCCTACAGGATAGCCGTCGATAACTTTCTCTCCGCCATGCGGCACGGTTGCCGACAGCACAACGTCGACTATCAATTGACGATGACCTCCGAACCTACTGAAACGGCCCTCACGAGGTTTCTTCTGTCTCGGGCGAAACGCTGGTGCTGATGAACCGAATTCGTAACATCCTGCTGTTCCTTGCGATTGCCGGGTCCGGTGTTGTCCGCGGCGACGATGACCAGGAGATCGCCGTCCGTTGGGCCGGGCAGCTCGGTGCCAGCAGCTTCGCCGAGCGTGAGCAGGCCGGGGAGGAATTGTTGCGTCTCGGCAGTCGCGCCAGACCTGTTGTGGCACCGCTGCTCGAAAGCAATGACCCCGAGATTCGCCTGCGGGCCCGGAAAATCTGGGAACGCCTCGTCTGGTACGTCGTACCCAATGCGGAGGCGGATATCGACGCCTTTCGCGCTGAACTGAATGTCGGTACGGCAGCACAGGCGGTGCCGCGGAAACCCGTTGTTTTTGCCGACGATTTCGGGCGAAATGACTTTGTCCAACCTTGGCGCCGCAGCCGGCCGCAGATCAGTGCAGCCTGGCGTCGGTTCATCACTCGCCACAAGGCTGAATCGATCCCGCTGCTGTTCGTCATACAGCAGAATCCGAAGACTCGTGTCCTGGTCGAAGATGGCGTACGTGTATTGCTCCAGGTAGTCAGTGCCAGCGCCATCCAAAAACGCTTGGAGGCGCAGCCAATCCATGAGCAGGACCAGTTCGTTGACATGGTCCTGGCACTCAAAGCCGACTCGCTGCAGCAGGTCGATGCATTGCAACGGGTCGTGCTGATGCGGCTGGTTGGGCGTAACCGCGATGTTATCAACCTGGGTCGCTCTGGTTGGCTGCGGACCCGTGACCGTGAGGTTGATGCATTTCTGGTCGAAACCGCCGCCGCCATCCGGGCCGGCAAACTGCAGAACGAATTCTGGGCTGCCGCTGGTGCCGAGCTCGACCGTGCTGGTCACGTCAATTCCCAATGCATGCTCATGACCTACTATGCCAAGGTCGGCGTGCTGCTGAACCAACCTGAGCAGGTCTCCGGTATCCTGCGGCACGAGTTGTTGCAAAGCGCCGAGCCGGCACTGCTCGAGGCGCTGGTCGCGGTGCTCAGTCAACTCGAGTTGCATGGTGAGATTCGCGTGTTGCTCCGCGAGTCCGGCACTGCGGCTCTTACGTATCTGCAGATGTACAGCGACAACAAGACGAAACAGATCGACCAGCTTACTGAGGAACAGTGGGAGTACTTATGCAATCTGATCAATTCTGAAAAAGACTGTTTCCGTCTCGCAGAAATGCTCGAACGTCACACGGAAGAACTGTTTGCCGCCCGTACCTGGCTGCTGATGTTCGAGTTCGACCCGCCTGATTCACTGTACGACGCCAACGCCGCTTTCCGCCTCGCCGCCTGGCACGATGATCGCGGCGAGTTCAGCAAGGCGGCGGATTTTTACGAATCAGGTCTTACCGCCTCGGAGAAGAGCGGTGGCAGTATCACGGGGACGTCTGCCACGACGATTCGCGAAAAGGTCGACGAACTGCGGACTCTGGCACTGAACGACAGTGATGGCTATCAGGCTCTGGCGCACCGTGCCCGGGTGGCTCTGCACAAGCAGCGTTACGCCGAAGCGATCGAGATGCTTGAGCAGGCCATCGTCCTGCGCCCCGAGAACGCGGAACTCTACGTTAGTCTGTTTGTTGCCTGCAAGTACGGCAGCTACTACGACCGCCTCGTGGACTACGCCGAACGGCTCGACGGTGTGGAACCCGCGACTGATAGTGAAATGTTCGAGTTCATGGACCACTACCGGGAACTCATGGCGCTTAACCAGGCGTTGGCGCTTGTGGAGAAGCTCATGGCCATGGACCTCGACAAAACTGCGATGTATCTCTCCCGCGCCGCCATCTATTTGCGCATGGGCAAATACGCCGAGGCCGACATGGATCTCGAGACCGCAACGATGAACGGTGCGGAGGTTTTCGAGACTTGCCAGTTCAAGGCTTTCCTGGAATTTTACCGGGCCGACTACGAGGCCGCCGTTCCCGCATTCGAGTGCAATTTCGAGACTGATCAGGAGAATCCGTACTATCGCATGTGGTTGTACTTTGCCAGACTCTACGCCGGGATCGATGACCGTGAGTCATTGGCCGCCTACTATCGCGGCATGGGTGCCGGCGATACATCGAGCATCTGGGCCGAGCAGCTCATTGGCTATCTGCTTGGGTACGTGGATCGCGAGTCGCTCCTGAAAGCAGGCGTCGCTCAGGGCGACGACAATCTCACCAGCGGCCAGATGTGTGAGGCCTGGTTTTACATGGGCCTGCTCGATCGCCAACGCGGCGATCTCGCCGCGGCCCGTGCCGCTTTCGAGAAATGCATGGGCTATCGCATTTACATCTTCTATGAGCACAGTTGGGCCGACGCCGAACTGAAAAAACTGACCGCTGAGGAAGCAAAATAGAAGGT
>Ga0114996_10007617_pt1 | contig 12208 bp, 8 predicted proteins | sample ArcticOcean_MG_C_4_FD_87039 | JGI IMG/M metagenome (GOLD analysis project Ga0114996, IMG submission 87039) | Marine microbial communities from western Arctic Ocean - ArcticOcean_MG_CB4_134 | ecosystem: Environmental > Aquatic > Marine > Oceanic | place: Arctic Ocean: Canada Basin | collected... | reverse complement strand
TCGATGCCCTGATCGAGCGGGTGAACGAGTTGTACGGCGTCACTGTCTTTGACGGACAGTTGGAGGTGTTCAGGAATGTCAGAAGGATTCGGTAGCGTGTTCTACGTGCCACGAGGCTTGCCCCGGTCGCTGCGGACAACACATGTTTACGGTTGTAGCCTCTAGCGACGCGCGGATCGATGACCGAACCACCTGATGCTCCACAACCGGACGATCCATCTCCTGAGGATCCGACTTCTGAGGCTCTGACTCCTGAGGATCCGACTCCTGAGGCTCCAGCCTCGGCCCCGCGCGGTGAACGTCGCCTCGCTGCAGTCCTTTTTGCGGACGTGGCGGGGTATACGGAATTGTCTTCTCACGATGAGGACCTCGCGCTCTCGATGATCCAGGCCTTCCAAGGCATCTCCAGGAAGCTTGTAGGAGAAAAGGGTGGCCGGGTCGTGAAATTCCTTGGAGATGGCATGCTCGCCGAGTTCTCGAGTTTGGACGCTGCCGTTAATGCGGCTCATGCCCTACAGAACTCGTTCCCCTATCTGGAGGAGGTCAAGAAGTCCAAGGTTTCCTTGAGAGTGGGTGTCCATCTCGGGGACATCGCCTTCAGTGAGGATGGCGACGTGTACGGGAGTGGAGTGAACGTCGCCTCCCGCATCGAGTGCCATGCGCCCTTAGCGGGCGTGGTCGTCTCGGACTCTGCGTACCAGCAGCTCCGCCACCGACGGCATTATGAGTTCTCCTCGATCGGCGAGAAGGACCTCAAGGGTGTACCCGATCCGATGGAGTTGTATGTCGTGCTCCTGGCTGGCCAGGACCCACCGGCACCGGCATTACGTGTGCCGACCAGGGACCGGAGGTTGTCAAACGTCAAACGGCGTTCGAGGAAGCCGTGGATAGCGGTGGGTGTTGCCCTCGTCGCCAGCGCCGCCGCCGTTGCTATGGATCTCGGCGGTATCCAGGCGCAAGCTAATCAGTTTCTCGAAGGCATCGGGCTTCCGGCTGTTTTCACACGGGGAGTGTTTGCTCAATCACCGGGGTATCGTGCGATCGAGGGAGGAGCTGCCATCGATAGCGATATCAGCGTGGGATTTTCGGGGCTCATCAACCGGGCGACGGCCACGAGTTCGAGCGTCCAGTTGCTCGGCCCGGGCGGAGTGCTGGTTCCGACTGAGATCAGCGCGTCTGTAGACGGCTTGGCCGTCGACATAACACCCCTGTCCCCGCTTGCCTACGCAACGCGCTATCGGGTCGTCCTGACAGGCGCGCTTCGGTCTTCCTCAGGGGGAGAGATCCGCCCGCCTCGCGGACCGGGGTCATCGGAGGATCTTCTGTCCTTCCTGACGCAGCCAGTGCCGCCGGATCCGCCGGTCCTCGCGAGCACGGAACCTGCGGACGGATCGACCGGTGCCGACGGTGCGGAACCGGTGGTTGTTACGTTCAGCAAGCCGATGAATCCGCTGACATTGGATTCGACAACCGTGATGCTCATTACGGCAGGCGGGGCCCAGTTGGCCGTGGGGCTAACGTGCTGTGGCGATGATGACGGCACGCTTCGCGTCGATCCGGTCGAGCCGATGGCCGCCGGGCTCTACCGAGTCGTGCTGGGAGACGGCATCACGGACGGGGGAGGACTTCCGATGGTCGCTGATACGTTCGGCTTTCGGGTGGGGGTGGTAGCACGACGGGTCGCGCCGAGCGGTCCCGGGCGCTTGACGATCGAAGTGATCCCGGCATCGGTCGCCTCCCGGACCATCGTGTTCATCGACGGGGACAGGGTGGGCCCTGCACCGATTCGGGACCGAGTGGTTTCAGAGGGGGTTGCCCACCGGATCGAGATTTTCGGCACGTCCCCCGTATCCATCGGGACCATACGCATCTACGATGCCGTCCAGACGCTGTCTCCTGCGCAGAGCCTCACTATGAGGGCTGCCGTGACACCGTTCGGAACTATCACTATCGCTTCCACCTCGGGGGGGAGGGTCTTCGTCGACAGAGAAGAGGTCGGCCCCGCTCCTCTCGTGAGCTATCCGGTAACCGCCGGGGTGGTTCACACCTTGGAAATCCGTCCGCTCGATGCGGATGCTGCGACCCGTGCGCCGTACGTCGCCGACTTCAGTGTTGAGCTCCTCGAGGACAAGTCCTTGGGCCGAGTCGAGCTCCCGGTTCGTTGATCCTGGATGACACCCACGTGGAAGTCATAGATGTCTGCTGAAAAAGACCTACTGAAAGGACCGGACCCGGGTTCGGTGTACGTGGGTAACGGCCCCGAGCCTTGGAGGCCGGAGATTGTCGAAGCGATCTATGGTCTTCTTTACCGAGAGAATCCCAGCGTCGACCGTCTCGTGGCGGACCTCCAGGAGATGGAGAGGCGGGAGGGCCCGATCGTGTATATCGAGCTCCTCCACATTCTCTGCCACATGCGTTTCGAGCCGGACGAGGCGCGGGAGCACTGGGAGGCGGTGATACACCACCGGGGGGAACTCGAGGATGCGCTCGGCTACACGGTGGATTTGTCTGTCGCGCTCGTAAGCTACTTCGTCCATGTGAGCGGCAAGATGCTAAATCCGAAGGTGATCGAGCTCAAGCTCTTCGAGGAGACTCGCGCCTCAGCGTACAAAGACGAACTCACCGGTCTCTACAACTTCAGGTTTTTTCGGGAATTCCTCGGGTGGGAGGTGAAGCGGTGCGAGAGGAGTGGCGGAGAGTTTTCGATCGCAATCGGCGACCTCGACAACTTCAAGGACTACAACGATCGATTCGGTCACGAGGCCGGTAATGAAGCCCTACAGGCTGTCGGGAGAGCTCTCCAGCGCGCAGGAAGGGACCAGGATGTCGCGGTTCGGTATGGAGGCGAGGAGTTTGTGCTCATCATGCCTGCAACGTCGAAGGATGATGCGAGCCAGGTCGCAGATAGGGTGTGCCAAACGATCGCCGGGCTAGAGATGTCATCCTCCGACCCGAGCCGAGGGGTGACAATGAGTGTTGGGGTCGCGTCCTATCCTGGGGACGCTTTGGCGCCTGAGGCTCTTATTCGCTGTGCCGATCGGGCTATGTACACCGCCAAGGCCAAGGGGAAGAACCAGATCCAGCTCTACGGTGCGAATCGGCGTGCACTGCGGAGGGTTCACGTCGAGGTGGAGGGAGAGATCCGCGTCCTGGAGGCCGAGAGCCTGCCGTTTTCCACCCTGGACATCAGTGAGCGGGGTCTGCGTTTCAGGGCGAAATGGTCGCTCTCAATGGACTCGATGGTCGAGTTCGCTCTGAAGCTCCCTGGCAATCGTCAGGGAGTCAAGGCATACGGCCGAGTCGTTCGTGTCTCCAAAGGTGACGATGGGGATTATGAGATGGCGATCGAGATCATGGACATCGACACCCGAGAATTCTCAGCGTTGACGAGGTATTTGAGTAGACAAGCCTCGACGGTGAGTGGCGAACTCAAACCGAAGTGAGCCTCAGCCCTCGGACTACAGACTCCTGCCCACTGCCGTGGCAACGGGCTCCAGGCCCGCCATCAGAGCGTCGAACTCGTCGAACGTGAGCGACTGATCTCCATCTGAAACGGCTTCCTCCGGTACCGGGTGCACCTCGATCAACAACCCGTCTGCTCCAGCGGCGATCGCTGCGTAGGAGAGGGGCGCCACGAGATCACGCCGGCCGGCCGCGTGGCTCGGATCGGCTACCACGGGAAGGTGCGTCTCCTTCTTGAGCACCGGGATGGCTGCCAGATCAAAGGTGTTTCGCGTTGCGTCCGAGAAAGTCCTGATACCCCGTTCGCAGAGGATCACGTTCTCGTTCCCCTGCTTCATGATGTACTCTGCGGCCAGGAGCAGGTCCTCCACCGTGGCCGCCATTCCACGTTTGAGAAGGATCGGCCGGTGGAGTCTGCCCACCTCCGTAAGGAGGGTATAATTCTGCATATTGCGGGCTCCGATCTGGAGCACGTCGGCATATTCGGCGACCAGGTCCGCCTGGCGTGGATCCATGACTTCGGTCACGACCGGGAGGCCGGTCTCGGCCCGGACGTCAGCGAGCATCTTGAGCCCATCTTCGCCCAGCCCACCAAAGGAATACGGTGAACTACGCGGCTTGAACGCCCCGCCGCGAAGCCCAACCGCTCCCGCCTTCTTGACCCGCTGGGCTGTCTCGGAGAGCATTCTAGGGCCCTCCACCGAACACGGGCCCGCCACGATCGCCACGGATGTATCGCCGACGTTAATGCCGCCGAGCGGGACTCTCGTGGGTTCGGCAGCAAACTGGAGGTTCGCCAATTTGTACGGTTTCATGACCGTGTGAACAGCCTCGACCCCCGGAATCGACAGCAGTGAGACGCCCGCCAGAAGCTCCTCGTCTCCGATACATCCGACCACCGTACGGTGCTCTCCCCGGGACAAGTGGGTCTGAAGTCCGAAAGCCTCCACACGTTCCCGGATATGGTCCAGTTCTTCGTCGGTGATGTCGTGCTTAGTGATGATGATCATGATCGTATGTCCCGAGTTGTCGGCTCCACTACGACAAAAAAAGGCCCCCGACCGAGTCGGGAGCCGCGATGCCAAGTGCGTGATGTGTTCGGTACGCGCGCGTCAGCGGCCGGCTCCCGTGGGGGACCGATACCAATAGTACGCCATCAATGCCAGGCACTTCGAAATCATAATAGCAAACCTGCTCCTTGGGCGGAGGTGAGTCAAGCGGCCAAGGCGCGTGATCGCTTCAGGAGCACTGCCTGATCTTGTAGGACGCCTTATGTTGCGGAACAACCGTCCCAGCACCCTAGGGAGCCGAAAGCATGTCCGGTTTCGTTTCAGAGGTCAGGTACGCGCTTCGCAGCCTGAACAAGAGTCGCACCTATGCGGCTGCCTTCGTGATTACGCTCGGCCTCGGTATCGGGGTGAACACCGCCATCTTCAGCGTCATCAATGGTGTGCTGTTGAAGCCGCTGCCGTACCAGGACGCCGACCGGATCATGTTCGTGCAGCAGCCCGCGAACAGGGCCGGCGCCTTCGACGCGGCGTTCTCGTTCATCGAGATCGATGATTACAGGGCGGTGGCCCGGACGATTGACGAGTTCGTCGAGTTTGGAGACTGGGATTTCAGTGTGATCGGCCGTGGGGACCCCCATCGCGTGGTCGGCGGCCTGGTGACGGCAAACTACTTCGAGGTTCTCGGCATTCTGCCCCTGTACGGGCGCACCCTGCTTACAAGCGACGACGACGCGGGTGCGCCGCCCGTGATGGTCCTCACGCACGACTACTGGACCCGCATGTTCGGGTCCGATCCCGAAATCGTGGGCAAGACCGTCAAGCTGACAACAAAGAGTGTGGAGGTCGTGGGTGTGCTCGAGCCGGGGAGCCACTACACGGGACGAAGGAAGCCGGACGTCTTCACCAACTACACCACGAACGATCATTATATGGGCGCGGCCATGCGCGATGCCCGAACCCATCGCATGACCAATGTATTCGGGCGACTCGCAGCAGGCGCCACCATCGAGGTGGCCCAGGCCGAATTGAGCCAGATCAACCGACGACTCCAGGATGACTTTCGCGAGTCTTATCCGGAGGCGTTCGGCTACGAGATCACCGCTCGCGGTTGGCAGGACGTACTCACCGAGTCCGCACGTCCCACGTTCGTGATCATGATGGGAACGGTGCTCATGGTTCTACTCTTGGCGTGCGCCAACGTAGCGAACCTGACCCTTACGCGGTTGATCCGGCGCGAGCGTGAATTGGCTGTACGGGCTGCGTTGGGCGCCGGCAAAGGGCGCATCCGCCGCCAGCTCTTCACTGAGAACCTCATCCTCGCGCTCGCCGGTGCAGGGTTGGGGCTGGTTCTGGCCGTCGCCGGTCTGGACCTTCTGGTGTCCTACGCCGACCGCTTCACGATTCGGAGCGAAGAGATCGGGATGGATGGTGTTGTTCTTGCTTTCACGCTCATTGTGGGGATTGGGATCGCGATGCTGCTCGCGTGGGCACCCAGCCTTCCCTTCACGTCCCAGATCGGAATGTCCCTCAGCCAGTCGGGCGGGCGGAATTCGGGTGCGATATCCAGACGCCAGCTGCAGCGGGTACTGGTCGTGAGCCAGCTTGCGCTTTCCTTCACGCTTTTGATCGGCGCCGGCCTCCTGGTGAGGAGCCTGTTCAGGTTGCAGGGGGTCGATTCGGGATTCGAGGACGGGACCGTGGTGACACTGGAGTCGCCGAACTTCACATCACTCACGGCTCAGGAGCAGCAAACGTTGTTCGACGGGACCGTGGGCCAGATGCGGAGTTATCCGGGCGTGCAGAGCGTGGCGTACGCCACCTGGGCACCGCTTCAGAGCGCTCCGCCCGCTGCTCTCACGATCGAGGTTGAAGGCCAGGACGAACTTCAGGCGTCGACGCCCACGGGGCTCTTCAACACCGTGAGTCCGGATTATTTTCGGACCGTGGGAGCAACACTTCTTCGCGGGCGCTCCTTCAACCGGGATGACACGCCGGAGGCCGATTCGGTTGTCATCGTGAATGAGTCTCTTTCGAGGGCGTACTTCGGGGGTGAGGATCCGGTTGGGAGACGCGTCCGCTGGCAGAACACCTTCGGCGCCTGGCAGCCATGGCAGCGCGTGGTGGGGGTGGTCACCAACACTCGAGACGTGGGGATCGCTCAAGCCGATGTCCATGTGATTTATCAGGCCACGAGTCAGGCCGTCCGCCGGCGCGGGGGAATTGCAGGCGTGACGGGCGGTGGGGGTTTTCCTTCGCAGACGATGCTGGTGCGAACGACCGGCCAGGTCGGACCAGTCGTTCGCCAGATCACGGAGATCATCCATGAGACGGATCCTGAACGGCCCGTGGACAACGTCATCACGCTGAACGAGTTGAGGAGGGAGGACATTGCCCCTCAGCGCTTGAACGCAACGCTCTTTTCTGCCTTCGCGATTCTGGCCCTGGTCGTGGCGGGGGTCGGGGTGCTCGGCGTATTGGCATTTTCCGTCACACAGCGAACCAAGGAGTTCGGTGTCCGACTTGCCCTGGGAGCCGAGAAGGGCCAGGTGCTTCGGATGGTGCTGGGGGAGGGAGCGCGCTTGGTGCTCGGTTCTCTCCTGCTAGGAGGCGTGGCTTCGGTCATGTTGTCCAGGTTGCTCTCGAGTCTCCTGTTCGAGATCGAGCCCACGGACCCCCTGACATTCGTGGTGGTGGGGACGGTGCTTGCAGGAGTAGCACTGCTCGCCGCATACATACCGGCCCGTCGCGCCACTCGCGTCGACCCGATCGACGCGCTGCGGGCGGAGTAGCATCGTTGTCCCCCCTGATGGTGACGACCAGTCCTGCGATCGGGTCCGGCCTGCTCAGATAACCCACCACCGAATTGGGCGGTCCGGGCCTTCTACGCAGATCGCTCCCGTGTAGGCCGGGCCCAGCTCAACGTCCCTGAAGTGCCACCGGGACGTGTCGTCCTCCGGCATCTCTGTGGCCAAAAGGTTTCCTGGACCCTCTCCAATGTAGTCGAGCGTGAAGCGATTCGAGGCGAAGCTCAGCCCGGTTCCCCAGGCTTTCAGGTAGGCTTCCTTCCGAGTCCAGGCTCGGTAGAACGCGGCGGGGCGGGCCTCGGGCGGGAGTGCCCGGAGTTCGGCACTCTCGGCCTGTGAGAAGAAGCGATCCGCGATCTCAGAGACTTTCAGCCCCTCCCGCGCGAACTCGAGGTCGACTCCGATGCGGGCTCCCCGCGACACGGCTGCGAGCCCGTTCGATTCCGAGTGGGACAGGTTGAAACAGGGTTCGTCATGCTCAGAGAGCATCGGTTTTCCGTGCTTTCCGTAGGTGAACTGCACGTCCTGAGGGGGGATCCCCACGTAGCGGGCGAGTATTCGGCGCAAGTGCGCCCGTGCGGAGGCCTTCCGGTCTCGCTTCTCTTCAACGACAATGCGATTGGCGGTCTGGGTTTCATCGAGATTGAGGATCGCCCAGTCGTCATCCTGGACCTTGAGATCGAAGCGCCAAACGTCAATGACGTCGTCGGGCGCGGGCTCCCATTCTTGAGCAGGACGCCAACGCTCAGCCACGGCGGCTCCTCACGCTTGCTCCCGGTCCTGCTCTTCGAACCAAGCCTTCAGGCGCCGCATCCCTTCCTCCATGGACACCCGCGGCTCGTACCCGAGATCCCGCCGTGCGGCGCTGATGTCGAACCAACGTGAAGTCGTGAGTTGCCGCACCATCCAGCGGCTCATGCGAGGATCACCTTCCGCCCGGGAGAGTGTATGGATTTTCTCGAATGCCCACCCGACCAGAAGTGCGGTGCGGAGGGATACACTCTTCCGAACCGCGGGAACCCCCCCGGCGCCGAGGAGCCCATTGATGAACTCCCAGATCTCGATGGGGTGTCCGGAACTCACAAAGTAGGGGCGGCCGTTGATACGGTGGGCTCCGTCGCCGCCGGCCAGGAGCCGATCGGCAGCGTGCAGATGGGCTTGGACCGCGTCGTCGATGTAGGTGATATCAGTCAATGTAGGCGGCCCCCTTACTCGTCGGAGCGAGCCGTTTTGCGCCCGCTCGATCACACGAGGGAGCAGAGACGTATCACCGGGGCCCCAGATGAGGGGCGGCCGGAGGGCTATGGTTCTTAGCTCGTCGGAAGCACAAGAGAGAACAAGACGCTCGGCTTCCGCCTTGGTCCGGCCGTAATCCGCATCAAAGTGGGTGGGGTAGCTCACCGACTCATCAGCATCTTCCAGATCCGTGAGTCCGGAGACCACGCTAGGTGTGGAAGTGTAGACGAGTGCCAGCACGCCGCACTCCCGGCAGGCCGAGATCACGTTTGCCGTGCCCTTGACGTTGGTAGTGTAGAAGTCGGCGCGCCGGCCTCCCGCCCCTACCTTTGCGGCCGTGTGGAAGACGATGTCGACCCCACGGGCGGCGCCGGCCACGGCTTCGGGATCCGCCACATTCCCCTGATACTGGTCGATACCGTAGGCCGCCAGCTCCGCGTGCTCTCCGCGGGAAAAGCCTCTGACGTCATCTCCCCGGTCCCGGAGGGCCCGGGCGATGGCTCCCCCTACGAAGCCGCCCGCTCCGGTCACCAGTGCCTTCACGAGTGGGCCCTCCGCCGCGATGCCAACTCCTTCCAGGCCCACAGCGCCAGCTTCTCGCGGAAAATCTTGGCGTTGTGGCGAACGTCTACGGGAAAGGAGGGGTGATAAAGCACAATGTCGATGGCCCGGGTGTGTTCATGGTTCCGGGCGATCTCCAGCAACTCTTCCGTGAGTGGGCCGTTTTGGATCGTAGCTCCCTTCACCCGCTCTACACAGAGCAGAGGCGTGGTCTTGCCCTCCCTTATGACTCCCACCAGAGCGCTTCGTCGAACGGCCGGATGTGTGTTGAAAACGGCCTCACAGGGGATCGTGTACAGGGTACCCTCTTTGGCGTCCACACGGTGGCCCTTCCGGCCGCACATCCAGAGTCGGCCCTGCTCATCGAAGTAGCCGACATCGCCCATCCGGTGCCAGACGTCACCGTTCTCAGTGGGAATTTTGGCGAGCTTCGTAGCTTGGGGCCGCTTGTAGTAAGACGGCGTCACGACCGCCCCATACACCACGATCTCGCCGATCTCTCCTCGGGGGAGCGCGAGGTCTTCGGACCACGATTCGATCGGTTCGTCAAGGATCGGCACGATCCGAACGTCGATCCCGGGGGCCGGGCGGCCCACGCACACGCCACCGCCCTGGTCCGTGAGCCGTCGTGTCTCTCGTAGGATCTCTCTACTTCCGAGCATGGTGACCGGCAGGCATTCGGTCGCTCCGTAGGAGGTCAGGACCTCGACGCCCCCCGGAAGACACCGTTGAAATCGCTCGAGTGCTGGGTTCGAGGCCGGCGCCCCGGCCGAGATGGCTCGCCGAAGAGAGGTCAGTGTAAGACCCTGATCGACACAGTAGCGCCCCAGTTTGGCGATGAGGGCCGGAGAGGCGAATACATTGGTGCAGTTATAATCCCGGAACGCTTCGAAGAGGCGTTGGGGATCGGCCTCCGCCGGGCGGCTCGCGTCCATATCGGGCACCACCGAGGCCATGCCGAGGGCCGGACCGAACAGCGCGAAGAGCGGGAAGGTCGCCAGGTCGCGCTCCCCTGGCTGGATGGCGTATACGTCTCTGAGCGCCTTTACCTGTGCCGCGAACACTCGGAACGGCGTGACGACCCCCTTGGGCACCCCTGTGCTCCCGCTCGTGAAAAGAATCGCAGCCGTTTGTTCCGGGTCCGGCTGGAGGATCGGGAAGGGGTCGCACGACGCCTGCGCCTCCAACTTGCTTAGTGTGTGCCCCCCCCAGAAGAACCTGCGCCCTACGGTTACGTTGGTTCGTACGGTCTGCTTCGCCCATCCGAAAATGACCCTCGCTGCTTGTGCCCTGGGGACGCCGATAAAGGCCTCGGGCTCCGCTTCACGGAGGCACTCAGCCAGATTCTTGATCCCCATGCCCGGATCCACCATGACCGGGATCACCCCGACCTTCAACATCGCAAAGGTCAAAGAGAAGAAGTCGAGACTGGGCTTCACCATGAGGACAGTTCGAACGCCGGGGCCAATCCCAATCCCGACCAGCGCGTGGGCGATCCGATCGGAGCGGCGATGCAGTTCGAGCGCGGTCAGTTCGGCATAACGGGCCGTCCTGTCCGGGTTTCGCCCGTCGGATACCGCCACCGCGAGAGCGCCCGGCTGGCTCTGGGCCAGATCGGCCAGGAATGCGGCGACATTGATGTGGTCGGGGGAGTGGTCGGGCAAGCGCTCGATGGCCGCGTCGGATCCGTCAGGCGGCCGACGGTCCCCATCTCCGTTCATGCGGAACTGTCCATCGGCTGGGTCTTGGGACGACCGTCCGGGTGAGTTTTTGGACGACTGCCGACGAATTTACGGACGAGCGGAATGATTTCCTCCGCCGCGTCTTCCAGGATGTAATGACCGCAGTCCTCGAAGCGTTGGACCTCGGCACTCGGGAATCGGCGCACCCATTCGTCCAGGAATTGGTGGTCGAAGACAAAGTCCTTGAGGCCCCAGCAAATCAACATCGGTTTGTCGGACAGGTGGATGAGAGCGTCCCCCGTTTCTTTCATGATAGGGTACGCGCGATCGTTTTCCTTGAGCGGAATGTCCTGTACGAAACGATGCACGGCGATGCGATGCGCCCAGCTGTCGTACGGTTCCAAGTAACCGGCGGCCACTACCTTCGACATTGGCCGGCGCGTCACACAATACCGTACAGCGCCCCGCGAAAAGATGTTGGCCCCCCGGACGAGTAGGGCGCCGATCCCGGGGGTGCGGGCAAGCGCGAGCGACGCGGGGAAGCTCTTACCGGCAGGCAGAGGGAAGGCGGCCGTGTTCATGACCACCAGCCTCGCGATCCGATCCGGGTGTTGGGCCGCCCAGGCCATCCCGATCATCCCGCCCCAGTCGTGCACGACCAGCGTGATGTCCCGAAGGTCCAGCGAGTCGACCAACCTCCCCAGGTCCGCCACGCGTGTTGATAACGTGTAATCGTAGTGATCGTCGTTCGGTTTGTCGGATCGCCCACACCCGATGTGATCCGGAGCGATTACTCTGTGGCCCGACCTCAGCTGGCTGATGAGGTCCCGATAGTAAAAGGACCAACTCGGGTTGCCGTGGACCATAACAATCGGGTCTCCCTGGCCTTCGTCCACGTAGTGCATACGGTGGCCGCTGCCTTCGGAGGTGCCGCCGCCCGAGGAGCCACTGCCGAGTGCGGAGCCACTGCCAAGATCGAGGTAGTGCGGTGCGAACGGGTAGAGCCCGCTCACCAGTCCACTCCGAGCATCATGCAGTTGAGACCGCTGCCGATGCCGAGAAGTCCCACGCGGTGGCCAGGTGCCAGGAATCCGCGTTCGTGCGCTAGCGCGGCGGCAACGGGGAGCGCGGCCGTCCCGGTATTTCCGAGGTACTCGTACGTCACGAAGTCCTGTTCCGGAGACAGGCCCATGGTCCGCAGCATGAGATCCCGATGGGCTGAACCGACCTGGTGGCACACCGTGCGATCCACATTCTCCACCGACCACTCCATCTCTGAGAGGAACCTGTCCCACGTACGTGACCCCAGGGCGACGCCGTGCTCGAGAACGGCGGCGGCGTCGGTGCTGGCGAACTCTCTCAGGCTCGCTTCGGTTCCGTTCGTTTGCCCGTCTGGATGGGGCTCCAGGCCCCATCGGCACAACATGTGATGCTCGGGTGCGTTTTCGACCAC
>Ga0114996_10007616_pt1 | contig 12208 bp, 10 predicted proteins | sample ArcticOcean_MG_C_4_FD_87039 | JGI IMG/M metagenome (GOLD analysis project Ga0114996, IMG submission 87039) | Marine microbial communities from western Arctic Ocean - ArcticOcean_MG_CB4_134 | ecosystem: Environmental > Aquatic > Marine > Oceanic | place: Arctic Ocean: Canada Basin | collected... | reverse complement strand
CTGAAGGCCGATCTGAAGGCCGATCTGAAGGCCGATCTGAAGGCCGATCTGAAGGCCGATCTGATTCGCGATCCGAGAGCCGGTCTTCCAGTCGGCAGGGCGTTGCTCCGCCTGATGGAAGATCATCAGAGGAGTCGTGGAGCGTGCGGGACGTCCTGTCTGAGGACTGGACCGAGGAGAAGGCTCGTAAGTATCTGCGGGAGGGGATCCTGATGAATATGGCCTCCCCTCTGGTTTCGGATGCCGGTGAGGCTATCGACGTTGATGCCGAGCAGATCAAGAAACGGCTGCAGATCATCCGCAAGATTCTGGCGAGTGAGTGCATGGTCGAAGACGATGCGTCGGAAGTGATGCTGCTCGATATGGTGATGAACGCACTTGCTGACCGGATTGAGGTCTATCGCATCCAGGCCAAAGCGGGTGACGCGGAAGATATGGGCCACGTGGTCGACTTGCGGTACAAGGCCGATCGGCGGCTTATCGAATCGGTGGATTCGTTGAAGAAGATATAGAGGCAGCAGGCAGCAAAAGAAGCTGTTAGCCAGGAATAGAGAAGGCGCCCGTGTGGGACTCACGCGGGCGCCTTCTTTTTTCTTCTTGGATTTAGTGGGTGCTTGAACCTAGGGAGGCTCCGTTGTGGCTTATGTGTATCTGCCTCCGGCGGCCCGATTTATTTCGCACCTCTCAAAAGAAACCGGATAAAGAAAACGGGCCTACTTCGGGGACGACTTTCAGTCGCTCCACCCAGCGCGGCGCCTCAAACGCCGGGGGGGCTTGGTCGTGGCCGCTCCCCATCGGAGAATGATTGGAGAACCGGGAAGTTCAACCTCCTCCTCTCCACCTGCGCCCACCGGGACCCGCCTCCCAACCACGAATTCGATTCGTCCCCGCACCCCTCTCCCCATCCAATTGTCCCGCTGACGGCCCGCCCGCCCCTTGGGCGGCCAGTGACCGTTGCTGCAAGCTAACGCTACACCACGGCCGTTACTCCGCGCCATCTCTAACGCTTGCTCTCCCGCGCTTCGCTGGAGAAGAACTGGTTGTCCACCCGATTTCAGGCAAGCGGGAAGAAGCCTATGGAGTCCAGTCTATGGGGATTTCATAGACGAGCGGGTCGCTGGCACCGTTCAGACGGAAGGCGGCTATGCGTTCGGCACAGGCGTCGCAGACACCGCAGGCGGGTCGGCGGCCCTCGTAGCAGGTATGGGTGTTCTCGTATGGGACGCCCAGGGACAGGCCGAGTTTGACGATATCGGATTTCCAGTGTTGGATGAACGGGGTGTGTATGTGGACAGGGGTATCCCTTGTCGCCCCAAGCTGAAGGCTCTGCTCGAGAGAATCGTAGAACTCCCGACGGCAATCGCGGTAGGCGGCGAAGTCGTCGCGGACGGGGGACAGGTAGAGATCGGAAATCCCATGAACTTCAGCGTAGGCGGCGGTGAGTGTGACGAAAAGCATGTTCCTGAACGGGACAACGGTGCGGGCCTGGTCCTCGTCGTCGGCCGATGGGACGTCGACGGTGTCGCTGGTGAGGGGGTTGCCGCCAATCTGCCGTAGATCCAGATAGAGGACCTCGTGGCGAGAGGCACCGCCGGCCTGGGAAAGTTTTCGGCTGAATTCTAACTCCACTCGATGCCGTTGCCCATAGTCGATGGCGACTGTATGGATCCCGGAGGCGTTATGGCTTCGCATCCACCAGAGGAGGGTGGTGGAATCCATTCCTCCGGAGAGAAGGAGGACGGCGGAGTCGGAAGATGGCAGAGTATCTGGCAGATTCATAGGGCTTCAGGTGGGTGTGTGGGACCTGCCTGGATTGACCAGGATCGTCGCGTGTGGCTCGCTCCAGACACAAGACGGGTTCGCCGAGGATATTTGTCATGCAGAAAAGGGCGAGCCTAAGGCCCGCCCTCTCACAGGTCATGACGACTCGAAACGCTAGTTGGCTTCCAGCAGGTTGTCGACGACGCCGGGGTCGGCCAGTGTTGACGTATCACCAAGATTCCCGGTGTCGTTTTCGGCAATCTTGCGAAGGATTCGACGCATGATCTTGCCCGACCGGGTCTTGGGCAGTCCGGGGGCCCAGTGGATGACATCGGGCGTGGCGATGGGGCCGATTTCCTTGCGTACCCAACTTCTCAGTTCGTCTCGCAGGTCGTCGGTATACTCTTCATCGGTGTTGAGGGTGACATACGCATAGATGCCCTGTCCCTTGATCTCGTGAGGGTAGCCGACGACGGCTGCTTCGGCGACCTTGGCGTGAGCCACCAGGGCGCTCTCGACTTCAGCTGTGCCCATCCGATGCCCGGATACGTTGATGACATCGTCAACGCGACCCGTTATCCAGTAGTAGCCGTCCTCATCGCGACGGCACCCATCTCCGGTAAAGTAGTAGCCTTTGTAGGTTTGGAAATAGGTCTGCTCGAATCGCTCGTGATCGCCGTAGATGGTACGCATCTGGCCAGGCCAGGGTTCGCTGATGGCCAGCACGCCGCTGACGTCGTCGCCCTCGATGACCTTGCCCGACTCGGGTTCCAAGAGGACCGGTTTTATTCCGAAGAGTGGGAAGGTTGCCGAACCCGGTTTGGTGGGGGTGGCGCCGGGCAACGGCGTAATCAGAATGCCCCCGGTTTCGGTCTGCCACCACGTGTCGATGATGGGACACCGTTCTCGCCCGATGTTTCGGTGATACCACATCCAGGCTTCGGGGTTGATCGGTTCGCCGACAGATCCCAGAAGTTTCAGAGAAGACAGGTCATACTTCTGGGGCCACTTGTCTCCTTCCTTGATCAGGGCGCGGATGGCAGTGGGGGCGGTGTAGAACTGGTTGACCTTCCATTTGTCGATAACCTGCCAGTAGCGGTCGGGCTCGGGATACAGAGGCGTACTCTCGAACATGACGCTGGTGGCGCCGTTGGCCAGAGGACCGTAGACAATATACGAGTGGCCGGTAACCCATCCGATATCGGCTGCACAAAAGTAGATGTCACCATCGTGATAGTCGAAGACGTTCTTGTGGGTAAACGCGGTGTAGACCATATAGCCGCCCACAGTGTGCTGCACGCCTTTGGGTTTTCCCGTGGATCCGGACGTATAGAGAATAAAGAGCGGGTCTTCGGCGTCCATTTCCTCGCACGGGCAATCGGGGTCGGCCTCCGCCAGGGCCTCGTGCCACCAGAGATCCCGACCGCTCTGCATCGGGCACTCGATCCCTTTTCCATCGCCGACGCGCTTCACCACCACGCATGTTGCAACTCGCTTTCCATCCATCTGGTTGTCGGCTTTGGCCATTGCTTCGTCTGCAACCGACTTCCGGGGCATTGCCCGGTTCCCTCTGTACATGCCATCGGTCGTAATCAGGACCTGGCACGTTGAGTCGACGATGCGATCGGCCAGGGCGTCTGCCGAAAACCCACCGAACACGATACTGTGAATAGCGCCGATCCGGGCGCAGGCTAGCATCGCGATGGACAGTTCAAGGACCATGGGCATGTAGATGGAAACCCGATCACCCTTCTTGACCCCACGCGATTTGAGCATGTTGGCGCATCGACAGACCTGCTCGTGGAGTTCGCGGTAGGTGAGTGTTCCGTCCTCACCCGGTTCGTTGCCTTCCCAGATAAGGGCGATCTGGTCGCCGCGCGAATCCAGATGGCGGTCCAGGCAATTGTAGGTAATGTTGGTCCTGGCGCCCTCGAACCATTTGATGGAGACCGGGCCTTTGTCCATATCGTAGTTGAAGGATCGGACCGTGTCCCATTTCTTGTACCAGTGGAATTCCTCGGCGACTCCACCCCAGAACGCATCAGGATCTTGAACGGACTCCTGATACTGCTTCCGGTACTCGTCCATGCTGTTGAAGTAGGCATTCTGAGAGAACGCAGTGGGTGGCGTGAACACGCCGTCGCTCTCGACTACTTTTGCGGTATCAGCCATCGTCCAACCTCTTGTTGTAGAGAGTCGCCCCAATCTTCCCGATACGATAGACCACGAGCCCGTCGTCAGAGATGCAGGGGGGTGCTTGAAACTTCAGGTATCCTAATATATATCCACCCGTCAAGGGGCGCAAGCCGACCGAAACGTCTCGGTGGTCGATCCGGGTTTACGCAGACGGGTGGCCTCCTTTGGCCCGCATCCACAAGCCATGCCTGGATCAACACCCAATTAGCCGTTGATTATAAACGGTTTATTCATTACCTATGAACGACCGCCGGATGGATCGAGATTCGGATCCCCTGCTGTAAATCAGGGAACTTTCGGGAAGGGCTCGTGTTTAAAGGTTAGCTTCAGGCGCGACAGACGTGATCACGAGGACCTGTTTCACCCGGGTACTGGTTGATAGAAGGGGAGGAGCACTATGCTTATGGTCGATTCAACACAGGGCCGGACTCAGGCAACTGACGTGGAGATCATGTCGGATGTGGCCGCCGGCGACACAGAAGCATACGGCAGCATTGTGAACCGCTACCGGGGCCGTCTCCACAGCTTTGTGTTCCGTTTTGTAAATGACCGTGAAACCGCCGAAGATATCGTTCAGGAGACATTCCTCCGGGCGTTTCGGAAGCGGAAGGAATACAGGGCCATCGCCAATTTCTCAACCTGGCTCTTCACCATTGCCGGAAATCTCGCAAAAAGCGAACTCAGACGCCGGAAACGGTGGCGTTTTCTGTCGGTCCATAAAGATGATGACTCCGATACCGGTTTCGAGCTGCCTGACGAATCGTATCTGCCGGACCGGATGACAGAGTCCTCGCTGATCGACGGGCAGATCCAGAGCGCGATCCAATCGTTGCCTGCCAATTACCGGCAGGTTATTCTGCTTCGAGATGTCGAAGGCATGTCGTATCAGGAGATCGCCGAAATTATTAAGAGCCCGGTTGGTACCGTGAAATCGCGTGTGAACCGCGCACGGCTGAGACTTCAGCAGAAACTGAAACTGGAAGGTCGAGATGTGGGTCTTGAGGTTTAGCCCCACGAACTCTTTTCAACAGCGGGAACAAGGCAAATAGGAGTTTCTCAAACGATGAACTGCAGCGCCTTCAAGAACAGAATCTCGGAGTACATCGACGGTGAGGCCAAGCCGGGTCTTCGGACCCATATGGAACGGCACGTCGAGAATTGCGCCGATTGCGCAGAGTTGATGCGGGATATGGTTGGGGTAACGGATCGATTGTCCCGACTTCCCAGACTTCAGCCTTCTGCCGGATTCGATTTTGCGCTTCGCACTCGTCTTTCCATGGAAATGACTCGTGGCGAGCGCCGATGGGATCGGCTTCGCAGCGCCATCAGGCCGTCTTTCCCCCGGACGGTGTATGCGGCTGCCGCCGCCGTTGTTATCGCCGCAGGATCTGTGCTATTCGTGGGAACGGATTCCACGATTCCAACTCCATTCCTGGCGGCCGATAGTGTCGATATCCGCCCGCTTCCGCCGGTTGAGGTTGCGGCGGTTTCGGTTGAGCGAGGCGCTTTGAAGCGTCTTTCTGAAGAGGAGTCATACACCCTTTCGGAGAGGCATTTTCGAACCGTTCAGCCCATCCGGTCGAACGCTATGAGGCGTCGATCGTCCGTTCAGCGGGTGGCCGTCCGTTTCTGATCTAATTACGGCAAGCCGTTCACGCGGATTGTCAGATGCGTTTCGGGGGGCAGGAGGAAACAGCTGGCCCATGAACTGGGTACGGTTCACGCTGACAGTGCTGGGTATGAGCGTCCTGTGTGTGTGTCTCACAGACGTTCAGGCTGAGTCGGGCAGTCTGCTGAATGAGATCGAGCAAGAGATCGCCTCAATTCTAGAGTCGAACCGGCCCGGTGTTGTCCGCATTCATACGCTTTACTCCGGGTCGGATGACGATTCCGGACTGCAGTTCGGCAAGACCTTCACTCACGGCACCGGGTTCGTATTCGATTCACGGGGCTACGTGGTGACCATCGAAGGGGCGGTTCGAGGCGCTGATCAGATCCTGGTTGCGACAGACGGGGGGCGGCAGATTCGGGCCACCTACGTTGCCTCCGACCCCATTTCCGAAGTTGCCGTTATCCGGCTGGACTCTCCTGCGGGTACCGTTCCAGTCAACCTGCCGGTCTTGCCCCTGGGCAATTCCGACAAGGTCCGCGTGGGCCATTATTCGTTTATTCTTGGAAATACCTTCGGAACGTTGAGCCCGTCGTTCGGCTCCGTGCACGAGATTCATCGAGACCCGGATCTGATTCAGATTCGGGCCTCTGTGCATCCGGGATACGGCGGCGCCCCGGTCTTCGGCAGTACGGGCGAGGTAATCGGTATGGTGTGGGCTGAACCGGACCCTGGAGATCTGCCGGAGTCTGAAGCAGGCTTCACTCCCTGGCGCGAGTCGTCCAGCACGGTGCTACTGATTCCGATCAATCGGGTGATGCGAATCGCCAAGAGGCTGGTCGAGAGCGGCGAAATGGCCTACGGCGGATTGGGTGTAGAGATCGAGGAACGAGAGCGGGGCGTTCTGGTGACGTGGGTCCAACCGGACGGCCCGGCCTTCAATGCGGGATGGAAAAAGGGTGATCTGATTCTTTCCTACGACGGTCGTCCGGTAGCCGGTGCGTATCATCTCCGGCGAATGGTGAACGAGACGACGCCGGGCACATCGGTGATGCTGGAGGTGGAGCGGGACAATGCGCCTGTGATCGCCAGTGTTACTGTGGGCGAGATGATGAAGGGTACGTCTGTGGGACAAACGGTTTCCCAGGCAGGGGGGTCTGAGGTTGTCGTGCGGCGGATCGCGAGCCTGGAACAGAAACTGGGCGGGTTGAGGTCGTACCTGGAGGATGGGACGAGCAGCAGCCTGTCGATGCAGATGTTCGGGAATCCGGGCGACCGGCGCAGCGGGAATGACGGTGGGTTCCTCCGACCCCAAAAGACGATCGTGTCTCAGCAGATCGACGAACTGGAGCGGGAGATCGGACGGCTCCGCAGGATTCTGCGGGGGCAGTAGGGCCTGACCGCACTCCAGACCCGATCGAACAATTTAAAAAAGCGGCGACCCGTGTGTGGGTCGCCGCTTTTCTTGTACTGTTTACGGTGGGGTACTTCAGTGCTTGCGACTCCTCAGGCGGTGCACTCCTCGAGATCCATGCGTTCCCGAAGACGGCCGAGGGCCCGGTCCTTCAGCTGGCGGACGCGTTCCCTGCTGATGTGGAAGCGCTTTCCAACCTGCTCGAGCGATTCGTGTTCGTCGGAGTTGAGACCAAAGTAGCGGCTGATGATTTCGGCCTCACGTGCAGGCAGAGAATTCAGCCCTTCCTTGAGTAGCTTATGTTTGAGATCGGCATCCATTCGCTCGTCCGGTTCAGGCTCGTTGGACGGGAGCGTGTCACCGAACCGGACGTTGCCATCTTCGTAGACCGGGCTTTCCATTGAGATAGACGACTGCCCTGTCCGGATAGCTTTCCGAACTCGCCGATCTGTCATTTCCGTTACGCTGGCGAGTTCCTGGAGGTCCGGGGACCTTCCCAACTGCTGGGACAGGACGTTGGCTGTTCGGTTAACGGTGTCCAGATCGTCGATCTGATTCGCCGGGAATGTGATGGGACGCGTCTGCTTCTGCAAGGCCGTGAGGATGGACTGCCGGATCCACCATACGGCGTACGTAATGAACTTGAGGCCTCGCTCGGGCTCGTAGGTTCGAGTGGCCCGAATCAACCCGACATTTCCCTCGGCAATGAGGTCGGACAGCGGGAGGCCCCTGTGGGTATACTCTCCCGCCACCCGTACGACGAATCGAAGGTTAGCGGTAATGAGCTTGTCCAGCGCGTCCTTGTTCCCTCTTCGTGCCTGGGCCATCATTTCAGCTTCGTCGGCACGTTCCAGCGGCGTGTATTTGCGGATGTCGCGAAGGTACAGATCGGTGGACGCTTCACTCGCGGCATTTCGCTTCGGTGCTTCCTTCAACTTGCTCATGGCGTCACTCCCCGAGTCCTCTCCCACCACCTGTTTACCGGTACGGCTCAGTGGGGAAGGGACCTGTGCAGGACCTCGTCTGGTTGACAGTCCGTTTGAGGTCGGCTATATTTCGTGTTACCAGTTGGTTATAGGGTGTGCGCAAACACATCCTGTGTAACATCTGTGCAGCAACAACCGTCGGTTTCAAGACCCCCAAGGTCTGAGGCCGGCGGTTTTTTAGTTCACCTGAATCTGGTGAAAGAAAGGAAGCGGCTCCTCTGTTTCCTGGCGCAAGACATCGCAGTCCGAACAGAGCCTTTCCTTTTCTCTACACTCGCAAGGCAAACATCGACAGAGGCTGTCGACGGCCAGGGCGAGTTTTTCCTGAAGTCTGGCGTAGTGATCGACCCGATGATTGACTTCCTCGACTCGCTCTCTCAGGTCGTTGAGAATGTCTGAGGCGAGTTCGCCCCCGGTCTCTGAGTTGGGCCGCCGATCGAGAATACATCGGATGTGCTCCAGATCGAACTCAAGCTCCTTGAGGCTTAGGATCATGCGTAACTGGGTGAGCTGATCCTTCGAGTAACATCGGAATCCACCCTTGCTGCGCCTCTCGGGCTGAAGCAGGCCCATTTCTTCGTAGTAGCGGACCGTCCTCGTGGTTGTGCCGGCCTCACGGGCCAGGCAGCCGATGTGCATGCAGTTTTCGGAGTCTTCAGACATTCCAGCCTCAAAGGCGATCTTGCCGATAGTCGATGATGAAAATATACCTTAACGCTACGTCGAAGTAAATATATATCTTACGCTACGGTAAAGTTATATAAGTTATTGTTTTTAATGATGAAATAGCCTTAATCCGGAAAAGGCCATCCTCATTCCATAGTCGTTGGTGGCCTGGATGACCTCGTTGTCGCGAACCGATCCTCCAGGTTGTAGAATGTAACACGTGCCGGTTCTGGCCGCCCTGTCGATGTTGTCCCTGAAGGGAATGAAGGCGTCGGAACTGAGGGAAACGCCTGTGAGATTGCCCAGCCATTCACGTTTCTGTTCCTCCGATAGCGGAGGCGGCACCCGGCTGAGGGCGGTTTCCCAGGCCGCCCGCTCAATTTCGCTCATGTCGCCCCTGATATAGAGGTCGATGGCGTTTATCTTCTCCGCCCTGTTCAACCCCTTTCGGAAGGGAAGGGCCAGGGCATCGGGGTGCTGCCGGAGAAACCAGGTTTCGGTCTTGCCCGCCGCCAGGTCGACGCAGGCGACGCGGTTCTGCTGTCCGGCACCCAGTCCGATGACCTGACCGTCCAGGGCGAAGCAGACCGAGTTGGACTGTGTGTACTTCAGGGCGATGGTGGCAACCAGAAGGTCTCGGACCGCTTCCGGGGGAAGGTCCTTCTCTTCTGTGACCACGTTTTCGAAGATTTCGGGTCCGGGGACGCGGGCGTTTCGCCGCTGTTCCAGAACGATGCCGAAGACTTCCCGGATTTCGGAATCGGGGGGCTCGTAGCCGGGGTCGATCTGCAGGATCGGGTAGCCGCCTTTCTTCTTTTTCTTGAGGATGTCCAAAGCTTCCGGTTCGTAACCGGGGGCGATGATCCCGTCGGACGTCTCGCGCCGAAGCAGTCGGGCGGTGGCAACATCGACCATTTCACTCAGTGCGGCCCAGTCGCCGTAGGAGGAGAGACGGTCGGCGCCGCGGGCCCGGGCGTAGGCGAGGGCGGTAGGAGAGAGCTCGATGTCGTGGACGAAACTGGCGCGCTGCAGCGTTTCCGACATGGGCACAGCTATGGCGGCCCCTGCGGGGCTGACATGCTTGAACGAGGCGGCTGCCGGCAATCCGAGCGCCTGCTTGAGCTCTCTGACGAGCTGCCAGGCGTTCAGAGCGTCGAGGAGGTTGATGTAGCCGGGCGAGCCGTTGAGCACCTGAAAGGGGAGGGGTCCGTCCTTGCGAAAGACGCGGGCCGGAGCCTGGTGCGGGTTGCATCCATAACGCAGAGCGAGTTCATTAGGTGACATTCAAAGGTCCCAGGTAAGAAGAGGCGATGAAAGGAAGAAGCGGTGACAAGAAAACGTGATGGCACCGAAAGAGCGATGAGAAGAATCGATAAGGCCGGTCAGGGGGATGTGTGTTGGTATGGACGCACGGAGGCGATGCCGGTTTCGTCTTTTTGGAAATCCAGGACGTGTTCCGGTTCGATCTGGCGGAGGAGTTCGGGCGCGTAGACAGTGGCGATGGTCTGACTCTCATGGACGGAGGCGAGGGCGGTGGCGATTGCCGGCATCGCGAGGGGGTGCTGGGCGGTTTCGGGCGATTCGATCAGTCGAACACCGGGGGGAGGTGGTGCAACGGTGGGGAGGGTGAGACAGATGGCACGGAGCAGGCCTTCGGAGAGCGACCACGCGGGGACGTTGACGTCGTTCTTAAAATGAACCGTGAGGCAGCGGGCCTGATCCAGCGGCCGCCTGGCAACCGATATCCCTGTTAGGTGAGGCTCGATCTGCTTGAGTTGAGCGATCCAATCACCTGTCTGATCGGGGAGCGACCTTTGCAGGCGCTCAACGACGGCTGCCAGATTGGTGCTGTTGGGCAGCAGGCAGGAGTCGGGCTGGTTTCTTCTGGGCGGCAGGGGACGCCGTATAGCCTCCAGGTCTGGCGATTCCCAGCGAATGGCATCGGTGAGAAACCGTCGCAGCCACCGGGAGACCGGGAATCGCTCCTCATCCTCTGGCAGGCCGCCCAACGCGAGTCGGGATGGGCCCAGCCTGAAGGAGAGGTCCCAGCCTTCGCCTCTTTCGTCATAGAACTTGTCGTTGCTTTCGGGCAGTTTGTGGACGACGGTCTTGGTGCCGCGGAGCCCCCGAGGCGTGAGTACCGTAGGAGGCGCTGTTTCGCCCAGGGGAAACAGAGGCTGCTGCGGATCCCGGTGTTCTCGCCGGGGGCGATCCATGAGCAAGAGCTTTTCCGCGAGGACGACGGGATGTTCGGATTCCTCCCCAGCGCCGATGGCGAGTTCATACCGGCAGAGGGTGTAGCCGGCTTCAGCCAGCCGCTCGAGCGTCCTGTCGGGCAGCCCTTCGGGAAGGGTGCACTCGACAGCCAGCTCGATCGTCCTGCCACCTCCTTCACCAATGGTTCGGTTACTGGAGCCACGCCAGAGGAGGTCACTGAAGGTATCGGTTCGCGCTGCTAGGGCATCGTCGAGGCCGTGGGCAACCAGGTCGGAGAGCAGGCGGATGGCGTCCAGGAACGTGGACTTGCCACTCCCGGCGGGGCCTGCGAGGACGTGTAAAGGTGCGAGTGAGACAGAGGTGTAGCGGTGGCAACGGTAGCGCAGAATTTCGAGATGCTGGATCACGCCTTCTCCCCATTGTCGGATGCCTTAATGGATACCACGGGAAGCCTGTTGGCGTCAAGTATTTTCATACATCCTAACACGTCTCAAGAATGTTCGGCTCATCACGGATTTTGGTGGGGGCTCTAAGCCGGAGCGTCTCAGTTTGTGGCCAATGTGTTTTTGCCTCCGGCAGCCCTATTTCCCGGACCGGGTCCGGGACATGCCTTTTGGACCCGCAAAAGAAACCGGGGAAAGAACGCGGGCCCCTCACACGCTCCCTCCGCAGGTCTAATACTTAAGGTTGTTACTAAGCCTCTACCGCTCGGGACAGGCTCGAAGGCTGGGGCCGTGGCCGAGTCACCATCTGAGAAAGAATAATGATTCGGGCAGTCCGACCTCCTCCTCTCCACCTACGTCAGGGTACCCCGGGGAATCAGGAGGTGGGCTCATCCCGCCCACCGGGACCCGCCCCCCAACCACGAATTCCATTCGTCCCGCCCCTCTCCCCCTTCCCATCCACCTGTCCCGCTGACGCCCCGCCACCCCTTCAGAGGCCAGTGACTCCTGTTGCAAGCTAACGCTACACCACGGCTGTTCTTCCGCGTCATCTGCAATTATGCTCTCCCACGCTTCACTGTAAAAGAACAAGTCGTCAGCGAATTTTGAACAGCCGGATGCTCTAGAAACGTTCACTCGCTCCGCTCGAGTTGAACGGGCGAGACCAATCCGGTATATTCGACTTCTATGAAAACAAAGACAACGTACTGGCCCTGCCTCCTGATCGCCCTGTTTCTTGTTGGCTGCGGAGACAGCAACAAACAGCCTATTGACGGCGCCTCCCTTCTGGACGGCGCGAGATTCGACGGAGACGGGGCCTTCGATCTGCTGGTACGGCAGGTGGACATTGGAACGCGACACCCGGGCTCTCCCGGGCACCGTGATGCCCAACTGTTTCTGCTGGACACTTTGCGGG